>BNJS01003713.1_pt1 | contig 318853 bp, 457 predicted proteins | sample 8540461 | NCBI WGS metagenome assembly BNJS01 (sample SAMD00202454, study PRJDB9452) | human saliva metagenome | isolation source: human saliva | place: Japan
GGGGAACAGTCGCCATCCCCTGCATCCTGGTTAGTCTACGACATTTTTACGTACTGGCAAAAAAACTCGCTTACGCTCAGACAGTTTTGCCAGCACATAAAAATGCTCCGACGGCAAATTATACTTATATTATTATAAAAAGCCCCTAAGGGCAGAGGTAGAGGTGAAATTCGGCTTTGTCAGACTATTTAGTTATTCTATAAACGATGTATAGAACAATGATAAGTCGGATAAGATCCTCATTTGACATGGTTTCTGAACCTCCTTATAAAACAAATATGAGTTTATTGAACTCACGTTATTATAACAAAAAAAGACTAGAAAAAAATCTAGCCCAATTTGTCAATAATTTTTTTATTTTGTTTTATAAGTCACCCTTAGGGTTTTAAGGTATTTTTATTATATCATATTTTTGAGAAAATGTCAAATAAAAATTTTTTTGAATAATTGTAGATACAAATATTATTAATAAAAAAATAAAAAAATTTTTTTAGAGGGGAATTTTTTAGAAATATAAGGGAAATATAGGGAAAAATATGGGGATGTTAAAGGAAAAAAATAATTAGGAAATTTTTTAAAAAAACGATTAAAAAGAGGGCGAAATATTGAAAAAAACTTGACTTATCTTTTTTTGATAGGGTATACTAAGAATATATCAATAGTCTTTTTAAAAAGATATGGGTTTAATAATTTATAATATAGAAAAAGGTAAAGGTTGAGAGAAAAATAAGTTTTGTAAAGTTGAGCTATTAAATCTGTTGTGTTTAATATTGATTTCATGCGTTGAATACGGAGTTCGGGCAGGTTTTGGGACGGAATTAGTATGGATAAGGGCTTGGACAGGAATTTATAAGGATCAGGGAAATAGATGGCTGGAAACTGGAAGCGGCTGACGGCTTTTGGTAGAGGAACTGGATATTTGGATTGGTATCTTATTAGGATTTACTGTTTAAGGTTGGAGAATTTAGGGAAGTATAGGGAGATTTTCACTTTGAAATCACTATCAAATCACTAAATCCATCATTTTTGCTTTAATGGTGGGTTAATAATTATCACTACGAAAGTCCTCTATGGACCCCCCTTAAGGACTCCCCCTCATCCATCCTCATTCCCACCAGGATTTGCTGGACTTTGTTGAGGGCGTTTGAAAGGTTTTTTGAAAAATAAGGCTATTCTGATACTTTTTAGGCATCTTGAAGGATGTCTAAATCTAAAAATAGGCGGCTGTGAAGGCTGGAAATCGTGAAAATTAAGAACCTAGGGCAAGAAATTTTGCTTTGCCGGCAAGGGGAAGCAACCTTTGTCAGGGTGACTAATTGGAACTTGGCTTTTATGGGCGGCTGTAAATTTACAAATTTTAGGAGGAAAAAATGAGTAATAATCTGCGACAGATTGCAAAGGACTTGCGATCGTTTGTAAAAAGATGTAAAGATGTACATTATTCTGACAGCCTGCTTATCTCTTTCTTGATAACAGGACTTTTAACAATTGCGCCAAAGCTTCATGCTGACGTGGCAAGCGAACAGCAGGAAATCACTGCACAGACTTATGACGCAATAACTGATCTGCGGCAATCATTCATGCGTGCAAGAAAAGAAAACGAAAAATCATTAAAAGGAGCCCAAAGCGAACTTTCTCAGTTGTTAAAGCAAGGGGATCAGGTAATAAAGAGCCCATGGGCATCATTCCAGTTTGGAACAGGATTTACCAACAATGACTGGGGAACAACTTATAGAGGTAGAGGTGGAAAATACCTTGAATACTATAGAAGAGACAATGACTTGACTAAATATGTGTTTGATAAGGATAAACATTTGTATGGGGCAACTAACTTGAACATTCCAAGAAATCAGGAGCCTGATGCACTTACAATCAATCCAGCTAATGTGCATGAGCCTTATAAGCCATCAGATGTAATTAAACTGGAAACAATAAGTCCAATTAATGAACCTAGCTACAATCTTTCAATAACTGCACCATCGAGAGTAACAACTTATGTTACACCAACTAATAAGCCATCAGTTACAAAAACAATAAGCGGATTAAGTCCTAACGATAAGTACGTTAGAAGTACTTCTTTAGGTTATCATGATCCCACTATTAGAACTTCTGATGGACAAGTGAGATATGCAGATAGAGATACTGCAAATAATTCTGTCGGAACATTTGATTTAGGAGCAATGACAACGATTTCAGGAGTATTTGACAATGGACGAAACGGTACATATCATGATTATAGAAGTGGTTCAAATACAATTGGTGGAACTACTTATACTTCTAGAAATTCAGTAAAGACAACATTAGGGGCTTTATTAGGCTTAAGTGGAAATAAATATAGAGATAACGAATTTTATCCTGATTGGTTCTATAGTGCATATTCATTTACTGCAAGTTCAGGTTCAGCAATTGGTGTAGATGCACATCATACTGATCTTGATAACGGTGGATCTTTTGCTTCTAGCATTGCTACAACTTATAATCAATATTGGCAAAACGCATATAGCTACTATATGGCACAACATTCAGGTGCGACTGTAGCTGCTGCTACTGACTATGCAGAAAAGAATACTTCTTTAGATAACGAAACTCTTTCAGGTAGTACTACTGTAGTTAGTGGAATTATTAATCCTGCAACAGGAGCTAAAGGTACATCTACAATAGTTAGATCATATGATCCGGGAGATACTGCTCGTAGCGCTTCAGTTTTAGTTGACAATGCTGGTGTTACTGTGGGTCCAAGTACTTTTACTGTAGGAAACGACGGTGGAGACTGGCATAGTGGTCTTGAAATTGATTTGAATACTTCAGGAACTACTACTGTAAACAATACAACTTTCAATGTTTACAATAGTTCCATTGGTTTAGCTATTGATCCTGATGATACAAAAGATCAAACTGTAACTTTTACTGCTAATCCAGGCTTCTATTTAAAAGATTCAAATGGTATAGGTATTAATGTTCAAAATGGGGTAGATACCAATGGAAAAGTCGAAATATCTGGAAATCATGATATGCATATTGGTGAAGATTATTCAGGAGTAAATAATGTAGCGTATAATGTAACTAATCATGTTAAAGAGTTAAAGATTACAAATGGTAATAATCCAGTTGCTGCTGGTGGACTTACTAATGGAACAGGATTGATACATCTAGAAGGATCTAACAGTATTGCATTTTCTGATAGAGGGTATGTTGAAGGTGGAACAGTTGATTTGAAAAATGTACATTCATCTAACCATAATAATATTTTAGGATATTTTGCATCTTCTTCAAAGACAACTACGAACAGTGGTGCACATGAACCACGTGTAAAAGGTACTGATAGTGCTATTGGTTGGTTTGATGGGACATTTAAAATACAAGGAATTATAGGGGCAAATAGAAACACGGGGCATGTAAATGAACCAGCAACAGTTAATAACAATATAGCAATTTATGCAGTTTCTGGACAAAGAGACAATGTTGCTAGATCTTATATTACTAATAGTGCTACTGCAACTGCAAGCAAAGCATTAACTGTAGAAGATTTACATGTAGGATTTGGATCAAAATCAGTAAACGGTACTATGATTTTTGCTGATAAAGGAACAATGGTTGATGTAAAAGGGTTAAATGATAGAATTGTAGACAGTGCATGGGAAGACATGACAAATGCAAGAATAAATTGGGGTTACCAAAATCCAGAGTTTTCAAGTTCGTTAGGAACAACAATTGCTTATGCAACAGGAGTATTTAGTGCAAGAGAACATAATTTGGATTCTGCTGCAGATAGCGGATTGATAGATAAAGTTACTTCTCATATTAAAATTAACGGATCAAATGTAGATATGATTTCAAGACAAGGAACTGCTTACAATGCTACAAATGGTGGAGAAATTGAAGTAACAGGTAGTAAGACAACAAGAGCGGGTGGATACCAATCTGTAATTGCTTATGCAACAGGAAAAGTTGGAAAGATAAAATCAACAGATCCTACATATTCTAAATATGCAAATATAGCTTCTAAAATTTCTATTGAAGGTGATATAATAGCAGCAGATAATAATATATTAGGAAAAGTAAATTCTGTGGGTGGAAATACAATCGGAACACCAGATCCTGTAAAAGTTAGTAAAAATGGATTTGATAATCGTGCAAATACTTATCAAAATATAGGTGCTTATGCTGAAGATGGAGCGACTATAACAATAAAAACAGTTAAAAAAGCTACTGATACAGTAGAAGCTGCAGCAACTCCAGATGGTTCATTAATATACGGTTTAGCTGCTTATGCTAACGGAACTGGTTCAAAAGTAACTTATGCTAAAGATGGAGCTGGTATTTTAGTTGTAAGTGGTAAAGATGGAGCTGTTTATGCAACTAATAATGGACAAGTGGAATTTCATGGAGATATTATAAATCAAGATAACTCATTAAAAACTGTAGTAGCTAAATCAGGATCAAGTGCTATTCATCTAGGAGTAGATCAAGAAAGAGCTGGTTTAAATACAGGAACTAGCCATTACAGCTCTACAAATGACCATGCAAGAGTAACTCCATTCTATGTAAAACGTACTAGTCTTTCTGATACTTCTTCAATTTTATTTAATAAAGATACTAAAATAGATATGTATGACGGTATATTATTTACTGGAAATAGATATACAGAAGCTGTAACAGATTATTTAGGAACTGACGCTGCTAAAAATACTTTTTCAACAACAGCAGATTTAAAGAAATTTGATGCTGCAAAATACCGTGGAATGACGAATATGAAAATTGATATTATGTCAGACAGAGTTGATATAGGAGTAATTAACCAAGCAAGTAATAAAATAAAATGGGATAATAATCAACATAAGACAGGAGGTACTTTTTTAAATGGAATAGCTGAGTATGCAGGAATGCAAGCTGGACATTTATATAACACAGGAGACAATAACTTCAAAAGTACTTTCATAAACGGTGAATTTGAAATTGATCATGATATTGATTTAGAAGATAAAATTAGAACTGCCAATGTTACACCAGCTGTTGTTACAAACGATCCTTTTAATGGAATAAAAATGGAAAGTGAACTTGTAACTATTAATGCAAATAAAAGTATTACTGGAGATGTAAAATATTTAGCCGGGCAAGGGTTAAATATGGCGAATTCATTATATCGTTGGGATGATGTACTTGATTTGAATTCATGGAGAAAAACTAATGAGCAGGAATCAGGATATATAAATGAAGGAACTATTAACGTTTGGGGAGGTACTGCTAAAAATAATTATCTAGGATCAGGTGAGGAAAGAATAACAGGAATTAATGTAGCTTATGGTACAATAAATAATAAAGATACAGGAACGGTTACAGTTGACCACGGATATGGAATTGTTGGAACAGATGGAAGTATTTTGAATAATGAAGGTAACATAACTGTAACAGGAAAATACACAAATAATGGAGCGGCATTATCAGCCTTAAGAGTAGCTAATAAATATTCAGTTGAAACAAAAGAAAGTGGAGAAAATTATGGTATAGTTGGATTATCAACTAATAATGTCGGATATGGAAATAATAAAATTGATATTGCAAACAAAGCTGCTGCAGCAGTAGGAATAATCACAGTAAATGGTGATTATGCAAGAGGAATTTATGCAAAAATGTAAATAATGCAGCTAAAACTGATGTAACGGTAACTTATGACAATAGTTCAGCAGCTAGTCCGGCTGCAATCAAAGTTAATGCTGCTAATAGCAATAAGACTTCAAAAGGTGTAGGTATCGCTATAGATAGTTATGCTAATTCAGGAACAACAGCTGGTGGAATACTTAAACTAAAAACTCAAAATACAAAAACAACTGCTGATATTTTAACATCTTATAATGGTATTGGTATTCATGCAAAAAGCTTCAAATATTTTATTTGATCCTGATTCAACTGGTATTACAATTGAAACTAAAAAAATGATGGAGCAGGTATATGGTTAACTGATGATTCTAATGTTGGAGAAGAAACAGATAAGCATTTGAAATCATTAAATTATCTATATAAGGGAGATAATGATAAAAAGGATTTGGTATGGTATTTACATCTAAAGATACTACAAATGCCACAAGTGCTTCTAATTATTTAGACATTACATTCAATAATAATGGTGCAACTGTAACTTTAGCTGATGAAAAAAATAATTTAGCAACAGGAACAACAAAAGGAATTGCAGGTATTTTAGTAAATACTGATAATAACGATACTGTAACAAACTTTGGAGACATTAGGAAGATACCTCAAAAACTCATGTAAGATCTTATGGTGCAGTAGTTAATAAAGGTAGATTAGTAAATTACGGAAATATTGAATTAAATGATTCCTTAAATGAAGATGCTTCGAATGTAGATAAGACTGACCTTAAAAAAGTTAATGTTGGAATTCTTGCAAATGATCATTCTTTAGTTGCAAGAACAAACACATACATTGAAAATCATGGAGACATTACTGTAGGAAGCAATTCAAATAAAAATGTTGGTGGTTTTGGAATTTACGGTTATAGAATCAAAACTGGTGCAAAAGAAGACGGAAGTGTAAGTACAATTACTATCAATAAAAACAGTTATGGTATTTATTCAGGAGATGGAGATGTTAATATTCAAAAAGGAACTAAATTATTAGTTGGTAATGATACTGTATTAGGTTCAACAACAACTGTTAGAACAACTGCTCCTGCAACTGATATTATTCAAGGCAGAAAAACTGATGCCGCTTATGGAGTTTACATTGGAGACAATTCATTATTAAGTGGAGCAAACAGAAATGTTGAAGTAAGTGCGGATATGGATATTGACAGATTCTCTTACGGTATCGTTCTTCAAAATAACGCAAATGCTGCATTACCAGGAAGCGGAGCAGTAACAAATGTTAATATTGGTGATGGTATTTATACTCTTGATCCAAAAGGAAAAACAGCTTCATTGACAGCAATAAATACGCCTGAAATTGTATTAGGAACAAACCGAAATGCAGGAGGAATAGTTTTATCTACTAAACCATCAATACCAGCAGATCCTAAAGATCCGTTAGAACAAGGAAATTCGGTATATTACTATTCAGCTGACAAAAATTCTAATGCAAAATCATATGCAAGAGTAACAATGAATGGAGATTATAATATTGCTTATTACACAGAAGGAAGTGTTGATAATTTTGGAACAATTAACTTGATATCACAAAATGATTTGGCTGCTGGAAATACAGATTTGGGATACGGTAACGTAGGTATTGTTTCAGCAAATCCTGATAAACCATCAACAAACTATGGTACAATTACTACATCTTTATCAGACACTCAAAATAAAATGTATTCAGCAGGTATGGCTGCAGGGCGTAATGTTTATGCTCCAACTGGAGAGTTTTCAAAAACAGAAGCAGAGGGTTATATCGTAAATAGAGGATCAATTATTGTTGAAAAAGAAAATGGAATTGGAATGTTTGCAACTGGTTCAAAATCTAAAGCTATAAACTATGGAGATATTAAACTTGTTGGAGATGGATCTATCGGAATGTATCTTGATCGTAATGCACAAGGTGAAAACTATGGTACAATTACAGGTAAAGCAAATGGTTTGGCTGGTGTTATAGCAATTAATGGAGGATATATCAAGAACTATGGTACAATTACAATTGAAGGAAATAATTCAGAGGGTATATTGACTAGTAACCTTGATGTTAAAACTGACAATGAAGATCCTAGCAAATATAATGGAGGAACTGAAAGTTCAATAAAATATGTAGCAGATTCAGCTTCTAAAACAACAGGAGTTGGAACAACTATAACAGTCCCTGATGCTGTGCCAATGACAAAAATCACTGTTGATGGGATAGATACACCAATCTATAATGTTGAAACTGATGCGGCAAATTCTGGAGATTGGGCTAATAACATAATAGTAAATAGCAGTATTCAAACTGGAGGAACAAGAATCATTGACCTTTCAGCAAAAAATGAATGGGGTAATCCAGTATGGGAAAATGCTTATAAAAATCAATTATCAGAAGTTACAAGTATTGGAATGTACCTTGATACTTCAGGAGTTAGATATACTAATCCAATTAATGGAATTCAATATCTTAAAAAAACTTAAAAGAATTAAATATTTACGTCGGAACAGAAGCAACACTTTATACAAATTCAAAAGCTATCGAAATAGGTGATAGACTTGATGAAAACGGAAATGTGATTACAAGTAATATGTTAAAACCATTTAATGATGCACTGGCTCAAGCACCTAGTTCAGCAATTCCTAATATAAAATCTGCAAGTTTGACTTGGGAAGTAAAAGAAGTAAAGAAAAATGGTAAAATTTCGAAACTTTATATGAGTAAAATTCCATACCACTCATTTGCTCACGACGGTGATCAGTCTCTGTATAACTTCACAAACAACTTGGATAACATTTATGAAATTGCAAGACCTCAAAGTGCTGAAAAAATTATCTTCAACAAGTTGAACAGCTTAGGTAAAGGACAAGGGCACTTCCTGGCTCAAGCGTTTGACCAAATGAGAGGTCACATTTATGGTGGAGTTCAACAAAGAATTAAATCTACATCAGATATTCTAGGTGGAGAAATCAACAGCTTGAGAAGTGAAAGAAATGTTTCCAAGGATTCTAACAAGTTCAAGGCATTTGGACAAAGAAACGAGTTCAAGACAGATACAGCAGGAATGCCTGACTGGTACAGCAATGCCGGAGGATTTGCATTCGTTCACGAAGATGAAACTGTAAGACTTGGACAATCATCAGGATGGTCAGCAGGTGTAGTAAACAACTACTTCACATTCAAGGATTTATCTAAATCTTATGAAAACCAAGCAATGGCTAAAGTTGGAGTGTTCAAGACAATCCCTCTTGATGCGAACGGAACATTTGTTCTTAGCCTAGGTGGAGACGGATTCTTTGGAAGAAATGACATGAAACGTAGATTCTGGGTAGTAGATCAAGAATTCAGAGCGAAAGCAAGCTACTATTCTTATGGTGCAGGACTTAACGCAGGACTTGAAAAGGCATTTGTAATAAATGACGGATTCAGCATAGTTCCAAATGTAGGAATCAGAGCGGAATACGGAAGATTCTCATCAATCCATGAAAATGGAGACATGGCATTGAACGTTAAGAGCGACGACTACGTGTCAGTTAAGCCAAGCGCAGGAATCGACTTCAGATACAGCCAGGAAGTATTCAAGAACTCAAACTTGACAGCAAGCTTAGGATTTGCGTATGAAAACGAAATCGGAAAAACTTTACGATGTTGAAAACGAAGCAAGAATCGTAGGAGCATGGACAGACTACTTCGGAATCAGAGGGGACAAGGAAGACAAGAGAGGAAACTTCAAGTCAGACTTGAAACTAGGATTAGACAACGGAAGATTCGGATTCAACGTAAACACAGGATACGACTCAAAAGGACACAACTTCAGAGCAGGATTAGGATTGAAAGTATTATACTAATAAATTCTAGGAATGCTGTAAATAGCTTAAACAAAACGGGGGAGGGTCGCCAGAGATGGCGCTCTTCTTTTTGTATGAAAAAAATTAAAATATATGGTAAAATGATAGTGTAAAAAGAAGATAAAATTTAAATAGATTTAACATTAGGAGGTAAATAAATGAAAAAAAATTCCTGTTGGTATTGATGATTTTTAAAAATTAATAGAAATGGATGCATATTATATTGACAAAACTAAGTTTGTTTCTCAAATTTTTAGATGATGTCATGGAAGTAAAAACTTTTCACACGTCCAAGAAGATTTGGAAAAAAACTTTAAATATGTCAATGCTAAAAATATTTTTTTGATATTCATAATAGTAAAGAAAATAAAGAATTGTTTAATGGCTTAGATATTGAGAAAACTAAACATTTTTCAGAACAAGGGCAGTATCCAGTAGTTTTTATTTCGCTAAAAGGGATTAAATCAAATACTTGGGAGGAAGCTAAAAGAAGTATTGGATTATTAGTTGCAAGGCTGTTTTCAGAATTTGAATATATTTTAGATGATCTGAATGAATTTGATTCAACAAGATTTAAAAGATATTTGTCGGCAGAAGCAGATTTGGCAGAACTGAAAGAATCCTTGGTTTTTTTGACAAAGGTACTGTATAAAAATACGAGAAGGAAGTGGTGCTTTTTAATTGATGAATATGACAGTCCTTTAATTTCCGCCTATGAATACCGTTATTATGATGAAGCCATTAATTTTTACAAAGTTTTTTACGGGGAAGCATTGAAGACAAATTCCTATTTAAAAATGGGGATTATGACAGGAATTATAAGAGTTATAAAAGGCTGGTATTTTTTTCAGATTTAAATAATCTAAGAATTTATTCTATTTTTAAGCAATCATTATTCTGAATTTTTGGATTTACTGAAGAAGAAGTAAAAAGGCACTTTGTGACTACAATATTGAATTTAAGCTTTCGATGTTAAATCATGGTATGACGGCTACAAATTTGAGATTCTGAAGTTTATAATCCATGGAGCATTTTAAATTTTCTTTTTTTGACAAAAAAACTTACCTAAACTGGATTAATTCTTCTGGGAATTTCCTTATTAATGATATTTTTAAAAATGTAGATGCTGAAACAATGGAAACTTTGGAACAGTTATTTTTCAGGGGAAAGCGTAGAAGAAAATATTAATGGAAACTCTGATTTGTCTGTATTGCTTGGGCAGGAGGAAATTTGGGAACTGCTTTTGTTTAGTGGATATTTGACGGTTGATGAAAAGATTGGGGAAGATTATGAGAATGTGTATTCTTTGAGACTTCCTAATCGGGAAGTTAGGGAGTTTTTAGGCAGAAGTTTATTGAGGTGAATTTTTGGGGAAAGTTTGTTTAGGAAGGCGATGGAATCACTTAAAAAGCTGAAATTTAATTATTTTGAGAAATATTTGCGGAATATTTTGCTAAAGTCGACTAGTTATAACGATACTAAAAATGAGGATTTTTATCATGGATTAGTTTTAGGAATGATGTTTTATTTGGATAATCATTATTATGTGAAGTCTAACGAAGAATCTGGGCTTGGAAGATATGATTTGATGATAGAGCCTAAAAAAATAAGAATAATAGGGGATTTATACTAGAATTTAAGGTTACGAAGGATGAAAGTAGTCTTGAAAAAGGTTTCAAAGGAAGCTGTGAATCAAATTGTTGAGAAAAAAATATGATGTTGCTTTGAAGGATAGGGGAATTGAGGATATTACTTTTAGTTGGGGTGGCATTTTGTGGAAAAAAATGGTTAAGGTTTTTTTATTCTTAAAGAAAAATATTTAATGGAAAATTTTTGAAAAAAATATGGTAAAATAGTAATAGAAATTAAAAATTATTTATTTTAGGAGGAAGAAAAAGATGAAAAATTATGAGAGGTGTACTGTTATTCGGTATGTTAGGAGGGATGCTTTTGTCTTGCGGGAATAAAAAAGGTAATGATTCTCAAGAGCAAAAAAAGGATTCCAAAGTTAGTGAAAAGGTTTATAAAATTGGGCTGTCGCAAATTGTGGATCATCCAGCATTGAATGCGGCAAAGCAAGGATTTAAGGATGCGCTGGCGAAGGCTGGAGTGAAGGCTGATTATGATGACAAAATTGCAAATAATGATATGAGCAATCAGACTTTTGATTATGCAGACAGTTTGCGACGGATAAAAAGGATCTTGTTTTTTGCGATTACTACTCCAACGGCACAGGCGGCTAAAAATCAGGTTGGGAGTGAAATACCAGTTGTATTTGGGTCAGTTACAGATCCTAAAAGCGCAGGGCTTGAAGGGATTCCTAATGTTACAGGGACAAGCGGGGCGGCACCAGTTACTGAAAATTTAAAATTAATGAGAGAGTTGTTACCAGGAGCTAAGAAAATAGGGATAATTTATAATTCATCTGAACAAAATTCGGTTTCTGAAGTAAATAATTTGAAAAAGTTAGCGGGGCAATATGGATTTACAGTAGTTGAAAAGGCTGTTACAAATGGTACAGAAATGGTTGCGGCTGCAAATCTTATTGCAAAAAGATATTGATATTTACTATGCTATTCAAGACAATACGGTGGCTTCATATTTTGCAGCAATACTTGATGTGTTTAATAAATCAAAAATACCAGTTTTAGCTACAAATAACGTATTTTCAAATGCAGGAGGGCTAATTTCCCAAGGAACTACCGACTATAACATTGGTTACCGTTCTGGAGAAATTGCGGCTGAAATTTTATTAAAAGGTAAGAAGCCAAGTGAAATTCCAATAGAAACTGTTAAAAATTTACAAATTGAAATTAATAAGCAAAATATGGAATTATTGGGGATAAAAATACCAGACAGCATTTTTAAAAGCAGGCTAAAATGGTGGAAACTAAAAAAATAATTTTAAAAATAATTTGATAGTTCTATTTCAAATAAGATTAAAGACTTTTTAAATATTAGATAAGTTTAACAAAAACTGGAATTGTTTAAATTTAAATAACTCCAGTTTTTTTATTTTTATGAGTGAACTACTCCCACTTGTAGAAGAGAGACTTCTTGCTGTCTGTTGTTAAATTTTATTTATTGAAAAAAATGTTTTTATTTACCCAGACAATGAATTTTTATATCCCGCTAAAGTAAATCTATTCCAATATTTAGTTTTTTATTTTTCTTGTTTTTCTTTCATTAGCATTCAAATATTTTTCTAAGTCTGATAAAGTTAGGAGTGATTTCCACTAATTCATCATTTTCAATATATTCAAGTGCCAATTCCAATGTAAATTCCTTTGGAGGTGCTAATTTCACAGCATCATCACTTCCAGCAGCCCTCATATTTGTAAGTTTTTTACCTTTACATACATTTACAACTAGGTCGTTTTCTCTTGAATGTTCTCCAACTATCATTCCTTCGTAAACTTCAACTCCTGGCCCGATAAATAGGATTCCACGTGGCTGCAAGTTGTTTAATGAGTAACCTAGACTTGTTCCTGGCTCCATTGCGATTAAAACACCTCTTCTTCTTCCTGTAACTTCTCCTTTAAAAGGTTCATATTCATAGAAAGAATGATTTAAAATTCCTGTTCCTCTAGTTTCTGTCAAAAATTCATTTCTAAATCCAATTAATCCACGTGATGGAACTTTGAACTCAAGTCTTGTGTAGCCGTCGCTTCCTTGATTCATATTTACCATTTCACCTTTTCTAAGTCCTAATTTTTCAATTACAACTCCTACAAATTCATCGGCAACATCAATAATTGCAAGTTCGAATTGGCTCCATTTTCTGTCCATTTTTTTCCTTAAAGATAACCTCAGGCTTTGAAACTGCCACTTCGTAGCCTTCCCTTCTCATATTTTCAAGCAAAATAGATAATTGAAGTTCTCCTCTTCCTTTTTACAATAAAGGCATCTGGCGAGTCTGTCATTTCAAGTCTCATGCTTACATTATGATTTACTTCTTTTTGCAATCTTTCCAAAATATTTCTTGAAGTTACAAATTTTCCATCCTGTCCTGCAAACGGCGAATCATTTACAACAAAAGTCATAGCAAGCGTTGGCTCATCAATGTCAATCAGAGGCAATGGTTTAGGATTTTCCTTGCTTGCCACAGTTTCTCCTATGTCAATTTTTTCAATTCCCTGCAATTGTTACAACGTCTCCTGCAAACGCTTCTTCCATTTCAACTTTTTTTAAGTCCATCATATCCATAAATTCTAGTAATTTTTTTCCATTTACCAAGTCGCCGTTTCTCTTGATTAACGTAACTTCCTGATTTTTTTCAATTTTTCCGTTATATATTCTTCCAGTTCCTAGTTTTCCTACATATTCATCATATTCTGTATTTGTAATAAGCATTTGCAAAGGTTCATTCACATCACCTTCAGGATCATCAACGTGCTTCATAATTTCATCATAAAAGCGGTTTCATATCCTTATCCTCATCTTCCAATTCCAGTTTAGCATACCCATTTTTTAGCCGATGCATAAACTACTGGAAAATCAAGCTGAACATCATTTGCTCCCAAATCCACAAACAAATCAAATACAGAATCCACAACAGCATCAGGATCTGAATTTGGCCTGTCAATCTTATTAACAACCACAATTGGACGAAGTCCATGTTCTAGTGCCTGTTTTTAACACATATTTAGTCTGTGGCATAACTCCTTCAAAAAGCTATCCACCAAAAAGCAATACAGAATCCACCATTTTCAAGATTCTTTGCACTTCTCCACCAAAATCCGCATGCCCTGGAGTATCTACAATATTTATCTTATATCCGTCATAATGAAATGAAGCATTTTTAGAAAAGATCGTAATCCCTCTTTCCTTCTCCAAATCATCACTATCCATAATTCTTTCATCTACTTTTTCATGTTCCCCAAATGTCCCCCTGCCTGTTTCAATAAAGCATCGACAAGAGTTGTCTTCCTGTGATCTACGTGCGCAATAATTGCAATATTTTTTTAATTTTGTTCATCCTTTATTTTAACAATTCCTTGTTAATATTTCCTCCTTAAATTTTAAAATTACTATCCCCCCTAAGGGTTGAGGAGCAGAGGTGAAATTCATTCTCTATCTATTCAAGCTGTAATAAGCAATTACAAACAGAATAAATATCGCAATGAAATCTGCCATCTCACTACCTCCTTTATATAACGTTTCGTGAATCATGCCAAAATTCACTTAATTATTATAACAAAAAGACTGGAAAAAAATCCAGCCTAATTTATGGCATATTTTTTACGTTATATAAAGTTCCCCTTAAGGTTTTTACATATTTATTATAACATATTTTACAAAAATGTCAAATATTAAATCCAAAACCCCTAAGGGTTGAGGAGCAGAGGTGAAATTCATGTCCTATCTATTCAAGCTATAATAAATAATAGCAAAATAGAATAAGTATTGCGGCGAAATCTACCATCCCACTACCTCCTCATATACAAACTGTGAATTATGCTAAAATTCACTTAATTATTATAGCAAAAAGACTGGAAAAATCCAGTCTAATTTGCGACATATTTTTTATTTGTATATGAGTTCCCTTAGAGATTTTATACAAATTTATTATAACATATTTTACAAAAATGTCAATTACTGAAATTTTATTTTTTTCTTTTTTTATGGAAAAACTTTTTAAAAACTGCTATAATTAGAAAAAGGTAATAATAGATTATAGATTATTAAATGAGTCTATGAAAAAAATATTAAAGGAGAATTTATTTTGAGCAAAAATTATTTTTTTATATTTGTATTTTTATTATTGGGAACTTTTTCCTGTACTCCACTTTCAGAGGGGCTTTCAATGAAAAGCCAGGTTTATAATACGGATAATGTGGATTTTTACTATGATTTGACTTATAAGAAAGATGGGGAAACGCATTATGAAAGACAGATCTGGGATCAGGCTTATAAGATTTTGGATGAGGCGCAGGATTTTTTCCTGATGGATATTTTTGTGTTTAATGATTTTGTTGGGAAAAGGAGTGGAAGAAAAGTTGCATCCGTTGCCACTTGCAGAAGAATTTGCAGAAAGATACTGGAAAAAAACGGAAAAAGATCCAAATGTGGAAATTTACCTGATACTTGATGAAAGCAATACGTTTTACGGGGCTTATGACAATAAGATGCATAAAAAACTGGAGCAGGCTGGAGTAAAAATTGGGTATGTTGATTTGATGAAGCTGAGAGATCCGATGCTTGTTTATTCTGTGCCATGGCGGCTATTTATACAGCCTTTTGGAAATCCAAAAAATCGTGGGAAAATAAAAAATCCGATTTACGAAGGAACGGATAAAGTTACAATTCGTAGCCTTTTAAGAGCATTAAATGCGAAAGCAGACCATAGAAAGCTGATTATGAATGAAAATACTGCCTTGCTGACATCAGCAAATCCACATGCTGAAGGTTCAAAAACATTCAAACGTAGCATTCAAATTTTCAGCGCCGATATTAAAAGAAATTTACAATGCTGAAAAGCCAGTTGCAAAAATTACTAAGAAGGATGGAAGTTTAAAAAGAACATTGCCAAACAAGGATTTCAGCAAAATTCCATTTTCATCAAATGACAAGCTGAAAATACAATATTTTACAAACGATGCGACAGCTAAGGATATTTCAGAAGAACTAAAAAACACGCAGTTTGGGGATAAAGTCATCATTGCCCAGTTTTTTTCCTTGCAGACAGGGGAATAATAAATGACATTAGAAAGGTCGCAAAACGTGGAGTAAAAATTTGAGATAATATTAAATAATGCAGAAGCAGGACTGCCAAACAAAGCATGGCTGGAGAATTGATGAAATATGCAAAGAAAACATGGCTATGACATCAATGTTAAATTTTACAACAAAAGGCGAAGAAATGTACCATGTAAAAAAATGATGTCAATTTTTGAAAAAGGATTATCTGATAACTTACGGCGGATCCACAAACTTTACGAGAAGAAATATGAGAAACTATAATTTAGAGAATGAGCTGAAAATAATGTCAGCCTACGACCAGAAAGTTTCCAAAGATATTTTTAGACTATTACGACAGATTATGGACAAACAGGGATGAGCGATTTTACGTTACCTTATGATGAAGGAAAAAAATGAAAAAAATCTATGAATGATATGCTGTTTAGATTTATGGAAGTGAATGGATTTGGAGCTTTTTAAAAAAATTTTTTAAATATAATGAAAGAAGTGCGATTCCTATGGAAAACAGAGTTAAGGTTGAAAAGAATAGATGAAAATAATTATGATAGAATATTTTGCAATTTCTGATCTTCATGGTCAATATGACTTATTTTTTAAGATTGCTTGAAAAAAATCGAGTTAAAAAGAGAAGATTTACTTTTTAATTTTTGGGAGATATTTGTGATAGAGGGAAAAAAATCTTATGAAATTTATATGAAATGTATGAAAATGATAAAACTTGGATATAATCTGAAGTTTATTTTTGGGAAATCATGAAGATATGCTTCTGGAGGATTTTTGAAAATGATTATCCATTGAATTATGAAACAGAGTATTCGATTTATAAAAAAATTCTAAATATTTTTGAAAAGAAAAAAATATAGAGAAATGGCATAAGGAAAAATTTTTCCTGCTGAAGTAAAATGGCTGATAAAATGGTTAAAGGATTGTCCGCTCATAGTTTGTGGGAATGAGAATATTTTTGTTCATGCGGGGCTGGATTTAAGCAAGGATTTGGAAAAATCAGGAAAGGGAAAAATGTGCTTTGGACACGGGAAGAATTTTTGGATGGATAAGAAAAAAATACTCTTGAAGAGTATAAAAATAAAAAGTATATATTTTGGACATACACCAAATCTGGATGGTAAAATATCTAAAAAGTCTGACAAAATTTATGACATTGACTGCGGTGCATTTTTCACGCATTCATTGGGATATATGGAAGTAAAAACAAAAAAATCAAAGGGCATAAGGGAAATTTACGTACATTGTTAAAATTCTATTTTGATTAACTATTTATTTTTAAAAAGGAGATAAAATGAAGAAAATTCCTGTTGGTATTGAAGATTTTAAAGAAATTATAAATAATAATTGCTATTATATTGATAAAACTAAATTTATTGCTAACATTTTTTAGATGATGGTTCTAAAGTAAAACTTTTCATACGTCCAAGGAGATTTGGAAAAACTTTAAATATGTCAACATTAAAGTATTTTTCGATATTCATAATGCTAAAGAAAATAAAAATTATTTAATGGCTTAGATATTAAGAAATCTAAACATTTTTTTCAGAGCAAGGACAACATCCAGCTGTTTTTTTATTTCACTGAAGGGGATTAAGGCTGACAGCTGGGAAAAATTTCTTAAATGCCATTAAATCCCTAATATCAAATCTTTATAATGAATTTGAATATATAAGAAATTCATTAAATGAAGCTGAACTGAAAAATTTTGATAAAATATGGTTCAAAAAGATGATGGTGATTATGAAAATTCTCTAAAGTATTTGACAGCTTATTTATACAAATATTACAATAAAGAGGTTGTTCTTTTAATTGATGAATATGACAGCCCTTTAATTTCAGCTTATGAATATCACTATTATGACAAAAGCAGTTATATTTTTAAGATCTTTTACGGAGAGGCATTAAAAACTAATCAGTATTTAAAAAAATGGGGATTATGACTGGAATTATAAGAGTTATAAAGGCTGGTATTTTTCAGATTTAAAATAATCTTAGCATTTATTCGATTTTTAAATGAACATTATTCTGATTTTTGGATTTACAGAAGCAGAAGTTGAAAAAGTCCTTAAAGATTTTTGAAATTGAGTTTAAACTTTCTGATGTAAAATCTTGGTATAATGGCTATAAGTTTGGAAATTCTGATGTTTATAATCCATGGAGTATTTTTGAAGTTCTTACAATTTAAAAATTAGCTCCTTATTGGGTTGAAACTTCTGGAAATTTTTCTTATTAATGATATTTTTAAAAAAATGCAGATACAGAAACAACGGAAACTTTGGAACAGTTATTTTTCAGGAGAAAGTGTAGAAGAAAATATTAATGGAAACTCTGATTTGTCTGTATTGCTTGGGCAGGAGGAAATTTGGGAACTGCTTTTTGTTTAGTGGATATTTGACGATTGATGAGAAAATTGGAGAGGATTACGAGAATGTTTATTCTTTGAGATTACCTAATCGGGAAGTCAGGGAAATTTTTTTAGGCAGAAGTTTATTGAAGTGAATTTTTGGGGAAAGTTTGTTTAGGAAAGCGATGGAATCACTTAAAGGTTGAAATTTAATTATTTTTTTAGCAATAATAATAAAATCAATATACTTTTAAATTGAAAAAAAAATAACAAGAGCAGTTTACTTGCTGCTCTTTTTTGATTTCTTTACAAAAAAGAAGAGCCGCCATCTCTGGCAGCCCTCCCCTGTTTTGTTTAAGCTATTTCCAGCATTCCTAGAATTTATTAGTACAATACTTTCAATCCTAATCCTGCTCTGAAGTTGTTTCCTTTTGAATCGTATCCTGTGTTTACGTTGAATCCGAATCTTCCGTTGTCTAATCCTAGTTTCAAGTCTGACTTGAAGTTTCCTCTCTTGTCTTCCTTGTCTCCTCTGATTCCAAAGTAGTCTGTCCATGCTCCTACGATTCTTGCTTCGTTTTCAATATCGTAAAGTTTTCCGATTTCGTTTTCATACGCAAATCCTAAGCTTGCTGTCAAGTTTGAGTTCTTGAATACTTCCTGGCTGTATCTGAAGTCGATTCCTGCGCTTGGCTTAACTGACACGTAGTCATCACTCTTAACGTTCAATGCCATGTTACCTTTTTCATGGATTGATGAGAATCTTCCGTATTCCGCTCTGATTCCTACATTTGGAACTATGCTGAATCCGTCATTTATTACAAATGCCTTTTCAAGTCCTGCGTTAAGTCCTGCACCATAAGAATAGTAGCTTGCTTTCGCTCTGAATTCTTGATCTACTACCCAGAATCTACGTTTCATGTCATTTCTTCCAAAGAATCCGTCTCCACCTAGGCTAAGAACAAATGTTCCGTTCGCATCAAGAGGGATTGTCTTGAACACTCCAACTTTAGCCATTGCTTGGTTTTCATAAGATTTAGATAAATCCTTGAATGTGAAGTAGTTGTTTACTACACCTGCTGACCATCCTGATGATTGTCCAAGTCTTACAGTTTCATCTTCATGAACGAATGCAAATCCTCCTGCATTGCTGTACCAGTCAGGCATTCCTGCTGTATCTGTCTTGAACTCGTTTCTTTGTCCAAATGCCTTGAACTTGTTAGAATCCTTAGAAACATTTCTGTCGCTTCTTAATCCGTTCATTTCTCCAGTCAAGATATCTGATGTAGATTTAATTCTTTGTTGAACTCCACCATAAATGTGACCTCTCATTTGGTCAAATGCTTGAGCCAGGAAGTGCCCTTGTCCTTTACCTAAGCTGTTCAACTTGTTGAAGATAATTTTTTCAGCACTTTGAGGTCTTGCAATTTCATAAATGTTATCCAAGTTGTATGTGAAGTTATACAGAGACTGATCACCGTCGTGAGCAAATGAGTGGTATGGAATTTTACTCATATAAATTTCTTTATATTGACCAGTAGATTCGTCTCTTATTCCTTTAGCCTCCCAAGTCAAACTTGATGAAATAACATTTCTTGGTATACTTAGTGGTACTGTTGCTAATGCATCGTTAAATGGTTTTAAAATGTTGCTCTTAATTACATTACCATTTTCATCTACCCTGTCTCCTATTCTAATAGCTTTAGAATTTGTGTACATTGTTGCTTCTGGTCCAATAAGTAAAGTAATCTTTTCTAATTTTGGTAAATTATTTAGTCCATCAATTGGTTTAGTATATCTTACTCCTGATGTATCAATGTACATTCCAACTGATGTTATTTCTGATAATGGGTCTTTGCGAGCATGTTCCCATACTGGATTACCCCATTCATTCTTAGCATTAAGATCTATTATTCTTGTTCCTCCAGTTTGTATACTGCTGCTTACTGTTATGTTGTTAGCCCAGTCTCCAGGATTTACTGCATCACTTTCAACATTGAATATTGGAGTATCGATTCCATCAACACTTATTTTTTTGCAATAGGTACAATATCTGGAGCTGTTATTGTTGTTCCAACTCCTGTTGTCTTAGGATTTCCAGTTGTTCCTTCTTCAATCGAGTTTTCTTTTCCTCCGTAAAGGTCTGTTCCGTCTTGTCCGTTAGTTTGTCCTGCTGTTACTGCAGCTGAAGTTAAATATCTTGGATCTGTTGAAGCAAGTACTTCTGTCGGATTTCCTGCTGCATCTACAATAAATCTTGAACTATCTGTAACGATTCCGTTAGAATCTGTCCCTGTTACGCTAATTGTTCCATAGTTCTTAATATATCCTCCATTAATTGCAACTACACCTGATAAGCTCTTAGCATTACCTGTAATTACTCCGCCTACTTCATTTACACCGATTGCTCCCCGGTCTAGGTACATTCCTATTGAATCATCACCTATCAAATTAATTGTTCCATAATTGACTGCTTTTGATCCTGTTCCAGTTGCAAACATCCCTATTCCTTGTTTTTCTTTAACATTAATTGTTCCTCTGTTTACAATGTATCCTTCTTCTGTCGTCTTGTCAAATTTTCCGTCTGTCTTGTAGTGGTTTCTACCTGCTGCCATTGCTGCTGAGTATCTCATATTAATTGTGTCTGACATACCAGTTGTAATTGTTCCGTAGTTAGTTGAAGCAACATTAGTATTGCTTGAGAATATTCCAATATTTCCAAATCCTCGTGCATTAGGATTTTTATTGTCAACATCATATTTTGATCTCAAGTCTATTGTTCCGTAGTTGTCCATTGAACCTTTAGTATAGTAAGCTGTGTTGTAGTCTCCGTTCATTGACACGTTGGCATAAGACTTACCTCTTGATTCAGTATCTGCTGAATAGTAATATACTGAGTTTCCTTGTTCCTTAGTTTCTTCTGGAACTTTAGGAGTAGATGGAGCTGTTGACTTAACTTGTCCTCCTGCATTCTTGTTAGAAGCTAACACGATTGTTGGAGCATAAGTTGGGCTACCAATTTCTACATCTGTACGGGCTCCTCCATTCTTTTCAGCCATAACAATACCATAAGAGAATCTGTCAATGTCCATGTCAGCACTTACATTAATCTTTCTAGGAGTATTTGAAGCACCTTTATCTATATATACCCCAATTGCAGAATCACGTTCTCTTGGAGTGTCCAGTTTAGACAACAAGTCATTTGCATTAGCATATGCTGTTTGTCTGCTAATTGAGTAAGCTCCCGGTGCAGTTGATACTCCTGATGTAGTTTGAACATGTCCTAAAACTGTGTCATTACCAACTAACAATTTAGTGCTTTGAATATTAACGTTTCCATCACCAGAGTAAATACCGTAGTTGTTTCTGTTTACAGTGATCTTAGAGTTAGATCCATCTTCTTTTGCTCCAGTATTTACATTATATCCGTAAATAGCCCAGCTTCCAATATTCTTGTTATTTGTAGAATCTCCAATTGTAATATCTCCGTGGTTTTCAATTGTAGTTTGAAGACCATTAGTAGAGTTTGCAAAAATTCCTACATTGGCTTTCTTAATATCTTCAGAAGTAATTTGGTCTGCTTGTTCATTCAATGAATCATTAAGCTTGATCTTACCATAGTTTACAAATGTTCCTTTATTAACTACAGCACCGTAAGCTCTTACATTAGTAACAGATGATTTATCTTCTTCAATGTTACCTCTGTTAGTTACAATATCTCCATGATCATTAGTGTTTACTAGAATACCAGCAATACCTTTTGTAGTTCCTGTTGTAGTACCTGCTTTTTCTGCTTGCAATGTTACACCTGTATCAGCTTTATTTGTAAATTTAATATCTAAGTCATTTGAAGCTGTTGTTTTTTGTATGTTTCTTCCACCAAATGCCATTGCAAATCCGTTTTTATCATTAGCACCATGATAGTTGTATTGGAAAGTCTTTTGATGGTTTGCACCTGGAGCAACATGAGAGTCATCCATTGCCCATAATCCTACTCCTTTATCTTCAGTTTCTACTGTAAACTTATCAGAAAGTAAGTTTATTTCAGCACTTTCAGCATAAATACCTATACCCTTTTTACCTGTGAAAATATCATTTTTACCTAAGTTAATATCAAGTGAACCAGGGGCAAAATTAGTTGCTTTAATTCCCCATCCAGCAAAGGCTCCATCACTTGCACCTGTAAGATTGATTACTCCTCCAGCATTAGCAGATCCATTAGCATAATTTGTATTGTTGTTTACTAATGCGATACCTACTCCTCTGGCATCAGGAGCTGTTACATCTGAGTTTGAAACATCAATACCTGTTGTTCCTGCTGTAGTATTGATATAATCAATTGTTACACCACTTGCCAATCCATCATTTCTATTTTCTGCATAAATACCAGTTGCTTTTTCTCCTGCAACATAGATTTTTGCATCTTCATGTCTAATTGCAACAGAGTTGTCCACTCCTCTATGGTTAATTTCATCAGCATAGTTATAAGTTACTTCATTTGTATCTGAAATACCCACAATACCATAGTTTTCACCGGTAGCAGTGCTTTCGGAAGATCTGTTTCTGTTATCCCCGTTTGTTGCAATAGGAGAAGGTTGTTCATATTTACCAGTTACAATAATTTCAGATTTTTTCATATTTTTAAGAACACTTCCGTCTGTTCCGACAATAGCGTTACCATGATCTACTTTTACAGTGGCAATTTTGTTTCCATCACCATTTACGATAGTTCCATAGTTTACAAGAAGTCCTGTTATTGGTGCTGACGAAGCGGTAGTGTCTTTAGAACCTCCCCAGAAGTTTACTGTTCCTAAGTTAGTAAATCCTGATTCACCTTTTCTTGTTTTTCTCCATGTATGATCATTAGCGTTCTTAACATCGTTCCATCTGCTTAATGAGTTACCCATTGCAAGTCCGACATTTTTAACTTGATAATTAGTTTTACCTTTAGAATCTTTCAGATCTCTTTCACGTACATCCCCTGTAACTTTTTTACCGTTATTTATTGTCAAGTATGTACTTTCCATCTTAATATCATTGAAAGTGTCATTTTTATCAGTTCCTGGAGTAGCAGTTGCTCCTGTTTTTTCAATATCTTCCACATTAACATCTTCATCAATTTGTAATTTATCATTGATTAGAGTAACATCTATTAAATGGCTACCTTTGTTATTTATTTTCATTCCACCCGCATAGTTACCAATTCCTTGTAAGAAACTACTATTAGGAGTACCAGAAGTTCCTATTTTATTAGAATCCCATTTTAGTTCTTCTGTTGCTTGATTAACTATTCCGATAGTTACATTACCAGTTAGGATATTAGTAGTTACTTTTCCCATACCTCTGTATTTAGCTTCATCCCAAATATTAGCTTCAGTAAGATTAGTTGGACGTGTAACATCTTTCGCATAATCCCATTCTCTAACAATAGAATCTCCTTCTTTACGAACATTTCCATAATTATTACCAGTTAATAGAACACCATCATACATATCAATATTAGTAGTTCCAGTAAATGTTATATTTGATTGATCGTTCTCATCTTCTCTATACACATAGAATGGTGAAACATTTGTATGTGTATTTACTGTACTTATTGATTGTGCATGTCTAGTACCAGCATTTACCGTACCATCCCCACTTGCAGAAATTGTACCAGTTGTATTATTGTTATTTTGGTTTACAATGTTTCCTTCAAATTCAATTGTACCATTATTCTTAGCATATAATGCTCCTTGTTCATTATCAATAATAGTTACATTTTTTTCATTTTTACAGTAGAAGGATTATCATTAGTGTCTTTTCCTTTGGCAACAGCTCCTATACCATAAATTAACGATCCTTCGTTTACTCCAATTGCAGTGGCTCCAACTTCATTGAATTGAGTGCTTGCTTGCTTTCCATCAATTTCAATATATCCACCATTTATAGCATAAGCTCCTATATTTTGATAAGCATTTGCATATGTTGGATTACTTCCTTTTACACCTAAATTATCAGCTGCAATAACTTTTCCATCTATCTTGATTTTAGTGATATCCGAAGCTCTTAACTCACTCTTACCTGCTCCATCAGCATAAGCAACAACTGCTTTTGAACCTGCTGCTCTAATAGCTTTAGCAGTAATTTGTCCTCTATCTTTTGCAACAAGTACAAATCCATCCTTAGACATCATATCGATTTGACTCTTAAAGTCTATTTTACTTGCAACATTAGGATGTTGTCCACTACCTATAAAACTTGAACTTATATCAGAAGTTTCTCCAGCTGCATATCCCATTACAAGCCCTGTACTTACATCACTTTCTTGAATTTCATCATATTTTCGATCTCCTGAAGCAAGTCCGCTTACAGAATGAAATGCATCTGTAATAATTTTACCATTTGAAACTTCATTTTCCGCTTCTACATGTGAACCATTTATAGAGTAAATCATAACACCGTTATTAGCATTATTTCTAAACGCAACATTTAAATCTGTAATCTTAATATTATTAAAGTTTCCAGACTTACCATCAATAATGTCTCCCATTCCAACTTCTGAAGCCTGTCCATTTGCAGCATAAATAGCTACTGCTTTTGGAGTATCTCCAACTCCGTTATTTCCTCCAAATGCTCCTTGTAACTTAATTTTTCCGTTAAATATACCAGTCTTACCTATTCCAGAGCCTTGTGGACTTATTGAATTTGGACCTTGCAATCCAACCATAATAGCATTATCTCCTTGCATTGTAACATCAGACAGTACAAGTTTAGAATCATCACCAACTACAGCTCCATATCCATTATATACAATATTATTCTTTCCTCTGGTAAAAATACGTCCGTGATCCTGAACTCCCCATTGTGCAACGTTATCTTTACCTAAAGCACTATCAGAGGCTGAATCTCCATTTGAAAGTACTAACTTATTAGTAGCTGCATTCATATTATATACAACATTATTATCTCCTTTAAATCTTACATCTACAGGACCTGAAATTGTTACTGTACCTTGAATCGCTCCAATTGATAAAGGTTGATCACTTTCTCCTTCTTGGAAATTGAAAGCTATATTATCATCAGTAGCTTCTATATATCCTGGTGCATTTTTAACAGCATTTACATCTGAATTAGTCCCATCATTTGTATCAAAGTTACCTATTGAACTTGATTCACTAAATGTAAGATCTATTTTGTCAGTAGTACCTCTCATATTAGTATTTATAACATAAGCTGAATCTCCACCTTTATATAATGAAACATCGACACCCTTTATTGTAACAGCTGGAGTAGTTCCATTAGGTAAAACTTTTAAGAATGAACCACCTGGATGAGTACGTCCTATAGCAGCATTAAGATACTGAACAGTAGTTGCTTCATTTGTTAAAATTAATTGTTGTCTATAGTCACCTGCATCTTGTTCTACATTCCATCCAGTTTGCCAAGCATCAAATGCTTCATTATAAGCATTTACAAACGTACTCCAAGCACCTGTACTACTTCCTGAATATCCAACTGCATTGTATACCATAGTATCCATACTAGTAGTATTAGCATTATAAGAGATACTAGTACCACCAATGTTTGATATGCTACCACCTTTTTGAACCAGTAAAGCCTCAAAATATGCCTGTCTTGCGTCTGTTTCTGAAGAATACGTAGTAGTACCACTCAGTGGGTGAGTCCAATTACCTGCTGTATTCTGTGTTACTGCATTAGCAACACTTGCAGTGTTTCTAGCAGAAGTCAAATCATTATAAGATAATCCAGAACTCCCTATTTTTTCGTCTGGTTTAGTAGTTGAATAATAATTCCGTATATGACTCTTTAATTCATCCTCTGTATATTTATAATTTGGTTTCTTATCTGTATGAACAAACAAATTTCCCCAATGAGTAGTATGTGAAGTAGTCTTAATTTCATCATATCCAGAAAGAGCATTATTAACTCCTGGTGTATAATACTTATTATCTGCAGGAAGGGCAGGAGTAGTTGAAGAAGTAGATAATGCAACACTGCTAGGGGTAACTCCTCCTTGAAGATTCGAATATTGTACTTGTGAAGTCCAAGTATTTGATGGATTCCACCAATAATCTTTACCATACTCATGATTGTAAGTTGTACTATTATTAGAAGTATTACCATTTTCCATTGTAGCACGACTACTAGAACTCCCTCCTATTGTTGTTGTATCCATTTTACTTAAAGGATTGTTTCTTGTTCCTTTAGTCCAACCATCATATGAACGCATTGTATTATCTGTAAAATTAAATGTTGCATCATTTGACCAAGATGCTATTCTTGCAATTGGTACTCCAACATTTGGAGAATAACTTTTATTGACTCCATTATGTGTATAAGCATTTGGTAATACTACATTGTTACTTGTATAAATAACTGGATTATAACTTACCGCATTTGGCATATTAATATTATCCATTCTTTCAGGAACATAAGGTTTATAAGGCTCATGCACATTAGCCGGATTGATTGTCAATGAATTTGGCTCTTTATTACGTGGAATATTCAAGTCAGTTGCCCCATATAAATGCTTACTTGTATCAAACACATACTTAGTCAAATCATTATCTCTTCTAAAGTATTCAAGAAACTTTCCTCCTCTACCTCTGTAAGTAGTCCCCCAGTCATTATTCATATACCCTGTTCCAAACTGGAATGATGCCCATGGGCTCTTTATTACCTGATCCCCTTGTTTCAAAAGCTGAGAAAGTTCGCTTTGGGCTCCTTTTAGTGATTTTTCGTTTTCTTTTCTAGCACGCATGAATGATTGCCGCAGATCAGTTATTGCGTCATAAGTCTGTGCAGTGATTTCCTGCTGTTCGCTTGCCACGTCAGCATGAAGCTTTGGCGCAATTGTTAAAAGTCCTGTTATCAAGAAAGAGATAAGCAGGCTGTCAGAATAATGTACATCTTTACATCTTTTTACAAACGATCGCAAGTCCTTTGCAATCTGTCGCAGATTATTACTCATTTTTTCCTCCTAAAATTTGTAAATTTACAGCCGCCCATAAAAGCCAAGTTCCAATTAGTCACCTTGACAAAGGTTACTTTACCCTTGCCAGCGAAGCAAGATTTCTTGCCACAAGTTCCTAATTTTCACGATTTCCAGCCTTCACAGCCGCCTATTTTTAGATTTAGACATCCTTCAAGATGCCTAAAAAGTATCAGAATAGCCTTATTTTTCAAAAAACCTTTCAAACACCCTCAACAAAGTCCAGCAAATCCTGGTGGGAATGGGGGCGGATGAGGGGGAGTCCTATAGAGTATAGAGGACTATTTTAAAACTAAATTTAATGTTTTGTTTAAAAATAATAAGTTTTAGTAAAATAATTTATAACTTAATTTAAATAATGTTTGTAATAAATATTAAATATATTTGATGATTATTTTTTAAATAAATTTTTAGTGAAGTGGTAAAAAAATTATTAATAATAAAAAAAGACTAGAAAAATCTAGTTCTTGATGTTTGCTATTTTTTTATAAAAAAATACTTGACAAAAAAACGATTACTATTGTAAACTAATAGCATATAAGATTACAAATGTAAACATTTTAGATGAGGTGGTGATTATGAAAGAGAGTAGCGGAATTGAGCAGAAGTGGCATATAACTGATGCAGAATGGGAAGTGATGCGTGTTGTTTGGGCAAATGATGAAGTGACGAGCAGGTTTGTGGCGAAGGTGCTTTGTGAGAAGATGAGATGGAAGCAGGCTACGATAAAGACTTTGTTGAATAGGTCGCTGGAAAAAGGGGGTTTTAAAAAGAGGAAGTTGGGAATAGGTATATTTATTCGACGGATTTTACAGAAAAGGAAGTGGCTAACAGTTATATATTGGGGACTTTTAATAAGATTTGTAAAACGAAGGTTGGGGAGATGATTGGGAAGGTTATTGAGAACAGTGAGCTTAGTTTTGATGACTTGGAACTGATTTTGAAGGCTGTGGAGGAAAAGAGGAATACGGCTGTGAAGGAGGTTTTGTGTGACTGCGTGAAAGGGCAGTGTAATTGTGGGCATAATGGGCATAGGCATGTTTGAAAATATAAAAAAACTAATTTGTTAAATTTATAAATTTTTTTAAGTAATTGTAAAAGTAAATTATTAAAAAAATTAAGAAACAGTAATATTTTTTTGACAGTAAAGTTTAAGAGGAGGAAAAAAATATGGCAGAAAAAAATTTATACAGTAACTGGGATGAGCTAGTGCGACTTTGTGCTAATGCTGTGGAAAAAGGCGCTTAACAAGAATGAGGATATTAATGCTTCTGTTAATATTGCAACTGAAAAAAATTGAATGTTGAGTATGATGAAGGAAAGTATGATTTTGATAAAAATTAGGAAAAATAGTGGAATCGGCTGGGTATGGGCTAGTTGAAAATATGACTGAGGACAGGAAAGTTGAACTTTATCAGGAAAAAAATAGCGAGTTTGAAAAAAACGATTGATTTTAGCGATTGTATTTGTTGTTCCACTTTTGTATATTTCGATGGGGCATATGCTTGGGGCGGCGCTTCCTGAGTTTTTGAATCCTAAGGTAAATGCGCTTAATTTTGCGTTGGCGCAGTTTGTGCTAACTTTGCCAATCATTTATGCTGGGAGAGATTTCTTTTCGCATGGTTTTTAAAAAAATTTGGTAAGAAAAATCACCGACAATGGATTCGTTAATTGCAATTGGAGCGACAGCATGATACTTTATGGAATTTATGCAACGTATAGAATTGTTACTGTGGATCCTGAAGCGCATATGGATTTGTATTATGAATCAGCTGGTGTAATTATTACGTTAATTTTGTTTGGAAAGTTGCTAGAAGCAAAGACAAAAGGGCAAACTTCATCGGCAATAAAAAAACTTATCGGACTTCAGCCTAAAAAAGCTAAAATTATTGAAAATGGTGTGGAAAAGGAGATTTTAATTGAAAATCTGAAGGTTGGAGATATTGTAATTGTAAAGCCTGGGGAAAAAATTGCGGTTGATGGGAAAATTGTGGAAGGTGCGACTTCTGTGGATGAATCAATGTTGACCGGAGAAAGTTTGCCAGTCAGTAAAAAAGTTGGGGATAAGGTTGTTGGAGGAAGTATTAATAAAAATGGGAGTATTAGATTTGAAGCAACTGAAATTGGGAAAAATACAGTTTTGTCACAGATTATAAAGCTAGTTGAGGAAGCGCAAGGGTCGAAAGCTCCGATTTCACGAATGGCTGATGTTGTAGCGGCATATTTTGTGCCGATTGTTATTGGGATTGCGATAATTACAGGAGTTGCCTGGTTTGTGAGCGGAAGCGGATTAGTTACTGCATTGTCGTTTTTTATCGCCGTGCTTGTAATTGCATGTCCGTGTGCATTGGGACTTGCGACTCCGACATCAATAATGGTTGGAACTGGAAAAGGTGCTGAAAACGGGATTCTCATTAAAAGTGGAGAAGCTCTTGAAACAACATACAAAATTAAAACGATTGTATTTGATAAAACAGGAACAATTACTAAAGGAAAGCCTGTATTAACTGATTTGATTGCTTATGGAAATTATAAGGAAGATGAACTTTTTAAAAATTGCTGCAAGTGTGGAAAATGATTCTGAACATCCGCTGGCAGAAGCGATTGTAAATGAGGCAAAGGGTAAAAAAATATTGAAATTAAGCCTTATGAAAAAAATTTAGGGCAATGCCAGGTTATGGGATTCGATGCGACTTTTTGAAGGCAAGGAAATTCAAATTGGAAATAAAAAAATTAATGGAAAATAAAAAAATTGATGTGAAAATTTCTCAAAAGGACTATAATATTTTTGTCAAATGAAGGAAAAACTCCAATGTATATTTCGATTGACAATGAATTGGCAGGAATTGTTGCAGTTGCCGATGTTATTAAGGAAACAAGCAGAGAAGCCATTGAAAAATTGAAAAAAATGGGAATTAAAACAATAATGCTTACAGGAGATAATGAAAAAAACTGCGGAATTTATAGCAAAGCAAGTAGGAATTGATGATGTAATTTCAGAAGTTCTGCCTTATCAAAAATCTCAAAAAAATAAAAGGAGCTTCAGGAAAAAGATGAATTTGTCGCAATGGTCGGAGATGGAATCAACGATTCGCCAGCATTAGCCCAAGCAAATGTAGGAATTGCGATAGGAAATGGAACAGATGTGGCTATAGAATCAGCTGATATTGTTTTTAATTAGAAACGATTTGCGGGATGTGGCAGGAGCAATTGCATTAAGCAAGGCAACAATTACAAATATAAAGGAAAAATTTATTCTGGGCATTCTTTTTACAACATACTTGGAATCCCTTTTGCAGCTGGAATATTTTATGCATTTTTTTCAATGGACCGAAGTTAGACCCGATGATTGCAGCTTTTTGCAATGTCGTTTAGTTCGGTGTCGGTTTTTGGGAAATGCTTTGAGATTGAAGTTTTTTTAAAGTTAAATAATTAAAAATTTTTTTAGTGAGCTTATTATTTCCTTTTAAATAAAAATATGATATAATTCATTTGTAAAGGATTTATTCATAAAAAGAAGGAAAGGGAGTTGATAGTATGATTTATTCAGTAGAATTAGACAGTAATTTAATTAATAATTTTCAGAAAGTATTAAAAAGAAAGTGGAGGCGATGAAGCCAATATAGTAACTAAAATGCTAAAAAAATTATATTGAAATTGAAGAAAATAGAAAAAAATAAAAATATTAGCTGATAATATGGAATTTTTGGATAAAAAAATGGATGAACACATAGATGTTTTTGAGAAGGTTACGTGATAAATAATGATTAGATATTTTGATATTGAAAAACGTAGCTTTGATTCATGAAAAAGTCTTAAAAAAAGTGGTGGATTGCTTGGTTTTTAAAGATGAAGGCGGAATTAGTCAAGTATGTGATTTTGTGCAGAATGATTTATATTATCCGACATTTTTAGAAAAAAATTATCATATATAATTTTTTAGCATATCTAAAAATCATTTTTTCAATGATGGAAACAAAAAGAACTGCATTAATGTGTGGAGCATATTTTTCTTTCAATCAATGGTTATAGAGAAAAAAATAGATTTATATATAACTGATATGGAAACATATATAGTTGAATTAGTAGAAGGGAAAAATTAGTAGAGAAGAGTTAATAGAAATATTAAAAAAATATATTTAATATTAAGTTTCATAGTAAATAAAAAAACCGTTTTTAAATGAATTAATCAAACAAGACGGTTTTTTTATTTTTGTTCTTAAATTAAAAATATATTTAAAATTTTATCCTTCTTTTTATGGCAGGTTTTTAATGCTCCTAAAACAATAGCCGAAAACAATACTTCCAATTATAACTGCTACTAAATATAGGAAGAAGTTGTTGCTTAATGCCATTACTAGGATTCCACCATGTGGAGCAGGTATTTTTATATTAAATAGTCCTGTTAATGCTCCTGCGATTGCTGAACCTACGACACTTGCTGGTATTACTCTTGTTGGATCTGCTGCTGCATAAGGGATTGCACCTTCTGTGATGAATGAGAATCCCATAATGTAGTTTGTAAGTCCTGCTTCTCTTTCTTGTGCAGTAAATTTATTTTTAAATAATGTTGATGCTAATGCGATTGCGATTGGAGGAACCATTCCACCAGCCATAACTGCTGCCATTGGTAAACTTCCACCAGATGTCATTGTAGCTGCCAATGTTCCAGAACCAAATACATAAGCTGCCTTATTTACAGGGCCTCCCATATCAATAGCCATCATTCCACCAAGAACTGCACCTAATAGAACAGCGCTTGAACCAGACATTCCATTTAACCAAGCATTTAAACCGTTGTTAATTATTGCTGCAAACGGATTTATAACAAGTACCATTGCTACACCTGTGATTAATACTGATAAAACTGGATACAATAATATCATTTTCAATCCGCTTAAAGATCTTGGCATACCTGATAATGCTTTTACTAAACCTTGTACAACATATCCAGCTAAAAATCCACCAAGCAATGCACCAATAAATCCAGAACCACCAGCTGTTGCAATAGCTCCTGCAACTAGTCCTGCCGCTAATGCCGCTCTTTCACTAATACTGTAAGCAATATATCCAGCTAATACTGGAACAAACAATCCAAATGCCTGTCCGCCAATATCTTTTAACATTTTAGCTAGCGGTGCTTTAGAACCATATTCTGCTCCAGCACCACCATTACCAGACAATGTATCAACTAAAAATGCCAATGCTATCAAAATTCCACCACTTATTACTAACGGAAGCATATATGAAACTCCACTTAATAAGTGTTTGTAAAGTCCTTTTTTCTCAGATGAAGATGATTCAGAAGAATCTGCAGTTTTTGAACCGCTTGCATGGAAAATAGGGGCTTTTCCATCTAAGACCTGTTGAATTAATGCTTTTGCATTGTTAATTCCTTCTTTTGCTTCCACTTGAATTAACGGTTTTCCATCAAATCTGTCAACTTCGATATTTCTGTTAATTGCCAAAATTACACCGGTAGCTTTTTTAATATCTTCATCAGTCAAGACATTTTTTCTACCATCCGCACCGTTTGTTTCAACTTTTATATTTATTCCCATTTCATCAGCCGCTTTTTTTAGTGCTTCTGCCGCCATATAAGTATGGGCAATTCCTGTTGGGCAGGCTGTTGCTGCGATTATGTAAGGAGCATTTTCATCAGTTGGAGCTTGTGCAGTTACAGCATCTTTCTTTTCTTCTTCTGCAAATTTTTCTGCTTCAGCTTTATTAATGATTTCCAGTACTTCATCAGCTTTCTTTGCATTTTCAAGAGCTTCCTTGAAATCATCATCCAATAATAATTGTGATAATCTTGCAAGTGTTTCAATATGAGTGTTATTTGCGCCATCTGGAGCGGCAATCATAAAGAACAATGTTGCAGGTTCTCCATCCAATGAATCGTAATTAATCCCTTCTGGTTTTCTACCCATTGTAAGTGCAGGTTTTTTTACATATTTTGTCTTAGCATGTGGAATTGCGATTCCTTCACCAATTCCAGTTGAGCTTTGAGCTTCTCTAGCCATCAATGCCTCTACATATCCGTCATAATCATTCAGGACACCTGTTTTTTCGTGCAGTCTGGCAAGTTCTTTAATTATATCTACTTTAGTTGTAGATTTCACATCTAGACTAATTCTATCTTTAATCAGTAAGTCAGATATTTTCATTTGTACACCATCCTTAATTTATTATTTTTTTCATTTTATTTCTTTAAATAATTTTTTTATTTTCAGCCGTAGTAAAAGCAACTTTAAAAATTAAATACAAAAAAATCATTACTATTTTTACTCAATTGTCAAGCTTGATTTTTTTACTCTTTAAAAAGTTTCCTTTTGAAATTTCAATTTCATCATACAATTTATTTACTAAATCCTTTTTCTGCAAGTCCATAAGAATAAGCTGTAGCACTTCCTGAAGCGACTGCTAATCTAAATGAATCTTCTGGAGAAAGCCCCTTTTACAAATCCTGCAGTAAATCCTGCAACCATAGAATCTCCAGCACCAATTGAGTTGATTAATTGCCCTTTTGGAACAGATGCTTCCAGCACAAAGTCCTTGTTTACAAGCAATGCGCCTTCGCCACCTCTAGATAAAATGACATTTTTAACTCCTCTGTCTAAAAAGAATTTACATTTTTTTCTACGATTTCAGCCTTTGTTTCCAGTTTTTTCGTTAAACATTTCTCTTAGTTCATGAATATTCGGCTTAACAAAAAGATTATTGTGAATATTGTCTTGCAGTAAATTTCCTCTTGTATCAAGCACAATTTCAACATTTGCTTTTACATTTTCAGATAATTGCTTATAAATTTTGCTGCTGATTGAAGATGGGATGCTTCCAGATAAAACAAGTATATCTCCATCTTTTAAATCAGAAATTTTGTTAGTTAGTTCCTGCAATTTTTCTGCTGTAATTTCTGGTGAAACTCCGGTAAGTTCAGTTTCCTTGTCATTCCCATTAACCTTTACATTAATTCTAGTATTTCCTTCAAGTTCCACAAATTCAGATTTTATGTTATCCTTTTTTCAAATCTCTGACAATAAAATCTCCAACAAATCCAGCAACAAATCCAATTGCTGTAGATTCCACATCCAGATTTTTCAATACTTTAGAAACATTAATCCCTTTTCCACCAGCTCTATAATTTACTTCATGGGCAAGATTCAAATGTTCTGCTTTTTAAATCATCCTTCAGATACATGTCATAATCCAATGCTGGATTCAATGTCAATGTGTAAATCATCTTTTTCTCCTCCTAAATTTAAATATATTTTTAAAACTATTTTTTTCAAACCATTTAATAGATATGCTTAATAACTCGAATTTTTTTATTTTTATCAAAGATTCAAGATTTCTTGCTTCATAATATTTATTTTATTATAATTCTAATATAATTTCAAAACAAATCTAATATGGTTCTACTATATTATTTGCCACTATATATTTATAACATTTGAAATTTAAAAAGTCAAATAATTTAGACTATTAAATTTATTTTCTCATTTTTTTCTTTAATGTTAATATATTATAATTAAATTAAATCAAGTCAAGATTCAAATCAGATTATAATGGGAGTGGTATATATGAAAAAGTAAAATCAAAAAGATATTTATTTATGCCTTGCTTTTATCTTTAATAAGTTGTGGAAGCAGTGGTGGTAATAAGGATACAGAAAAAACACCAACACCAACACCAAAGCCAGCAGATCCAAATCCAAAAGGGCCAAGTGCCTCAGATGTTTATTATAACGGTGAAATTGTGATCCGAAATGGAGGATATTCATCACAATATCCAAATGGTATAATACTTACAACGGCAACAAGTGATATAGTTAAAATTCCAAATATAGCTGGAACACCAATAAAAAAACAAGATTACCAGACATCTTCAGGGACTCCAATGAATGAAAAAATATTTTTGCACAGTACAGGAACTACACAGCAAGTTACAGATTTTAGTTCAGATTTAACTGCTTCAAATAGTTATCGAGCAGCAATTGGCGGAGATTTAATGGACGAGTATATTGCAAGGGTAAATTCAGCTTCAGGTGGAGATAATTTATTAAATAGTGCAAGAACACTCACGACTTTAGTCGTAAAATGAATTGCACGAAAATTTTAGTAAGCATATAGGGAAACTTGTATGTAGACACGGAGCAAAACCGTGCAACAAAGAAACTGAACTGCTGGGAACTCTTAAAGCTGGTATAACCACAACATAATATCTAAGTGAAAACATGGTATAAGTGTGATGGTGGCGAAAGCAGAAAAAATATACTAGATGATGCAAGGTTAAATCCTAAACATTAAGCCGTACATATAGAAAGGAATATAATAGACAATCAGCAGCTAAGCCTGAAAAGGAAAGTTCAACGACTATCCCTCGTGAGGGGAGTACAATACAAGCGATTGGTATTGGAAGTGGTTTCGCCTAAGGTGTTGAGATACACTATGGATAAGATATAGTCTGTGCTTGTTAGAGATAACAAGAGGTTCAAGGCTAATCTCCTTAATTTATTAAGGAGTATATATGCCATGAGAACTGCATAAGTAGTAGCGTACTTATGTGAACGACGCTTCCCACTGTTGTGGGGTTTTAAAAACTTTAAAAATATTTAAAAATATTACTTTTTTTGACAGATAAAATGTAGAATACATGGTATAATATCTCTGATGAAAGGGAGGTGATATCTATGTATTTAACATTAAAACAACAGGTAAAACATCTTAGTAAAAAAGAGTTTAGGAATTTAAAATATTTATCTCATATAGCCAAAAACTTAACTAATGAGGCTATATATAATGTTAGACAATACTATTTTTGAAAAATAAAAAAAGTATTTAAGTTATAATGAAAACTATAAAATGCTTAAAAAAATAGTGAGAACTACAAGAAGTTAAATTCTAATATGGCTCAACAAATTCTAAAAGAAGTAGACGGAAGTTTTAAATCATTTTTTTGGACTTTTAAAAACTTGCTAAGAATGGTCAATATAATTTTAAAGATATAAAATTACCTAAATATCTTGCTAAAGATGGATTTTACAACTCTTATTATAGGTTTTGTTAGATTAAAAGATGATATGTTGATAGTTCCTTATTCAAATTCGTTTAGAAAGACACATAAGGAAATCGCAATAAAACTACCACCAGTATTAAAAAGGCAAGAAGATAAAAGAGATTAGAATAATACCCAAAACAACATTCTAGGTACTTTGAAATTCAATACATTTATGAGGTAGAAGAAATTCAAAGGAATTAAATAAAGAAAATGCACTAGGAATTGATTTAGGTATAGATAATCTTTGTACTTGTGTAACTAATAATGGAGCATCATTCCTAATAGATGGTAGAAAATTAAAATCAATAAATCAATACTATAACAAGATAAATGCAAAATTGCAAAGCATTAAAGATAAGCAAAAGATAGAGCATATAACATTAAGGCAAAAGAGAATAGCCAGAAAGAGAAATCATCGTATAAATGATTATCTTTCAAAAAGCAAAGCAAGAATAATAATAAATTATTGTCTTAATAATGATATAGGGAAAAATAGTTCTAGGATACAATGAAGATTTTTCAAAGAAATTCAAATATTGGAAGTATAAATAATCAAAACTTTTGTAAATATACCATATGGAAAAATTAAGAGATAAATTAATATATCTATGTAAACTATATGGAATAGAATTTAAGCTACAAGAAGAAAGTTATACATCAAAAAGCAAGTTTCTTTGATGGAGATGAAATTCAATATATGATAAAGAAAAATTCTCAAGAATATATATTCAGTGGAAAAAAAGAATAAAAAGAGGACTATATCAAACAAGCACAGGAAAAACTCATAAATGCAGATTGTAATGGAGCATTAAATATTTTAAGAAAAAAAGTAAAGTTGTGGACTTAAGTGTCCTATACAATAGAGGTGAACTGAACACACCTAAAAGAATAAGGGTAGTGTAAAGCTATCAAACTTCTTAGAAAATTTTTAAATAATTTTTAAAGATTTTTAGAACCCTGCAACTTTAGTTGTGGGAGGTTCAGATATTTTGGCCAGCGGGGGATATCAGAGGAAATAAAAATCCGTCACTTGAAGGAGGACTTCCTTATTTTGAAAAATCTTTGGAAAAATCTTGGATAAATGTAGTTGCACTTGTGAATAAATCTGGAACTGCAGGATTGGAATGGAAGGATTTAGAGCCATTGTCAAATGCAGGGGTAGCTAGTAAATGGACTATAACTGCGGTAAGTGAAGATGGAACATCAGCAAAAGCAGCGGAAAATGTCGCAAAAGCAGTAGATCAGGTACGTGAAAAATTTCCTGGGATGAAAATGGATATGATTAGAGACATAATTCTTTCAACAGCTACTGATATCGGAGCAGCAGGAGTGGATGATGTATTTGGATATGGACTTTTAAATGCTACTACTGCTTTTAAATGGACCAAGAAACTTGAATTACAGGTTAAGCAAGTTTCATGTTCCAGATACAAAAACTTGGGTTTTTTTAGAAATAATATTTATGGTTCGTATACAGATTTAGAAAAAAACGGAAAAAGGGACATTAGTTTTAGAAGGAAAAAAATTCTTTTTTTATAAAAATAAAAAGTAGATGGTGGAACACTAGTTTTGAAAGGAGACAATACTTCTGAATATGAAACAATAATAAAAGATGGGATACTCGATGTTAAGAAAAAAATTTACTCCCGAAAATATTGAAATAGAAACAAATGGAACATTGATTACAAATCCTGAAACTGTGATAGGAGAAATTTCTAAAAAAATTATCATACGGAGGAGATAACTGTTAATAAGGCAGTTGATGTTGTAAATAAAGGAACATTAAAGAATATTGGAACAGGAGCGATTATAACTGGAAATTATACAGCGAAATATGGTTCAGTGACAGAAGCAGAAATTGGCTCAAAATTAATAGTAAAAGGAACAATAAAAATTGATGGAAGAGAACGAAATCAAACTTTGGGAAGCACAGTAAAACTTTTGAGTAATGGATACGTTACTGCAACACCAACAACATCGGCAGTTATTGAAGCTGAAAAAGGAATAGAAGGACAATTTGCAAAAGTGGAAACTGATGAATTAATTAATGGAAAAGTGGAAAATAAAGGAAATTCAATTGAAGCTACAATTAGTAGAAAAAAATGTGGAGGATTATGTAAATGGCTTTGAAAAAAATAGCGATGAAATGCAGAAGAATACTGCTAAAAATGTAGAGGTTTCCTTTAAAGAATTAGATAAAAAAATAGCTGAAGGAAATGCAAATGTTTCTAATTTTTGCTTTTAGGTGCGGCAAAACTTCAAAAAAATTCCCTATCTCTAAGTTCAAGTATATTAGATAGTTTATCAGGACAAATTTATGCTTCAGCTCAAGCTTTAACATTTCAACAATCGCAAACAATAAATAAGGATTTATCAAATAGACTTGTAATGCTCGGAACGCTTGATAATGCTAGTGATAAATTTGGATTATGGATTTCTTCCATTGGAGCTAATGGGAAATTAAAACAAAATGGGTATGCTGAAGGAAAAACTAAAGTTTATGGAGGACAGGTTGGAATTGATAAACAATTTGGAGAAAATTTGATTTTAGGAACGGCTTTTAGATTATTCAAAAGGAAATGTGAAATTTGATAGACATGGTGGAAAAATCAGATGCGGATAATTTTGGAATTTCATTGTATGGAAGAGTTGGAAATAAAGATAATCCGATGTATTTGCAAGGAAGAGTTGGACTTGGATTTGTAAATAGTGAAGTTAAAAGGGATATTATTTTATCTGAAAATGATATTTCACGAGGAAAAATTGAGCATAATGATAAAGTAATTTCAGGATATTTAGAAACAGGGTATGATGTGAAAAAAAGGTGATTTTGTATTGACACCATTTGCTGGAATCTCGCACGATACAGTTCAAAGAGGAGCATTTCATGAGGAAAATAGCCAATTTGGATTAAAGGCGGATAAAAAGACTTACAAACAAACAAGTGGACTTGCTGGAGTTAGAGTTAGTCAGAAAATTTAATTTTGAAAAATGGTTCAAAAACTACATTACAAGGATATATAACACATCAAAGAGCATTTAATAATGAAGATTTGAATTTTAAAGCATCATATTCAGGACTACCAGATGCAAAATTTAAAGTAAAAGGGAATAGGACTTTCAAAAGAACCAAACATGGGTAGGAACTGGAGTTTTTAAATGAAGTTAGTTCAAAAATTTGCCTGGTATTTGAATTATGATGGAAAAATTGATAAAAAGGCTAAAAAAATAATGTATTTACAGCTGGTATGAGAGTTAATTTTTGATAGACTTTTTTTAAATAATGAAATTTACAAATTTTTTTATGAATTTTAAATTATATATGTTCAATTATCATTGGTAAAAATATTTTCAAATAAAAAGTTTAGTTCAAAAATTAAAAAAATAAGTTTTTAGGAGATGATTTTTTTATGAAAAAGAAAAAAGTTTTAATGTTAATTCTATTGGTCTTTATGATGGTAACGCTCGACAACGAAAGCAGATTTTTTTGGTCAAAATTAAGAGATGCTCTTATAGGTGGTGATAATTATTCAAATTCAAGTTCAGAGGATAAAAAAATATTGTAGATGGTAAAATTTATAATCCAAAGGATAATAGAGAATATAGACTAGTTGAAAAAAATGAAAGATGAAAGAGAAAAATTCTCAAAGTGACTATAGAAAATTTGAAAATTCATCAAGTAAAATTTTTATTATGAATGTACAATAAATCCAAAAAGATTTTTTTATCAATAATAGGATTTAGGACTTTTTATGGATATGCTGATTTTCCTGTATATGAAATTAGTTCAGGAGTGGAAAAGTGTTATGAAAAGAAGGAAAATGAATATAAAAAAAGGAAGTTTCTAAAAAGGAAAAATTTATATAGACAATAAATTGGCAAAAATATATTTTTAAAAAAATGAAATTAATGTTCAAAAAAATAGCAGTTTATGATGCAAAAATTAAATGATAGAGGCTATCCTTTGTTTAGTTCAAAAAAATCCAAGAGTTTTGATAAATGATAAATTAGTATCTTATTAAAATGATAAAAATTAAAAAGTAAAAATAAGAAAAAAATGTAACTAACAATTTGAGTTAATTACATTATTTATGTTATGGAAAAAAATATCAAAATATTAATCTTTTTTTGTTAAATTTAATTATAAGCATATATTAAAAAAATATAATCTTTTTGTGATATAATACTCAACATGCTAAATAAGTTTAAAAACAAATTGAAAAAGGAGTAATTATGAGAAAGAAAAATTATTTTATTAGCTGGAATTTTAGCAATTCTGTCATCTTGTAATGTAATAAGAACTACTGGAACAGTTGTCGCAAATACAGCTTATTCTGTAGTCGCTGTACCAGTCGTATTACCTATTACAAAGAGTAGCAGAGTAGGAAGTGTCTGCTGAAAAAAACTTAAGCCAAAGGAAAATGAAAAATCCAGAAAAAGCAATTGCTGGTCTAGTTGAAAAAGGTTCCTATGAATATACAGAGCCTAAGATTAAGGAAAAATGGCTGGACAACTGTTAGCGGAACATTTAAAATAAGTGTAAATAATGATGATAAAAAAAGAATTAGGAAGAGATTTGAAAAATATTACTATGCGTATCCCATGTTATGATAAAGATGGCAATAGTGTTGGTGATGCTGTAGATGATATTAAAGTATTAAGAAAAAAATGAGACTTTAAGATACAGCGCCACTTTGGAAAAGTCAGGAAGTAAATTCATGTAAGCCTGCTGATGCAAGATTTTTCTGTTGGAAATACTGAAATTGAATTTGAAAATTAAAAATTGATAATAAGCATTAAGAAAATATTTTTAAAATTAAGTTAAATAAGGAGTAATTATGAGAAAGAAAAATCATTTTTATTAGCTGGAATTATGACAGCACTATCATCTTGTGTTCCATTGGCAACAGCAGTTGGTATACCACTTGCAATAGGAGCGGAGGCAGTATATGATATTGGGAATGCATTTGAAAAAAAAGTTGCTCCTCAACCAAGTCAAGTGGAAACACTTAGTAATTTAGTTGAAGTTGGAAATTATGAATATTCACAGCCTGTAATTGAAAAAGATGGAAATACGATTGTTAGCGGAACATTTTAAAATAAATGTAAGTAAAAAGTGATAAAAAGTAGCAAGTCGACCTTTGATAGATGTAGATATGCTTATTCCATGTTATGATAAAGATGGTAATAAGATTGGTAATGCAGAAGATGTAATTAAAGAATTAAGAAAAAAATGAAACTTTTAAAAATATAGTGCTGTTTTTAAAAAAATCAGGAAGCAGTTTCTTGTAATCCTGCCATTGCAAATTTTTTTCTATTGGAAGAACTGAAATCGAATTTTTAAGCATATTAATACTATGAGGCAATAACCATTATTAGAAAATAAATAAAAATATAGTTTCTATTTTTTTAAATAGAGTTTAGTATAAAATTTATATAGCAGTAAAAAAATGTAATTAACAATTAAGTTAATTACATTTTTTTATTACATAAAAGATAACTTAAAATCATAAATAATTTTGGATTAATTAATGTTTATGTCCACAACCACAAGAATGTGAATGCATATCAATTACCATACGTCCTTGAATTGTTCCTTCTTCCATTTCCTTAAAGATTTCAGGGGCTTCTTCGATATTTCTAGTTTGAACTACTGGCACAACTAATCCTTCTGCTCCAAATTGGAATGCTTCTCTCAAGTCTTCTCTTGTTCCAACAAGCGATCCGATTACTTCAATTCCGTCTAATACAGTTTTCACGATTGGCAAGTCCATAGTTTCTGATGGAAGTCCAACTGCAACAACTTTTCCTGCAGCTCTTACCGAATCAACAGCTTGGTTAAATGCAACTTTTGATACAGCAGTAACTACAGCAATATGAGCTCCTGTTCCACTTAATTCCTTAATTTTTGCAACTGGATCTTCTTTTTTACCATTTATAATGTAATCAGCTCCAACTTCTTTAGCAAGTGCCAATTTATCATCATTAATATCTACAGCAATTACATGAGTATTAAATACTTTTTTAGCATATTGAACTGCCAAGTTTCCTAATCCTCCTGCACCGTAAATTACTACCCATTGTCCTGGTTGAGGTTTTCCAACTTTTATAGCTTTATAAGTTGTAACTCCTGCACAAGTGATGCTGCTGGCTTGAGCTGGATCCAGTCCTTCAGGTACCTTTACTGCATAATCAGCTGTAACAATACATTGTTCAGCCATTCCGCCATCTGCAGAATATCCAGCATTTATTACATCTCTACATAGTGTTTCCTGTCCATTAATACAGTATTCACATCTTCCACATCCTTCAAAGAACCAAGCAATACTTACTCTATCTCCTGGTTTGAGTGATGTCACACCTTCAGCAACTTCTCTTACAATCCCAATTCCTTCATGCCCTAAAACTCTTCCCGGAACTTTCCCAAAGTCACCATGAGCCACATGCAGGTCAGTATGGCAAACACCGCAATATTCTACATCAACTAATGCTTCTCCAGCTTTTAGTCCTCTTAATTCTTTTTCTACAACTTCTATTCCAGTTCCTTCTTTATTAACTACTACTGCTTTCATTTAATTTCCTTTCCTTTTTACTTATTTTTTTATTTCTAAGTTCCTAAATTTTTAAATTTAGTTATATGAATATTTAATCATATGATATATTTATACCCTAAAAATTTAAAAAGTCAAATTATTTTTTTCAATAAAATAGTTTGTCTTGCTTACTATTTAGATAAAAAAATTTATTTTAATAAAATATTATTAAAAAAAGATTTTTTTCAAATTTTTTTAAAAATTTATTGACAATAGGTAGTTTGTTTGGTAGAATTTCTGTGAGCATAAGTTTTTATTAGTTATTTATCTTAATTTTTTTGTTTTGATTTTTAGATATAGTAAAAAAATAACGGATATAAATATTTGGAATTTATGCTAATTTATTGTTTTTGTGGAGGTGGATGTTTTGAACGAGGAAGTCCCGGAAGAGAGATTTAAAAATCTGAATAAATTAAAAATTTACAAATTTATGCAAATACGGATAAAGGGAGTATCTTCGTTGCTGTTATTCTCCTGATTTTTTTATTTGCATAAAAATTTAAAAAAATTTGAGAATGCAAAAAAAGAAAGGAGATAATGATGGAAAAACAACATTATTCAAAAAAACTTATAGATGAAAAATATTTTTGAAATTAGAAAAATATTTAAATGATTTAAACATTGTGGAAGTTTCAGAACTGCTGAATCAGTTTGAGTCTTCTGAACTAATAATGATTTTTTTCGGCTACTTTCCAAAAAAATAGGGCAGCTGATGTATTTTTCGTATCTGGACAGTGAACATCAGGAAATGATTATTAAAGACAATGACAGATGTGGAAACTAAAAAAATATTTGATGAGCTTTATTTTTGACGATATTGTCGATATTATCGAAGAAATGCCATCGAATGTAGTAAAAAAATATTAAGGAATACTGATGCAAAAGACAGACACACAATAAATCTTTTGTTAAAATATCCTGAAAATTCAGCTGGAAGCATTATGACAACTGAATACATGGACTTAAAAAAGGATATGACAGCTTCTTCTGCAATTTTTAAAATTAGGGATGTTATGGAAGATATGGCAAATGTCTATACCTGCTATGTGATTGATGAAGGTAGGAGGCTGGAAGGAGTAATTTCCCTAAAAGAGCTTATTACGAGCGAGGATGATGAGCCAATTCAAAATCTTATGAATAAAAATGTAATAAGTGTTCATGTAAATGATGATCAGGAAAAGGTTGCGGAAATAATAAAAAAATATAATCTTATCGTACTTCCTGTGACTGATGATGAAAATAGACTTTTAGGAATCATTACGATTGATGATGTAATGGATGTTGTGGAACAGGAAGCGACAGAGGATTTTCATAGAATGGCTGGGATTTCGCCTGTGGAGGAGTCTTATTTAAAAACAAGCGCCTTTACAATGGCAAGACAAAGAATTAGCTGGCTTATTGTGCTTATGATTTCTGCTACATTTACTGGAAGAATTATAAGCAAATATGAAGATGTGCTGCAGTCTGTAGTTATACTTTCATCATTTATTCCAATGCTGATGGACACTGGAGGAAATGCAGGCGCACAGTCTTCGACAATTGTAGTCCGTGCTTTGGCATTGGGGAAGTTGATACAAAAGATACTTTTTAAAAATATTAAAAAAAGAATTTCTTATTTCATTTATAGTAGCTGTTGTTTTTGATGGCAATAAATTTTTTTAAGAATTATAACTTTGACAAAAACACCTTTAAATGTTGCAATGACAGTTTCAGTAACTTTAATTTTTTTGTAGTTATAATTTCTAAAATAATAGGTGCTTTTTACCAGTTATCGCTAAAACTTTTTAAAATGGATCCGGCAATAATGGCAGGGCCTTTAATAACAACGATTTTAGATGCGCTTACTCTTACTATTTACTTTAGATTTGCAACTATGTTTTTTTAAGTAATGTTATAAAGTAAATATTTTTTTATAAAATTTAAGAATATAAAAAAATTGATTGTCTAATCGAAGTTATATGGCAACTAATATAAGAAAAAAATGAGGTGAGAAAAAAATGAAAAAAATAAAAAGAATAATTGAAGATCTTTTGAAAGAAAAAAATATTTTTGAAATAAAAAAAGAATTAGATAAATTAAATGCAGTTGAAATTTCTGATGTGATAAATTTATTTAAACTGCCAGAGCTTGTAATAATGATTTTTTTAGACTTTTTAAAAAAAGATAAAGCGGCGGATGTATTTTTCATATTTGGACAGTGAACATCAGGAAATGATTATTCACGCTTCAACTGATGTTGAAACACGAGAAATATTTGATGAACTGTATTTTTGACGATATTGTTGACATTATCGAGGAAATGCCGTCGGATATTGTAAAAAAAATCTTGAAAAATACGGATAGAAAAGATAGACATTTGATAAACCAGCTTCTAAAATATCCAGATAATTCAGCTGGAAGCATTATGACGACTGAATATGTGGATTTTCAGAAAAATATGACAGTTCAAGAGGCGATAGGACAGCTGAAAAAAACTGGGAAAGACAAGGAAAATATTTATACTTGCTATGTTACGGACAAAAAAGGGAAATTGGAAGGTGTGCTTTCACTAAAGGAATTGATTTCTAAAAAGGACAGTGCTGTAATTGAAGATATTATGAATACAAATTTTGTAAGTGTAAATACACATGATGATCAGGAAAAAGTTGCAGATTTATTTAAAAAAAGTACGATTTTATCGTTATGCCAGTTGTTGACCATGAAAATAGGCTTTTGGGAATAATTACGGTGGATGATGTTTTAGATGTTGTGGATCAGGAAGTTACGGAAGATTTTTCACAAAATGGCTGGAATTACTTCACCTACCGATGATTCCTATTTAAAAACAAGCATCTTTACGATGGCAAAGCAAAGAATCGGGTGGCTTGCAGTTCTTATGATTTCTGACACAATTTCTGGAAATATAATACAAGGTTATGAAAAAGTTTTGGCAAAGTCAATAATTTTAACAGCATTTATTCCCAATGCTTATGTCAAGCGGTGGAAATGTTGGTTCACAATCTTCAACGGTTGTAATCCGTTCACTTGCACTTGGGAGAAATCTCTCCAAAAGATGCCTTTAAAGTAATAAAAAAAGAATTTTCAATTGGAATAATGGTTTCAATAGTTTTTGGCGCTGTTAAATTTTATAAGACTTATAACACTTAAAAAAACTAATTTTGTAATTGCTTTTGTCGTTTCATTGACACTTGTATTTACAGTAATAGTTTCAAAGCTGGTAGGAGCACTGCTTCCGCTTGGAGCAAAAAAATTGTGAAGGCCGATCCAGCAGTTATGGCAACACCTTTGATAACAACGATTTCAGATGCTGTGACACTTGTAATTTATTTTTAATTTTTGCTGCGATGTTCTTGAAAACTTTAATAAAAGATAAATGAGAGCAGTTTATGAGTAATGTAAATCTAATGAAATACTGGAAATATCTTTATATATTTATGATATAATATAACAAAACTTTTTAGGAAGGAAGATAATCTTATGAAGGCTAAAATATTAATTTTATTAAGCATGCTTCTATTTGTAGTAAGTTGTGGAACTCATCCGGCGCAAAAGGAATTTGAGAGACAAATGAAAGTAATACAGTCGGGAAATTTATCAAAATTTGGTAAGGCAAGTGGAGATGTAACGGTTATTTTAGATCAATTTAGTAAAATGTATGGCGAAGGAATGAAAAAAATAACCTACAAAATTAACAAAGTTGAGGCAAAAGGGGATACAGCCACAATTAATGTTACTGTAAAATCTCCTGATTTAACACCTTATATGTCAGAACTTCAAAATAGAATGTCTGAAAAACTTTCAAAGGCTATGCCAAAAAATAACGAAGAACTGCAAAATCAAATATCAGAACTTGGAAAAGAATTTTTTTAATGAAAAATTTAATAGCAAGGATTTGAAATATACAGAAAAAACTTTGGATGTTAAGTATGTAAAAAAAATGGAAAAAGATTGGGAAATGAGCGATGAAAATGAAGAATTTTTTTCAAAATCTTAACTTTTTGGGCTTATGAACTAGTTTATACTATTTCCCATTAAAAATAATAGAGTTGTTATAATTTCTACTATGCAAGAGGTCGAGGCTCCTTGTCAGGAAATAAATAAAATATAATTTCTGGATTTAGTATTGAATAAAAAAAGAAGAAGTTACTTTGAATTTAGATAACTTCTTTTTTTGAAAATAAATTTTTTTAGCAAGGGTCATGTTGTTTTTCCATTTAAATAGTGGATAATTGTGAATTTCAAAAATTTAACAAAAAGATAGCAAGAAGTCTTCGACTTCTACAAGTGGGAGATGAATTGCTTTTTTTGTAAAAATTGAAAAAGAATACTCTTATGATACAATTTTTTTGTATAAAATATCGAAGAGAAATAATTAAAAAAATAATATTCAAAAATCAAAAGGAGGTGTAATTTTTATGAAATATAATTTAGCATTCAGATACAGAATTTATCCAAATAAAGAGCAGGAATTATTGATAAATAAGACTTTTTGGATGTGTTCGTTTTGTTTACAATACGATTTTTGTACACTGCTAATAAAAATTTATGAAGAAACTGGAAAAAAATAAAATAATTACACCTGCCAGTTTGAAAAGTGAAAATCAATTTCTAAAAAGAAGTAGACAGTCTGGCACTTTCAAATGCTCAATTAAATGTAAGACAATCGTTTACAAACTTTTTTTCAGAAGAGAGCAAAAGTTTCCAAGGTTCAAATCTAAAAAGAATAGTGTTAAAAGTTATACGACAAATTGTGTGAATAATTCGATACGAATTGAGGAAGATAAATATTTGGTTTTGCCAAAATTAAAAAAAGAATAAAATTAAAAATATCATAGAGAAATACCGAAGGATTACAAGATAAAGTCAGTAACATTGACAAACAGTAATGGAAATTACTATGTTTCTATTTTGACAGAATTTGAAAAAGAAATTCAAAAAAAGTAGCTAGTAATGATAAAGTAATTGGACTTGATTTTTTTCGATGTCTGAATTATTTGTCAGTTCTGAAAACCAAAGGGCTGATTATCCAAGATATTTTTAGGATGTTGGAGAAAAAAAATTGAAAAAAATTACAGAAATCATTATCGAGAAAAAGTAAAATTTTCTAAAAATTGGTATAAGCAAAAAGCGAAAATATCAAAATTGCATGAGTATATCAAAAAAATTGCCGAAGAGATTTTTCTACATAAATTATCGAAAAAAATTATCTGAAGCGTATAATGCTGTAGTTGTTGAGGATTTGAATATGAAAGGGATGAGTCAGGCATTAAATTTTTGGAAAAAAAGTGTAGGAGATAATGGATGGGGAATGTTTTTTTAAGAATGCTTGAGTATAAACTGATGTTTTTAGGGAAACAATTTTTGAAGATAGATAAATGGTTTCCGTCATCGAAAACTTGCAGTAAATGTGGAAACGTTAAAGAGAAATTGAAATTATCAGAAAGAAGTTATAAATGTGAGTGCTGTGGGATTGAAATTGATAGAGATTACAATGCGGCATTGAATATAAAAGACATTGGAAAATTGATGTTGAAATATTAGGAAAATAAAAGAAGACAGGGTAGGAACTGCCCGAAGAGCTTGGTAAATATATTTGGCTAACAAAAGCAGATACTTCCCAAGAAGTTCCCGCTTCTAAAAGCGGGAGTAGTTCACAGGCTGTTAAATATTGTAAATTCTCGAAGTTCATTTTTCTTTGAGTGTATCTGGATGTTTTCTAAATTGAATTTTTTTCCAAAAAGATTCTGTTATGTCAAATTCTGATATAAGATATATATGTAGTTCAAATTTTGTCTGCGTGCTGCAAATCCAGATTGTTCCTTTGGATGAATCTGTAAAAGCGTAACCGATATTGCTGCTTCTCTTCCATTTGAAAATATGGTTTTTTGGAACTGGAAGTTTTGACATTCTTCGGTTAAGTTCCTTGCTAACTATATTTTCGCAGGCATCAGTGCCAAAAAAACTATAAAAGATGAAATTACAAAACAGATACCAATAACAAATATTCCGAGTTTTTTAAAAAGAATTGGTGTTAATATACAGGCTAAAAAAATTAGAACTCTTGCTGTATAAGCTAATTTTATATATTTGTAATTTTTTTACAATCATTGTCTTTTTTTCTCCTTTGCATTAGGTAATATTCCAGCTGGTTATCTAAAAAAATTCCTTTATATCATTTAATTTTTTTGAGTTTTAGCATTAGCATCTGGATCTGAATTTCTATCTGGATGCACTTTAATTATTTCCCTTTTTTTATACGCCTTTTTTTATTATGTCTTCATTTATTTCTCCATTTTTTTATCAATTTTCAAAAATATCTAGATATTCTTCAAATTTCTGGATAATTCCTCCATCATTTGTGCTTTGGTAATCAAAAATTTGAATAGTCATTATTTTTTTCTTTCATATTGCTCCCTTGAGTATTCCTGTTGATGTCTATAGTATGAGTATTCTTGGGATTTTTTTCTTTCCAGTGCTGTTTTTTTCCCTGTCCTGCTGCTTCTGATATTCTTCCTGAGCTTTTCTTCTTCTTTCGTATTCTTGATTCCTTGCGTTTTCAAACCATTGCTCATATTTTTTTGTAAATTTTTCTTATTTTTCTCCTCTTTCATTCAGAAGAATTCCCAAAAATAAAATTCAAAAAAATTCTGGAATGGCTTTTAAAAATCAAAAAAATTGCACAAGCAATTAGAACGTAAATAAGAACACCTAAAAAGCCAGCTCCAGTTTCCAGCAAAAATAAAAGCAAGAAGAGCAAAAAATACTAAAATTGGCAGTATTGTATAAAATCCTATAGCCATTATTGCCAATGAAATTAAACTGCATAATTCAGCAATTTCACTTAATATAAATTGTACTAATCTTATTAAGGTTTTCACTGTTTTTCCTCCTTTTTAGAATTTAAATCCCTGTTTAAAAAAATTTAAGTAAGAGATCTTTACCCCTTGCAAAGAAATTTATAGCTGTTCTTCCGTTTAAATGGAAAAATAGCATTAAACAGTATTTATTTAGCAAAAAAATTCAAAAATTTCCTATTTCAAATAAAAAAATTCTTAAATTAATAGTATTTTACTCAATTATAAGTTAGATGTCAACTTTTTTTATATCTTTTATAAATACAATAAAAAAATGGGGCTGTTTCACAAAAATAAATAAAATTCCTAAATCATAAATCTATATTTATAGAATCAATAAAAAAATAATACCTATTGATTTTTTTAAAATATGTAATATTTATGTTAGTAAAATTATTTTTTTGAATTATGAGACAGCCTCATCATATACTAAACTATGAATTTATTATTAAATTAAATGCAATAAAATTAATATTTTGTAATTAAATAGTCAAATGCGCTAAGTGCCGCTTTTGCTCCTTCTCCCATTGCAATGATTATTTGTTTTTTTGCTTGATATTTGTAACATCTCCTGCTGCGAAGATTCCTGCTGCGGAAGTTGAGTTGTTTTTCAGGGTTGATTACGATTTCTCCAATTTTATTTGTTTCAACTAAATCTTTTTACAACTTCGCTTCTAGGCGATAATCCTACTTCACGAACATTCCTTCCACATTTAATGTTTTTTTCTTCTTCAGTTTCTCTGTTTTTTTGTAGATGATATTTTCTACAAATTCATTTCCGTTTACTTTAGTAGTTGCAGAATTTAAAATTACTTTTTATGTTTGATTGCTCAGCCAATTTTTCCTGTAAAACTTTATCAGCCTTTAATTCAGGCATAAATTCGATTAATGTAACTGATTTTGCAATTCCAGATAAATCAAGAGCCGCTTCAACACCTGAATTTCCACCACCAATTACAGCAACATCCAGTCCTTTGTAGAAAGGCCCGTCACAAGTTGAGCAGTAATGTACCCCTTTCCCAACATATTCGGCTTCCCCTGGAATATTAAGACTTCTTGGTTTTGCTCCAGTTGCTATAATAACAGTTTTCGATTTATAACTTTTTCCATCATCAGTTACTAAAATTTTATCTTTTCCATCTTCCTTTATTTCTTTTACCAAATGTCCTTCTTTAAATGCAACTTCGTATTCCTTCAGATGTTTTTCCAAAGTTTGGGCAAATTTAGCTCCAGTAGTCGAAATAGTTCCAATAATATTTTCAATTTCATTTGTATCAAGAACTTGTCCTCCGATTTTCACACCAATCATCGCCACATTAAGCCCTTTTCTAGCTGCATAGATTGCCGCTGAGACAGCTGCAGGTCCAGAACCCACTACAGTTACATCATAAAGTTTATTTTTCATCAATTTTTTTGCCAGTTTCCCTTCATCTAAAGCCCCAAGATTTAAGCTAAAAATCCATTTTTTTATACCTCCAAATTTTATTTTTTTATTTATACAAATTTATTTAATTTTGTAATCATTACAATTTATTTTTAATATAAATTTTTTTAAAATTGTCAATATTTAAATTTTTTTAATTTGGTCCTGCAGAATAAATTTTTTTAACTTATAAAATAAAAAAATAAATTGTCGAAACAGGCTTATGATGAAAAAAATATAAAAAAATTTTTGTCTATCAAAAAAATTATTTATATTTATCTGGAGATATGCTATAATAATTTCAAGGGAAATTAGAGAAGTAAATTTATTTTTTTAAAGAGGAATTTTTTTATGGATAAGATGAAAAAAAGAATTAGTTATAATAACTGGAATGAGTGGAGCTGGGAAATCTGAGGCGATGAAATTTTTTTGAGGATAGGGAATATTTTTTTGTATTGATAATTTTTCCTATTAATTTGTTTCAGTATTTGAATGAAATATTTATTAGCAGTGGAAAAAAAGAAACCAGGTAGCAATAGCAATAGACGTTAGAAATCAGGAATTTATCGAACAGTTGACAAAAACAGCTGGAAATATTGGACAAAGAGGAAATATCTCATACTATGATTTATTTAGATGCAAGGACAGATGTTTTGCTTAGCAGATATGAACTTTCCAGAAGAAAGCATCCGTTAAACATGTATGACACTTTACTTGCTAATATAAAGGCGGAACGTAAAATTATAAAGGATTTTATGGTAAAAGCTGATTTGGTAATTGATACAAGCACATTGACAGTAAAAAAATTGCAGGAAGTTTTGGAAAAGGAATTTTCAGGGCAAAGAAAAAAATAAGCATCAATTTAACTTCCTTTGGATTTAAGTATGGAATTCCGCTGGATCTTCACCTAATGTTCGATTTGAGATTTTTGCCAAATCCCTATTATATTGAGAGTTTAAAAAGAAAAACTGGAAATCATAAGGAAGTTCAGGATTATGTAATGGGACTTCCAGAAAGTCAGGAATTTTATAAAATGCTTTTAGATATGCTTTTGTACTTAATTCCAAAATATGAAAAGGAAGGAAAATCACATTTACGTATAGGGAATAGGATGTTCAGGCGGACAGCATCGTTCAGCTACATTTTGTAAATAAACTTTATGATGATCTTTCACAAAAAAAGATAGATTATCATATTGGAAAAATTTCATAGAGAAGTGGGAGATAAAAAAAGGAAATTTAGTTTTACTTACATTTATATAATTTAAAGGAAAGAATAAAAAGATACAAAAATGGGAGAAGAAATAAAGACAGAAAAAAAATAGAAAAAGAAATAAAATCGCCAGTTAAATATAAGGATATTCCCACAAATCCAGGAGTTTACCTGATGAAAAAAATGAGCGAGGGAAGATTATTTATGTGGGAAAAAGCAAAAAAATCTTCAAAATAGGGTGAAGTCTTATTTTACAAATATAAATTCGCATAATCAGAAAAACGCTGGAATTGGTGAAAAAAATATTAGGGATATTGAGTTTTTTTATCTGTAAATCGGAAGTTGAGGCGCTTATTCTGGAAAATAACCTGATAAAAAAAGAATAAGCCAAAATATAATATTTTGTTAAAGGATGAAAAGACTTATCCATATATAAAAGTTTACAAAGGAAAAAAATTTCCAAAGGTGGAAATTGTGAGAAGTACGAAAAAATTAAATGAGAATGCCGAATATTTTGGGCCTTATCCAATGGGAATATTTTTTGCAATGAAATCGCTTATTAAAGATATTTCCAGTTCGAGATTGCAACCGAAATATGGACAAAATTACAAAGCCGTGCTTAAAGTATTATATGAAAACTTGCCCTGCACCTTGTAAATACAAAGATATTGAAGACGAATACAGTACAAACGTAAATAATTTTAAAAATTTCTTGAAGGGACATTCTGATAAAGTTCTCGAAATGCTGGAAAATAGGATGAAACAGTTTAGTGATGAAATGGAATTTGAGCGTGCGATTAACGAGCGTGAAAAATTGGCTGTGTTAAAAAGAATGCTGGAAACACAAATTATCGAGTATAGCAAGGAAATTGACGAGGATGTGTTTGTATTTGAGGAAAAAAAGAGAAAAATGTGTTCTTATGTGTGCTGAATATTCGGGAAGGGAAAGTTATTAATAAAAATCATATAATAATTTCAATGGAAAGAAGCCAGGAAGAAAGCCTTTTTGAGCGGCTGATTACTTCATATTATGAAAAAAGGAATATTCCAAAGCACATTATTTGTGATGAGAGATTTTTACAAAGTGAACATTTGATAAAAGAATGGGCAAAAATTGAAAAGCATAAGGAGATAAAACTTCATTTTCCAAAGATTAATAGCCGAAGATTGCAGCTTTTGGAAATGGGATATTTGAACTTACGGGAAGAAGTTGATAAATATTATAGAAAACGGCGTATGGTTCAGGAAGGGCTTCATAATTTAAAAAAAGAATTACGGTTAAAAAGTTTTCCTTACAGAATTGACTGTTTTGATATTTCAAATATTCAAGGGAAAGATGCAGTTGCGGCAATGACTGTGGCTATTGATGGGGAAACAATGCCTAAGGAATATAGGCATTTTAAAATTACTGTAAAAGATACGCCAGATGATTTTTTGATGATGAGAGAAGCATTGACACGAAGATATTCTAAAATAGAAAATGATAAAATGCCCAATCTGATTTTAATTGATGGTGGAAAAGGGCAGCTTGGAGTGGCTGTGGATGTGATGGAAAAACTTGGAAAAATGGAGCATACTGATGTGATTGGAATTGCAAAAAGGGAAGAGGAAATTTTTAAAAGTTATGAAAGTGAGCCGTATTTATTTGAAAAGACAGATGAAACATTAAAGATTTTGCAAAGATTAAGGGATGAAGCCCATAGATTTGGAATTACGCATCATAGAAAATTGAGAAGTAAGCGAAATGTCAAAAGTGCGTTGGATGACATTTCTGGAATTGGACCGAAAAGGAAAAAGGAATTGATAAAAAAATTTGGATTGATAAAAAAATATACGAAATGCAACATTAGAGGAACTGATGGAAATTGTGCGGAAAATATTGCTATTTCTATAAAGGAAAAATTTATAAAGGTATTAGGAGGAAAAAAACTTGAAAAAAATTAATAATATTAATGTTGCTTGGATGCAGTATGACGAGTTTTGCTCTTTTTGATAAAATAAAAAAGGAGATAAAATGGAGGGAAGAGGAAAAGCCGCGATTTAATCAGGTAAAAGTAATGATCGATGGGAAGGAAAAAATGCGAAAGGTTATTCCAGGACGTTACGAAATTAAATTATTTGAAATTACGTATCCGACAGATCTATTTGGAAAAAAATAGATTTTTATAACGAATTTAATGCTTTTTTGAAGGATATAAGAAAGGGGAAAAAAAGTATTCATTGCTTTTTGGAAGAAAGATTTTATCAGGAAATGCAGGATATAAAAAGTTGATCAGTTATCAGAAGAGGAAAAAAATACTGGAATTGCCAGCATCTTCCCTGGATGAATATTATAGACAGCAAATAATTGCAATGTCTAATGGAGTTAATTTAACCGAATATGTAGGAACAGACCAGGAATATTTGAATAGACAAATTTATGTTCTCTATGAACTTTTGAATAAAACTGATTTTAATCCATCAAATGTTTATTCAGAATTGGATAAGGAATTTTTTTAATTGAAGAATTAAAAAAATAACCGTAAAGAAGTTGTAGAAAACTTTGAGAAATCAAACGTTGAATTTTTTTATAAAGGAAACCTATGAAAACTCAGGATTAAATAAATTTAAAGATGATTCAGTATACAAATTTGATAAGGATATTTTTAATTTCTGACAAATTAGAAGATCAGGCAATATTGCCAGAACTCCAGAGAAATGTTTATTTAACAGATTTTCCAAGTGAAATTATCGAAAAACTTGCAAAAAAATCAGTTAAAATTAAAAAAAGAACGCCATTATTACTTGAAAATAGCGAGTATCATGGGTATACTTATAATGAAAAATAATACAGTAGTGTTTGTAGGAGGGAAAAACCAAAAATACTACTATAATGATTATAAGATAAATGTAGTTAGAAAGCCGATAGCTGTTCTTGATTTATTAAAAAAACAAGCTCAAATTATTATGTATCAGACTTTTTTTAAAAATTTTTATTAAATAGTGCAAGAACCCTGAGGCTTTAGTTGTGGGAGGTTCAGTTTTGATATAAATAGTAAATTTGTTCAATGTAAAATCCTAAATTATTCACGAAAAATAATAACTAAAAAAATATAAATAAAAAAATTTTTTTAAATGAATGATTTGAAATTTAAATAAAATTAATTTAAGAAGCAGGAGGAAAGATGAGCGAATATATTTTTGGAGATGAAAAAAATATACGGAAGGAATTTTTTTAGGCGGGAAGATTGTTGCAAATGATGATATTACGCTGAAGGTTAAAAAAGGGGAGATTCATGCGATTGTTGGGGAAAATGGAGCTGGGAAATCCACGCTTATGAAGATTTTGAACGGGCTATATTCTCCGACTTCTGGTGAGATTTTTTACAAGGGGGAAAAAATTGACATTGACAGTCCTACAACTGCGGCAAATTTGGGAATTGGAATGGTTTATCAGCATTTTATGCTGGTTGACACGTTGACAGTCGCTGAAAATATGGTTTTAGGATTTGAGCCTAAAAAAGGTGGAATATTTTTTGACTTGAATACTGCTAGAAAGCAGGTTAGGGAAGTTTCTGAAAAGTATGGGCTGAATATTGATCCAGATGCGAAAGTGTCAGATTTGTCTGTCGGGATTCATCAAAGGATTGAGATTTTGAAAGTGTTGTTTAAAGGGGCGGAACTTCTGGTGTTTGATGAGCCAAGTGCAGTGCTGACTCCGCAGGAAGTGAAGGAGCTTTATGAGATTATGAGAAATCTTATAAAGGAAGGGAAAACGATTATTTTTATTTCGCATAAATTGCAGGAAGTGCTTGATTTATCTGATAATATTACGGTTATTCGACGTGGAAGCGATGTTGGAGAATTGAAAACTAAGGAAGCTACGAAGGAAAAGATTGCCAATCTTATGGTTGGGCGTGTTGTGCTTTTTGAAGTGAAACGTCCAGATGTAAAATTGGGAAATGTGGTTGTGAAAGTTGATAATTTGACTGCGAAAAGAGGAGGAATTGAGAAAGTTAAGGGTGTTTCGTTTGAAATCCGTGAAGGTGAAGTGCTGGGAATAGCTGGGGTGCAGGGAAATGGACAGACTGAACTTATTGAGGCTTTTGGCAGGGCTTGCAAAAGTTGACAACGGAAAATATTTCATAGATAATGATGAGCTGGAAAACAAGACGCCAAAACTTATTAAGGAAAAGGGGCTTTCCCACATACCTGAAGACAGACACAAAAGGGCGACTATTGATGATTTTACAGTGGAAGAAAATATGGCCTTGGGACTTCAGGATCAGTATTCTAAAGGAGCATTGCTGGATTATAGCGAAATTGAGAAAAAAACTAATGAATATATAGAAAAATACGATATTAGACCAACGGATGGAAAAATCAAGTTTGGCGGGCTGTCTGGTGGAAATCAGCAGAAAGTCGTAGTAGCAAGGGAGCTGGAACGTGAAAATAAATTTATTATTGCGGCACAGCCTACAAGGGGAGTCGATATTGGTGCGATTGAGATGATTCATAATACAATTTTTAAATGAAAAAAACTGAGAAAAAGGCTATAATGCTTGTTTCGGCTGAGTTATCGGAAATAATGGCATTAAGTGATAGAATTGCAGTGATGTATTCAGGAGAAATTGTAGGAATTTTGGATAGAAAAGATGCAACAACAGAAAAATTAGGAATATTAATGGCAGGAGGGAAAATAGATGATTAAAAATAAGATAAAGGATTTTCTACCATCTATAATTGCAGTATTAATCGCATTAATTATTGGTGGAGTAATAATGATGACAAAGGGTGTAAATCCGTTTACAGCCTACATTGATATGATGCGGGCGGCTTTTTATCAGCCTTATCCAAGATCTCCATTATTTAGTGGACTTGCAAATACATTATTTATCGCAACTCCGTTAATATTTTCTGCACTTGCAACAATGGTAGCCTTTAAAGCAGGATTATTTAATATAGGAATGCAAGGACAGATGATTGCTGGAGGATTAGCGGCAACTTTTTGGGCAATTACATTTAAAAATTATGTTTTTGGAAATGTGCTTGTTGTAATAATTGTGGCTGTAATTGCTGGATTTTTGTGGGCTGGAATAGCAGGATTTTTGCGGGCAAAATTTGGAGTAAGTGAAGTAATCAGTACAATTATGTTAAATTATATTATGCTAGAATTACAAAATTTCCTGTTAAATGGGCCTTTAAAGGATCCAGCTTCACAAAATACACAATCTCCACGTGTTTTTGAAGGGGCAAGATTACCGTTACTTTTTGCAAATATTACAAGACAAAACTTAAATTTTGGTTTTATAATCGCAATTCTTTTGACAATAGGGATATTTTTTTCTTTTTCAAATATTTCAAAAAAGGATATGAAATAAAAGCAGTCGGACAAAGTGATACAGTTGCTGAAAATGCGGGAATTAATCCAAAATATATCATGTTTTTAGCAATGGGAATCGCTGGAGCTTGTGCTGGACTTGGTGGAGCTGAACGTGTTTTAGGAGGAGCTTCAGAATATTCATACACTGAACTTATAATGGGAGATTACGGATTTACAGGACTTGCGGTAGCACTTCTTGGAAAAAATAATCCATTTGGAATATTAGTTGCGGCAATATTTTATGCGGCACTTGAAGTTGGGGGACAAATGTTGCAGCAAAGATATCAGATTGATAAAGATATTGTATTTATTATACAAGCATTAATCATCATTTTTCGTAGCATCAGAAAATTTATTTAAATTTATGCTTAATAAAAAAAGAAAAGCAGTATAAATTTAATTGTCAAATAAAAATATTGAGTCAGAAAGGAAAAATTAAAATGATTGTATTAAAACAAATATTGATTTATTACAGCAGACAATAATAATAGCACCTCCAATTCTTAATAACAGCCGTAGGAGCGTGTATTTCTGAAAAAAGTGGAGTCATTAATATTGGACTTGAAGGAATTATGCTAAGTTCAGCATTTGCAACGGCAGTTGTCAATATCGCTACAGGAAAGTCCATATTTAGGGATAATTTTTGGAGTGATAGTGGGAATCTTAATCTCACTAATTCACGCAGTAATAAGTATTAATCTTAAAGGAAATCAAATTATAAGTGGAGTTGCAATAAATTTATTTGCAGCTGCGATAACTTCATATTCTATAAAAGCCATCTATAAAACTGCTGGAAGTACTCCATTGGCAAAATCATTGGCAAATCGTCCATTAATGATAATCGTAATCTACGGAATCGCAATCGCAATGTATTTCTTCTTATACAAAACAGTTTTAGGTTTAAGAATCCGTTCAGTTGGAGAACATCCGCTAGCAGCCGACACGGTAGGAATAAGCGTTTACAAAACAAGATATATAAGCGTACTTATATCAGGAGCATTGGGAGGACTAGGAGGAGCTTATCTTACAGCAGTCCTACTCCCAGCCTTTTCAAATAACATGTCAGCAGGACGTGGATATATCGCAATGGCTGCAATGATCTTTGGAAAATGGAATCCGCTAGGGGCAATCTTGGCAAGTTTATTATTTGCTTTCGGACAAGCATTTGCAGACGTTTCAAAAACAATAGGACTCCCAATATCTCAGCAATTTTTGACAATGATACCGTATATTTTGACATTGTTGGCATTAGTTGGATTTGTAGGAAAATCGAAAGCACCGAAAGCGTCTGGACTTCCGTATGAAAAAAATAAAACTCGATAAGGAGAAATTATGAGAAAAAAATAATTTTTTTATATTTGTGGTATTTTTCTTTTAGTTTCTTTTTCAAAGGATTTAGAAATAAAAAAACAGTCAAATTTTTTTAGTGCGTGTGGAGAAAATGATAATGAACATTTAAAAAAATACTAGAAAAAGAACAAAGAAAAAAATGGATGAAATATATAATAAAACTAATTCAGAAATTTGATAAAAAAATAGAAAGCGTTATTCCAAATTAAAGCAAAAAGTTAATTAATTCTCAAGAAATGTGGATAAAATATTCAGATGAAGAAATGACGAATTATGGAATGTATAGAAATTGGTATAACCTATGAGTTAGAGAAAAAAATCTGTAACAAGAGAACAGATTAATTTAATACAACAAAGAATACTGGAATTAACAAATGAATATAAAAAAAATATTTAGATTAAAATAATAATTGAAAAAAAATCTGTTTTCATAGATTGTTAAAATAATTTATGGAACAGACTTTTTTTGTGTAAAAAAATTTTTTTATAGACTGGAGTATGAAAAAAATGGTAATATTAGATGATGAAGAATATGATAAAGTTTGGGATATAGTTTACGATAGATTTAATTTTTAATCCTAGTGTTGATAAAAAAAAGAAATAGCGTTTGAATTTAAAGAACCATATATAGTTTATGATATTAGTTATCATTATGAAAATTTAGAAGAAATTAAAGGGATTTGTAGTTTGGGGATTTAAAAAAAGAAATTCACGATAAAAATAACCGAAATTTTTTTGAAATGTACTAAGGAAAATGGGGAATTGTATGCATTGGATTGGCAACATTCTTGTTTTTAGATATAATCCTCGTATTAAAGATGAGCCTAAAATTATAGAAGTTAAAGATGAACGCTACTGGGGTGGTGGGTATACTGCATATTTTTCCAACATATTGTCCAAATGGAGATTATTATTTTTTTATTGATGTTAATTTTCGTTTTGGATATTTAGGGCATCCTTGGCAACAAAAAGTTTGGATATATGGAAAAAAATTGATAGAAGAATTTAAAAAAGCTGATTTAGAGGGATTTAAGTTAATTGAGGAGAAAAATTAGAGAGGAACATTGAAGAGAATGAAAGACAACAAAATAAAGATTACTGGAGCTAGAGAGCATAATTTACAAAATATTGATATTGAGATTCCAAAGAATGAGCTGGTTGTAATTACTGGGGTTTCTGGGAGTGGGAAGTCTTCGCTTGCGTTTGATACGATTTATTCAGAAGGGCAGAGAAGGTATGTTGAGAGTTTGTCGGCTTATGCGAGAATGTTTATTGGGCAAATGCAGAAAGCCTGAATTAGATAGTATTGAAGGGCTTTCTCCTGCGATTTCGATTGAACAGAAAAGTGTGTCGAAAAAAACTCCCTCGTTCTACTGTTGGGACTACTACTGAAATTTATGACTATATGCGGCTTTTGTGGGCACATATTGGAGAGGCACATTGTCCGATTTGTCATAGAAAAGTGGAAAAACAGTCGATTCAGGAAATTGTTGATAATTTGATGAGTTCTAGAAAAGAAAAGGATAAAATGATAATTTTATCACCAGTTGTGATTGATAAAAAGGGGACTCATAAAAATTTGTTTTTGAATTTGCAGAAAAGAGGGTTTCAAAGAGTTCGAGTGAATGGTGATATTCTTGACTTGGGTGATGAAATTGTTTTGGATAAGAATAAAAGACATTATATTGAAGTTGTTGTTGATAGAGTTGTGTTTAAGGAGGATAATAAGGAATTTTTGAGTCGATTGACAGAGGCGATTGAAACTGCGAGTGAGCTTTCTGATGGGAAAATAATTGTGAATATTAATGGGGAAGATAACAAATTTAGTGAAAATTTTTCTTGTCCAGACCATCCAGATGTTGTATTTCCAGATGTTGTGCCAAGACTTTTTTCGTTTAATGCACCATATGGAGCTTGTGAAGTTTGTAATGGGCTTGGTTCGAGATTGGAAGTTGACGAGAATAAATTAATTGTTGATGAGAATTTGTCAATTAATGAAGGCGGGATAATTTTTCCAGGAGCGACGACTAAAAAGGGCTGGAACTGGGATTTATTCATAGCGATGGCTAAGGCGCATAAAATTGACTTGGATAAAAAGGTTTCTAAATTGACTCGAAAAGAAAAAGATGTGATTTTTTATGGAAGTGATAAGCAATTTAAATTTTCTTGGAGCGGAGACAGTTTTAGCTATAACGGAAAACGAGGATTTGAGGGACTTGTGCACAGTATTGAGCGTCGATATAGGGAAACGGCTTCAGAGTCGGCAAAAGAGGAAATTGAAGCAAAATATATGACAGAGAGAACTTGTAAAACTTGTCACGGAAAACGGCTTAAAGATGTTGTGTTGGCGATAACAGTTAATGGTAAGAGTATTATTGACTTGACTGAAGTGAGCGTTGTTGATGCACTTGATTTTTATGAAAAAATTCAGCTTACAGAAAAACAAATGCAGATTGCAGCTGAAATTTTGAAGGAAATAAAAGAACGGCTAAAATTTATGATAAATGTTGGGCTTGATTACTTGAGTCTTGCTAGAATGACAAAAACGCTGTCTGGTGGAGAATCGCAAAGAATTAGGCTTGCAACTCAAATTGGAAGTAGGCTTACTGGCGTGATTTATGTGCTTGATGAACCGAGTATTGGACTTCATCAGAGGGATAATGACAAGTTACTTGCGACTTTGAAAGATTTGCGTGATATTGGGAATAGTTTGATTGTCGTGGAGCATGATGAGGATACGATGAGAGAAGCGGATTATTTGATTGACATAGGTCCAGGTGCTGGAATCAATGGAGGAAAGGTTGTAGCACAAGGAACGCCAAAACAAGTTATGAGAAACAAAAAAAATCATTGACAGCACAATATTTGAATGGGAAAAATTAAAATTGAAGTGCCTGAAAAAAAGAAGAAAAAGCGACTAAAAGAAATTGTTTTGAAAAAAATGCAAAAAGGAAATAATTTGAAAAAAATGTAACGGCACATATTCCACTTGAAGTTTTGACGGTTGTGACGGGTGTTTCGGGAAGTGGGAAGTCGACATTGATTAATCAGACATTGTTTCCAGAGCTTCACAATAGGCTGAATAAAGGGAAATTGTATCCGCTTGAAAATGGTGGAATCGATGGGATTGAAAACTTGGAAAAGAGTGATTGATATTGACCAGTCGCCGATTGGAAGAACGCCGAGATCGAATACTGCGACATATACAAAAATTTTTGATGATATTCGTGATTTATTTGCACAGACAAACGATGCGAAAGTGCGTGGATACACGAAAGGAAGATTTTCATTTAATGTAAAAGGTGGACGATGTGAAGCGTGTAGCGGTGCTGGAATTAATAAAATTGAAATGAATTTCTTGCCAGATGTTTATGTGGAATGTGAAGTTTGTAAAGGAAAACGATACAATCGAGAAACATTAGAAGTTCAGTACAAAGGAAAAAGTATCGCAGATGTGCTAGAAATGACAGTTGAAGAAGCATACGAATTTTTCAAAAATATTCCGTCACTTGAGAGAAAACTGCAAACATTGATGGATGTAGGAATGAATTACATTCAATTAGGACAACCTGCGACAACTCTTTCAGGAGGGGAAGCTCAACGGATAAAACTTGCAACTGAATTATCAAAAATGTCAAGAGGAAAAACTATTTACATTTTGGACGAACCTACGACAGGACTTCACTTTGAAGATATCAGAAAATTATTAGAAGTGTTAAACAGATTGGTTGATAAAGGGAATACAGTCTTAGTAATTGAGCATAATTTAGATGTAATTAAAGTTGCGGATCACATTCTTGATATAGGACCTGAAGGTGGTTACAAAGGTGGACAGATTATTGCAGAAGGAACTCCTGAAGAAATTGCAGAGAATGAAGGGTCTTGGACTGGGAAATTTTTGAAGAAGTATTTGAAAAAAAGATTCTTGATGGAATTTTTGTAGCAAGTGATAAGAGTAAATTTCATCAAATAGTCAGTGAATAAAAATAAAAATTTTTGGAGTTAAAAAGATAAAACTAATTTGAAAAAAATATGAAATAATAAATAATATTTTTGTATGATTAACTAGAATAGTTTTTAGTCATAAAAGTTTAAAAAAACACTATTTTTTTAAGACTAGATTATAAAAAAAGAAAAAGGAGAATGGAATTGGTTATGAAAAAAAGAAATTTATTTTTTTAAAATGGCATTAGTTATGATTATAACGGTATTCGGAATAATTTCTTGCGATTTTTTGGCAAATAAGACATTAAGAGTGCCAGATTCTATGATTACAAAGGAATTGAACAAGAAATTTCCGATTGAAAAGAATTTTCTGCTGGGGAAAGTTGGACTTAAAAGTCCTGTGATGAGTTTTGCGGGAGATAGACTTTACTTTACAGCTGATTATGATGTTTCACTTTTGGCGGGAAAAGCGAAGGGGAAAGTATTTTTGAATAGTCAAGTGAAATTTGATCCAAAAACAAATAAGGTATATTTAGTGGATTTGGATGTTACTAAAGTTACTGATGAAAAGGGTAATAAAATAGATGATTCGGTTATGGCAAAATCACTGAAAGCGCTTATTTCAAATTATTTGGAAACTAATGAAGTTTATACTTATGATGATGACAAAAAAAGTTAAAGTAAAAAAATATGTTTATAAAAAGATGGAAAACTATTTGTTCAAACTTAATAAATATTTTTAACAAAAAGATAGCAAGAAGTCGTAGGCTTTCTATAAGTGGGAGATGAATTGCTTTTTTTGTAAAAAAATTGAAAAAAAGGATACATCCATGATAAAAATTTTTTTGTATAAAAATATTGAAGAGAAATCATTAAAAAAATAATATTCAAAATCAAAAAGGAGGTGTAATTTTATGAAATATAATTTAGCATTCAAATACAGGATTTATCCAAATAAAGAGCAGGAATTATTGATAAACAAGACTTTTTGGATGTGTTCGTTTTTGTTTACAATATGATTTTTGTATACTGCGAATAAATTTTTATGAAGAAACTGGAAAAAAATAAAAATAATTACACCTGCTAGTTTGAAAAGTGAAAACCAATTTTTTTGAAAAAGAAGTGAGACAGTCTGGCACTTTCAAATGCTCAATTGAATGTAAAACGATCGTTTACGAATTTCTTTTCAGAAAGAGATCAAAATTTCCAAGGTTCAAATCTAAAAAGAATAATGTTAAAAAGTTATACAACAAATTGTGTGAATAATTCAATACGAATTGAGGAAAAACAAATATTTGATTTTGCCAAAATTGAAAAAGAATAAAATTGAAAATATCATAGAGAAATACCAAAAGGATTATAGAGATAAAGTCAGTAACACTAACAAACAGTAATGGAAATTACTATGTTTCTGTTTTGACAGAATTTGAAAAAAAGAAATTCAAAAAAATCCCAAGTAATGATAAAGTAATTGGACTTGATTTTTTTCAATGTCTGAGTTATTTGTCAGTTCTGAAAACCAAAGGGCTGATTATCCAAAGATATTTTTAGGATGTTGGAAGAAAGAAATTGAAAAAAATTACAAAAATCATTATCAAGAAAAGTGAAAATTTTCTAAAAAAATTGGTATAGACAAAAAAATGAAAAATATCAAAATTGCATGAGTATATTAAAAAAATTGTCGAAGAGATTTTTTTGCATAAATTATCAAAAAAATTGTCTGAAGCATATAATGCTGTGGTTGTTGAGGATTTGAATATGAAAGGGATGAGTCAGGCATTAAATTTTGGGAAAAGTGTAGGAGATAATGGATGGGGAATGTTTTTGAGGATGCTTGAGTACAAATTGATGTTTTTAGGAAAACAATTTTTAAAAATAGATAAGTGGTTTCCGTCGTCGAAAACTTGCAGTAAATGTGGAAATGTTAAAGAGGAACTGAAGTTATCAGAAAGAAGCTATAAATGTGAGTGCTGTGGGATTGAGATTGATAGAGATTATAATGCAGCACTGAATATAAAAAAACATTGGGAAATTGATGTTGAAATATTAGAAAAAAATAAAAAAAGACAGGGTAGGAACTACCCGAAGAGCTTGGTAAATATATTTGGCTAGCAAAAAGCAGATACTTCAAGAAGCTCCCGCTTCTAAAAAGCGGGAGTAGTTCACATTACGGCAAAGTTTTCAGTTTTGCCGTTTTTTTTGTTGAAAAAAACGAAAATTCTTTTGGTAAGATAATATTTAGTGTGAATTGAGAATATTTTTTTGAAAGGAAAGTAAAAGTTGGAAGGAATATTTGACAGATTGAGAAAATTAACTGCTTTTGTCTATTGTGAATAGGGGAGTTGAGTATTTTAATAAGCAAAAAGTAAAAATTAATGTTGTTTATGAAAAAAAGATGATAAAATAGTGGTGGAATCACAAGTTGATGGAAATTATAGAAATGCCTATAATGTTAATATAACTTATTTTTTATGAAGATGGAAAGCCAGATAACAGGATTATATATAGTTGTGACTGTCCTAACTTTAAAGAGACAAAAAAAGCCTTGCAAACATATTATTGCGACTGGGATGAGCTGCGGATGCTGAAGTTAAGGCTGGGAATATTTATTTTTAAGGAAAAATAGGAATTTAAAAAGAGAAAAAGAAGATAAAAAGTAGCAGTAATCGTATAAAAATTGCAGAAGATGAAGTGTATGATGAAATTCTTAGAGAAGATGAAAAAAAATTTTAGGAAAAAAAGAAGAAAAATACTTATGAGAAGATTGAAGGAAAAGAAATTAAAGAGTTTAGGGAAAAACTGGAAAAAAATTAAAAAAAGAATTGATAAAAACTAAGATTTCATATTCAGAAAAAAACGAGTATAAGCTGGCACTTGAAATAGAGCAATTATCATCTACAGTATCAACGTTGAGAGTAAAGGCAGGAGAAAAAAAGTTTAAATTATATAAAGGATTTAGAATTTTTGTTTATTCAGTAGAAAATGAGCAGTTTTATGAAATTACTCAAAAAAAATATTTATAATCCAGATTTGCATTATTTTAATGAAATAGATAAAAAAAGTGATAAAAAAACCTTGGCAACTATTTTTAAGAAAAAAATGAATTTGGAATGAATTTTTTAATAATAATAATAATTATTATTATGGAAAGCCACAAGGTGAAATAATGAATCCAATGCTGGCAGAACAGATATTTTTCAGCCATAGAAAATAAAAAAAGACAATAAGATCTGGCAGTAAGACAATTTATGTGACTGGAGAATACGAGCCAATATTTGCATTTCAAAAAGATGAGAATGGAAATAAAAAAATAATTATAAGAAATTTTTACAGTTTTATCACCAACAAGTCGTTATTTTTACTTTTAAAAAAATAGTGTGTCAAATATTGAAAAATTTCATAAAATGAGTGATGCAGAGTGGGAAATAATGAATACTCTTACAGATGGAACTAGAAAAGGGACAGAATATCTGAATGAAATATCAGGAAAGCTGTTTGATGAAATAAAGGAAGTGCTATCAAAATATGAAATTCCAATTGCTAAGGTTACGGAAAATTATGGAACGGTAAATATTTTTTTGTAGAGGAAGGCAATGGGAAAAAAATAAACTTCAAGTAACGATTTCCTGCCTTGAGGAAAGTATTAGGACAGATGATGGCTATTTTATTCCTAAAAAAAATAAAAAAACTTCAAAGGGAAATTTCTGAAGATTTTCAAAAAAATATGCAGATGCTCAGATTATTGAGTTAGAGTATAGAATGTATGTTGGATTTAGGGCAAAGCAGCTAAAAAGTCAGATGACATTGTGCTAGTGATTGATAGAAATGAATTTTTAACAATGGCTGATATTATTGATGAAAAAGTATTCAGAAAAAGGTGAAATATTAATGTGAGTGATAAAATAAAAAAAGTTCGTAAAATTGGTGTGGATATTAATATAAGATCTGTTGAAAATGAACTTTTTAGTGTAAATTTCAATATTGAGGGAATTGATGAGAAGGATGTTGAAACAGTTCTGGAATCGGTAAGAAATGAAGAGAAATTTGTGACATTATCAAGCGGTGAACTTGTAAAAATTGCCAATAGGAGCACTGAAGAAATGGTTGGAATCGTTGATGCAATGAACGATTTGAGAATCAGTGAAAATAAAATTTCTAAAATAAAGACATTGCAGCTGGCACAGGTTTCTAGCAGTATTAACAAGGAATTGAATGAAATTGAGGAATTTAAGCAGCTTTTTCAGAAAATAAAAAAACGTGAAAATAAAGAGCCATCAAACATAAAGGTAAAATTATTTCCATATCAGCAAATTGGGTTTAATTGGCTTAAAAATATGTATGATATTGGATTTGGCGGAATTTTGGCGGATGATATGGGACTTGGGAAAACTTTGCAGGCGATTTCGCTTATTTCGGAAATTCAGCTGGAAAATGAGGATTTGCTTGGAATAATTATTGTTCCGACTTCGCTTTTACATAACTGGAAGGAGGAGTTTTATAAATTTTCGGATATAAAGCCGATTCTTGTAGAAGGAAATGCTGAAACAAGGAAAGAATTGATTGAAAAAACTGAAAGAGGAATTTTGATAACGACTTATCAAACTTTTAGAAATGATGTGAAAAATTATAACGATAAGAAATTTGATGTGGCGATATTGGATGAAGCACAAAATATAAAAAAATGTATCTTCTCTTGTAAAAAAAGCGACAAGTAAGTTAAAAAAAGCACTGTAAACTTTGCTTTGACAGGTACTCCAATTGAAAAACAGCATTATGGAACTTTGGTCGATTTTTTTGACTTTATTTTTGCCTGGTTATCTTGATAATATAACAAAATTTAGAAAAAAATATAAAAATTCCTTAAATAATCCAGATTCAAAAAAATATTTAATTTGAAAAATATCGTTTCTCCATTTATTCTGCGAAGAACAAAAAAATGAAGTGCTGACAGAATTACCTGAAAAAGTTGAAAATAATATGATTGTAGAATTGAGCAAAGAGCAGAAAAAAAGCTATATATGGCTTATGTTAAAAAGGGCGAAAAAAAGGAGCTTAGGGGATTTGACAAGGAGGAAAAATAACAATCTAAAAGTTCTGGCAATTTTGACAAAATTACGGCAAATTTGCAATTCTCCACAATTATTTGATGAGAATTATACTGGTGAAGTTGCTAAAATTGAATTATTGAGGAAATGATACCAGATATTTTAGAAAATGGTCATAGAATGATTATTTTTTCACAATTTTTAGGAACATTGGAGGAAATAAAGGAGGAATTGAAAAAGAAAAACGTAGAATATTTTTACATTGATGGAAGCGTAAAGTCCAAAGAACGAATGGAAATTTCTAAAAAATTCAATTCAGGCGAAGGGCAAGTTGTCTTAATTTCGCTAAAAGCTGGAGGAACGGGACTAAATTTAATTGGAGCAGATGTCGTAATTCACTATGATCCGTGGTGGAATTTTTGCTGTAGAAAATCAGGCAAGCGATAGAGCCCACAGAATTGGTCAGAAAAAGAGTGTTCAAGTTATTAAGCTTATAACTGAAGGAACAATTGAGGAAAAAATAATAAAAATTCAGGAGAATAAGCGGGCTTTGAGTGAAAATATCTTAGGGAAAGATAGCGGAAATAATAAGGATTCAAAAGAGATTTTTTTGAGATGGATGAGAAGGAATTGATGGAGCTTTTTGAGTTTTTGAGAAAATAATTTGTTTAATAAAATAAAAATAATTTCTTATAATGTTGACAATTCTGAGAAAAAAAGTGATATACTAGTTAAGTCATACTAGCCGGGGAGTTAGCGGTGCCCTGTATCTACAACCCGCTTTAGTAGAGGTGATGTCAAATTTGAGGGAAGTTTTAGTGTCAACGTCTTATTTCAAGAGTGTTGAGAAAATAGTCCCATATTGTAGAGAGTTAGCGAAACGTGTCAGGTCGGGAACGAAGCAGCACTAAGTTAATTTCTTTAGGTTTATGGGGTAGCTGTTTTTTGAGCTTTTTGACTTAAGAAACGGATGGTAGAACGTTTTCGAGAGTTTGACGTATGACTTTTAAGTCAATAAAAAAATATTTTTTTATTGTTTCAATATTAAATAAAAATTTTTAAATTTTTCTGCTACAAATGGAGGTTTCAATGAAAAGTAGTCGAGTGGGATAAAAAAAGGGAATATTGGTAAAATTTTTAATAGACATATTGAAGGTAGATCCAAAATTTTCTTTTTAATAAGAAAAAGGAGGATATATTTTTTTATACAATAATGAAGATTTATACGGTTATGCAGTTCTTAGTTTAGGTAATATTGCGGAACTGAAAAAAAATATTTATTTTTACCGAAATTGAGAAATAATGGATATGGGACGTTTTTTGAAACATATAATTAATTGGCTTACAAATAGAAATTTTTGATTCACTAATCGTAACTAATCATAAAAAAATGAATAATTTTCTTGAAAAAAACAGCGGTTTATAAGAACACAAGACGGATATATCTTGAATAATTTAAGAGAAGGAAAAAAAGCAGGAAGAAAAATATGCTTTTTTTATTTCAAAAATTTGCAATTTGTGTAAATATTATTTTAGCTTTGTTAAAAAAATTGTGGCTGGAAAGATTTTTTTCAGCATGTCACTGCTTTCAGACGGGTTAAATTCACTTTCAGATTTGATTACAAATGTTTTTAGTCATTGTGGGATTAAAAAGTTGGAAGCAATCCTGAAGATAAGGAACATCCTTTTGGGCATGGAAAGATAGAGTCAGTTTTTAGTGTGATAATTGGGACATTTATAATGATAACAGCTTTTGAGCTGATAAAGGATAATTTTTTTCAAAATTGACATCTCTTAGTAGTGAAAGTAATTTGAAGATTACAGTTATTCCAATAATTGTAACAATTTTTAGCAATATTAATAAAAAAATATTTCAATTGTCTTTTATGAAAAAAAGAGCAAAAAAATATAATAATTCATTGATAAATTCATTACTTGCAGATTATAATTCAGATATTGTAATTTCAGTTTCTGTTTTTAGTCGGACTGTCTTTTATCAAGGATTCATCCTGTATTTGACACAATTGTAGGATTTATCGTGTCAATCTACATTATAAAAAAAGCGGTTATGAGACTAATAAAAGGAAAAATGCGTTGATATTGCTGGATTCACAAGATGATGAACTGATTGAAAAGAATACGTTCAGAAATATTGCAGATTTGAAAGAAATTGAAAATGCACATGACTTTTCGAATGACTACTTCTGGAAAAAGACATTTATATGTTTGTGGATGTGAGAATGGATAAAAAAATAAAACAATTGAAGAAGCACATGATATTACAAATAAAATTTCAAAAAAGTTAAACATAAATATAAAAAAATATAAAAAAAGGCTTTTTGATTCATATTGAACCTGTTTATGAAGATGATTAAATTTTTGTTGAAATAGAAAACTTAAATAGAGTTACTAAATGCTATAAAAAAATATAAAGGAGATATAGTAAAATGATAGAAAAAAATAAAACATGAGAAATACAAGATTTTAAAAAAACGAAATATTATTGAAGATTCTGATTTTTACAAAGGAAACAATGTTTATTCTGGTTTGTGCAATGATTATAGCGTCAATAGGATTTAAATACAAACTCTGTTGCAGTAATTATTGGAGCAATGTTGATTTCGCCATTAATGTCACCAATTCAATCGCTAGGATTGGGGATTATCAAATGGAAATTTAAAAAGAGTTTATACGTCACTTTTTTTAGATTGGGAATTTTTATATTAATAAGTGTGAGTAAGTTCCACTTTTTTTATTTTTTTAGTAAGCCCTATAAATGATGCAACACCACAGATACTAGCAAGAACTTATCCTACTTTATGGGATGTTTTAATCGCAATTTTTGGTGGAATTGCAGGAGTAATTGGAAAAAAACAGAAGAAGATGGTGGAAATGTAGTTCCTGGAGTAGCTATTGCAACAGCATTAATGCCGCCTTTATGTGTAGTAGGATTTGGGATTGCTCATGGAATCTGAAAATTTTTTTCTTGGAGCAGGATATTTGTTTATAATAAATGTATTTTTTTATAATGATAGCAACATTAGTTGGTTTGATAGTTTATTCTGGGAAATATTTTTGAAAGCAGGACATAAAAATTTCAATAAAAAAAGCAAATAATATTTTATATAGGAAGTTTAATCATAATTATTCCAAGTATATATACAGCAACAACTTTAGTTCAAGATATAGCAACGAGATAATTCATTAAAAAAATTTATTTCAAAGAATTGAAATAATCATTATGTTTTTTTCGATAATTCTGTTAATAAAAAAAGATAAAAGCTGATTACTTTGAAAAATTGTAGGAGATGCTTTTAAAAAATCAGGATATTGAAAAATTTAGAAAAAAACTGGAAAAAGTATAAATTTGGGAAAAAAACTATAAATTTGAAAAATACAGCAGATTATCAAATGAAAAAAATATTTGACAGCACAGGACTTATCAAAATATTTAAATGAAGAAAAAAACAAAAGAAAAATACAGAAAGCGTTGCATTACCAAGTAAAAATGAAGATCAGGCAATTTTGGAAAGTGATTTAAAAACTGTTGAAAACGTTTTTGTATAAAAAAATTTTTTTCAAATAGTATTAGTGAAGTTAAAATTGGGAAATTGATAGATGCAAATAATAATGAGAAACTTTGTTGTTTTTAGTTGTTGGGAAATGAAACAATGACAGATGAAATTTCTGAAAAAAATAAAAAAATCTTGAGTTGATACTGAGAAAAAATATGAAAATTATTATTGAAAAAAAAAGTAAGCAAAAGAGAAAGTTAATAGCAATATCTCAAAGAGAAAAATCAAAAAAAATAAAAATGTTTTTTTTGAAAAAAAAATGTAAAAATAATAGAAATTCAAATAAAAGTATAGAGAAAAAATAATAAGAAAATCTTGTGAATAAATGTAAAAAAATAGATTAAAGCCTTGACAAATAGCTTTTAGATTTATTATAATAGTTTGTATAAAGTGTAAAAAATTATGATTTTTCTATAATTGTTTTTTACAATATTAAATTAAAATATTAAATGATATAAAAAAATTAGAAAGGAGTCGATAAATAATGGCAGTACCTAAGAAAAGAACCTCTAAAGCGAAAAAGAAATATGAGAAGATCACATGATTCAATCAAAGCTCCAAACATCATTGTAGAAGCTGATGGATCAATAAGAAGACCACACAGATTAAAACTTAGAAACAGGAGTTTACAGAGGTAGACAAGTAATAGCTAATGAAGCTACGGAAGCTGAATAGTTTTGTCAAAGCAGGATTTATGTCTTGCTTTTTTGACTTTTTTTAATTTGATAATTTTGTCGTTTTGCAGTTGTATTTTTTTAAGTTTTTTTGTGATAGACTTTAGTAGAATAATTTTAAATTTGAAAAAAATATAAATGGGAAAAAAAATAAAAAAATAAATCTGAGGTGAGATATGAAAGTTGGGATTTTAGGAACAGGATCTTATGTGCCTGAAAAGATAATGACAAATGATGATTTGGCAAGGATTGTGGATACAAATGATGAATGGATAACAGTTAGAACTGGTATCAAGGAAAGAAGAATTGCAGATGAAAATGAAGCTACATCTGATCTGGCATTTAGAGCTGCTGAAAAGGCAATTGAAGATGCGGGAATAGATAAAAATGAGATTGACTTAGTTATTGTTGCAACAATGACTCCAGATTATGGGACACCATCAACTGCGGCATTAGTTCAGGATAAATTGGGAATAAATGCGGCGGCATTTGATTTAGGTGCGGCTTGTACAGGATTTGTTTATGCCTATTCAGCTGGACATAGCTTTATTGCGGCTGGACTTTATAAAAAAGTGCTTGTTATTGGGGCAGAAACAATGTCAAGAGTAGTTGACTGGACAGACAGGGGAACTTGCATCCTGTTTGGAGATGGTGCAGGAGCTGTTGTGCTTGGAGAAGTGGAAAATGGAGGATATTTGGCAAGCCATCTTGTGGCTGACGGTTCTGGAGCAAGTGAACTTTTAGTGCCTGCTGGTGGAACTAAAGAGCCTGTATCAAAGGAAAAAATTGAAAGCAAGGATATTTACTTGAAAATGAATGGAAGAGAGATATTTAAATTTGCAGTAAGAGTATTTCCAGAAACAGTTGAAAATGTGCTGGAACAGGCTAAAATTACTGCAGATGATGTTGATTTATTTATTCCACATCAAGCAAATATTAGAATTATTGAGTCGATTGCAAAACGATTTAAGCAGCCGCTAGATAAGTTTTTTTGTAAATTTGAATAAATATGGAAATACTTCGGCGGGATCAATTCCGATAGCTCTTGATGAGGCGATAAAGGAAGGAAAACTTAAAAAAAGGAGATAAGTTTGTTGCTACTGGATTTGGTGGAGGACTGACTTATGGTTCGATTATGGTTGAAATTTCAAAATAATAATTTATGAAATATATGATTAAAAAAAATTGTTAAAACTTGTAATTTTAAAAAAATTTCAGAGTATAATGTAATAGAGAATATTTAAAACTAGATTTATTAGGTTTACTTTATAAATTTAGAAATATAATAAAAATATTATAAGTTAAAAAAAATTTTTAAATTTTTTTATAAAAAAATAAAGTAATAAAATTCGAGTAATTTATTATTCTGAAATTATAAATGGTAACTTAAATAGAAATTTCTGAATGTAAAAAAATAAAAAAATTTTTTTAAATATTAAGGAGGAAAAGTTATGAATTCAAAAAAATATTTTTGGGGATTAGTAATTGTAGTTTTAAGTTTATTTAAGTTTATACCCGAAGATATTATGAAGTACATTGTAAATTATCAGGTAGTAATGATTCTTGTGGGGGCTTATTTCTTGGTTAAAAAGAAAAAGCATGGGTGGATTTTTCTTTGTGTAGGTGTATATTTGTACATCACTAACTATGTATGGGAAAATTTGCCGCTATTTATAGTTCCATTGATTTTTAGGATTAGTTGTTATTGGATTTGGTATAAAAGAACTTGTTGACAAGAAGCAGCTGACTAAGTTCAGTAATAAGAATGCTAAAGGATCAAAGGAAGAAGTAGTTGAAGCGGAAGAAGAAAAAAAATAGTTTTTTCAATTAAAAATTTTGAGTATTAAAAACTAGAAAATTAAGAGGAGAGTCTATATGGCAAAAAAATTGCTTTTTGTATTTCCAGGACAAGGGACACAGTATGCTGGAATGGGTAAAAAGTTATATGATGAAGTAAATGATGAAAATAAAAAAATAATTGATAAGATTTTTTTGAAAAATAATGAAGATGTGAAAAAAAGGTTATTTTTTTGAAGGGACAGATGAAGAAATAAAAAAATACAAAAATATGCACAGCCTGCAATTGCGCTATTTTCAGTTGTCTTAACAAAAATTATTAAAGGAAAAAGGGAATAAATGCAGATTTTTGTAGCTGGACACAGTTTAGGAGAATACAGTTCATTATATGCTGCTGGAGTTTTGAATGAAATTGATACATTAAAATTAATTTCAAAAAGAGGGGAAATCATGAGCAATGCTAATATTAGTGGTGGAATGGCTGCAATATTGGGACTTAGTTCAACAGATGTTGAAAATATCTGTAATGAAATTGATGGAACTGTGGAAGCGGTAAATTATAACGAACCAAAGCAGACTGTTATCGCTGGAGAAAAAGAAGTAATTGAAAAAAATCTCGACTTATTTAAGGAAAAAGGTGCAAGAAGAGCATTGCCACTAGCGGTTTCAGGGCCTTTCCATTCATCATTAATGAAACCTGTTGCCGAAATTTTGAAAAAGGAATTTGAAAACTATACTTGGAACGATCCAGCAACTCCAATTATTGCAAATACTACAGCAAATATTTTGACTTCAGCTGAAGATATTAAGAATGAATTATATAACCAAACATTTGGTCCAGTAAAATGGGTTGATACAATAAATAAACTGGCTGAAAATGGAGTTACAAAGATTTATGAAATTGGACCTGGAAAAGTATTGGCAGGATTGATTAAGAAAATTAATAAGGAAATTGAAGTTATTAATATTGAAAATGTTGAAAAATTTACCAAATTTAGTTGACTAATAAATACTTTTTTTCTTTTAGAAAAAAACTTTGTTTTGTAAATATAAAAAAATGAAAATCTTAAAAAAATACAAAAAGTATGAAAAAGACTGGCTTAGAAGTGAGTTTCTGAGTTCAGTCTTTTTTTATTTATAAGAAAATTAAGTTCATATTTTTTTATAAAAAAACTAGAATTTATAAAAAAAGATTTATTTAAAAAAATATTTTTAATTTTTAATATTGACTTTTATTAAAAAAATATAGTATAAATTTATTAAACAAAAAAATTAATTAAAAAGGAGATTAATTATGAGTGAAGTTATAAAAAAGGAAAAAAGTAAAATTGAAAAGATGAAAAGAAGGGAGGCAAGTAGAAAATTAAAGGAAAGAGAAAAAGGGTTTACACTTGTGGAAGTGATTTTAGTAGTAGCGATCATCACGATAATATCGGCGATTGCAGTGCCACAGGTTGGGAAGTATTTGAATAAAGCTAATAGAAGTAAAGTGATCGGGGCGGTTGCAGAGCTTAATAATACGACAACTTCTTGGAGTATTGATCATGGAGGAGATTCACCTAAAAACTTGCAGGATATTTTGATAGAGCATGGAAATCTAAATAAACTTGGGATTGGGCTGGATAGCAATGGAAAATTTAAAATTGGAAATATTGAAGGAAATGTAGTTTATCAGGATGGAGAGGTTTTTGCTAAGGTTGCTGCGGGAAGTAAGGCATTTGCGGGGGAAGAAATTAGGAAGTGATGAATTGGGAAATAGTAAATAACATAATTGAAGTTGTAAAATATTGTATTTTTTTCAGAATAATTTGGGTTGATGTAAAAAAAGAATAATTCCTGAAGAAAGTGCTGTTATTTTTGATTATTTTTAGGATTAATAACAGCAGTTCAAAATGACAATTTTGGAAAAAGTATTATTTGGGAATTTGTGCCTATTCAATGCCGATGATTGTACTTTTATATTTTTAGAGGATTATTTTTGGAAAAAAATGTTAATCGGCTTTTGGAGATGTAAAGTTGATGATGGGGATTGGAGGGCTTCTGGGATATTTTTGAAATAGAAAAAAAGTGTTAAATTTTTTTATATGATTTTTGTATATTTTTTTCAGGGAATTATTGCTTTTTTTATTTTTTTATTTTCTGAAAAAAATGGAAAAAAAGTATGAGTATATTCCATTTGCACCGTTTATTGTCGTAAGTTATGTTATTTTTTTAGAATTTTTTTAATAAGTAAAAAGCTGGTGAAAAATATGAAGAAAAAAATAGGGGAGAAACGTTAATTGAGAGTCTTATTTCAATGTTTTTTTGTTACAGTTGCAATTATTCCAGTTTCAAATTTATTTTTTTGAAAACGTTTCAGACAGATGTGAAAGTGGATGATTTGAATAAAAAAATGTAAGCATAGAAAATATGATTGAAATAATAAAGGGGAAAAAGTATGAGGAAATATTGAATTTTAGCGGAAAATATGAGATTTCAAAAAGTAGATGATTTTTTTATAATAGATTTGCAGTTGAAAAAAAGTATCAGATTTTTAAAAAAATTTTTGAACAAAGGAAGGATAAAAAAAGGGAAAAAAATTCAAGAGGATAAGATAAATGTGGAAATAAAAAGGACAGATGGGTATTTTGTAAATGAAACTGGGGAAAGAGAATATTTTTTTGAAATAAATGTTGATAAAATAAAGGATTATTACTTTCCTGATTTTTGATAAAAAAATAGTCAATTATAAAAATATAAGGGGGATAATGATTGGAAAAAAATAAAAAAATAAAAAAATGGGTATTTGCTAGTGGAAATATTAATAAGCATGTTTATATTTTTCTGTGCTTGTATTTGTGATTTCTGTATTTCTGAAGCGGATGGTTATTATGGAAAAAGGCTAAGAAGGACAGCCAGAAAATGTATGAGAAAAATGTATTTTCTCGATGGATAAAAATTGTTTTTGGATATAAGAAATAGAGATATTCAGAAGTTTTCTTATGAAGGAGAAAATAATAATATTTTTTTGTCAGGAAAATTTCATAATTTTTTTAAATTGAATGAAATTTTTTTATAAGATTGAATATGATAAAGGAAAAACTTTTTGTTTCAGATGCTGAAAAATAATGGAAAATTTGGAAGTAAGGTGGAAGTAGGGAAATTTGATGAAGCAAAGTTTGAAAAGGTGGGAAAATTGCTGATTATTCGATTAAAGGAAAATAATAAAGAAGATGTCAGAGTTGTAAAAATTTAGTATAAATTGAGGTTTTGGATAATGAAAAATAGATATTTTAACGGGATAAGAAATAAAAAAATTGGACAGGGGAAAAATTAAACTTAAATAAAAAAAGAAACAAAGGGGCAAGTTTAGTTTATGTTTTGGTAATTTTATCAATAATTTCAGCATTTTCAATTAATTTTTGTCTATTATGTGCAGCAGAAGAAGGATATGGTATTTTTGAAAAGCCGTAAGGAAAGCAAGATAGAGAAAAAGTTTTTAGTTCAGAAGGAAAAATCAGAATGTGGAAAGAATTTTGGAAAGTGGGATTAGCTTTGATGGAAATTTAATTTTGCTGGAGAAGAAGGAGCGGTATTTTGACAGTGTTTTGAAAAAAAGATGGACAAAATATTGAATTGAAAAACTTGATATTTTTGGGAAAAGATATTGAAAGTATTGGAAATTACAGGATTAAGTCTATAAGTGATGAAAGTGATAATGAATATTCGCTGCCGCTTGAGGAAAATAAGGTTTATAGTGATTTGAAAGTTATTTTTTTGGAAGGAAAATTTTAGGAGAAGAGCTTTTATTTTTGTGAAAAAGTTGGGTTTAAGAGAGTGAGCCCGCTGGAAGTGGAGATGAGAGTTCTGGAATCAGAATTTTTTTATAAATGATTAAATTAGTAAAGGGGAAGTGATGGAAGAAAAAAAATAAAAAAATATATAAGAAATAAAAAAATAAAATTTATATATTTTTTTAATGATGAAATATATTTTTTTGAAAATCAGGAATTGGAAATGGCTTTGGAGTCGTTTTTTTGAGGAAAATAACGTTGAAAAAAACGTAAAACTGTCTATAATTTTGCATTATTCGTATTTTTTTGTTTGATAATTTTTGATGGAAATGTGGAAGAAACTGGTAAAAGGGAAAATTATATTGAAGATTCAGGAAAAAAACTGTAAAAATTAGAAAGTATTTTCGGAAATTTTTAAAGAAAAAAATTAATTTTTGTAAAAAGGAAAATGGTTATAAATCATTTGGAAAAATCAGTTTTTAGATATTTATTTGGATAAAAAGGGAAATTGTTAGGATAAAAAAACTGCTTGAAAAAAAGTATTCTGCGGTAATTTCAGAATTGAAAGTGGATTTTGAGGCTGTTTATAATTATTATAAGGATGGAAATTTTTGAAGTAAGTCAGAATAATGATTTTGAGAATGAAAAAGTTTCTTTTTGAAAATGAAGAAAATTTTCAGGATGTGTCTAGAAATGATGAAGAAACTCAAAAAAATGGAAATTTTTTTGGAAATGAAGATGCTGATGAAACTCAAGAAATAGAAATTATTGAAAAATAAGGATGGCAATAGAAATTTTGGCGAGATAGAGGAAATTGATGTAAATGAGGAATCTTTAGAAAATGAAAAATAGTAAAATTGAAATTTTTGCAGCTGGGAGAAGAAAATAGTCTTAGGATTTTTGATTAAGGATGGGAAAAATTATTGAGATTGAAAAAATTGAATTGAAAATTGAAGATGTGGATGATGTTGAAAATTTTGATTTTGGAGATATGGCAGTTGTTGGGGATGGAGAAAACGATGTGAAGGTTATATTTGCAGGGGCAGAACTTTCAGATAGCCTTGATTTTGTGAAAGAAAACGGCTATTTTTTGATAGGGGAAAAGTGTGAAAAAAATATAAAAACTTTTTAGATGTTGTTATTGCTGGAATTCTTATATTTGCATATTTCTTGATTTATGATTCGATTCCGCTTCAGAAAAAAACTGTGGAAAATGAAGTTATCCAGAAGGAGATAAAGTCGCTGGAGAAGGATTACTTGAAAAGAAAGGCTGAGGAAATTCCTGATTATTCAAAGGAACTTGCGACTCTTCGTGAGATTGATGGTGGGATAAAAAAAGGCGGGAGTATTATTCAGTTATAAAAATTTTTAGTTGAAAATAGCAAAAATGGGATTGATTATACGAAAATTAATTATGAAAAGGCAAAATGGATTGTGCAGGGAGAAATGGAAAATTTTAACAATTTTGAGAGACTTGAGAATAATATTTTAAGAAGATATCCAAATTCTGAATTGGGATATTTGAAGGATAATGACACGGCAACGGTTTTTTTGAATATGTGATTGAGCCATTTCAAAATTAAAAAAATAATAGGAAGAGAAAAATGATAAAATTAAATTTTAAGATGATAATATTTGTAGTTGGAATTGTTTTTTTATGCTGGTAAGTATTAATAAAAAAAGTATGGGAAGTATAAGGAAATTTTTGAATAATAGAAAAATTTTTAATTGAAAATAAAAAGGAATCTGGAAAGTAAAATTGTGAATGTGGTGGAAAGCAAAAATGCCGAAAGAAGAAAAATTATGGGAGAATATAACGAGATAATGGCAATTATAGAGAAATTATCGTTTTTATCCATAAAAAAATGAATCGGAATTTAAGAAGATGATTTATGTTTTTTTCACATGATAGCGGACTGAAAATGAAGGAAATTTCAAAGTCTGAGAATGTATGGGAAAGAAATGGATATAGGCTTAAATATATTCATTTTACAGTATATGGAAGTTTGAATGATTTTGGGAAATTTGTTTATTTTGTGAATAAAAAGCAGAAAAATATATTGATACGTCTAAAATGTTTATGGAACTTACTAGTGATGGGTTCAAAATCTCGCTGGGATTTATAGAGAAAGTTGAAGATAGAAGTAAAATTAGTATTTAATGGCAATCTTTTGCAAAAAAATGTAGAAGTTGAATTAATGAAAAAGGAACGATTTATTGTTAAAAAAAATTATAAAGAATAAAGGGATCAAAAATTGAAAAAAGGGGGATTGCAATTTTGATGGAAAAGAAGAAATTTAAGTTTATGACCGCTTTTAATTCTGTTTTTTTATTTTTTTCAGGAAATAATATTTTTGGGGCAAAAGTGGCTGACTATGTTAATAAAAAGCGATGTGGAAAATGCTAAAAAAAATATTTATTTATGAAGTTCCAAAAGAAAGTGCAGACTGATAATAAAAAAAAGACAAATGATGGGAATAAAGCCAAAAATAATAGTAAGCAAGGTAGTAAAAAAATAGTCAGGACGGGCATAAAAATAATAATTCTGTTAATAAAAAGGAAGAAGATAAAAAAATAAAGGGAATAGTCAGAATCAAAGCCAAAAATCAGGTACAGCAGACTGTAAAGGAAATAAAAAAAGAAAACTGGGGAAGTTGATTTAGAATATAGAAACGGGAAAGATATTACTGAGGCGCTTAATGGATTCTTTGGATTTGAAGTGATTGGAATTGACAATAAGGTTATTTTTAGTGGGGATGAGAATAAAATTGAGGAGATGAAAAAGATTATAAAGTCGCTAGATAAGGAAAAGGAGCAGGTTATAATAAAAAGGGACTATAATTGATACAAGTTCTAATTTATTTGAAAGGCTTGGAATTGATTGGAGCATAAATAGTGATAATGCGGGTGCGAATAAAGATAATTTGGTGGCAAAATTTTTGAATGGAGAGGTTTCGATTGCATCAATTTTTTCTAAAGGCGGGAAATTTTTAGGAATAGATTTTAATTTACTGAAGGAAAATGGGGATATAAGGATTGAGGCTATGCCAACACTTATGATTATGGAAAACGAAGAGGGAGAATTGAAGGTTACAGAAGAAGTCCTTGTTGGAGAAAAGAAAACTACGAAGAATGATACTGAATATGTAGAGCCGATTTTTTCTGAAGCAGGGATTGTTTTTAAAATAAATCCTGAAATTAGGAGAATTAATGGAGTGAAGAAAATTTTGCTTAAAATTGATACGGAAATAAGCAATTTTAGATTGACTTCGAGTTATAATGCTTCTTCTGGCGCTAAGCAGAAAAATCAGACTAAGACAACGATTACACTGAATAATGGCAGTTCAACTTTTTATTGGAGGATTAAAGCAGGATGTAAGCAAGGAAACGATAAGAAGAGTTCCAGTTTTGTCAAAAATTCCTATAATTGGTCCATTGTTTAAATATCGCAGAAATAATAGGGAAGTAAAGGGATATTTATATTGAAATTGAAGCAATTATACAGGATAAAACTTTAATGGATAAAATAATTTTTTTAGATTTTTTTAATCCCCTATAAAAAAATTTACAAATTATACTGGAAATTTCAAAAAAATGTAGTATAATATTAAGTAAAGGCCAGAATTAAAAAAATAATTTTAAAAATAAAAAAATTTTAGTTAGAGAAAGGAAAAAGATGATTTCAATTCAAAGGATTGAAGAGATAATAAAAAAAGTTTAGCAGTGTTAGAAATAGCTGTTATTGGCGATATGATGCTAGATGAGTATTTGATTGGAAAAGTAAATAGAATTTCACCAGAAGCGCCTGTTCCGATTGTAAATATAGAAAAGGAAAGATTTGTATTAGGAGGAGCTTCAAATGTGGCAAATAATTTAACTTCGCTTGAAGGGAAAGTTTTTGTTTATGGAGTTATTGGAAATGATGCGAACGGAGAAAAGTTTGTTAAGGAGCTTGAGAATAAAGATGTAAATTCTGATGGAATTGTGAAGGATGGAACACGTCCAACAATCATTAAAAGTAGAGTTTTATCTCAAGGACAGCAGTTGCTTAGATTAGATTGGGAAAAAGATACTGATATTTCAGAAGAAATTCAAAATCAGCTTTTGGAAAATTTTGTAAAAAATATCGAAAATATTGATGCGGTATTGCTTTCAGATTATAATAAAGGATTGCTTACGAAGCATTTATCTAAAAAAGTAATTGAAATAGCTAAAAAAACATAATAAAAAGGATAATGGTTGATCCAAAACCGCAAAATTTTTAAAAAAATTATGTTGGAGCAACTTCAATGACTCCAAATAGAAAAGAAATTTTAGATTATTTTGGAATGAAAAAGTTTACAAGTGAAGAGCAAATTGCTGAAAAAAATGGCACAGTTAAAAGATGAACTTAAATTAGACAGCGTTGTGCTTACTCGAAGTGAAGAGGGAGTTTCGTTATTTAAGACTAAACATAAGAGAATACCAACTGTAGCACGAGAAGTTTATGATGTAACAGGAGCTGGAGATACCTTTATATCGACATTCTTACTTTCAATATGTGCTGGAGCGGATTTATATGAGGCTGGGGTAATTGCAAATATGGCATCTGGAATTGTAGTGGCAAAAATAGGAACAGCTACTGCAACACAAGATGAAATATTGGAATTTTACAAGGACAATGACAATATTTTTGAAAAAAATATAAAAAAATTGTTTATTATTATTAAAATAAAAAAATACAAATAGATAAAAAAATATAAAAAAAGAGAAAAGGAAGTGAAATTATGGCAGTTATTGCAGCAGTTGAAGCTGGAGGAACAAAATTTATATGTGGATTGGGGACTGAAGATGGGAAAATTATTGACAGAGTAAGCATTCCAACTACAACACCTGAAGAAACTATGGCTCAAGTCATTGAATATTTTAAAGATAAGGAATTTGATGTAATGGGAGTTGGAAGTTTTGGACCAATTGATCCTGTAAAAGGTTCTAAAACTTATGGGTATATTACAAAAACTCCAAAACCTTACTGGAGTGATTATAATTTGATCGGAGAATTGAAAAAATATTATGATGTTCCGATGGAATTTGATACAGATGTAAATGGTGCGGCTCTTGCAGAAAGCTGGTGGGGTGCTGGAGAAAATCTTAAAAATGTTATGTATATTACAGTAGGAACAGGAATTGGAGCTGGAGCGGTTGTTGATGGGAAAATGCTTCAAGGATTGACTCATCCTGAAATGGGACATATATTTTTGAAAAGACATAAGGATGATAAATTTGAAGGAAGATGTCCTTTCCATAAAGACTGTATGGAAGGAATGGCAGCAGGTCCTGCGATAGAAGACAGATGGGGTAAAAAGGGTTTTGAACTTGCTGATAGAGATGAAGTTTGGGATATGGAGGCATATTATTTGGCTCAGGCTGTGGTAAATTACATTCTGATTTTATCACCACAAAAGGTAATTATGGGTGGAGGAGTTATGAAACAAAAACAGCTGTTCCCATTAATTAGAAAATATGTTTCAGAATTTTTAAACGGCTATGTTCAAAAAGAAGAAATTTTGGAAAAAATTGATGATTTTATTGTTTATCCAGGGCTTGGAGATGAAGCGGGATTCGTTGGTTCGATTGCATTAGGAAAAGTTGCATTGGAAAACAGCAAAAAATAATAATTGAATTATAATTAATCAGAGGGGGGATTAATTAAAATGAAGAATATTATAAAGAACAAGGAAAGCAAAATAAGTGAAAAAAAGACTTGCTGTCCTTTACTAAAAAGTGTGTATTATCTGTTGAATGGAAAGATTTCACTAATTGATACACTTGGGATTGTTGCACAGAATTATGATGGAGATTTGAAAAAGCAGGATAATTCGTACAAAAACAGCAAATTGAAAAAGGGAGTTTCGCTTCACAGGGCTTTTTTTCTAAGATTACTATAAATAGGGAATTTATGGAAATGGTTAAAATTGGGGAAGAGACAGGAAACTTGGAAATAGTTTTTAAGAATTTGTATGAAAAGTATGAATTTAATCAGAAAATAAAAAAGGATATAAAAAGTTTGAGCATTTATCCAGTAACAGTTATAATTACAGCATTGGTTATTGTATTTATACTGTTAAAATTTGTTGTACCTAAATTTGTCTTGATTTATTCAGATATTGGGCAGGAATTGCCAAAAAGTTACACAAATTGTTATAAATTTCAGTAAAATAGCTGATAAATATGGGATTATTTTTTTGATTGCCATAGTTTTTTTATTTTTTTGGTTTTAAAAAAATGGAAAAACAAAAATGAGAAAAAATTTTTTTGAGAAAAAAATTTTAAGAATAAAAATTATTGGAAAAAAATGTATAAAAATATTTGTATATTAAATTTTACAAGAAATATGTATTCACTTACAGATGCCAATGTTCCATTAATTCAATCTTTAAAAATGTGTACAAATTCTAAAAAGTTATGTTTTAAATGAGGAATTGAAAAAAATTATTTTGAAGATAGAAAAAGGGTGAAAGTATTCAAAAAAATCGTTTAAAAAAATACAACTTTTTTTGATAATGAATATGTAAGTTTTCTGACAATTGAGAGAAAACTGGAGAAATGAAAAATATCATTTTTTTAATTTGAATGAAATTTATTATGAAAAAAAGTTAGTGAAAAAGATAAAATGGCTTTTTGAAAAATGTTTGAACCGATTTCGATTATTTTTTTATTGGAGTAATTATTGGAATGATTGTATTTTCAGTTATGCTACCTATTTTTTTAAAATGGGAGAAATGCTGTAAATATTAAAATTGAAAAAAATTTAATTTTTGAAAATTTTTAAAAATAGTAGTGATAATAAAAAAATAAAAAAACGACTAAAATTGAAAAGAAAAAGGATAATTTATTAAATAGTGCAAGAACACTCGCAACTTTAGTCGTGAGATGAATTGCACGAAAATTTTAGTAAGCATATAGGGAAACTTGTATGTAGACACGGAGCAAAACCGTGCAACAAAGAAACTGGATTGCTGGGAACTCTTAAAGCTAGTATAACCACAACATAATATTTAAGTGCGAATATAGTATAAGTGTGATGGTGGCGAAAGCAGAAAAAATATACTAGATGGTGCAAGGTTAAATCCTAAACATTATGATAATAGACAATCAGCAGCTAATCCTGAAAAGGAAAGTTCAACGACTATCCCTCGTGAGGGGAGTACAATACAAGCGATTGGTATTGGAAGTGGTTTCGCCTAAGTCCTTGAAATAGGATATGGATAAGATATAGTCTGTGCTTGTTAGAGATAACAAGAAGTTCAAGGCTAATCTCCTTAATTTATTAAGGAGTACATATGCCATGAGAACTGCATAAGTAGTAGCGTACTTATGTGAACGACGCTTCCCACTGTTGTAGGGGTTTTAAAAAAACTTTAAAAATATTTAAAAATATTTAAAAAAATATTACTTTTTAATAGATAAAATGTAGGATATATGGTATAATATCTCTGATGAAAAGGAGGTGATTATATATGTATTTAACATTAAAACAACAAGTAAAAACATCTTAGTAAAAAGAGTTTAGAAATTTAAAATATTTATCTCATATAGCCAAGAACTTAACTAATGAAGCTATATATAATATTAGACAATACTATTTTTAATAAGAAAAAAAGTATTTAAGTTATAATGAAAACTATAAAATGCTTAAAAAAATAGTGAGAACTATAAAAAGTTAAATTCTAATATGGCTCAACAAATTCTAAAAGAAGTAGACGGAAGTTTTAAATCATTTTTTTGGACTTTTGAAAACTTGCTAAGAATGGTCAATATAATGGTAAAATAAAATTACCTAAATATCTTGATAAAGATGGTTTTACAACTCTTGTTATAGGATTTTGTTAGATTAAAAGATGGTATGCTGATAGTTCCTTATTCAAATTCATTTAGAAAGACACATAAGGAAATCGCAATAAAACTACCACCAGTATTAAAAGGCAAGAAGATAAAAGGAGATTAGAATAATACCTAAAACAACATTCTAGGTACTTTGAAATTCAATATACTTTATGAAGTAGAAGAAGTTCAAAAGGAATTAAATAAAGAAAAGTGGACTAGGAATTGATTTAGGTATAGACAATCTATGTACTTGTGTTACAAATGCTGGAGCATCATTCATAATAGATGGTAGAAAATTAAAATCAATAAATCAATATTATAATAAGATAAATGCAAAATTACAAAGTATAAAAAGATAAGCAAAAAGATTAAGCGGACAACATTAAGACAAAAAGAGAATAGCTAGAAAGAAAAATAATCGTATAAATGATTATCTTTCAAAAGCGAGCAAGAATAATTATAAATTATTGTCTTTAATAATGATATAGGAAAACTAGTTCTAGGATATAATGAAGATTTTCAAAGAAATTCAAATATAGGAAGTATAAATAATCAGAAACTTTGTAAATATACCATATGGAAAAATTAAGAGATAAATTAATATATCTATGTAAACTATATGGAATAGAATTTAAACTGCAAGAAGAAAGTTATACATCGAAAAGCAAGTTTCTTTGATGGAGATGAAATTCAATATATGATGAAAGAAAAATTTGCAAGAATATATATTTCAGTGGAAAAAGAATAAAAAAAGAGGACTATATCAAACAAGCGCAGGTAAACTCATAAATGCAGATTGTAACGGAGCATTAAACATATTAAGAAAAAGTAAAGTTGTGGATTTAAGTGTCCTATACAATAGAGGTGAGCTGAACACGCCTAAAAAGAATAAGGGTAGTGTAAAAGCTATCAAACTTCTTAGAAAAATTTTTTTAAATGTTTTTAAAGATTTTTAGAACCCCTGCGACTTTAGTCGTGGGAGGTTCAGGATAGAAAATTTTATAGAATCATCAAAATATGCACAAAATTTGTTTAAAATTCAAAATGAAATTATACAAAATGTGAAGGATGAAAGTCTGGCGGAAAATGTGCCGATTATTACAGATGAAGTGCTGAATTATATGATTTTTACGGCTAAAAATATGAAGGCTGGGAATATTTTGGAAATTGGAACGGCAACAGGATATTCTGGGCTATTTTTGGCACGGGTTGCTAATGAAAATGGCGGTTTTTTGACAACGATGGAAATTGATGAAAAACGTTATGGAAAAGCTGTGGAAAATTTTAAGAAATTGGGATTGTTTGAGAAGAATAGAATGATTTTGGGTGATGCTTTGGAGGAAATTCCAAGGCTTGATAAGGGTATAAAATATGATTTTTATTTTTTTATTGATGCATCGAAGGGACAATATTTGAAGTTTTTTTGAGATGAGTTATGAACTTCTCAATGAAAAATGGAATTATTTTTTTATTGATAATCTGATGTTTCGTGGACTTGTAGCAGTAAAAAAAGAAGAAATTCCAAAAAGATATAAAGACTATTGTAAAAAGGTTAAAAGAATTTATAGAAAAAGTTAAATGAAGAATATAATTTTGTGCTGCTGCCGTTTGGAGATGGAGTTGGGATAGTAAAAAAATAAGTTTTGCTTGACCTGTTTGGCAACTGTAAATTATGATTAGATTTATTGTTTGAGAAATTAAGGTTTCTTGTAAAAAAATGAAAATATTAAGTTGCTGAATATATTTTTATTTGATGTTAAAACAGCTGAAACATAGAATTTTATGAAGAGGCAGGAAAGAGAAGTGAGAGAAGATGAAATTTCTTTTGTATAATATTCGATATGGAACTGGAAAAGTATTTGAATCAGCCATTTAAGCATATACGGGGATATTTGGGACATTCTGTAAAAGCATATTTATCGGATTGGGAAATTTATTAATAGGTATAAGCCTGATCTTGTGGGGCTTGTGGAAGTAGATCTTGGATCATTTCGGATGTATAGCAGAAATCAGGCTACACTTCTTGGGAGAATTACGAGAAATAATAATGTTTATCAGTATAAATATGAGGAAGATTCACAGTATATGAAATTTCCAATGGTTAGAAAACAGGGAAATGCCTTGCTTTCCAAAAATCCAATTTTAAGGGAGGAATTTCATTATTTGGATATTGGAATGAAAAAATTGATTATTGAAGTGGAAACAGAGGATGTGATTGTGTTTCTTGTACATTTGGCACTAGGTGGAAAAACACGGCAAAAGCAGATTGTACAGCTTTATGATCTTGTAAAAAATTGCAAAAAGCCAGTTATTGTAGCTGGTGATTTTAATGTCTTTTGGGGTGAGGAAGAAATTGAGATGTTTTTACAGGCTTCTGACTTGAAAAATATAAATACAAGAAAGGATCCAACTTTTCCGAGCTGGAATCCGAAGCGGGAGCTTGATTTTATACTTTGCTCAAAGGAAATAAAAGTTAATAGTTATGAAGTGATACAAACTCAACTTTCAGATCATCTGCCGATATTAATTGACTTTTGATATTGCTCATAATTATTCATAAAAAAATCAAATCATTAATTTTTATTAATGAAACTATAAAAAAACTTATATATTTAACATATTGATTTTTTTATAATTTTTTTGCTATAATAAATTTATTAAAAAGATAAATAAAAAAATAATCAGGAGGAAGTATTATGAAAATGATAAGAAGGATAAGGGATGATAGAATAGCTGTACAATTTAATTATAAGCCCTTGTCTTAGGTATATAATCATTTTTTTATAATAGATTTCTGTTTTAATAAAAAAATAATTTTTTTGCCAATGACTTTTGGGTTGTTGGCTCTTTGTTTTTGTATAAAAAAATATAATTTATTTAGAGCCTTTTTAGGAAGGCTCTTTTATTTTTTTAAAAAGATATTTTTAAGGAGATGATTTTATATGATAAAAAGCTGGTATTATTGGAGCAACAGGATATGCTGGACAGCAGTTGGTTTGGATATTAAATAATCATAAGGAAGTGGAACTTGAATTTATTTCATCACATTCAAATACTGGGGAAGATATGGGAAATGTGTATGCAAATTATAAAAAAAATATTTTTAAGAAAGAATTAATTTCTTTGGAAGAAGCTGAAGAAAATTTTAAAAAAATATTGATGCATTATTTTTTTGGCATTGCCACATGGATTATCTGAAAAAATAACAAAAAAGGCACTTGAAAATGATGTGAAGGTCTTTGATTTAGGAGCGGATTTTAGATTGGATGATTCAGAGATTTATGAAAAATGGTACAAAGTGAAACATAATTATCCAGAAATCAATAAAAAAATGCAGTTTACGGGCTTCCAGAAATTTACAAAGAAGAAATAAAAAAAATACGAAGGTTGTTGCTTCGCCTGGATGTTATCCCACTTCTGCTATTTTAGGCGTGGCACCGTTACTAAAAAAAATGGGCTTGTTGATGTGAAAAAAATTATTGTTGATTCGAAGTCAGGAGTTTCGGGAGCTGGAAGAAGTGCTAAATTGGATTTAATTTATGCTGAAGTTAATGAAAATTTTAAGGCTTATAATATTTTGAAACATAGACACACGCCTGAAATAAAGCAAGAGATGGATAAATTATCGAATGGAGATATTAATTTAGTATTTACTCCGCATTTATTGCCGATAAATAGAGGGATTCTTTCGACAATTTATTTGGATGTGAAAGATGAATTTAAGGAAAAGTTTGACGGAAGAAAAAAATTTATGAAATTTATAATGAATTTTTATAAAAATGAGTATTTTGTGAGAGTTACTGAAAATTTGCCAGAGATAAAAAAATGTGAAAAAAATAGTAATATTTGTGAAATTGGTGTTCGATATGACAAAGAATTTGGGAACATTGTTGTCGTGTCGGCGATTGATAATTTGATAAAAAGGTGCTGGTGGACAGGCGGTTCAGAGTATGAACATTTTATTTGGATTTGATGAAAATGAAGGATTGGAATTTTTTTGTCGATGTATTTATAAAAAAATATTTTTGTTAATAAGATTTTTATTAATAGAATTTTTGCAGATAAAAAAAGAAAGGAGCACGTGATTTCATAATTTTTTTATAAAATAATTAAAAATTATTTATCATACAAAAAGTTATATGAAAATAATAGAAAATGGAACAATTACTGATGTTAAAGGAATTAAAGCGACTGGAATATCAGCAAAATTGAAAAAAAGTGGAAAAAAAGATATGGCTTTGATTTATAGTGAGGAAAAGGCGGTTTCAGCTGCGGTTTTTACAAAAAATTTGGCAAAAGGCTGCACCAATTATTTTTGGATATCAAGCATATAAAAAAATGAGAATACACAGGCGATTGTAGTAAATAGTGGAAATGCAAATTCTTGCACGGGAGATACTGGACTTACGAATGCTAAAAAGATGACTGAGCTAGTTGCGAATAAATTGGGATTGAGTGCTGAGGAAGTTTTGGTTCAATCGACTGGAATTATTGGAGTTCAGCTTGATATGGAAAAAATCGAGAATGGGATTGAAAAAGTTGTGGAAAATTTGTCAGAAGACGGCGGAATTGATGCGGCTACTGCGATTATGACTACTGACACCTTTGTTAAGCAGATTTGCTTGGAAATTGAAATTGCTGGGAAAAAGGCGAAAGTGGCTGGAATGTGTAAAGGTTCTGGAATGATTCATCCAAATATGGCGACAATGCTTTCATTTACTGTAACTGATGTGAATATTGAAAAATCATTATTGCAAAAAATATTTTCTGAAATTGCTGACAACACTTTCAATATGATTTCAGTTGACGGAGATACAAGCACAAACGATATGGCTTGCGTTTTGGCGAACGGACTTGCAGGGAATGAAAAAATTGTTGATGAAAATTCAACTGGATATGATGAGTTTAAAAAGGCGTTATATAAAGTAAATGAAGAATTGGCTAAATTGATTGCGAAAGATGGAGAAGGTGCAACAAAATTGATTCAAGTTACAACAAATGGAGCAAAAACGCTGGAAGATGCGAAAAAGGTTTCAAAATCAGTTATCACTTCAAGTCTTTTTAAAGCAGCAGTTTTTGGTGGCGATCCAAATTGGGGAAGAATTTTATGTGCGGTTGGATATTCAGAAGCTGATTTGATGATTGACAAGGTTAATATTTTCTTAAAAGCTGGAAATAATATAGTTCAAGTTGCAAAAAATGGGATGGCACAGGATTTTGATGTTCCAAAAGCTGAGAAAATTTTAAAGGCTGAAACCGTTGAAATAATTATTGAATTAAATGATGGGGAATTTGAAGCGACTGCTTGGGGATGTGACTTGAGTTATGATTATGTGAAAATTAATGCGGAGTATCATACTTAATAATTTTTTAAAATAAATTTATGATTTTAAGAATTATTTGTTAGTAAACTTTTTCAAGATAAATTTTTGAAAAAAAATTATTTTTAAAAATTAAAAAAATAAGAAAAAAATTTCAGTAATAAAAGAAAGGGAAAATATGATTTCAAATTTAGATAAAGCGAAAATTTTTAGTAAAGGCGTTGCCGTTTATAAAAAAATATCATAATAAAAACGATTGTTATTAAATATGGTGGAAGTGCGATGGTTAATCCTGTTGCACGTGAGCAGTTTATTCAAGATGTGGTTCTTATGAAATATGTTGGGATAAATCCTGTGATTGTGCATGGTGGAGGGCCTGAGATAAACGAGATGCTTCAAAAAATTGGAAAAGAAAGCAAATTTATTGCAGGAAATCGTGTGACTGATGAAGAAACGATGGAAATTGTGGAAATGGTGCTTTCTGGGAAAGTTAATAAAGGAATTGTGTCAGACATCAATAAATATGGTGGAAAAAGCTGTTGGTCTTAGTGGAAAAGACGGAAATATGGTATTTGTCGAGAAAAAGTTTGTTGAAGTCGATGGAGAAAAGGTTGATATTGGATTTGTCGGAGAGATTAAGAAAATTAATACGGAAGTTATAAAATTGTTGGAGTCGAATGATACGATTCCTGTGATTTCGTCAATTGGAGTTGACAAAAATGGTCAGACATACAATATTAATGCAGATTATGTGGCAGGTGCAATTGCTGGAAAATTACAAGCTGATAGACTTATATTTTTGACAGATGTTGATGGAATTTTACTTGACTATAATAATAAACAGACGCTTATTGATGAAATTGATGTGGAAAAAGTGAACGATTTAATCAAGCGAGGAATTATTAGTGGCGGAATGTTGCCAAAAGTTACAACTTGTTTGGATGCGATAAAAAATGGCGTAGAAAATGTTGTTATTCTAAATGGGAAATTGGAACATTCTGTAATTCTTGAGTTGTTTACAGTAGAATGAGCTGGAACACTTATAAAAAAAGGATAATTCTATTGACTAAAAACAGTATTTAAAAAGAAGTAATAGAAATGAATGAAATAAAAAAATATAGTGAGAGGAGTGTCTGATATTTTTATATAATTATTTATATATTTATTATACGAGAATATTATGAAAAAAAGATGTATTTTTATTTTTATTAGGATTAATAATTTCAATAAAATGGTCTGGCAGAAACAAATATGGAATTGGCAAAAAAATATTATGAAAAAGGAGATTATACACAAGCAATTAAATATTATAAATTAGTTGAGAAGGAAAATAGCGATGATTCAGAGTCTGCAATATTTAGGTTAGGATATATTTTTCCAAAAAGCAAAAAAATTATGATGAAGCTGAAAAAAATATTATAAAAATATTAGCGGATAAAGGTTACACAACAGCAATGATTAATTTATCAAATGTTTATAAAGAAAAAAAGATTTTTGGAAATATGGAATTATATCTTAGGGCAGTGACAGATAAAAGGGAATTTAGATGCTATGTATAATTTAGGAAATTGGTATGGAAAAATCAGGATTATTTTTCTAAAGCAGAAGCGTATTTAAAAACAGCGAGTGAAAATGGACATTTAAAAAGCGACTTATAATTTGGCACTTTTTATATTCTAGAGCAGGTTTAAAATATTATTCTCAAAGTGAAAAAAATATTTTTAAATTGGCTAGTGAAAAAGGTCTTATAGAAGCAACGAATAACTTAGGAATACTTTATAAAAAAATAAAAAAAGTATGCTGAAGCTGAAAAATATTTAAAAAAACGCATTAGAAATGTTAATTCAAAAAAACCTGATTATAAAAAGTGATACTGAAAAATTTAGAAGGTCTTATAAATGATAATTTAGGTGATTTATATAAAGAAATGAAAAAAATACGATGAATCGGAAAAAAATATTATAAACAAAGCAATAAAAAAACTAAATTTAAAAAAAGCAGAAGAAGATTTACAGGATTTATATAAACTGATGAAAAAAATAAAAAAATAAAGGAGAAAATTAAAAATGTTATTAAATGTATATAGCCGTTACAATAAAAGTTTTTTGAAAAAAAGGGAAAGGAACATATATTTATGATAATGAAGGCAATGAATATTTAGACTTCGTATCAGGAATTTCAGTAAATTGCTTGGGACATGCAAGTCCTGTGATTACAAAGGCTTTAACGGAGCAAAGTCAAAAATTGGTGCATATTTCTAATTTGTATTACAGTCAGTCACAATTGGATTTGGCGAATAAACTTACTGAAAATAGTGAAATGGAAAGCGTATTTTTTACAAATAGTGGAACTGAAGCGATTGAGTTGGCTTTAAAAATTGCTCGAAAATATGGGAATAATTTGTCATATGATGAAAATGGAAATAAAATTGCTGATAAAACAGAAATAATTTATATGAAAAATTCCTTTCATGGAAGAAGTACTGGAGCGTTGGCAGTCACTGGTCAGCCGAAATATCAAAAAAACCGTTTGAGCCATTGATGAAAAAAATGTTACAGAATGTAATTTTAACGATGTCGAAGATTTAAAAGTAAAAGTAAGTGAAAAAACTGCTGCTATTATTTTGGAGCCAATTCAGGGAGAAAGTGGACTTGAAAGTGCTACACCTAAATTTATGGAAGCTATAAAAGAATTGAGTGAAAAATATAATACACTTGTGATTTTTGACGAAATTCAATGCGGAATGGGAAGAACTGGGAAAATTATTTGCCTATGAAAATTTTGATTTAGTTCCAGATATAGTTACAATTGCAAAATCTCTTGGTGGAGGAGTTCCAATCGGAGCTTGTTTGACAAAAAGGAAAGGCAAATGACGTGCTAGTTCCTGGCGACCATGGTTCAACTTACGGAGGAAATCCTTTAGTTTGTGCCGTTGCAAATGCTGTTTTACATGAATTAATTGATAACAAATTAATTGAAAAAAATGTTGTGGAAAAAAAGGTCAGTATTCTGTGGAAAAAAATTGAAAAAAATTAAAGGAAAAAAATTTGATTTTATCGAAGAAATTCGTGGAAAAAGGACTTCTTTTAGGAATAAAAATTTGATGAGAAAAAAAGTTTTGGCAAAAAGATGTTGTTTTTAAAAGCGTTGGAAAATGGGTTGTTACTAGTCGGAGCTGGAAATAATGTTGTGAGATTTTTTTCCACCATTTAACGTAACAAACGATGAAATTGACAAAGCTGTTTTCAATTTTTGGAAAAAGTTTTTGGAAAAACATTTCTTTTTAGTAATTGCAAATTATAATTGTAAATTAAAAAAATTATTAAGGTAAAATTATACTGAAAGAATGAAAAAAATTTAGAGTTAAAGGGAGATTTTTATGAAAAACCTTTAGAAAAAAATTTCAATACTTTTTTTCTTTTGGTAAGTTTGATGAATTTTTGGTGCGTCGAATATTGAAGGGAAAAATTGCTCAGATTAGGAAAGGATTTTTGCAAGTACTAATGCTGTGAAAAAAATTATGTTATTAAGGAAGTTGAAGATCCAGAGCAAAGTACAGATGGCGGTGTTGTGAAATATTATTTTCAAAATGGAAATTGTTAAAAAAATTGTGGTCGAACATTTTTGGAGAAAGTTGGAATAGTTTGACAGAATATTATAAAAAAATGGAAAAAGTTTATTTTTATTTTTTTGATAAGGCTGAAAAAAATATAATGTTCCATATTATGTGGATTCTAAGTGGTATAAAGAAAATAAGCTAAAAAAAATGGAGAAGTTTTTGATAAAAGAAAATCGAAATTTTTCTGAACAACGATACTATTTTTGATGAAAATGAAAAAAATTAATTCGGTATATTGGTGAGAATAAAAAAATTGTTGAGAATGGACAAAAAAATTGAAAGGAAATTGAGAAAGATGTATTGAAAGAATATTATAGAATAAAAAAAATTAATATATAGTTATAAATAAAAAAATTGGAAAAATTAAATAATAGCAAGGGACAGAATCTTTTGTTATGATATGATAAAAAAAATAAAAAAATTAAGGAGAAATTATGTTAAAAGGAAAAATCATTTTTTAAAAATTATTAGATTTTACGACGGAGGAATTACAGTATTTATTGAATTTGGCGAAAAAATTGAAGATAGATAAAAAAAATGGGACTGAGAAGAAAACGATGGTTGGGAAAAATATTGCTTTGATTTTTGAGAAAACTTCTACTAGAACGAGATGTGCGTTTGAAGCGGGAGCTTATGATCAAGGGAGCGAAATGTAACTTACATTGGGCCTTCTGCGTCACAAATTGGAGATAAGGAGTCTATGGAAGATACTGCAAAAGTTTTGGGAAGATTTTATGATGGAATCGAATATCGAGGATACGGTCAAGAATTGGTCGAAACTTTGGCTGAACATTCGGGAGTGCCGGTTTGGAATGGACTTACAACTGAGTTTCATCCAACACAGATTTTGGCGGATTTTTTGACAATTACAGAGAAAAAAGGTAAATTGAAAGGAATAAAGTTCGCATTTTTAGGCGATGGAAAAAAATAATATGGCAAACTCTTTAATGATTGGTGCTGCCAAATTTGGAATGGATTTTAGAATTGTTTGTCCGAAAGAATATTTTCCTGAAGAAAAATTAGTTGAAGAAGCTAAAAAAATTGCCAAAAAAACTGGTGGAAAAATTTTGTTGACAGAAGATAAAATCGAAGGTGTGAAAGATGCCGATGTCGTTTATACTGATGTTTGGGTGTCTATGGGAGAGCCAAAAGAAATTTGGAAAGAAAGAATTGATAAATTACTTCCATACCAAGTAAATGCTGATTTAGTGCAACATTGTGCAAACGATTATTTATTTATGCACTGTTTACCAGCGTTTCATGATTTAAATACTAAAGTTGCGAAAAATATTGAAAAAGAATATGGTTTGAAAGAAATGGAAGTTACTGACGAAGTTTTCAGAAGTAAAAATTCTGTTGTGTTTGATGAAGCGGAAAATCGTATGCATACGATAAAGGCTGTGATGGTGGCGACTTTGGGAGAAATGGATTATCCTTTATAAAGCAAGAATTCTTTTAACAGACCTTTTATTTCTTTTTTTCACTAAAAAAATAAAAAAATTTGAAATAAATAATTATATATGATATACTAAAAAAATAAATCTGGAAGTAATTTAATAGTAATAAAAAAATAGAAAATATATTGGGAGGAGTTTATGGATAATAATAGAATTAGTGAACAGAAGTCAATTGCAGGGCTGAGGGCTAATGCTGCCGCTTTTTCTTGTAAATTTGAGTTTTTTTACAATAATTGGAGGGCTGATAGTTCCGATTTTTTTGCTTTGATTTTTGGAGGATAAAAAAATAGTTTTTGTGAGATCGTATGCAAAACAGACTTTGGCTATATCAGTTTTGTTAATTGTTTCAGGAGTGCTGAATTTTGTTATAATTGTTGGAAATATTCTGTATTTTTGTAATTTTTTGTCGTATTGGTTATAATGCAAATTGTCGCAGCTGTTTCATCAATTTTGGAAAAAGGAATTTAAAATTCCTTATATTGAAAAAAATTAATAAATATTTTGTTTTTTTGCATTAATTATTATTATTTTTTTATTATTAATTAAAATTTAAAGTAAAAATTTTTTTAGATTTGTATATCAATTATAGAATATAATAAAAAGTACACCAAAGCATATTATTTAGGTGTATTTTTTTGTATGTTGAAAAAAAGTTTTACAGCAGTTCACAAATTATAGTAAAAAAATGTTATAATATCAAATGTATTCAAACTTATGTTTTGTTATGCTGATTATTAATGATGTCTGGTAATTGGAATTTTAGTCAATGTATTTATAAAAAAGGGAGAGAATATTGAATATTACGTTATATAGAAAGTATCGGCCGCAGAATTTTGATGAAATTGCGGGGCAGGAATTTGTGTTGAGGGCTATTAAAAATTCTCTTAGGGAGAACAAGTTGTCGCATGCGTATTTGTTTACAGGGCCACGTGGTGTTGGGAAAACTACTATTGCTAGGCTTATTGCTAAAGGTGTGAATTGCTTGAATAGTGAAGATGTGACGGATAATCCTTGTGGGAAATGTGAGAATTGCCGTGAAATTTCTTCTGGGATTTCAATGGATATGATTGAAATTGATGCGGCTTCTAATCGTGGGATTGATGAAATTCGTGAATTAAAGGAAAAGATAAATTATCAGCCTGTCAAGGGAAGAAAAAAAATATATATAATTGATGAAGTTCATATGCTTACAAAGGAGGCATTTAATGCGCTTTTAAAAACACTGGAAGAACCGCCGGCACATGTTATATTTATTCTTGCAACAACAGAAATTGATAAGATTCCAGATACGGTTATTTCCAGATGTCAGCGGTATGACTTTTTTGCCAATTGATAAGAAGGATATAAAAAAACTGCTTCAAAATGTGGCACAGAAGGAGAACATTAAAATTGATGATGCGAGTCTGGATTTGATTTATCGTAAGTCTGAAGGAAGTGCAAGGGATAGTTTTTCTATTTTTGAGCAGGTTGTGTCAAATTTTAACAATGAGGAAATTAATCTTGAAAAGACTCAGAAAGGCTCTGGGAGTAGTGCCTGATATGATTTTGGAGGAATTTCTGAATTTAATAAAAAAAAGTGACAAGGAAAGACTTGTTGATTTTATTGACAAGATTTGGGAAGATGGGCTTGTAATTGAAACTTTTTTAAAGGATTTTTCCTATTATTTGAAGGAGCAGTTTAAAAAGCAGACGGATTTATCGGTGGATTTTTTGCTGGATACAATAAGTGCGATTTTTTTTACCTTGAATGAATTTAAGTATGAAGAGGATAAAAGGCTGCTTGGATATGTGCTTGTTTATGAACTTTATAAAAAAATCAGAAGAAAAAAATTCAAATAAAAACTAAAATTTTTGAAACTGATGATTTTTGCTTCAAATAAAGCGGTTGTTGACAAAAAAATTACATTAAAGATGTTTCGGATTACATTTATGAAAAAAAGTTATGAGTCAAATTTCAGAAAAATTCCAAAATTATAAATTCAGATGTTACAGAAAAAAATAGCTGAAACAGAAGAAGTAAAAAAAGTAGAAAATTTAGAAAAAGATAGAAAAAGCTGCAAAAAAATTATGATATTTCAATTTTTTTCTAAAAAAACTGGAGAAAAAAATTTTTATCTGAAATAAAGAGAGAAAGTGTAATGCTAGGAGCATTATCGGTGGAAAAGCAAGCCGGACAGAGTGGAAGAAGGAGTGCTTTTTATAAGATTTCCAAGTAATCAGAAAATTTCATAGCGAACAGCTTATGATACCTGAAAAGAAAGTGAAAGGTTGAAAAAGTTATTAATCAAATCTGTAATTCGGATATTGAAATAAAAACTTTTTTTGAAAGCGATGATGCTAAAAAAATGGAGAAGATAAGTTTTTGAAGGATGCAGTGAAGTTTTTTTGATGGGGAAATTTTTAGAAAAAAATAAATATATTAAATAAATTTATTGACAATGGGTTTATTAATAAAAAAAGAAAGGTATGGTAGATATGAAAATTAAAGTAATTTTTGAAGGAAAATATAAAAAGGTGTAGGGAAAAAAAGATGAAATTGTGGAAGTAAAGGATGGATATGCAAATAACTTTTTTTATTAAATCAAAAATAAAGCGATACTTGCAACGCCTGAAAATATTAATAAATTAAAAGGCAAGAAATGAAAAAAATCCAAAAAAACATCATGATAGAGATGTGAAAAATGCTAAAGAATTGAAGGAAATTTTGGCGACAAAGGAAATTGTGCTAAAAGTGAAGGCTGGGGAAAATAATAAGGTGTTTGGTTCAATTAGTGCGAAGGAAATTGTGCAGGCTGTAAAGGATCAGTTAAATATTGATATTGATAAGAAGAAAGTTTCTGCAGATTCTAAAGTCAAGGAAATTGGAGTGCATAATGTGGAATTGAAACTTCATTCGGAAGTAAAGGCTAACTTTAAAAGTTAGAGTTGAGGCTAAATAGCAGAATTTTTGCATAAAATTTAAAACTGGAAAGTGAGAAAATTGAAAAATGGGGTTATATGACGAAGATGGGAAAAATAGCGAGCCATATAGCATAGAGGCTGAAGAGGCACTTCTTGGGTCTGTCTTTATAAATCCTAATGTTATGGGAGATGTTGTTGATATTATAACAGCTGAAGATTTTTTTACAAAAAGTAATTATAAATTGATTTTTTTCTGAAATGATTAATGCCTATAATTCTGGAAAAATAATTGATGTGCTTTTGATAATTGAGGCTTTGAAAAAAAAGGAATTAATGGATGAAGTTGGAGATGAAGAAGTTATTTATGATTTGACTGAAGTTGTGCCAACTGCTGCAAATGCTGTTAATTATGCCCAAATTATAAAGGATAAGTCTGTCCAGCGCCAGTTAATAACCATTGGGGAAAAAATTGTAAGAATGGCTACACGTGGGTATGAGGAAACAGATGCGATGCTTGACAAGTCAGAGAGCATGATTTTTAAAATTGCAGAATCTAAGCAGAAAAAAGAAATTGTAAAATTATCTGAACTGGTTCAATCTAAAGTAAAGCGGCTAGATGATGGTTCAGAAGCTAAAGGGAAAATAACTGGCATTTCTTCAGGATTTAGCAGATATGACAGCATAACAAGCGGGTTTCACGGGTCTGACTTAATAATTCTTGCGGCACGTCCTGCAATGGGAAAAACTGCATTTGCATTGAATCTTGCAATAAATGTTGCAAGGCAAGGTAAAGGAGTGCTTATATACAGTTTAGAAATGGGAAATGAGCAGCTGTTTGACAGGCTTGTGGCAAGTGAGTCGAGAGTTAGGTTAAAAGGAATAAAGGATGGAACATTGACTTCGGAAGAGCTCGTAACTTTGGGAGATGGGCTTGGGCGGCTTTCTGAGATGCCAATTTATATTTCAGATTCTGCAAGTGTGACAATGCTGGAAATAAAGGCTAATGCAAGACGGTTAAAGGCTGAAGGGAAGCTGGACTTTATGTTAATTGACTATTTGCAGTTAATAAGCCCTTCGACAAATTCAAGAAAGAGTCGTGAGCAGGAAATATCTGAAATTTCACGTTCACTAAAAATACTTGCAAAAGAGCTGAATATACCAATTGTGACACTTTCACAGTTATCCCGTGGAGTGGAGCAGAGAGTTGACAAAAGACCAATTTTATCAGATTTGCGGGAATCGGGAGCAATCGAGCAGGATGCAGATATGGTAATGTTTCTATATCGTGAAAGCTATTATAACAAAGATACTGCTACAGAAGTGAATAATGTGGATGTTCCAGATAAATATGTTAAAAAAATCACAGGACTTGCCAAAAAAACTGGAGAAAAAAACAGGAAATGGAAAAAGTTGAACTGATAATCGGAAAGCACAGAAGTGGACCGACTGGTACGATAGAATTGGGATTTTTTTCCCGAATTATCAGCAATTTGTAAATGTTGTGGATGATGAATTTGCACCGTCTGCAGAATAAAATAAATAAAAAAAGATAGGCGATTATAAAAATAAAGGTGATAAAGATTGAATAGTAGCAGTATTTATTATAATCACAAAGGGTCAATACCCTCTTGTCAAAGTATGGAGAAAAATAATAAAGTTAAAAAAATTTAAAAAAATATTGCGGTTATTGAAATTTTTTTATATTTTTTTACAAATGGATATGAGAAGAAAAGAATTAAGGAGAAAAAAATTAGAGAATGGAAACAAAAAAAGAGTAGAATTATTAGCACCAGCTGGAAATATGGAAAAAGTTAAAGACAGCCTTTCATTTTTGGAGCTGATGCGTGTTTTGTTGGAGGAAGCGCATTTAATTTAAGGGGAATGTCTTCAAACTTTAAAAATAAGGAATTAAAGGAAGCTGTGGATTATGTTCATAGTTTAGGGAAAAAAATATATGTAACTTTAAATATTTTTGCACATAATACGGAAATTGAATATATGCCGAGATTTATAAAAAAACTGGATGAATTTGGCGTGGATGCAGTGATTGTCGCTGATCTGGGAGTTTTTCAGATGGTTAGGGAGCATGCTCCGAATATGAAGATTCATGTAAGTACGCAGGCGAACAATACAAACTGGATGAGTGTAAAAACTTGGAAGGATATGGGAGCAAAAAGAGTTATTCTGGCTAGGGAAATGTCGCTAAAAGAAATCAAGACTATACGTGAAAAAGTGCCTGATGTGGAAATAGAAGTATTTATTCACGGGGCAATGTGCATGGCATATTCTGGAAGATGCTTATTGAGCAACTATTTTACAAATCGTGATGCGAACCGTGGAATTTGTGCACAGGATTGCCGTTGGAACTATAAGGTTATTGCAGAGGGGCATGAGGAAACAGGAGCTCATGATATTGTGGAAAATGAAGAAGGAACATATATGTTTAATGCTAAGGACTTGTGTTCGATAGAGTTTATTGATAAAATAATTGAAACTGGAGTGGATTCGTTAAAAATTGAAGGAAGAATGAAGAGCATTTATTATAACTCGACTGTTGTAAAACAATACAAGAGAGCATTAGATAATTATTATTCTGGAAATTATAAATATGACCCTGATTGGCTGGCTGAGCTTAAAACGATTAGTCATAGACAATATTCAAACGGGTTTTATTTAGGGACCTACTTCTGAAAAAGGATCAAAATTATGAAACTGGGCTTTCTTATAGCCAAACTTATAGACTTGTTGCAAAATGTGCTTGAAAAAAAGTTGATACAAATAAATACAAAATTCAAATAAGAAATAAAGTTTATGCAACTGAAACTTTGGAATTGGTTCGTCCAATTGGAGATGCAATTAAATTTAAAGTGGAAAAACTTTTTTCAAATACAAAAAAATGAAGAATATCAAGAATATGTAAACCCAAATACAATCGCTATTATTGAAACAGATGTGGAAATGGGAGCCAATGGATCTTATTAGAATAAAAGCTGCCTGAAGGGACAATCGGATAGTGATATGGATACATCAGAATTTTTAATTATATTAAACAAAAAATTAATTATAATTTTAACATAAAAAAAAGCAATATGGATAAAAAAAGTATTGATTTTTTTAATCTTTAAATAAATCTTTTATTTATTGAAAAATTGTTGAAAAAAGATAAAATACTATACAAATCAAAAAAATGAGTTATAATGACTTTGTAAGATTATAAACCTTTACTTTGTATCGAAATTTTTAAAATTAGTTTTTTTATAATAAATGGATATTTTTAAAAGGTAGAAGATAATAAAGTAAGAAAAAAATATTAGAACAGAAGTGGAGATAACTATGAGAGAGAAAATATTAGTAATTGAAGATGATCCCTAAAATTTCAAGACTTCTTGAAATTGAATTAAAAATTTGAAGGATTTGATGTATTTTTTTGCATACGATGGTAAAGAAGGGCTTAATATGGCTAAATATGGTTCGTATGACATTATCCTTCTGGATGTAATGCTTCCTAAAATGAGTGGAATGGAAGTTTGTAAAAGAATAAGGGAAACTTCGCAAGTGCCTATTATTATGCTTACAGCTAAGGATGAAATTAGTGATAAGGTAGTTGGATTTGATTATGGGGCAGATGACTATATGACAAAAACCATTTTCAAATGAAGAATTGCTTGCTAGAATAAAAGCGCTTCTTAGAAGAACTAAAAAATCTGTTGTTCACAAGGGAATATTTGAATTTGAAGATTTAACAATTAAACTATTCTACTTATGAAGTATTTAGAGATTATGGAAAAACTCTTATTCAACTTTCAAAAAGAGAATTTGAATTGCTTGACTTTTTTTAGTATTAAATAAAGGAATTGTTTTATCTAGAGATAAAAATCTTAGAAGAAGTTTGGGGATTTGACTATATTGGAAACGATAATATCCTTGATTTGTATATTAAATATTTAAGAGATAAAATTGACAAGCCTTATGAAAGAAAAATTCATTCAAACTGTAAGAGGAATTGGATTTATTTTTTTAAATAAGGAGTAAAAATGAAAAATTTGAAATTAGAAGATCGTATTTCGGCAAATTACGCTCTTCTATTTTTTTGGTATTAATATTAGTTTCCAATATTATTTTAGTTTATTCGTTGCAAAAGCAGTCAAATAAAGTGCTGGAAGTTTCGGCTAGTGACAAATTGAAGGAAATAAACAGTTTTTTGGACAAGGTTGGAATTTTTTCAGATAAGACAAATGTGCTTACGCTTGATTTTAATCCTGAAGTTGTGGAAGGAAAGAAGGTAATTCACGTAAAAGCCATTTAATCCAGGAGAAGACAATTATTTGTATGTTTTTGGAAATAAAAGCAAAACAAGGATTCAGTAATACCGATTAATACAATTGGAGATACAGATACTGAAGAGGCTTCGATGACTAATGAAAGCATGGTTGAGCTGCTTGAAAGTTATAATTTGAAAGATAATGTTTCAAGCGGGAAGACAATAAATATTGAAAAAAATAAATATTTTTGTATTTAAAGTTAGCCGTGTAATAAAAAAATTATAAATTTAATATTTATACTTTTGAAAAAAATGTTACAAATGAAAATAAAATTTATAAAAAGACTGAATATCTTGTTATTTTATTTACAATAATTGGAGTTGTCATAACAATCATTGTTTCAAAAATAATGAGCCGAAGAATCTTAAAACCAATTAATAATGTAATAAAAACTGCTAAAAAGCATTTCAACAGATGACTTGAGCAAGAGAATAGAAATACCAAAAAGAGGAAGATGAATTGCAAAAATCTGACACTTATTATAAATGAGATGTTAGACAGGCTGGAAACGTCATTTGAAAATCAGAAAAAAATTTGTATCAGATGCTTCGCATGAATTGCGGACACCGCTTGCTATAATAAAAAGGTTATGCGGAAATTATACGTAAGCGTGGAACTACAGATATTGATATATTTGTAGAGTCAATTGATTCAATAATCAGTGAAACTGATAATATGCGTAATTTAATACAGAAATTGCTGTTTTTTGGCTAAAGGTGAAATTACAAAAAAATTAATACAAAATTTGTAGATATTGATGCAAATGAAATGGTACATCAAATTCATTCTGATACAGTAGTTTCTACAAAAACTCATAAATTCCATCTGGAAATGGGGAAGACTATAAAATTAAAGGTGATGAAACATTACTGCAGCAGGCAATTAGAGCCTTAATTGAAAAATGCTGCAAAATATTCAGAGCCAAATACAAATATTTATATAAAATCTTTCATAAAAGATGGATTTGGACGAATTTCAATTCGAGATGAGGGAGTTGGAATTTCTGATGAGGATGCAAAAGAGAATTTTTTTGACAGATTTTACAGAGTGGATTTATCGAGAACAAAGGCGACGGGTGGAACTGGACTTGGACTTGCGATAGTTAAAACGAATTGTAGAAATTCATAATGGAAAAAAATCGAAGTTGATTCTAAAATGAATGAAGGAACAGAAATTTCAATCGTTTTTACCTATTGGAGATGCGGTTGTAAATTCACAGGAAGAAATTAATAAAAAAATATAAATAAAGAAAAAAATTGAAAAGAAAAAAAGTGTTTTTTTGGATTTTTTAAAAAAAGAAAAAAATAAGAAAAGTAAGAAAAAAATAAAATTATAATTTATTTGTTCAGTAATAAATTTTACTAGATAAAAATTAGCAAATTTATTTTTTTAAATTTAAAAAAATAAAAAAATAGAGAGGGAAAAATAATGGCTAGAAAATATTTTTGGAACTGATGGAATGAGAGGAGAAGCTAATAAGGACTTGACAATTGATTTAGTTACAAGTTTGGGGCTTGCTCTTGGGTATTATTTAAAAAAACATAGAAAAAAAGCTGGAAAGCCAAAAAGTTATTCTTGGAACAGATACAAGAATTTCAGGGTATATGATTCGTTCAGCACTTACAGCGGGATTAAATTCTATGGGTGTAAATATTGACTTTGTTGGAGTGCTGCCTACTCCTGGAGTTTGTTACTTGACTAGAAAATTAAAGGCTGATGCGGGAATTATGATTTCAGCTTCACATAATCCTGTAAAGGACAATGGAATAAAAAAATATTTAGTCAAAAATGGTTATAAATTGCCTGATGCAGTTGAGGAAAAAAATTGGAAGAGTTAATGGGGAAAAAAAGGATGAACTTCTTGAAAAACATCAAGTTGCAGGAGATGATCTTGGAACATTTAAATATGTGGAAGATGATATGAAAATCTATTTAGACTATTTAACTTCTACAGTAAAAACTAATTTTTCAAAATTAAGAATTGTAATTGACACTGCAAACGGTGCGGCATATAGAGTGGCTTCAAAAGTATTTCAAAATCTAGGTGCAGATGTTATTGTAATTAATAATATTCCAAATGGAAAAAACATCAATGTAAATTGTGGATCAACACATCCAGAACTGCTTCAGGAAGTAGTTAAAGTTTACAAGGCTGATTTGGGACTTGCCTACGATGGAGATGCCGACAGATTAATCGCCGTTGACAATACAGGAGCAATTATAAATGGAGATCTGATTATTGCAATTATCGCAGAATATATGCAAAGCAGAGGACTTTTAAACGATAATAAAGTTGTAACTACAGTTCTAAGTAATATGGGATTTGAAAAATATCTGGATGAAAAGGGAATTGGATTAATTCGTGCAAATGTTGGAGATAGATATGTTCTTGAAAAAATGAAGGAATATGGATTAAACATTGGTGGAGAACAGTCTGGGCATATTTTAATGCTTGACTACAATACAACTGGAGACGGAGTATTGTCATCAATTCAGCTAGTTGCGGCTATTTTAGAAAGCGGAAAAACTTTGCATGAACTTGTAAAAGATATTAAATTATGGCCACAAGATTCTAAAAATATTACAGTTGCAAAGGAGAAAAAGGCAACTTGGGAAACAAATAAGGAATTAATTGACTTTATCAAGGCAAAAGAGAAAGAAATCGCTGGAAAGGGAAGAATCCTTGTAAGAGCTTCTGGAACAGAATCTTTAATAAGAGTAATGGTTGAGGCTGAAAGTCAAGAAACTGTGGATAAATATGTGGAAGAGCTGAGTAAAAAAAGTGGAAGAAATTCTTTGTTAATGAAAGATAAAAAAAGAAAAAAAGAATAAAAAAATAATTATGAAACTGGGATTTTTTTCCCAGTTTTTTTCTGATATAAAAAAAGACTATTTCAATACTGAAATAGTCTAATTTTTTTCAAACCGCTTTGAGTTTTATAGTTATATTTATCCCATTATAATTTAAATAATAAATCAGTATATGTTGGGAATTTCCATAAGTCTTTATCAATAATTTTTTCCAAATTATCGCAAGGAACTCTCAATGCTTCAAGTCCTGATACTAACTTTTCTTTTGCTAAATCAGTTTGTTTAGGTAAATCTTCTTCGTTTGAAACTCTTGCAATTTCTTTTTCAAGCGATTTTGTTTCTTTTCTCAATGCTGTCACATTTGACAAAACATCTTTTAGCAGTTCTTCTTGTTCTTTTATGAAGGCTTTTCCGTATTTTGAATTTTTTTCAATGTGGTCTGCCAATAAGTTTGCAAATTTTAGAGCTGATGGCAAGATGTTTTTGTTTACGATATCAATTAATGTTCTTGATTCAATGCTAATTTGTTTTACATATCTTTCAGCATAAGCATTGTATCTTGCTAATGATTCTTGTTCTGACAGCATTCCAATTCCATCTACTAATTCCAAAATTTCTGGCTCAACCATTTTTCTAAGTGCTGTGTTTGCAGAAACTTCGTTTGTAAGTCCTCTTCTTTTTGCTTCTTTAACCCATTCTTCGCTGTATCCATTACCGTTGAAAATAATTCTGTGGTGTTTTTTGTAAGCATTTGCGATGATTTCATTTATTACTTTTGGTAAAGTTTTTTCAGTCGCTTTTTCCAATTTATCGGCATATTCAGACAATACTTTTCCAACTGCCGCATTGATTACTGCCGCTGTTGTTGCTGGAGTTGAACTTGAACCTGGCATTCTAAATTCAAATTTGTTTCCTGTGAATGCGAAAGGTGATGTTCTGTTTCTATCTCCTGCATCCATACTGAATGTTGGAAGTACATCAACTGACAAGTTTACTTCTGAAGCTTCTGACACAGGTGCATCTTTTTTGTTGGCAATGTTGTCTAAAATTGTTGTCAATTCTTCACCTAGGAAAATTGAGATAATTGCTGGAGGTGCTTCGTGTCCTCCTAATCTGTGGTCATTTGTAGCAGTTGCAGTTGAATATCTCAACATTGGATAATATCTGTCAACAGCTTCAATTACTGCAGATGTAAAGATTAAGAAATTTGTATTTGTTTTAGGGTCTTTTCCTGGACTGAATAAGTTATCTCCATCATCAGTTCCAAGTGACCAGTTGTTATGTTTTCCTGAACCGTTTACCCCGTCAAAAGGTTTTTCGTGAAGTAATGCAACTAATCCGTGTTTTAGTGCAGTTTTTTCAATTGTTTCCATTATAATTTGGTTTTGGTCTGAAGCCAAGTTTGCAACTGAGAATAATGGTGCAACTTCAAATTGGTTTGGTGCAACTTCATTATGTCTAGTTTTTGATGGAATTCCTAATTTCCATAATTCAACATCGACATCACTCATAAAGTTAATAACTTTATCTTTAATTTTTCCAAAGTAGTGGTCGCTTAATTCTTGACCTTTTGGTGCTGGAGCTCCAAATAATGTTCTTCCTGTAAGAAGTAAATCGTCTCTTGCTTCGAAACATTTCTTTTTTTAACCAAGAAATATTCCTGTTCAACTCCAAAGTGTGTTAAATACATGTTTTGAAGTTGTATTTCCCAATGCTCTTAATACTCTTAGCGATTGTTCGCTTATATATTTCATTGTTCTAAGCAAAGGAACTTTTTTATCCAATGCTTCTCCTGTAAATGAAATAAATGCAGTTGGAATATATAATGTAACTCCATTTTTATTTTTTCTTATAAATGGATATGAACTTGTATCCCAAATTGTGTATCCTCTTGCTTCAAATGTGCTACGAAGTCCTCCATTTGGAAATGATGAAGCATCAGGCTCACCTTTTATCAAATTGCTTCCTGAAAATTTGTAAATTAATTCTTCACTTTCAGTTGGTTCCAAGAATGAATCGTGTTTTTCAGCTGTTAAATCTGTTAGCGGTTGAAACCAGTGGCAGTAGTGAGTTGCTCCTCTTTTCGTTGCCCAGTCTTTTATTGCATTTGCAATTACTTCTGCTGCTTCTTTTGATAATTCTGTTTTTCCTAATTGCGATGCTTTAAATTCTTTGAAAACTTCTTTAGAAACTCTTTTTTTAAGGTTACTGTCTCTAAAGACATTTTCTCCAAAACTTTTTCATAGCATTTTCCATAAATTTACCTCTTTCCTATTTCTAATTTTTCTAAATTTTTACATTTTTTTAAAGATTGAAAATGTGGTAATAAACTACACTTTTTTTCAAAAACTCTTCCAAAACTTTTTCATAGGCTTATTATACAATGTGTAAAATTATAAGTCAAATAAAAAAATTTTTGATAATATTTTTATTTTTAAAAAAATCTTTTTAAGTTTAGTGTTTATCGTGTTTTTATACATTTTTTTAAAACAGATGCTTTGGTTATCAAATTTTTTTATGTTTGCAAAAATGATTTTTGTGAAATGTATAATTGGTTCATAGTATATAATAAGGTTAAAATATTTTTATTAATATTACTTAATATTTCTTATTCTTATATTAATATATTTTTTTAACTAGTATATTTATATTAATATATTGATATTCAATTATTAAATTATTTAATATAATAAAATATTTTTATTGAGAAAAATCTAAAAACATTGGAGGTACAGACTTTGGATAATAACATTCAAAATGTAAAATCACAAAAAAATATGAGCTTTCTAAAAATTCACTTTACGAGCCGTATTTTGAAAAAAAGACAACTGCGGTATGGGATTTATCGCAAATATTGACAATAAAGAAAAGTAATCACATAGTGAAAAGATGGAATTAGAATTTTAGCTGGATTGGAGCATAGAGGAGCTGAAGGTTATGATTCAGAAACTGGAGATGGAGCTGGACTTTTATTTGAAGTGCCACACGAAATTTTTTTGCAGAAATAGTTTCAAATCTTCCAGAATTTGGAGATTATGGAGTTGCTAACATATTTTTTTCCCAACTGTAAAAGAAGAATTTGAAAAAAATAAAGGAAATTGTCGAAGAAACTGTAAAAAAATTCAAAAGATGAAATCCTAACTTGGAGAGAAGTTCCTATAAAAAAAGATGCCGTTGGAGTTCAAGCACAATCTACAATGCCATCTGTCTGGCAACTTTTCATAAAAAGAGTAAATTCATCAAAAGAAGATTTTGAAAAAAATCTTTATATTTTTGAGAAGAAAAATTGAAAAATGCTGTAAAAAAAGCAAACTGCTGACACTGAAGATAAATTTTACATAACAAAATTATCTTCAAAATCAATAGTTTATAAAGGTCTAGTAAAACCTGATCAAATCGAGAACTTCTATATCGACTTGCAATCAGACAAACTTGTAAGTTCTTATTGCCTAGTTCACCAAAAGATTTAGTACGAACACTTTCCCATCTTGGAAACTTGCTCACCCATTCAGATTTTTAGCACATAATGGTGAAATTAATACTGTTAAAGGAAATGTAAACTGGATGAAAGCTAGAGAAATTGCATTAGCGTCTCCGAATTACGAAGATATTAAAGAATTATTCCCAATAAATGATGAAGAATGGTCAGATTCAGCTAATCTTGATGCAGTGATTGAATTGCTTGTATTTTCTGGAAAAACTTTGATGGAAGCGATTTCAATTTTAGTTCCTGCGGCTTGGGAAAAGGATCATACTAAATCTGAAGATCTAAAAGCATTTTATGACTATTATTCAGGATTAATGGAAGCTTGGGATGGACCTGCGGCTATGATTATGACTGATTCCAGATATTTGGTTGCAAAACTTGATAGAAATGGACTTAGACCGCTTAGATATATTTTGACTGATGATAACCAAATGCTTGTCGGTTCTGAAGTTGGAACTTTACCAATAAAACCTGAAAATATTGTTCAAAGTGGAAGAGTTAAACCTGGAAAAGTTTTTGTAATTGATCTAGAAAAGAAAAAATTGTATAGCGATGATGAAGTTACTGAAAAAGTCTTGAACGGAACAGACTTTCAAAAAAATTAATTAAAGATAAGAAAAAAATGTAAATGATTTAATGAAAGAAGCTAATTTTGATTACAATAGAACTAGCGATTTAGATGACATTTACAACAAATTAAAATTATTTAGCTATTCAAGGGAAGATTTACACATCTTGATTTCAAGAATGGCTATAACTGGACAAGAACCACTTGGTTCAATGGGAAATGACGCAGCACTTGCTATTTTTTCCGAAAAGCCAAAATTGCTTTACAGCTACTTTAAACAATTGTTTGCACAAGTAACAAATCCTCCAATTGACCCAATTAGAGAAAATTTTGTTATGTCGCTTAGAACACAGCTTTACAGAAAAGCAAATATTTTAGAAGAAATTCCTGAAGCTGGAGAAACTGTAGTTTTGGATTCTCCAATTATGGACAACAAAACTATGGAATTTTTGAAAAATTATGAAAGAAATGGAAAAAAACCTGCTGTTTTAGATATAACTTTCAAACCAACTGAAAACTTGGAAGAAAGACTGGATAAAATATTTAAACTTGCTGAAGATGCAATTGATAGCGGAGTAAAATCTATTATTTTATCTGACAGAAATGCTGATACTGAAAATGTGGCAATTCCAGCTTTACTTGCTGTTGCTGGACTTCATCACTATTTAATTAGAAATAAAAAAAGAAATGAAATTGATATTTTAGTGGAAACTGGGGAAGCTAGAGAAATTATGCATTTTGCATTGCTGATCGGATACGGTGCAACTGCAATTAACCCTTATTTGGCACTTGATTCAATTGAATATATGGTAAAAAATAAACTTTACTTGAATGCTGATGAATCTGAAATAAAAGATTTGCAATACAACTATTTGAAAGCTCAGAAAAAATCAATTTTGAAAACTATGTCAAAAATGGGAATTTCAACTGTTGACAGTTATAGAGGAGCACAAATTTTTGAAGCTGTTGGATTATCAACTGAATTAGTTAAAAAATATTTCACAGGAACTGTTTCTAGAATCGAAGGACTTACAATTAAAACATTGGAAGATGAAGTTCTAAATAACTTTTGATGATGCAATTGATTCAATTAATCTTGGTGCTGAAACACTTTATGTGGATGGAGAATATTCTTGGATGAAGGAAGGAACGAATAGAATCTTGACTCCTGATGCGATTGCAAAAATTCAAGATGCAGCAAATAGAGATGATTACAACACTTATAAGGAATTTGCAAAAATTGTAAACGACCAAAGTCAGCATTTGCTTACAATAAGAGGAATGCTAAAATTCCATTCTGACAGAAAACCTATTTCAATTGATGAAGTTGAACCTGTTGAAGCAATTATGAGAAGATTTGTTACTGGAGCTATGTCATTCGGTTCAATTTCAAAAGAAGCTCACGAAGCGATTGCAAGAGCATTAAATACGATTGGTGGTCGTTCTAATTCTGGAGAAGGTGGAGAAAATCCTGAAAGATTTTTAGACAACAGAAGAAGTGCTACAAAACAAATTGCATCTGGAAGATTTGGAGTTACAACCGATTACTTGGTAAATGCCGATGAGTTACAAATTAAGATGGCTCAAGGGGCAAAACCTGGAGAAGGTGGACAATTACCTGGATTTAAAGTAAATAAAGAAATTGGTGCTACTCGTCATACAACGCCTGGAATTAGCTTGATTTCACCACCACCACACCACGATATTTATTCAATCGAAGATTTGGCACAATTAATTTTTGACTTGAAAAATGTAAATGAAAAAGCTAGAATTAGTGTTAAATTGGTGTCTGAAGCTGGAGTTGGAGTCGTTGCTTCTGGAGTTGCTAAAAGCAAAATCTGAAATGATCTTTAATTTCTGGACATGACGGAGGAACTGGAGCATCACCACTATCTTCAATTAAACATGCTGGATTACCTTGGGAATTAGGACTTTCTGAAGCTCACCAAATTTTAAAGGAACATAAATTGAGAAGTAGAGTTACTCTTCAAGTTGATGGAAAATTAAAAACAGGTAGAGATTTAGTAATTGGAGCGATTTTAGGAGCTGAAGAATTTGGATTTGCAACAATGCCGCTTGTAATTTTAGGATGTATTATGATGAGAAAATGTCATACAAATATGTGTCCAGTTGGAGTTGCAACTCAATCTGAAGAACTTCGTAAGAAATTTACTGGACAATATGAAAATATTATTAGATACTTTAGATTTATCTCACAAGAAGCAAGAGAAATTATGGCTGAACTTGGAGTTACAAAACTTGATGAATTAATTGGAAAAGCTGATGAATTCTTGGAAGTTTCTAAAACTTCAAAATTAGAAAAAAAGTTAAAAAAATGTAGACTTAGGAAAAAAATTCTTTACACTAACAAGAATAGCGACAGTCCAAATGTAAAAACTCAAAATCAAGACTTCAAAATGGAAAATATCATCGATAGAAAAATTAATTAAACTTGCTAAAAAGCAACTTTTTGAAAGCGATAAAAATAATGTTCAAAAAAACTGTAATTAATGAAAAAGTTGAAAACTTTTGATAGAAGTTTTGGAGCGATGTTAAGTGGAGAAGTTGCTAGAACATTTGGTGGATATAAACTTGAAGATGATACAATTACACTAAACTTGGAAGGAATTGGTGGACAAAGTTTTGGTGTGTTTGGAGCAAAAGGAATTACATATAATTTGACTGGACAATCAAACGATTATATTGGAAAAGGATTATTCGGTGCAAAAATTATTATTAAAAAACCTGAAGTTTCTAAATACGAAGCAGATGAAAATATAATTGGAGGAAATGCCATTTTATACGGTGCAATCAGAGGAGAAGCTTATTTAAATGGAGTTGCTGGAGAAAGATTCTGTGTTAGAAACTCTGGAGCGGTTGCTGTTGTAGAAGGTGTTGGAGATCACGGTTGTGAATACATGACTGGTGGACGTGCTGTTATTTTAGGAGAAACTGGTAAAAACTTTGCCGCTGGTATGAGTGGTGGAATTGCTTATGTTTATGATAAAAACAATACTTTTGAGCAAAACTTGAATAAAGAAATGGTTGAATTTGATGAACTTAACGAAGTTTATGAAAATGAAATAAAAACTTATGTGGAAAAACACTTTAATTATACAGGAAGTGTCGTTGCAAAAGAAATTTTAAACAATTGGGAAACTGAAAAACAAAACTTTAAAGTTATTATTGCACCTGAATTTAAAAAATTATTCGAAAGAGGTGAGGCTTAGAAATGGGAAAACTAGGTGGATTTTTAGAAATTGAAAGAGAAGAAAAAAAAATTAGGGAAATTTCTGACAGAATTAAAGATTTTAATGAAATTGATGTCCCTTTAAACGATGAATATATAAAAACACAAGCGGCTAGATGCATGGACTGCGGAGTACCTTTTTGCCACTGGGCCTGTCCTGTCGACAACCACTGTCCTGAATGGCAAGATTTAGTTTATAACGGTGAATGGAAAAAGGCTTTGGACTTGCTTTTGTCAACAAATCCATTTCCTGAATTTACTGGGCGAATTTGTCCAGCACTTTGTGAAGGAAGCTGTACTTTAGGAAAAAATGATAAACCTGTAACTACTAAAAATATTGAACTTGCTCTTATTGAAAAAGGTTGGGAAAATGGATGGGTAAAACCAAAAACTCCTAAAAAAAGATTTGATAAAAAAATTGCAGTAATTGGAAGTGGACCATCTGGACTTGCTGCTGCTCAAACTTTAAACAGATTTGGGTACAATGTGACAGTTTACGAAAAAAGTGAAAGAGCTGGTGGACTACTTGCACTTGGAATTCCTGATTTTAAGCTTGACAAGAAAATAATTGACAGAAGAGTAAAACTTATGGAAGAAGAAGGTGTTAAGTTTATTTACAACACTGAAGCTGGAAAAGATATTTCTAACGAAGAATTAGAAAAAGAGTTTGATATAATTCTTATGGCTTGTGGTTCAAAACAAGCTAGAGATTTAAATATTAAAGGAAGAGAAGCAAAAGGTGTTCATCTTGCAATGGACTTTTTGACTCAGCAAAACAGAAAAGTAAATAATATTCCTTTGTATAACGAGGAAATTGATGTAAAAGGTAAAAAAATGTGCTTGTAATCGGTGGTGGAGATACTGGTTCTGACTGTGTTGGAACTTCTGTAAGACAAGGTGCTGCCAGTGTAAAACAAATTGAAATTTTAAATAAGCCATCTGAAACTCGTACATCAAAAAATCCTTGGCCACAATTTCCAATGTATCTAAAAACTTCGACTTCTCACAAGGAAGCAACTAAAGTTTACGGAAATGACCCAAGAGAGTGGAATGTTACAACAAAAGAATTTATTAAAGATGAAAATGGAAATCTTTGTGGAGTAAAAATTGCAAAAAGTTGAAAGTTTTATGAATGAAGATGGAAGACTTGGATTTAGAGAAGTTGAAGGTTCTGAAGAAATAATAAAAGTTGACTTTTGTCTTTTTAGCAATTGGATTTTTTTACATCCATATTTTGAAGGACTTTTGGAAAACTCAAAAAGTTGAATTAGATGGGCGTGGAAATGTAAGTGCAAATGTCATCGACTTTAAAACTTCTGCTCCAAAATATTTTGCTGCAGGAGATGTAAGACGAGGGCAATCACTTGTTGTCTGGGCAATTAGTGAAGGTAAAAATGCTGCGAAGGCTATTCATGAATATTTGAGAAAAAAATAAAAAAACTAATATTATTAGCCTGAATAATAGAATTTAAATTTAATATAATAATAAAAAAAGAACTGTTTTATAAAAAAACAATTTTTGTAAAAGCAGTCTTTTTCTTAATTTTATAAAAAAATCGTAAATTAATCTTTTTTTCTTAAACTTACTTCATTTACGAATTTTTTAAATAGTTTTTGTGCCAGTTCATCATTAATAGCCATCATTTCTGGATGCCATTGGACTCCAATGATAAAAGTTTCATTTGAAATATTTTCAATTGCCTCGATTACATCATCTGTACTTTTTGCTATTACAGAAAATCCAGGTGCCAGCTGATTTATCGTTTGATGATGGTAACTATTTATAAATCCAATCCCTTCAGGATAAATGTCGCTTAAAAAGCAGTTTGTCGCTACGGAAATAGAATGGGTTGGAGTATGGGCCCTAGCCTTCTGGAAATGCTTTATTTTAACATTTTCATCATAGGAAAGATCCTGGTAAAGCGATCCGCCACATTCGACATTAATTATTTGCATTCCACGGCAAATTCCGAAGATTGGCTTTTTATAGGTAATTGCATAACGAATAAGAAGTGAGTCAAATTTATCACGTTCAGGAAATATTTCTCCCAGTTTTTCTTTTGGTTCTTCCCCATAAAGAAGCGGAAAAACATCATTTCCCCCAGTTAAAATTATTCCATCCACACTTTTTTTACAAATTCCTCAATAATGTCTTCATGCTCATTCATAGGCAAAATATGTGGCACTCCGCCAGCGTTTATCACGGCATTTATATAGGAAACATCGACATAAGTTCGTTTATATCCAGCAAATAGCCCTTTTTCCAGTCCAAGTATGTTACTTGAAATTCCAATAATAGGTTTTTTCATAGTTTTCCTCCAAGTTGTAAAAAAATATATAGATTTAATCATATATTTTTTTCTGTTAGTCAATTATTTTTATATGATTTTTTTATATTATCAACAATTTGTTCAAGAGTTTCCATAAAAAAATATTTTTTTCTTCCAAATACATATATGAAAAATAATAAATTTAAGTTTTCTTCAAAAATTTTTTTAGGTAAAATTTTACATTGTTTTTTTACAAAGCTGAACTAATCGTTTTTTTCACCTGGATGTGTTATTTCATTTATTGCGAATAATAAGTCGAAATAAGAGGCTAGAAAATTCTGTTATTCTATGATTTATGCTTACAAAGTCTTTTTCTTAAAATTGCTTTTTTTATTTGTTTTGGGTATGCTGGCATTGAAGAATCAATTAATTCCAGTTGTCTTTTTATGATATTTTTCCTTTAGCTGTTTTTGGATAAGGTATTGAATATTTATTTTTATATTTTTTTCAAGTTTTCCATTTTTTTGTCGTATAAAACTTTTACAAGTAATTAAATTATGCCACATGCAAGTTGTGTAAGAATTGCTCGGCTGACATTCAACGACTACCCTTTGAATACCTTTCATAAAGTCTTCCATATCCCGATATAAAATGTCAATTTCGATTCCATTATTTAAAAACGCAGTTGTCTTCATATTCCCAAAAAAAGCTATTTCCAATCTCCATGTAACTGCAGAAATTTTTTTCAGGATATTTTTTTCTTTTTTTCTTCACTAACTGGGTGAAGTTACATAAAGGTATACATCATAGTCTGACTTTTTCATCATAATTTACTCCCGCTCGTGAACCTCCCAATGCGATTGCCTCAACTTCTTCTAATAAAGATAATTCCTTAAATAATTGTTCTACCATTTTTTTCCTCCTAAAATTATACTAATAGATATATTTTTATCACTAAATATTTGATTTTTTTCTATAATTTTTTTATTTGATTTAAAAAAATTTTTTTATAAAAATAATTTGATTATCAAAATAATAATGATATAATATTTTTAATATAAAAATATTTGATTATAGGAGGATATATTCTAAAATGAAAAAGAAAAAAATTTTTAAATTTTTATTATTGTTGACAGGAATTTTATTGTTTGTGCTGTCTTGTGGAGGAAAATGTCAGAAAAAAATGCCCGCGAGGACGAGATTATAGCAGCTAATTTCAGGGATATTCGTGACTTGAATCCGCATAATTATGCTGGGGAGCTGTATGCGCAGAATATTTTTATATGAAGGGTTTGTAACAATTAACAAGGATGGAAGCATTGCACCGCAGCTTGCTGAAAAATGGGAAATTTCAAAGGATGGACGTGAATATACGTTTCATCTGAGAAAAAAATGTAGTATTCTCTGATGGAGAAAAAAATTTGATGCAAAGGCTGTAAAAGCTAACTTTGATGCAATTATGGAAAAATAAAGATAGACATGGATGGCTTGAAAGTGTACGACTTTTTGATGGATTTGAAACGCCTGATGACTATACATTTAAAAATAAAATTGAAGGAACCATATTATCCAATGCTAATTGAACTTGGATCAATACGTCCATTCAGATTTATTTCACTCCAAAGCCATGAAAAATGGGAAAAGTACAAAAATGGAGTAGATAAATATGTTGGAACAGGACCTTATGTGCTAAAAATCAAATAAAACTGATGAAGAAGCTGTTTTTGAAGTGAATGATAAGTATTGGGGAACAAAGCCAAAAATTAAGAGAATCCGTGTAAAAGTCATTCCTGAAGAGCAAACAAGAGCTTTGGCACTTGAAAAAGGGATATTGATATTGTGTTTGGACGTGATATGATTGATAGTGAAACATTTAAGAAATTTAAAGATAAAAAGGGTTCTCGGCTATGATGTCTGAACCTGTAGCAACAAGAATGATGCTTGTGAATACAACAAAAGGTGCATTGGCTGATAAGAATGTACGTAAGGCTTTACAGCATGTATTGAATAAAAAAAGAAATTTCTGAAGGAATCTTTGAAGGAACTGAAACACCTGCAGATACAATTTCTTGCGAAAAACAGTGCCTTATGCAAATATTAATGTTCCAGTTTACAATTATTCATTAGACGAAGCTAAAAAAATTGCTAGATGCGGCAGGATGGACTGCAGGAGCTGATGGAAAAAGACAAAAAAATGGAAAGCCTTTAATAATTACATTAAATTATAATGCTGACAGTGTAAGTGAAAAAGGCAATTTCAGAGTATTTTTGCACAACAGCTGTCTAAAAATTGGAGTAGAATTAAAAACGACTGGGGAAGAAGAGCAGTCTTACAGAGATAGAATGAAAAGGCGATTTTTGATATAGTATTTAATATTTCATGGGGAGTACCTTATGATCCGCAATCATTCCTAGGAGGTATGAGAAAACCTGTTTATGGAGATTATGCTGCACAGCAAGGATTATCTCAAAAGGCACAGATTGATGATTCAATTTTGAAAGGATTAAAAACGACAAGTGAATCTGAAAGAGCCGAACTGTTTAAATACGTATTAACAACATTGCAAAGATGAAGCTGTTTATATTCCAGTTACTTATGAAACAAACAGAGTAATCTTTTAATGACAGAGTAAAAGATGTTAAATTTGGTACATCACTGTATGAAGTGCCATATTATTCAATGAATTTGAAATAAGAAGGAAATTAAGAAATGAAAAAAATACATAATAAAAAAAGAATTTTTAATATCAATTCCTTTAATTATTGGAATTACTTTTTATTGCATTTTTGTCTTATAAATTTAATTCCATCAGATCCAGCAGAAGTGGCTCTGCGTGTAAATGATATTACTCCAACGGATGCAGATATTCACAGAATGCGTGAATTATTGGGATTAAATAGACCATTTTTATTGAGATATTTTTGACTGGCTTTGGAAAAAGTCTGCATTTTGATTTTTGGAATTTCTTATGTGAATACGAATAGGAAAGTTGCAGATGAAATTGCGAGAACTTTACCAGTTACATTGAAATTGGCTGGGATTTCACTTGTTATGATACTGAGCATAAGCATTCCGATTGGAGTGCTTTGTGCTGTTAACAAGAATAGCTCTTTTGACAGAATTACGAGAATCATTGTGTTTTTTTGGAACTGCTGTTCCAGATTACTAGCTATCATTAATTTTATTATCAATTTTTGCCTTAAAATTAAATATATTTCCAATAAGCGGGGCGCAAAAATAATATAAGTTTTTGAATTTTTATAAGTAAAAATGTTCACTATTTACAGATATGTTATAAAAATGTTATAATACAGTAAAAATGATTTTTAAAATTAAACTCAAAAAAAGTTATAAATGTTTTACTTTAAATTCTGAGATTATATAATTTTAGCAAATTTTATGTTTAAAGTTTGAGTATGATATAAAAATATATGATTGGAGAGAAAATAAGTGTGGATGTACATCATTTAAAAATTTTCTTTGAGGCATGCAAGGAAAAAAAGTTTTACTAAAAGCTGCAAAAAAATTTATTTATAAGTCAATCTGCGGTGTCAATACAAATAAAAAAACTGGAAACAAAATTAGGAATCCAGCTTATTGAAAGAAATTCTAAAAATTTTAGGCTTACTTTTGCAGGAAAAGAACTTTATCGGATGTCAAAAGATGTTTTTGATAAAATTTTGCGGGTAGAAAAGGAAATGGAGAAAATCTCGCATTATGGCAAGGGAAAAATTTGCATAGGAGCGACTCATAATATTGGTGAGCCTGTATTGCCGAGGATTATGGTAGAATTTAAGAAAAATAATCCAGAAATTGAATTTGATTTGTATATTAAGAATCGAGAATCGCTTGTAAGGCATTTGAAGGAAGGAACAGTTGATATTGCCCTGATGGAGGAATATTTTATTGAGGATAAGGAAATAAAAGTGATTGAAACGGAGGAATATCCATTTGTTGTTGTGGCTGGAAGGGAAATATCAGATTACAGGGAATTGAAGGGAATGCAGCTGTTAAAGCGGGATACGCTTTTGACAAGTAAATATCTTGACTTATTTGAAAAAATAATTGGATTTAATTTGGAAAACCGTATTGTAATAAATGGAAGTATTGAAACTATGAAAAATTTTATAAAAAGTGGGCTTGGTTTTGCTGTTTTGCCATATTACAGCGTTTATGAGGAAATTGAAAAGGGCGCATTGAAAGTTATTCATAATTTTGAAAAAAATCAGAAGATAAATTTCAAATTGCCTATATTCGTGAAAATGGAGAAAAAGCCAGGGAATTTCAAAGTTTGTAAAATTTGTAAAAAAATTATAAAATTACGCCTGCTTTATTTTTCAGTAAAAAAATAAATAATAATTTTATATTAAATAGACATATTCGGAAACTTCTAAAAATTTAATAAACGATGAAAGATTCTGAAAAACAAGGGATCTATAAGACGGGTATCTTGTAAGGAAATAGAAAAATATAGAATTATAGAACAGTGTCTATCAAATATACAGATAACTATGGAGGAAAATTATGTTAAAAGGAAAATATTAGAAATTCATATTTGACTGCCTTTTGAAACTGTAAAGGCATTTGTAGAAAATGAGGAAAATATTGAAAAAAACAGGAAAAAATTTCACAGGAGTTGGCATTGGCTTATAAAAATGGGAAAAAGTCGCTAATTGCTGGAAATGGTGGAAGCAACTGTGATGCGATGCACTTTGCAGAAGAATTTACAGGAAGATTTAGAAAGGACAGAAGAGCGCTTCCATCAATAAGTATAAGTGATTCTTCACATATTACTTGTGTTGGGAATGACTACGGATTTGATTTTGTCTTTGCAAAAGGCGTAGAGGCATTTGGGCAGGAAGGGGATTTTTTCTTTGGAATATCGACTTCGGGAAATTCTAAAAATGTGATTGAGGCTGTAAAAATGGCAAAGAAAAAAAATCTTAAAACTGTGGCATTGCTTGGAAAAGATGGTGGGAAATTAAAGGGAGAATGTGATTATGAATTTATAATTCCTGGAGAAACGTCAGACAGGATTCAGGAAGTTCACATGATGATTTTACATATTATAATTGAAGGCGTGGAAAGAGTTTTATTTCCTGAAAATTATTAAAATGATGTAATTTTACCATAATTCTATTATAAATTAATGGAAATTTATAAGGATTTTAACAGTTTAAAGTGGTATATTCTATTACAGTAAATTTAAATAAATTTACAAAATTTTGAAGAAAAGAGATGGTAAAGATGACAATATTGAAAAAAATCTATGCTAGTATTATCTGTAATGACATTAATTGGGAGGAATGAGCTTTTTGCAACAGCTAAAACTAAAAGAGCTCAGTTTAAAAAAAATCAGCGCAAAAGTTGTTAAAAAAATCAGACTCAAAAAAAGTTGCTTCAGAATCATACACTTGCGGTTCTGAAAAAAATAACAGTTGCTTATCCAACAACAAAAAAACTGCAAGAGTAACAACTAAAGCTGGAAAAGTTTATAATTTAAATGTAGCAGTGTCAGCTAGTGGATCAAGATATGTTTCTAAAAAAATGGAAATATTGAATTTTTTTAAAGGTGGAAAAGATGCCATTTACAGAGGGACCTAATGGTATTGAAAAATCTTGTACAAAAAGATAACTCTTAAAAATAAAAAAAGTAGAATAAAGGAATTTTTAATTTTAACTGAGTTTTTAGAAAGTGCAGCTGGCGGATTTAGTGAGTGAAATCATTGAATTTGCTGGTTGTACTTTTTTTATTTTTGCTTTTTATAAAATTCAATATAAGATCTGTTCGACAACCTAAATTTTTTTATTTCCACAAGGGTCAAGACCCCTTGTTTTAGAATATTCGTTTTATTAAATTTTTAGAAGTTTCCGAACAAGTCTATTATACTATTTTTCCATTAAAACAGCAGGCTGGTTATGAATTTCTTTGCAAGAGATCAAGATTTTTTTAGTTATCGAATAATATAATTTCCATTTTTTTAAATAAAGTTTAACATTATTTAGTATTAAATTTTTTTATTCATTGAAATAGAATGATTGAAAATCTTTGTTAAAAAGTGATAAAATTATAGAGTATAAGTAGAAAAATAAATTCAATAATTAAGAGAGGAAATTATAATGCACGAATTGGCTATAATCATTTCAACTTGGGTAATTCCGTTTGAGAGAATACATTATTTGATAATTATTATTTTTAGCTGTATCAATACTGCTGTCTGATAGATCACCAAATGCGATGCTCTCTTGGATTTTTACAATTTTTACATTTCCGCTTGGTGGGGCAATATTGTATCTCCTGTTTGGAATTAACTGGAGAAAGAATAAGATAATTTCAAAGAGAATGAAGGGTGAAGAAAAAAAACTGTTTTCAAGACTTTTTAACTTTATGCAGCGGGATGTATCGGATATTTTCAGGTCACGGGACTTTTTTTATTATAATCGGCTAAAAAATATAGATGGAAATGCTGATAAAATGTCTGAATCTGAAATAAAGAAAAAAATTCAAGGTCAAATTGATACGATGATAACAAATATTGGACTTCCTGCTCAGCAAAGGGAAATTGTGAAAATGCTTTACAGGGCTGAAGGGACCTTTTTGACTAATAATGATTCCTATAAGTTGTTTTACGGCGGTAAAGAGGCTTTTGACTCTATTTTGGAGGATATTGGAAATGCGAAAAATACGATTTATATGGAATATTTTTATATGGAAGGCTGATGAATTAGGAGAAAGAATAAAAAATGCACTTATAAAAAAGGCAAAGGAAGGTGTCAAGATAAAACTGCTTTTTGATGGGGTAGGGACATGGAAATTACCGAAAAAGTATAAAAGGGAGCTTAGAAATGCCGGAATTGAAATAAGATGGTTTTTGGATGTAAAATTTTTTATTTCCAAGATGAATTATAGAAATCATCGTAAAATAGCCTTAATTGACAATAAAATAGTTCATACTGGCGGAATGAATGTGGGTCAGGAATATATAGACGGCGGAAAGCGATTTGAAAGCTGGAGGGATACGAATATTAGAATTACTGGGGAAATAATAGGGCAGTATCTTGCGATTTTTGTAACAGATTGGCTAAATAGTGGAGGTAAATACAGTTTTGGTGAAGATGTAAAGGGGGAAGCGGTTCACGAATTGGAAGAGCAGAAGCCGATTGACAAACAGGAAAAGCTGGAATATTTAATGCAGGTTTCTTCAAGCGGGCCTGACACAGAGTGGACGACTTTAAAATATTTGTATTCTAAAATGATTGCAACTGCAAAAAATGAAGTTTTGATTCAAAGCCCTTATTTTGTGCCTGATACAGATTTGGTTTCCCAGCTGAAAATGGCAGCCCTTTCGGGAGTAAAAATAAAAATAATGATTACAGGAGTACCTGATAAAAAGATGCCATATTGGATTGCAGAAACTTATTTTGCAGAATTGATAGAGGCTGGAATTGAGATTTTTAGATATAAGGCAGGATTTTTGCACAGTAAAAATATAATAGTGGATGAAAAAATATCTACGATGGGAACGTGTAACTTTGATATGAGAAGTTTTGAGATAAATTATGAAGTAAATTCTGTATTTTTATAGTGTAGAAATTAGTAAAGATTTAAAGACACAGTTTTTGAAAGATTTGGAAGTGTGTGAAAGATTTGATGAGGCAAGATTGAAGAAGGTGACTTTTAGAAAACGGCTGAGAAATTCTGTATTCAAGTTAATTTCACCAATAATGTAAAAAAATTATAATAATTGTGGGAAGGAAGACGAATGGAAAAAAAAATTTCACGAAAGATGGACTTATTCTATTGAATAAAAAGTAAAGGGATAAGCTCGTTTGCGGCAATTAATGAGCTGAAGAGAAAAAAATAAAGGCTAAAAAAAGTCGGGCATGCAGGGACGCTGGATCCAATGGCTGAAGGGCTTATGATTGTTATGGTTAATGATGCTACAAAATTTTCTGATGACCTGATGAAAAAAAGGAAAAAGGAATATTATGTTGAAATGGAACTTGGATACAAAACTGATACTTATGATCTGGAAGGGACGGTTATTGAAAGATATGAGGCTGAAATAAATATAAGCAATGCCCAAATAATAAAAAGCTGTAAATAGTTTTAAAGGAAAAAAATAAAAGCAAATTCCCTCCAATGTATTCTGCAATAAAAGGTAGATGGGAAAAAAACTTTATGATTTGGCAAGAAAAAGGTGTGGAAGTTGAAAGAACAGAAAGAAATGTTGAAATTTCAGAAAGTTAGAAAAATAAAAAAATTGTTCGACCGAGATAAAAAAATTCAAAAAGATAATGAAAATATTAAAATTTCATTTTTATGCAAAAAGTCAGCAGTGGAACTTATATCCGTTCTCTAGTTTACGATATTGGGGAAAAAAATTGGGAGTTTTTTGCTACAATGACAAGGCTTGTGAGAACTAAAATTGGAAGATTTGAAATTGAAGATGCGATTGATTTGGAAAAGGCTGAAGCTGAAATTGATAAATTGAAGGAATTGGTGGAGGCTAAAAGGGAAAAATGAATCGTTTTTGGGCTACAAAAAGTGATGCTGTGATCAGGGCTGAAAAGATTCGGGAAATAGTGTGTTTTGTAGAAATAGAATATGTGCTTGACTATTTTGGGATAAATGTTTCCAATGAGAAATATGGAAAAATTGAAAAAAATGGAATGACAGTTATCGACACATTTAAAAAAATTTGAAAAATATAAGTAAAGAAGTTAATATGAGAAAAAAATCAAGGAAAATCAGAAATTTAAGATTTATGTGAGAAATAGAGACACAAATGAACGGGAATTTCGTGGAATTGTGAAAAATTGTAAATATTAAGGGAGATAGAATTTATTTAAAGAGAGATAAATACTTTTTGTAACTTTCAGAATTGAAAAAGTGGTGATAATAATATATGAAGAAGTCAAATAAATATGTATTTGATATCGAAGTTTTTTTCCAAATTACTTTTGTATTGTGTTAAAAAAAGTTGAATGATGATAAAATATTAATTATTGATTCGGATAATTTTAACCGTCAAAAAGAAACTTCTGTATGGAGTCATTTCAAAAAAATGTGCTAATTTCCTATGCGGGGCACAGTTTTGATGACATTGTGATTAATGATCTTTTAAAAATACAGAAATTCAAATGTAAATAGGAATAAATTAAACAGCGAAATAAAAAAATAATAAGAAATATGCCAAAAAAATGGATATAAAAAGCGAGAATCACGAATTTAATTCGTATGATCTGGCTTATGAATATAACTTGAATCTTGGGGTAAAAGGGTTTGAGTTTAATTGTGGAGATAATATTGAAGAGCAGGATTTTGCCAACTTTAATTATGTAATTAAAAAAATATATATGATAAAAACTGTTGACAAGGTAATTGACTACTGCCTTCAGGATGTTTTAGCAACTGAAAAAAATGTATAATTTTATAATTTCAGAAGAAAGTAACTGGGATGAAAAAGGAAAAATCTGTTAAATATACTTACAAAATGGCAATTACAGCAACAATATGAAACTTAAGGGAAAGATAAAATACTTAAATTATAGTAATGACAAACTTGTGACTATGCTTCTTAAACAAAAATTCTGATAACACCAGCCAGGCTAAAAATAAATTATTCAAAAAAAGAATAAAAATGGATGATTATGATAACTATCTTCAGAAAAAGTGTATAAATTGTCAATAAAAAAAGATCATCTGTATAAATGGCTTCTTGAAAACAAAAATTTTTTTCTTGAAAAAAAGATAGAAGCATAGTAAACAAAATACCAAGGGATCTGCTTTTAAAGTCATCATTTGTAAAGGATGTTTTTAAACAGATACAGAATAAGTATTGTGAAAAGAATAAAAAAAGAGTCTTTGCAAGGGAAGGCATTGAAATGGTTGGGAGCATCAGAAAATGATATTTTTTTATAACAAATGTAACCGATGAACTTTTAAGTAAAATAAGAAATAAAATAAATCATCAGTATCAGGATATTTTTCTCAATAGAAGATATTGATAAATTTTTTTGAAAAAAATAAATGTTCAATTTTATATAAAATAGGTGACAAAGTCAGAGGAATTAATGAATATCATTACAGCAAGCTAATTATGCCAAGAAATCATAGATGGATTTCAGAAATTTTTAAAAATTATATTTTTTTGGGAAAAAAAGGAAATAGGAACGGCGGTAAGAGAAGTTTTTTTCAGAAAATCCTGACATATTTTTTTATGTATGCTTCTGTTTATGAAGATATTTATGCCTGTGATGAAAATGGAAAAAAATGAAATTTGAAAGTAGTGAAGTGCTGGATAAATTTAGGAAATATCGGCTATATTTTTTTCAAGAACAGGATTATATAAGGCTGTTATCCGTAAAGATGAAAAAAATATTATGAAAAAAATATGGTTTTGGAGATATTAACGACAACTTGTATAAAGTGAGGAATGTTGAAACAAGCGTAAGCGAATTTGAAAAATTATGAGGATATTGACTTGGAAAGTTATATTGACTATATTCAAAAATTATATAGAAAAAAATATTTTTGGATAGCATATACGGATACCTTGCATACAGTCTTTAGGTGTGATATAATAAAAAAATAAGGAAGTAGAGGAAAAATAAAAGAAAATATGAGAATTTTAGGGATAGATCCTGGAACAGCGATAGTGGGATATGCTGTCGTAGATTATGAAAATGGCAAGTATAATCCGCTTGACTATGGCTGTATTTTTACAGATAAGGATGAGGACATGCCAATAAGGCTGGAAAAAATTTATGATGGGCTGGAAAACATTATAAAGCTATGGAAGCCAGCAGATATGGCTATTGAAGACTTATTTTTCTTTAAGAATCAAAAAACAGTAATAAAAGTAGGACAGGCTCGTGGAGTAATAACTTTAGCAGGGCAAAAAAATAAGCTGAATTTATACAGTTACACTCCGCTTCAAGTAAAAATGGGAATTGCAAGTTATGGAAGAGCTGATAAAAAGCAAATTCAGGAAATGGTAAAGTTAATATTAAAGTTAGATGAGATTCCAAAGCCTGATGATGCTGCAGATGCCCTTGCCATCGCAATTACTCACATAAATTCTAAAATAGGATTTGGCGGGTTTGACAGGGGAGATAATATTACAAAAAAAATTGAGTAAAAATTACTTCCAATCGAATAAAACTGGAAGATTACAAAAAAATTAATAAAAATAAGATTATGTATTAAAAAAATTTAGATAGAAAGAATGGTAGATAAAAATGAACATAGTTCTATTAAATCCAGAAATACATGTAAACACAGGAAATATCGGAAGAACCTGTGTTTTAACAAATACAAGGTTGCATTTAATAAAACCTCTAGGTTTTGAACTGGATGACAAGAAAATAAGACGTGCAGGGCTAGATTACTGGAAAAAAACGTACAGCTTTTTGTATGGGAAAAACTTGGAACACTTTTGGCAGGAAAAATATTGAAAATAACGAAAATGCAAAAATTTATTTTTGCAACGACAAAAAAACGGATCAAAGATATACAGATGTAAAAATTTAATCATGATGACTATATAATGTTTGGGCCTGAATCTCGTGGAATTCCTGAAGAAATATTGAATAAATATAAGGAAAATAATATTACGATTCCAATGCTGCCGCTTGGAAGATCGCTGAATTTGTCAAATGCGGTGGCAATTGTGCTGTTTGAGGCTTTAAGACAAAATAATTTTGAATATTAGTAAAGTTAAATAGCGTAGCAGGAGTATTTATATTTAAAAAAATTAAAAAGTTTTTGGGAAAAGTGGAGGGAAAATGAAACAATATTTGGATATGGTCAAGCATGTGCTTGACAATGGAGTAAAAAAGGAAAATAGAACAGGAGTTGATACAATTTCAACTTTTGCCTATTCGTATAAGGTTGACTTGAGTGAAGGATATCCACTTCTGACAACTAAAAAAATGTATTTTAATTCGATGCTGCATGAACTGTTCTGGTATTTGTCTGGGGAAGAGCATATTAAGAATTTACGTAAAAAGACAAAGATATGGGATGCCTGGGCGGATGAGGAAGGTAGGCTGGAAACGGCTTATGGAAGATTCTGGAGAAGATATCCTGTTCCAGAAATTGCTTTGGATGGGGAAGTTTTTGCAGATGAAAATAATCCCTGGACAACAAGAGAAGAAAATGGACAGTTAGTATTCGATCAGATTCAGTATATTATTGATACTTTGAAGGAGTTAAAAACAAATCCTAATCATAAAAATGGGAGAAGAATGATAGTTTTGGCCTGGAATCCAGGAAATGCGACAATTAGTAAATTACCGCCGTGTCATTATACTTTTGCATTCAATGTTTTAGGAAATAAATTGAATTGCCATTTGACTCAGAGAAGTGGAGATATTGCACTTGGGATACCATTTAATCTGGCTTGCTATTCGTTGCTTACAATGATGATTGCAAAAGAGTGTGGCTATGAAGCTGGAGAATTTGCTCATACAATAATAGATGCTCATATTTATGAAAATCATATTGAAGGATTGAAAGAGCAGCTGACAAGAAAACCGCTAAAACTTGCCAAAATCAAGATTGCGGATAAGCCATTTAATGAATTGACATTTGAAGATATTACGCTGGAAGATTATGAAAGCTATCCAGTTATTAAATTTGAAGTTGCGGTTTAATAATTTAAGAAAATATAAAAATAAAAAGGAGCTATGATGTTCAGTTTAATAGTTGCTGTTGGGAAAAAAATAATGAAATTGGGAAAAAAATAATCAGCTTTTTGTGGCATATTTCCTGAAGATTTGAAGAATTTTAAAAGGATAACTACTGGGAAAAACGGTTATTATGGGGAGAAATACCTATGAGAGCATAGGTAGGCCTTTTGCCTAATCGTGTGAATATTGTTTTATCGAGAAATTTTTTGGAAGCAGAAAAAAAAATAAATGAAGACAGAAAAAAATATGAAAATGAAACTACGAAGCTGGAATTTTTTGATGATTTTCAGAAGGTTGCTGAAAAATATAAAGATTTGCCAGAGGAAGTTTTTTTATTATTGGGGAGGCGAGATTTATAAAAAGTCGCTTGAACTTGGGATTATAAAAAGAATTTATATGAGCCATATTGATTTTTCCGATAGTGAGGCAGATGCTTATTTTCCAGAAATAGATTGGGGAAAATGGGTGACTTTGACAGAAGAAAATTATGATGGCTGGAAATTTTGCATTTATGAAAAAAATAAAATAAATATCTAAAGAGGAGAAGACAATGCCTAGGCTTAAATTTACAAAAGGAAATAGTGGTTGAGGCTGGATACGAATTGATGAAAAAGAAGGCTTTTCAAAATGTGAGTGTCAGAAAAATTGCAAATTATTTAAAATGTTCCACAGCGCCGATTTATTTTTAATTTTAGGACAGTAGATGAATTAAAGGAAGAAATTATAAATGTATGCAAGGAAAAAAATTAAAAAAATATCTTTATGGGAATTATTCAGAAAGAAAAAAATTTTTAAGTGGAGCTATTGGATTTTGTAATTTTTGCTAGAGAGGAAAAAGGAATTGTTTAGAACAATTTTTTTCTTGATACTACTGAAAGATTTGAAAAAAACTTTATGAAATGACGCTTAATGAACTTTTGACAAAAAGAAAACTTGCATGAAAGTTTTCCTTCATTGGAAATGGAAGAAGCTAGAGATGTCGTAGATAAATTATGGTATTTTTTTATTTGGATATGCAACTATGCTTTGTACAAGACTTGATGAAGATTATAGAAAAAAATGAAACGAATGAAATCATAAAAAAATAAAATATTAGAAGTAGTAAAATATTTTTCAGATGTAAATCTAAAAAAATGATGAAATAAATAGGAGAAAAAAATGAATAAATACAAATTTTTTTAGGAGCATTCCTTCATTTTTGTATACAGAATGCTTAGTTTTATGACAAGAAAAGAATATTTTTTCGCAGATGGAGTGGAAATGAATGATCCAAATATCATTGTTTTTTGGCATAGAAAAATTTTTACAGTTTGTAATGCTACACGAATTATTAAAAAAAAGGCTTCCATCGTAAGCGCCTCAAAGGATGGGGAGATATTGGCAGAATTGCTTAAAAGGGAAGGAAATAAGCTTATTCGAGGATCTTCAAACAAAGATAATATAAAAAGTCTAAAAGAAGCTATGAAATATGCCAAAAATAAATATACTCTTGGAATTGCTATAGATGGTCCAGCTGGACCTATTTTTGAACCAAAATCAGGTGCAATCTTTATAGCGAAAAAGACAGGAATGCCAATTGTGCCAGTCAGTTCCTATTGCAGTAAAAAGTGGATTTTTAAGAATATGTGGGATAAACTTGAAATACCAATGCCGTTTTCAAGGTGTGTTCATTATGTTGCAGAGCCGTTTTACTTGACTCGGGAAAGTTCTATGGAGGAATCAATAGAATTGGTTAAAAAGAGAATACATGAAGCTGGGTATAAGGCATTTGAGATTTATAACAAAAAATATAATGAAAAAAATAAAAAAAGATTGAATTTAACGAAGAAAGTTTTGGAAGATAAAGAAATATAAATATTTATATAAATTATAAGGAGGAATTAAAAATATGTCAAAATCATTTTTATATAACAACACCAATTTATTATCCTAATGCGGCACCGCACGTGGGAACAGCTTACACAACAATAATTTGTGATATGGTAGCGAGATATAAAAGATTAACAGGATATGACGTTAAGTTTTTGACTGGAGTGGATGAGCACGGGCAAAAAATTCAAGAAGCAGCAGAAAAACGGATATACACCTCAACAATGGGTTGACAAAATGTCATTAAATTTTACAACTTTATGGGAAAAATTAAATATTTCAAACACTGATTTTATGAGAACCACTCAAGAAAGACATATTAACAGCGTTAGGGAAATTGTGAAAAGAGTTAATGAAAATGGCGATATTTATAAAGGTGAATACTGGGGTAAATATTGTGTTTCAGAAGAAACATTTGTTCCTGAAAATCAGTTAGTTGATGGGAAATATATGGGAAAAAGAAGTTATTGACGTAAAGGAAATTTCATACTTTTTCAGATTGTCAAAAATATGAAGATGCATTATTAAAAATATATTGAAGAAAATCCTGAATTTATCAAGCCGGAAGGTAAAAAAAATGAAGTGGTTGCATTTATAAAACAAGGATTGCAGGATTTATCAATTTCAAGAACGACTTTCGATTGGGGAATACCTTTAGAGCTGGAAGAAGGGCACGTAATTTATGTCTGGTTTGATGCCTTGACAAATTATTTGACTGGAGCAGGATTTGCTAAAGATCCTGAAGAATTTGCAAATGTCTGGACAAATGGTACGGTAAATCACGTTGTTGGAAAAGATATTTTGAGATTTCACGCTATTATTTGGCCTGCTATGCTTATGTCAGCTGGAATAAAATTGCCTGATACAGTTGCGGCACATGGATGGTGGACTGTTGAAGGTGAAAAGATGTCTAAGTCGCTTGGAAATGTCGTTAATCCAGAAGAAGAAGTGGAAAAATATGGACTTGACGCCTTTAGATATTATTTGATGAGGGAGGCGACTTTTGGGCAGGATGCAGATTATTCTAAAAAGGCGATGGTTCAGAGAATAAATGCAGACCTTGCAAATGATTTGGGAAATTTGCTTAATAGAACAATTGGAATGCAAAAGAAATATTTCAATTCGGAAGTTGTATTAAATGAAGCTGAAGAAAGTTTTGATGCTGAAATTAAGGAATTTTGGGGAAATACATTGGCGGACTTGGATAAGCATATAAATAATTATCAATTTTCTGAAGGATTAAAGGATATTTGGAAATTTATTTCAAGAATGAACAAATATATTGATGAATGTGAACCTTGGAAACTTTCAAAAGATGAAAATCAAAAGGACAGATTGTCGACAGTTATGTATAATTTAGTAGATTCACTTTATAAGATTGCTGTAGTAATTTCGCCATTTATGCCTGAAACTGGACAAAAAAATGATAGATCAGCTAGGACTGGACAAGGATGTTACTAAATTGCTTCTGGATGATGTAAGAGAATGGAAAAAGTTATCCTGTTGGAAATAAATTAGGCAAAAGCAGTTCCGTTATTTCCTAGAATTGAGCTGGAAGAAGAGCCTGAAAAAGAATACAATGAGAATTTAAAAATTGAAAATCCAATTACGATAGATGACTTTAATAAAATTGAAATAAAAGTTGTTCAAATTGAAAAAAAGTGCAAAAAAAGTTGAAAATGCTGATAAATTGTTAAAATTCATTGTAAATACAGGAAAAGAAAAAAAGGCAGATTATTTCAGGAATTGCAAAATGGTATCCAAATGAGCAGGAATTAGCTGGTAAAAAAAGTGCAGGCTGTGTTAAATTTAAAACCAGTTGAATTAAAAAGGGAACTTTCACAAGGAATGCTTTTGACAACGACAGAAAAGAAAAACTAAACTAGTAATTATAAATGATGAAGTAAAGGTTGGAACAACTGTAAAATAAATAATTTTTAAATTATGATTTATTTTTAGGCAGAGTTTATTATAAATTTATATTTAATGAGGTAATTTGTTACCTTTTTATTAGACTGTTTCGATAACTGTATAAACTAGAATTTAATAAAATGAATGTTCTAAAGCCAAAGGGTCTTGATTCCTTATATAGATAAAAAAACTTAGGGTTATCGAATATATGTGTTGAGTAAAAAGAGAAAAAAAGCGGGGATAATTTTTTAACGAATAGGAAATGTGATAAAAAAATATGAAAAAAATGTATATATATATTATTTGTGTTATTATTTTTTTAGTATCTTGCTCAAAGAATAATGCTGGTTATGACGCACTTGAAAGAGGGCTTATTGGCATTTTGGAAAAGAAAGACTATGAATATATAATGAAAAAAATATCAATGAATCGGCAAAGGCCGGAAATGAAGATGTCTATGGACTTGCCTATACCTATCTTGCTGAAAATGGGAGCATGTTTTTTAATAAATATATGAAAAAAAGTAAAGGACTTGCCGAATACTATCAGGCTCTTTTGTTACAGCAAACCAATGGAGATGAGCTTCAAATTCTAGATCTTTTGGAAAGTTCAGCAAAGCAGGGGAATGTAAAGGCATATTACGTGATTGGAAATATATATGAAAACAAGCTGCAATTTACAAAGGCGCAGGAATACTTGAAGAAGGGCAGAGATGCTGGAGAAATTTATTCACTTTATTCTTATGAATATAATAAAAAAATTAATGAAATTTTTATAAACGGATAGAAGAGCTTAATCAGAAATTAAATGATGGAACAATTACAATGGAGGAAAAAAAGGAGCTTGGAACTTTGGTTTTGGAAAAAGTTTCAAATCCAGAAAAGGCTTACGATATTTTAAAGGATTTTCTGTCTGAAAATTATTCTCCTGCACTTTATGCAAAAGCAAAATTACTGGAAAATGATGACAAGGAAGAAGAAGCTGTGCAAATTTATAATCAGATATTTGCACAGAATAAATATTATTTAGCGGCATTTGAACTGGCTTCACGGCTTGTAAAGGATCAAAAGAACTATAATTTGGCATTGAAAATATTAGATGATACAAATTCTGATGAAGTTCTTATTTTGGGATATAAAGGATTTATTTATGAGAATCTGAAGGATTATTCAAAAGCTGAAGAGTTTTATCAAAAGGCTGCAGATAAAGATGATATTGATGCAATGAATTATCTTGGACGTCTGTATGAAACTCAGAAAGAAATGAAAAAGGCTAAAAAAATATTTATAACAAGGCATATATGTTAGGTTCGGTTTCAGCTGGATACAAACTTGCCTATATTCTTGAAGATGAGGAAAAAGAGAAAAATCCTGCAGATAGCAATGAAAATGAGCCAGAAAAACGAAACAAGGAAGCTAAAAAAATACTTGAAAGACTTGCAAATAGCGGAGATGACTATTCGATGGTAGATTTGAGCCTGTATTATCCTGAAAATGATAAAATGGTTAGAATTTTTGAATTTGGAAGCGTACTGCAAAAGCTGAATACAACTGCATTTTACAATTTAGGAGTTTATTATTATACCAAAAAAAATAAAGATAAGGCAAAATTTTATTTCAAAGTTGCTAAAGAAAATGGATACGATATTGGAGATGTCTTTAGTGCTTATATAACTGAACAATAATGTTTGTCAGTAATACTAAAAATTTTTTTATGTACAAAAAAATAAATGTTTTTCATGGAAAAATTCTAATAGATATGATGTATAATTACTAAATTATTATAATAATAAAATTTATGAAAAGGAGAAAACTTTAAAAATGAAAAAGATAATTTTAATGATGTCGACGCTTTTATTATTTGTAGTATCGTGTGGAACTAAGGAATTTAGTGTTGATGTGGATGGAAAAGGAAAAGTTCCTAACTTTGAATTGAAGGATCTTAACGGAAAAAAAGTGCTGATCTTGGTAAAAATTATGAAAAAAATGGGAAAAAGACTTTGTTTATTGTAGCGGCTGAATGGTGTCCACACTGCAAGGAAGAATTGCCTGAAGTTCAAAAAAATTTTATGATGCAAATAAAGACAAGGTAAATGTGATTGTAGTATTTACAAATAATAATACTAATCTTGGAAAAACACAAACTTATGTAAAGGATAACGAATACACTTTCCCGGCTTATTATGATGAAAATGGTACAGTTACTCGTGGATTTTGCAGTTGATGGATTTCCATTTAACTTAAAGATAAATAACGGAAAAAAGTTGAGGAAAAAAACTTGAATTGCCAGTTGATTTTTGATTCATTGACAGCTTCTTTTCGGAAAAATAATTTTACTTTAGTTTATTTTTGTTTAAAAATAGGAAGTTTTTAGTGACAGAGGATTTTGCAAAAAAATAATTTAAAAATAAAAAAATAAAAAAATCTTTACAAATATAAAAAAATATGATAGAATTATACTTGAATTTATACTATGAATATAAGTTTGCCGCTATATTCTTGGTTTAAATAATAAATATTAGGAGGAAATAAAATGGCATTAAAACCAAAAAAAGAAATTATTGAAGCATTCGGAAAAAAATGCTCAAGATACAGGATCTGCAGAAGTTCAAGTTGCACTTCTTACAGACAGAATCAGTCATTTGACTGCTCACTTGAAAAAAACACATCCTAAAGATGTTCACTCAAGAGTAGGATTATTGAAAAATGGTTGGTAAAAAGAAGAAGATTATTAAACTATATTAAAAAAATAGAAACGTTGATGATTATAGATCATTAATCGAAAAAAATTAGGAATCAGAAAATAGTAATTAAGATAAAAAGAGCGTATTTATGTATGCTCTTTTTTTAAAAAAATTTTAAAGGAGTTAAGATAAATAGATGAAATATAAAGTAAGCGAGAAAATAGCTGGAATTTTTTTGTGATTTTTTTCTAAAAAAAGGTATTGTCATTTTTTTCTCTTAAAAATTAGATATAAAAATTTTTTGAAGGTTTTTGAATTCTTGCATACCATCTTATAAAAAAAGACGGTTACTTACGATAAATAATATAAAAAAATGCTTTTTCCTGAAAAAAAGATGAAAAGGAAGTTGTGAAAATTGCAAAAAGAATCATATAAGACAATGGGAAAAATGATAATGACTTCGATTTTTTTCTGGAGGAAATTACAAAAGATGGGAATACTGTTGTAGAAAATGAAGAATTAATGAAGAAGGCTTGTGAAAATAATGAAAAAGGCGGTTTTAATTGTGTCGCTTCATTTGGGAGGATTTGAAGCGGGGAGTAAAATGCGTGATATTAGAAAATTTTATGCAGTTTTTAGAAATCAGAAAAATAAAAAAATTAATGATCTGATGACAAAATGGCGTGAAGAAGGGGGTTAAATTCATTGCCCCTGCATAATAATGAGGCGCTTAGCGCGACGATAAATGAAAAAAATCTATTATTGCACTTGCTTCGGATCATTATGGGAAAGATGTGAATGTGATGTTTTTTGGACGTGAAACGACAGGGGTTGCAGGGCCTGTGCTGCTTTCGATGAAGCACAAAATACCGATAGTTTTGGCTTATGCGATATTTGATGGCGATGTTGTACGAGTTGTAAATAAAAAACTTATTCAAATTGAAAAGCAAAAGAAATTGAAGGAAACAATGCAGTTTAATATGCAGAAAAATTTATAATGAATTTGAAGAAATTATAAGAGAGTATCCTGAACAATACATGTGGCAGCATAACAGATGGAGAAATAAGAAAAAATAAATATAAGAAAGAAATAGATAAGAAGAAAATAAGTCAAAGAAAAAAAGTAAAAATTTATCTTTCTAACTTGAATATGTGAAAAAAATTATGATAAAATTAAATGACGAAGTTTTTTTGGAGGAAAATATGAAAAAAATATTTATGTCTATTTATTTTTGTTAATTCTAACAAGCTGTACAACTTTAAGTCCTGCAGTAAATAGTATATCTCAAATTGAGGCAAAGTGAAATCAGTGCAGAGATAGGAAAAAGTTACTGAAGATTTAAAAAAATGCTGCCAGCTTAAATGAATATGATAAATTAAAAAGAAGTTTTTTTACCTACATTTAAAAAAATAATATTATTGTAAAAAAAATACAAGAATACGATCTTTCAGGATTGACATTTGTTTTTTTCCGATGTGAATGTCGTATCAAAAAAATAAGGCAAATAGTGTGATGGTAATTAATTTTGCCACAGCGAGCAATTATTACAAATTAACTTGGAAAAAAAGACAGATGACAATGTGTGGAAGATTTCAAATGTAGCTGAAAAAAATAGGAAGGAGAAAAAAATGAGCATATCAATAGCAATTTTGTTGATTGTTATTTTTTTCTTTTTTTAACTTTTTATAGCTTATTTTTTTGGAAGTTCAATTTTTAAAAAGAAGTATGGAGATTTGAATGAACTGGAATTAAAAAAATCGTTGATGCTAAAAAGAAGACTTGAGACATCAAAAAAAGAAGTTGAAAGAGAAATTGAATCGTTTAGGAAAAGAAGAAACATTAAAAGTCAAAGAAGAATTGTTAAATGAGAAAAAAATAGCAGACGATGAAATAAAAAAATGAAATCAGAGCTTGCCATTAAGGAAGAAAGAATTGCCAAAAAAAGAGGAAACGTTGGAAACAAAAATGGAACGTTTGGAAGAGAAGGAAGCTAAAAAGCGATAAACATCGTGAAAAATTATTCCGAAGAGAAAAAGAACTGGAAGAAATGATTGCAAGTGAGGAAAAGGAACTGGAAAGAATTTCAGAATTGACACAGGAGGATGCCAGAAAAATCATTTTGACTAAACTGGAAAATGAGCTGGATCACGATAAGGCTGTGTTAATTAGGGATTATGAGTATAATTTAGACAGGGAGAAGGACAGAATTGCCAAGAGAATTATTTCTACTGCAATTGGAAAAGCTTCTGCTGACTATGTTGTGGATTCAACAATTTCAGTTATTCAGCTGCCAAGTGAAGAAATGAAAGGTAGAATTATTGGACGTGAAGGAAGAAATATAAGAGCTATTGAAGCGGCGACTGGAGTTGACCTGATAATTGATGATACTCCTGAGGCAGTTGTGTTATCTTCGTTTGATGGCGTAAGAAGAGAAGTGGCTAAAATTGCACTTGAAAAATTAATCTCAGATGGACGTATTCATCCGACAAAAATAGAAGAAGTTGTGGCAAAGGCACAGCATGAAGTGGATGAAAGCATAATGGATGCAGCAGAACAGGCAATTCTTGAAGTTGGAATTCCAACATTGCCACGTGAAGTCCTAAAAGTATTTGGACGTTTAAAATTCAGAACATCTTTTGGACAAAATATTTTGCAGCATTCAATTGAAGTTGCACATATAGCGGCGACATTAGCGGCAGAAATTGGAGCAAATGTGGATATAGCCAAAAGAGCGGCATTATTGCACGATATAGGGAAGGCTTTTTCACATGAACAGGAAGGTTCACATGCTTTAAATGGTGGAGAATTTTTGAGAAAATTTTCTAAAGAAAATGAAATTGTGATAAATGCGGTGGAAGCACATCATAATGAAGTTGAGCAGTTAAGTATTGAAGCGGTAATAGTACAGGCTGCAGATTCGATTTCGGCTTCAAGGCCAGGAGCAAGACGTGAAACATTATCAAATTACTTAAAACGTCTGGAACAACTGGAAGAAATTGCCAACAGCCATGAAGGAATCGAAAGTTCATATGCAATTCAAGCAGGAAGGGAACTAAGGTTAATTGTTCATCCAGATAATATTGATGATGACAAGGCTACAATATTAGCTAGAGATGTTGCTAAAGAAATTGAAGAAAAAATGCAGTATCCAGGGCAAATAAAAGTTACAGTTATTAGGGAAACCAGAGCTGTGGAATATGCAAAATAACAATAAAGAAATAATAAATATAGATTAAAAAAATAGAGCTAATCCATTAAAAAAATATCTTTTTAGAGTGTGTTTAAATTTTTATGTAAACTAAGAAAGAGATAATTTTTATTTTTGGAGGCTCTTTTTGTTATAACTATTTAACAAATATTTTTTTATTTATTTTCATAAGATTGCTTATTGCCGTAAATTAAGTTGTTTAAATTAATAGAGAGCAAAAATTTATTGGAAAAATAAATTAAGAAAAAAACTATAAAAATAAGGATATGTAGTATAATAAATATTATAAAGTAAAATTATTTTTTTAAACTAATCTTAAAAAAATCTTTTTTTGGTTTAGATTAGTTTAAATATTGAAACTGCTTGATAGCTATGTAAATTTGTTATTTGGCAAGGAATCAAAAAAATGAAGATGTAAAGGAATGATTTTTAGATGAAATTTTTTTAATAATTGGGGATGTTGTTGGAAGACCTGGCAGAAATACGCTGTTTAAATATTTGGAAAAAAAGACGGCAAAATTATGATTTTTATTATTGTAAATGGAGAAAATTCTGCTGGCGGATTTGGAATAAATGTGAAAATTGCGAAGGAAATGTTTGAAAGAGGTGTAAATGTCATAACTTTGGGAAATCATAGCTGGGATAAGAGAGAAATTTATTCTTATATTAATGAGCAGAAAAATTTGATTAGACCTATTAATTTTACAAAGGAAGCACCTGGAAACGGATACACAATTGTAGAGAAAAATGGAGTAAAAGTGGCAGTCATAAATGCACAATGCAAAGTGTTCATGCCGCCAATTGCTTGCCCATTTTTGGCAGTTGAGGAAGTTTTGCCTAAAATAAAGGAAGAAACAGATGTTATTATACTTGATTTTCATGGAGAAGCTACTTCAGAAAAGCAGGCTATGGGATGGAATTTAACTGGAAGAGTATCGGCAGTTTATGGAACTCATACGCATACTCAAACGGCTGATGAAAGAATACTGCCTGGAGGAACAGCTTATATTTCAGATATTGGAATGACTGGAGGACATGACGGTATTTTTGGGAATGAATAGGAGGGAAAGCATTCAAAGATTTAAAGATGGAATGCCGACAAGATATTCTGTATGCGAAGAAAATTTAAGAATTAATGGAATTGAACTGGAAGTAAATGAAAAGACAGGAAAAGCAGTTTCTATAAAACGTGTAAACATGGGATACGATGAAATATAAAAAAATAGGGGAAAAATTTAAGAATGAAGTGGATAAAAAGTAAGAGTAGATTATTTTTTTCAGATAATTTAGAAGAAACTAAAAGCAAAAATTAGTAAATATGTTTAATGAAATTGGAATTAATCAAGTTGAAGTAATTGATTACTTTTTTTCAGAAAATGAACTTGACTATAATGCTAATTTTTTTCTAGTAAAAATGATGTTTGGAGTATCATCGGATATATTGTGGATAATAGATTTGCAAATACAAAAGTTAAATATTATTTTTTTAATAATTTAAAAGAATTTATGGAAAATGAAAATGAATTTATATATGAAATTTTTACAGCCAAATGTAACGATGAAGACTGGCAAGATGAATGGAAAAAGTATTTCCATACTGTAAATATAACTGACAATATTGTGATAAAGCCTAGCTGGGATGAATATGAGCCATCTGATAACGAAATTGTAGTTGAAATTGACCCTGGACTTGCCTTTGGGACTGGAACACATGAAACGACTTCGCTTTGTGTGGAATTTTTGGAAAAATATGCCCAAAATAAGAAAAAAACTGCTTGATATTGGATGCGGTTCCGGGATTTTGATGCTGATTGGGAAGAAATTAGGTGTAGAAAAGGTTGTTGGAATTGACATTGATGAGAAAGTAAATGATGTTGTGCTGGAAAATTTTTCTAAAAATGGAATAAACGAGAATTTTCAAGTGATAATTGGAAATCTTGTGGATGATGTAAATGAAAAATATGATTTGGTTGTCTCGAAATATTCTGGTGGATGTTTTGGAAAAAAACTGCTTGAGGATATAGAAAAGATTTTTGGAAAAAGGATGCAACAGTTATTTTTTTCTGGGAATTTTTGAATGAAAAAGGAAGAGGCATTTTGTAAAAGAAGGCTAAAAAAATTATAATTTGAAAGCAGATTGACAGGAAAGAGAAAGAAATAATTGGGTGTCGCTTGTTTTTTTAAATATGAAAATTAACTGATTTTTAAAGAATAACTAAGTGCTATTTAGATTAATAAAATAATTTTGATATTTAAGTTTGATTAAAAAAATTTTTTTCATTATATAGAGAACAGAAATAAAATTTGTTTAGTTATATGGATTTAAATTACAATATTGTAAAAATAAGGAAATTTTGATTTCTTGATAAAATAAAAATTGAATATATTTAGCAAATAAATAGTATGTGAAAATAAGAAAGTAGGAAAAATTATGATAATCGCTATTGATGGTCCAGCAGGAAGCGGTAAAAAGCACTATTGCAAAGCTGGTTGCAAAGGATATGGGGCTTGTTTATCTTGATACTGGAGCTATGTACAGGATTGTTACGTTAAAGGCTTTTAAATGAGGGAATATTGGGGAATGATGGATTGAAATGAATTGGAGAAAATAAAAAAACTGCTTGATGATCTTAATATTGATATTAGAGATAATGGATTTTATCTTGATGATGTTGATGTAAGTGAAGAGATTAGAAAGCCTGTTGTTTCAGAGAATGTATCAGATGTTGCGGCAATTCGGGAAGTTCGTGAAAAAATGGTAGATTTACAGAGAAAATTTTCAGAATCTAAAAATGTCATTTTGGATGGACGTGATATTGGAACGGTTGTTTTTTTCCAAATGCGGATTTGAAAATTTTTTTGGTTGCTGATGCTAAGGAAAGGGCTAAAAAGACGTTATAGGGAACTTATTGAAAAAGGTGAAAATGTTGAGATTGAAGAAATTTATGAGAATATTTTGAAAAGAGACAAGATTGACTCGACACGGAAGGAAAGTCCATTAAAAAAAGGCAAAGGATGCAGTTGAAGTTGATACTACTTCTAAAAAGTATTGAAGAAGTGAAAAATGAGATTTTGAGAATGGTAAATTCAAATATTTAATGCTATTTTCATTTTAAACAGTGGGATGGCTATAAATTTCTTCAGGTCAATACCTATTGTTAGTAAATAGTATAAAATATAACTTCTATTTTTTTAAATGGGGTTTAGTATAATGTTATTTTAGAGAATTTATTACGAAATTTTTTTATTAAGGAATTGAGATTTTTTTATTAGAAGCTTTAGGGATCTTTTGATTTTTTTGACAGAATTTTATATTAGTTTAAACTTATAACTTTTTCTTTAAAAATCCTGATAATTATTTTTAGATTTTATTTTTTTGGATTATAAAATATAGAGAATATAATAAAAAAAGGGAAAAAAATCAAAAAAATTTGAAAAAAAATACTAGACAAATACTGAAAATAGTGTATAATAATCTAGTAATTTAATAATTAAAAAAATAAAGCGGAGGTTTGATTAATATGTCAAAAAAAGAATTTGTAGATGCTTATGCAAAAGCTACAGGAGAAACTAAAAAAAGAGCAGAAGAATTGGTAAACCAATTTTTAGATACTGTGGAAGAAGTATTATTAAATGGAGATTCAGTTCAATTTGTTGGATGGGGAAACATTTGAAGTGAAAAGAAAGAGCAGCAAGAACTGGAATTAATCCACAAACTAAAGAAGAAATTCAAATACCTGCAAAAAAAGTTGTTAAATTTAAAGTTGGTAAAAAATTAGCTGATAACGTAGCTGAAGGAAAATAATCTTTAAATTAGCACAAGAATACTTATGACTGCAGTCGTGAGAGTTTCGGGTAAACTGATAAAAGGCTATTTCTAAATGGAAAATCATTGGGAGATAGTCTTTTTGCTTAAAAGATAAGTAGAAAAAAAGTTAAAAGATAGGTGGAATATGATTTTTATATAATTTATTAAGAAATTTACTGTATTTTTGTAATAATGATTTTAGCAATATTTAATGGCAAATTACTAAAAATTTTTTTAAATCACGATTATTTCAGAAAATAGAGAATGATGATTTTTTTAAATAGTGGTGAGGAGGCAATTTTTTTATTCACTTTTCATCAGTTGGAGAATTTAATTTGACAAAGGAACTTATTTCAAAAATATTAGAGGGGAAAAAAAGACTGGGAAAAAAAGAGAAGGTTATTCTTTCTGTTATGACAAATACTGGATTTGAGGCAGTTAGTAAAAGAATATTCTGAAAATAGGAATGTAAAAAAATATTTTATTTTCCACTTGATGATTTTTCTTGCAATTCGTAAAATTTATAAAAAAATATAAAAATAAAAAAACATTGATTATAGAAACCGAAATTTGGCTGAATTTATATTATTTTTGCCGCTAAAAAAATGGAGAATTATTTATTGTCAATGGGAGACTTACTGAAAAATTAAAGTCATATCTAAAATTTGGCTGGATTGTCAAAAAAACTGTAAATCGTGCAAAAAAATAATGGTGCAGAGTGTTTCTGACAGGAAAGATATGAAAAACTTGGAATTAAAAGGGATAAAATTAAGGTTTATAAAAAAATTTGAAATATTCAATTAAATATAATAAAATTTCAGAAGATCAAAAAAAGAATATTATGATACAGTTATAGACAGAAATAAAAAAATAATTGTATGTGGAAGCACACGTCCAGATGAGGAAAAAAAATTTGGCTGGATATTTTTGAAAAAAATAAATATAAATAATGAATATCAGCTGATTATTGTGCCACGGCATTTGAAACGGGTTTATGAGATTGAAAAAAATGATTTTTGGAAAAAATTTTTCAAGAAATGACTATTCTTTGTTTACCAAAATTGAAAAAGAATAAAAAAAATAGTGAAATGGGGAAATATAAAAAAAATAGTCATAGTTGATAAAATGGGAATTTTTAACTGATTTTTTTATCAGATAGCGGATTTTGCATTTGTTGGCGGGACACTCGTAGATATTGGCGGGCATTCGATTTTAGAGCCGCTTTATTATGGGAAAAAGCCGATTATTGGGAAGTATTTTTCAAAATATTGAAGAAATTGTGAAGGATGCTAAAGAACTTGGGTTTATTGAAATTGTGGAAAATGAAGATGAGATTGTTGAGTATTTGAAAAAAAATTTGAAAATATTGATACGAAGGAATTTTTTTGAAAAAGAATAATGAAATAAATAAAATACTGGATGAAATTTTTATATTAAAAATTTTTTTGAAAATAATTAAAAAAAGAAAAGGAAAACAAATAAAAAAATGGAAGATAAAAAAACAAGGATAAGATTGAAATTATTGGGAAAAAAATGGGCAGAAAAATTGAAATTACTGAAGCCGAGCAGAAAAAGAAGGGCTAAAATAAAGAAAGTTAATGATGAATTTAAAGTAGCAAATGCGGAAAAAAAGCAGAATTATAAAATGAAAAGGAAATTTGGAAATATTTCTTTGAAAAAGCCTAAAAAAATTATAATAAATATATGTATGAAATGCTTGAATTTCCTGAGCATTTGATGTATAATAATGAAAGTGTTGATGAATATCGTGGAAAATGGAATGAATTTTTTGGAAATAAAAATGACATTTATTTGGAAATAGGTTGTGGAAGTGGAAATTTTACGGTTCAAAATGCAGAGAAATTTAAAGATAGAAATTATATCGCATTGGAATTACGATTTAAAAAGACTTGTCTTGGGAGCAAAAAAAATCTAAAAAAAGAAACTTAGATAATATTTTTGTTTGTAAGAAAAAGAGCGGAAACAATACTGGATTTTTTTGGGAAAAGATGAAATTTCAGGAGTGTATATTAATTTTTCCTGATCCTTGGGAAGGTGAGGAGAAAAAAAGAGTTATAAGCAATAGTTTGTTTTCTAAATTAGATATTATTTTAAGAACAAATGGGAAATTATTTTTTTAAAAACTGATCATGATCAATATTATGAAGATGTTTTTGGAATTGGTAAAGAAACTTGATAATTATGAAATTATTTACCATACAAATGATTTGCATAATTCAGAAAAAGGCAAGTGAAAAAAATATTAAAACTGAATTTGAACAAATGTTTTTTTGAGTAAACATAATATGAATATTAAATATATAGAAATTGAAAAAAATTAAATAGCATAAGATTAAAAGTATTGAAAGGAGTGAGAAGATAAGAAAATTTGGAAAAAAATAAATCCAAATTTTTTTATAAAAGGTTATGGAAAATAAAAAAATACATATAGTGAACTGCTTTTACAAGTCAAATCCATTTAATTATACTATACCGGCATTACTGGAGGCACATGGAAGATTATATGGACTGACTCCGAAAGATTCAAGAAAGGCTAAAGTGCTGGAATTAGGATCATCATTTGGAGGAATATTATTACACAGGCACTTTATAATCCTGAAGCTGAATTTGTTGGAATTGATTTGACAGCTGAACAAGTTAAAAAAAGGAAATGAAGTTATTAAAAAAAATAGGTTTTAAAAAAATATAAAATTAATTGAAAAAAATATTTTGGATATAAATGAAGATTTTGGAAAATTTGATTATATTATTGTTCATGGTGTATTTTCTTGGGTTCCAAAAGAAGTGCAGGATAAAATTATTAAAATTTGCAATGAAAATTTGACCGAGGAAGGAATTGCCTACATTTCATATAATACTTATCCAGGATGGAAGGAACCTGATAAAATACGAGAAATGATGATTTATGCAAATAAATATTTCCCAGAAATTTCATTAGGGGATAAAAAAATCAGCGTGGAAAAGCTTTTTGTTTCAATTGTTGCGGAACAAATGAAAATATACGAGGATATTTCTAAGAAAAAAGGAGATTTTATTAAGCAGATAGAAGAAGTTGTAGGTATGCAAGATTATTATGTGGCTCACGAATATTGTGAAGATATTAATAGTGCTTTATATTTAAATGAATTTGTAGACTTAATAAAAAAAGGAAAATTTAGAATATATATCAGATGTTGCCTTGAGATTATCCATTATCAGCACTTATAATAAGGATACTGTGGATAAGTTGCAGCAGTTGTCGCAAGGAGATCATGTAATAAAGGAACAATGTCTTGATTATATACTTGACACTAAATTTAGAAGATCACTAGTTTGTAAAAAAATAGTCAAGCTAAAAAAACTTAATTTTTAGCGAAAGCTTTCCTAATGAAGTATTGGATTCATTCCTGTTATCATTGAGATATACGAAGGAAGAACTGAAAACATTGAATGAGGATAATGTTAAGGAAATTATGCTTCATCTGGCAGAAACACCGAATAAAAGTTTTGTTGTTAAGGATGCCATAACATATTGGGAAAAAAATATTGCTAAAGATAAAAATGAGGAAAAAGAAAAAAATGAAGTGCTTTCTAATTTGAGAAAATTTATTTTGAACAGCATGATTAATGGTAAAATCAAATTTTACTGTTCTGAAAATGAGATAGTTCCTTATGAAGAAAATAAAGTTTATATTCCTGAAAAAAATTCAGAAATTACATAAGAACTTTGATTATTGGAGAAGGTGCTGGAGTAGTAGGAATAGCAAATTCGAGAAATGAAATTATTAATGACTTAAATGATGTTGATGTAATAGTTGCAGATATTTTTATCAGAACCAAAAGACAGAAAAAGAAATAATTGAAAAAAATTATCAAAAACTGCCATTTATAGAACAATGCCAGATGGAGAGAAAAAGAAGTGGAAGCTTCTGAATATTTGCCTGAAAGCATAAGAAAATTTGAGTTTTTTTAGGTTATTTTTTTCAAAAAGATAAAATTGGTGCAAATTAGTGATAGGCGAAAATATACTTATCACTTTTTTTGCATAGTTATTTATATAACTTTCTGTTTAAATAAGTAATCATAAATTTTAAAAAAACAAAAAAATTTTTAATTGAAAAGGAGGAAAATAAATAGTGAAAAGGATTGGAAAAAAATTTTTTTAGAGCTGGATACTATAATTAGATTTTTTTAAAAACTAATCTTTTTTTAAATTATTTATAATTTATTTAATCGTAAAAATTGGGAAAAATATTTAAGAATAGAATTGAAAAAAATATTGAAAAATTATACTTGATAAATCAAATGTCGATAAAAAGTGTGGCTTCATTTTTGCTTTCAATTTATTCGATTTTATATTATTTTATCCTAATTTATTCTTCAGTAGGAATCCTTGGGATTAATACAACTTCGATTACGACATTTTTTTAGGAGCAGCTGGGATCGTTTTAGGGATCGCCTTTAAGGAAACTTTGGGAAATTTTTGCGGAGGGCTTATAATTCTTACGTTTAAGCCGTTCAGTGTTGGAGATACGATAGAATACAATAATTATATTGGGACTGTAAAGAAAATAGAATTATTTTTATACAAAAAAATGTTAAATCCGCAAAAATGAGGTTGTAATAATTCCAAATGGAATAGTTACTAATACTGAAATAAGAAATATTAAGCAAAAATGGAGAACGTAGACTTGATTTGGAAGTTGGAGTTTCATATAATAGCAATATTCAGGAGGTAAAAAAAGTGTTTTTAGAGAGAATTGTTAAAGAGGAAACGATGAATGAAGTCGAGGAAACACAGATTAAAAAAATAATTTGCTTATAAAACTTCAAAAATACAATTTTTAGAAAAAAACGTGAAAAAAAGTAAAATTAATTTATTTGCAACAATTTTTTTCTAGAAAAAAATGAAGGAAGCGGAAGATGAGGCAACCAAAAAAATCCGAAAAAGAAATTTATGAAAATGATAAAAAAATACAGAAGATACATCAAGTATTTCAAAAAGTTATCAATGATGATGAAAAAAAATGATTCTGGCTTCAAAGCCATCTATTATAGGAGTTGGTCAGCTGGCAGAGTCTGCGATAATATTTTATGTTTATGTTTACACACGTTCAGAAAAATTATTTGAATTTAAAGATGAAGTTAAATGAAAAAAATAAAAACTGAATTTGATAAGGCAGGAATTGAAATACCATATCCACAAATGGATGTGCATGTATCAAAATAAAAATAATAAATAGTTATATAAATAAAAGGAGGAAAAAAATGGAATTAAAAAGATTTTTTTGAACGACAATGCAGTTCAAAGTAACTGTTACATTATTTCTTATGGGAAAAACTGCTATGTTATGGATCCTGGACAAGAGAAAATGACAGAAGTTGTTGATTATATTGAGAAAAATGAGTTGAATTTACTGGGAGTTCTTTTGACGCATGGGCATTGGGATCATATTTTGGGAATACCATCTATGTTAGAATATAAAAAAGTACCTGTTTATGTGAGTGAAGGCGGGTATGAATTTTTTTATTTAATCCTGAATTGTCGCTTTTTGCTTGGAGAGAAGGGATTTTGAACTAAATAAGGAAGATGTCCAAATTATAACTTTAAAGGAAAATGATAAAATTGGTGAAAATGGGAAAATTTCTGGAAATGCTGATGATGTGGAAGTTTACTTTGAAATAATTGAAACTCCAGGGCATAGCAGAGGGATATTTGCTATTATGATAAAAAAATAAAAGTATTATTTTCTGGAGATACATTGTTTGCTGGGACTTATGGAAGAGTGGATTTACCAACGAGTGATCCGATCCAAATGGGAAAAATCGTTGAAAAAAATTGTTTGCTTTGGATCCAGATATTAAAGTTTATCCAGGACATGGATTTGATACTACTATTGAAGTAGAAAAAAAGATATTATTAAAATTAGAGAATAAGGGAAAAAAATGAAAATAATAATTCAAAGAGTGAATTTTTGCAAAAAAATATTTGTAAATAATGAATTTAAAGGAGAAATTCAAAAAGGGAATAGTTGCTTATGTTGGAGTTGCCAATGGAGATTGTGAGAAGGATATTGACTTTTTGTATTGACAAATTAATTAATCTTAGAATTTTTGATGATGAAAAATGGGAAATTAAATTTGTCAGTAAAAAGATATAAAAAGGAGAATTGCTAATTGTAAGCAATTTTACAATTTATGGAAATACAAAAAAAGGAAGAAGACCAAGCTACACAGATTCTGCAAAAGCTAACGAAGCTCAAGAGATCTATAACCTTTTTTTACAAAAAAATTGAAGGATACGAATATTAGATTTGAAACAGGGGAATTTGGGCAATATATGAGAATTGTCTCTGAAAAATGATGGACCTGTAAATTTAATATTATCTTCAGATTTGTAATAAGAACAATTTAATTTTATAATTAAATTATTTATTTTTTTAAAGGGAAAATTGTAAAAAAATAAGATTCAGAAGTATTTTATTTTCAATAAAGGAGTAGGCAAAAGAAATAAAAAAATTCTTTGTTAAATGATAAAAAAATTAAATTAAAAAAATTAATATTTTTAAAATGAAGGGAGAAAAAGTAAAATGGCAAAAAAATCAACTTTGACAATGGCTTGCATGTCTGCTGACAGTAGGATGTACAGGATTGCAGACAAATAGTGAAAATAGCTCTAAAAGCTGGGAAAAAAATAACAATGATCTTTTTATCTAATAGTGACGGAAATGATAAAGATGATGATATTGTTGTTGAAATAGCAAAAAGAAAGAGATAATAGGCAGGAGGATATAAAGGATTCGCATGCCAATAGAATAGAGAAAAAAATCATAGTCATCATAGCAGCAGTAATGATGAATCTGAAATTTCAAGAGCATCTGAAAAGAATCAGTTAAATGAAGATATAGATAATATTAAGATTACAAAATTATTTGATGAAAATAGTCTGGTCGATCGTTCAATGCCAAATTCCCAGTTAGTGCTGCAAAAATTATCTGAACTAAAGAGAAAGCAGCAGGAAATATTAAAGCATGGCACAGTTAGCCAGAAAAAGACTGTAAAATTGCAAAATGACCTATTAAAGTCATATAGTCATTGGAAAGGTACAAAATATGAACTTGGAGGAGATTCACCAAGCGGAATGGACTGTTCAGCACTGACACGTAGAGTTTATCGGGAAGTATATGGATACGAGCTGCCAAGACAGACAGTACAGCAAATTAAAGTGGGGGTTCATATTCCTAGGGAAAATTTAAAACCAGGAGATATTGTATTTTTTAAGCCGGAAGATACAAACAACCATACGGCAGTTTATTTGGGGGATTCTCTTTTTATTAACGCATCTTCATCTAAAGGAGTTGTAATTTCAACATTGGAGAATACTTACTGGAATAAATATTTTAAATATGGCGTAAGAGTTAGAATGGCTTAGAAAATCCCGATTGAAACTTGTAATTTTCAAAAAGTTTTAGAGTATAATATACCCATAACATTTGAAATTGAATATTAGAGGGTAAAAACCTTAATTGAAAAAAATTTTTAGGAGGACAAATAATGAAAAATTACAAAGTGGCGATTATAGGAGCTACAGGACTTGTTGGAAGAACATTTTTTAAAAAGTATTAAAGGAAAGAAATTTTCCAGTGGAAAAAAATTGTATCTTTATGCTTCAGCTAATTCAGCAGGTAAAAAGATTGAATTTAATGGTACAGAATATACTGTTATGGAATTAAAGGATGAAACGATAGCTAATGATATTGATATAGCTTTATTTTCAGCTGGAGGAGGGGTATCACTTGAATATGCTCCAAAATTTAAAGCTAAAGGTGCAGTTGTTATAGACAATAGCAGTGCTTGGAGAATGGATAAAAATATTCCATTGGTAGTTCCTGAAGCTAATCCAGAAGCATTGAAAAATCATCCTAGAATTATTGCAAATCCAAATTGCTCTACAATTCAAGTAATGCCTGTATTAAAGGTATTGCAAGAAAAATACGGATTGAAAAGAGTAATTTATTCTACTTATCAGGCTGTTGCAGGTTCTGGGCAAAAGGGACTTAACGATTTGGAAGCTAATTTAAAAGGAGAACCGTCAAAAGGGTATCCGCATCAAATTGCATTTAATGCATTGCCTCATATTGATGTATTTTTAGATAATGGATATACAAAAGAAGAAGAAAAAATGATTAATGAAACTAGAAAAATCTTAAACTTGCCAGATTTAAAAGTAACTGCAACTTGTGTAAGAGTTCCAATTAGATTTGGACATGCGGTATCTGTAAATGTGGAATTGGAAAAACCTTTTGAATTGGAAGATGTAATTCGTGCATTTGAAGAAAAAGAAGGAATTGTTGTGCAAAACGATGGTAAGAATAATGTTTATCCAATGCCTATAAATGCACAAGATACTGATGAAGTTTATGTTGGAAGAATTAGAAAAGACTTTTCAGCTGATAATGCTCTAAATTTGTGGGTTGTAGCAGACAACATCAGAAAAGGTGCGGCTACAAATACAATTCAAATTGCTGAAACTTTAATAAAAGAAGGAGCACTATAATAGAAAATGAAAGTTAGTACGATAAAAAATAAAATATTAGTATTACTAGTTTTTATGGCAACTTTCATAGCAGGATATAGTGATGATATAAAGGTTGGAATGGAGTGTGGATATGCTCCTTTCAACTGGTTTCAAAACGATAGTAAAAATGGTGCGGTGAAAGTGGATGGAGGTTATTGTGGCGGATATGATGTTGAAATAGCCAAAGTTATTGCTAAAAAGTTAAATAAAAAATTAGTAGTTGTAAAAACAAAATGGGATGCATTGCTTGGGCCTGCTTTGACTTCTGGAAAAGTTGATTTGGTTATAGCAGGAATGTCGGCAACGCCTGAAAGACGGCAAAGTTTAAAATTTTCAAAACCATATTATGAATCAGATTTAGTAGTTGTTGTGAAAAAAAATGGGAAATATGCTAACGCTAAAACAATTAATGATTTTGCGGGAGCAAAGATTACAGGACAGTTGAATACACTTCATTATGATGTTATTGATCAGATGAAAGGTGTACAGAAGCAGACTGCAATGGAAAGTTTTCCTGCGATGATAGTAGCCCTAAATTCTGGGAAAATAGATGGTTATATATCTGAACGGCCAGGAGCGATGGCAGCTCAATTTTCAAATCCCAATTTAAAGTTCATTTCATTCGATAAAAAAAGATGGATTTAAATACGATACTGAAGAAGTAAATGTTGCAGTTGGAATGAAACTGGGAAATACAGAACTGGAAGAGAAAGTTAATAAAATTCTAGATGAAGACTTGACTCCTAAAGTGCGACAGCAAATTATGGAAAAAGCCATACAAAATCAGCCGAATGAAACATCTCGTTCATTTTTTGGATGGGTTGCATTTTTTATTCAAAATAACTGGAAGACATTTTTAAAAGGTACAGTTGTAACACTATTTATTTCAGTTACTGGTACAATTGTAGGATTTTTCATTGGATTAGTAGTTGCATTATTTAGATATTCAGAAGCAGAAATTGATGGGCAGGCTAAAAAAATATAAAAAAAGGTGGATTAAAAGTCCTAAACTGGCTTTTTTTCAGTTTACATTGCAGTATTTAGAGGAACTCCGATGATAGTTCAGTCAATGGTAATTTATTATGGACTTTCTCAAGTATTTAATTTAAATTTATCTCCATTGATAGCGGCTTTATTTATTGTATCAATAAATACGGGAGCATATATGAGTGAAATTATCCGTGGTGGAATTGACTCGATTGATACAGGACAGTTTGAAGCGGCAAAGGCGATTGGAATGACAAATTTTCAATTAATGAAAAGCATTATTTTTCCGCAAATGTTTAGAAATATTTTGCCAATGATAGGAAATGAACTTATTGTCAATATAAAAGATACATCTGTGTTAAATGTAATAAGTGTTACAGAGTTATTCTTCATTTCAAATTCTGTTGCAGGAACTTATTCACGTTATTATGAAGTATTTATTATAACAAGTGTAATTTATTTCTTCTTGACATTTACGTTATCATTAATTTTTAAAACAAATTGAAAAGAGAATTGATGGACCTCAAAAACTTTGAATTTTTTTAGATGATGTTAATGGGGAGGAAAAATAATGGGGAAAAAAAGTTATTGAAATAAAAAAATATTAGAAAAGATTTTTGGAAAAAGAACAGTATTAAAGGATGTAAATTTTGATGTTCACGAAAAGGAAGTTGTAAGTATAATTGGTTCATCTGGAAGTGGAAAGTCTACTCTTTTACGATGTATAAACTTACTTGAAAAGCCTACAAGCGGACAAGTTTTAATCCATGGAAAAGATGCGATGGCAGGAGATATATCGCTTGTAACATTGCGTGAAAAAGTAGGAATGGTGTTTCAGCAGTTTAACTTATTTAATAATTTAAGCGTTTTGGAAAACTGTGTAATTGGACAAATGAAAGTTTTGAAAAAATCACGGGAAGAAGCTGAAAAAATTGCAAAGGAATTTTTGGCAAAAGTGGGAATGGAACGTTTTATTCATGCAAAGCCAAATCAAATTTCAGGTGGACAAAAGCAAAGGGTGGCAATAGCAAGAGCGCTGGCAATGCAGCCTGAAGTTCTGTTATTTGATGAGCCTACGAGTGCTTTAGATCCTGAAATGGTTGGGGAAGTTTTAAAGGTAATGAAGGATTTGGCAAAAAGTGGACTTACAATGATTGTCGTGACACATGAAATGGATTTTGCACATGATGTTTCAAGTAGAGTCGTGTTTATGGATCAAGGTGTAATTGTGGAAGATGACAAGCCTGAAAATATTTTTGGAAATCCAAAACATGAAAGAACTAAGGAATTTTTGAGTAGAATGTTAAGTAAATAATATGCTATTACTTATAATTTCTAATTAAAAATCAAATTAAATCTAAAAAAATATTCCTTGAAATTTTTTTAAAAAAATAGTGTAAAAATAGTAAAAGTTGAAAAATACTAAAAGTAAAAATTTATTAAAATTAAAGGAGAAAAAAATGGCAAAGAAAAAAAAGCTGAAGATATTAAATTAACTTTAACTGATGAAGAAAGAGAAGGATTGGATAACGAAGGGATAAAAAAAGAGTTTTAACTAGTAAAAGCTATATTAAAAGTAGCAAAAAGAATATAAATTTTCTGACGAAGAAAAAGAAGAATTTGAATATTTATTCACAAATGAAAAACATAAATTCTTTATTGCAAAAACTTATTGAAGATAAAAATATCTGTAAATGAAAAATGATGTTACAAAAATTATATACAGATAATAAGGCAAACTTTGATGCACAAAAATATTCCTTTTTTTCTCAAGCTAGGGAAATTATTCAAAGAGACTTGTTAAATCAGCAAGTTGCTGTCTTAGAAGCAGAAGAATTGAACAAATTAGTAGAAGAAATGGAAGATAAATTAGAAATTTCTAAAAAGGAAATTTTATTTTCAAAAAGGTGATTCTGAAGTATTAAAAAAACTTTACTTGTTGGTAAAATAATTTCTAAAAAAATGGCTGATGAAAAAAATTTGAAGATCAAGAACAAAACAAAAAAAGATTTGGAAGTTATAAGAGATAACGTATATATCAACTATTACTTAGATTTAGAAGTTAGAAAAAAATGTGAAAAGTTACTCAAGAAGAAGTTGCTGAAATTTATGAAAAAGAAAAAAAGCAAAACTTGGAAATGTGACTCCAAACAGCGCTTATCAGCAAATTGCTAATAGTTTGTTAAATAATAGAGCAATTGAAGAAAAGAAACAATTTAATAAATAAAATTGTAGAAGAATATAAAGTTGAAGAAGTGGCTAAAAGAATACACTGAAGCTTAATAAATGTTGGTTAAACAATAATATAAAAACTTGGAAAGTAATAATAAATTTATGAAATCCAAGTTTTTTTATTTATTAATTATATTGATATAATGAACTACACCCGCTTTTAGAAGCGGGAGTTTCTTGGGAAGTACCTGCTTTTGCTAGCCAAATATATTTACCAAGCTCTTCGGACAGTCCCTGCCCTGTTTTTTTATTTCCTAATATTTCAACATTTCTTTTCCAACACCTCTTATATTCAGTGCCGCATTATAATCTCTATCAATCTCAATTCCACAGCACTCACATTTATAGCTTCTTTCTGATAATTTCAGTTCCTCTTTAACATTTCCACATTTACTACAAGTTTTCGACGACGGAAACCACTTATCTATCTTCAAAAATTGTTTCCCTAAAAACATCAGTTTATACTCAAGCATCCTCAAAAACATTCCCCATCCATTATCTCCTACACTTTTCCCCAAATTTAATGCCTGGCTCATCCCTTTCATATTCAAATCCTCGACAATCACAGCATTATGTTCTTTGGACAATTTTTTTGATAATTTATGTAGAAAATCTCTTCGACAATTCTTGATATACTCATGCAATTTTGATATTTTTCGCTTTTTTGTTTATACCAATTTTTTTAGAAAAATTTTACTTTCCTTGATAAGGATTTTTTTGTAATTTCTTTAATTTTTTTCTTCTAACATCCTAAAAATATTTTTGGATAATCAGCCCTTTGGTTTTCAGAACTGACAAATAACTCAGACATTGAAAAATCAAGTCCTATTACTTTATCATTACTAGTTACCTTTTTGGATTTCTTTTTCAAATTCTGTCAAAAATAGAAACATAGTAATTTCCATTACTGTTTGTTAGTGTTACCGACTTTATCTTGTAATCTTCTGGTATTTCTCTATGATATTTCAATTTTTATTCTTTTTCAATTTTTGGCAAAAACCAAATATTTATTTTTCTTCAATTCGTATCGAATTGTTCACACAATTTGTCGTGTAACTTTTTAACATTATTCTTTTTTTAGATTTAAACTTTGGAAACTTCGCTATCTTCTGAAAAAAATTCGTAAACGATCGTTTTACATTCAATTGAGCATTTGAAAGTGCCAGACTATCTACTTCTTTTTAAAAAAATTGATTTTTCACTTTTCAAACTGGCAGGTGTAACTATTTTATTTTTTTCCAGTTTCTTCATAAATTTTTATTAGCGATATATAAAATCGTATTATAAACAAAACGAACACATCCAAAAAGTCTTATTTATCAATAATTCTTGCTCCTTACTTGGATAAATTCTATATTTGAATGCTAAATTATATTTCATAAATTACACCTCCTTTTTGATTTTTGAATATTATTTTTTTAATTATTTCTTTAGAGATTTCATAATTAATGATTTCTCTTCGATATTTTTATACAAAAATTGTATCATAAGAGTATCCTTTTTTTCAATTTTTTTACAAAAAAAGCAATTCATAAAAGCCTACGACTTCTTGCTATCTTTTTGTTAAAATAATAAAGTTAGTATTTTTCTGTTACAGTGAAACCCTATTTAAAAATTAAACTACTAAAAAAATTATATAAATTTAGGATTTGAGTAAAATAGTCATAACTTTTTGAGTCCAGTTTTAAGGTAATTTTACTATAGATTTATTTCCGATGAAGAAAAGTTAATAAAAAAATAAGGAGTACGCTATGAGTACTCCAAATTATCTAAAACTTTAAATCAAATTATTAAAAAAATTAGTTTTTTTACCAAGTTCATCCGCTACTAATATTGCTGCAAAAACATCATCTGCAGTAACTTTAAATGGCATATTATGGATTGTTTCACCTTCGGCTGTACTTGCTTTTGCCACTTCATATAATCTTTCTTTTGAAACATTTCCCATTCCTAGTTCAGCCAATGTTGTTGGAAGTCCTAAAATTTTGCAGAAGTCAATAACTTTTTTGATTTCACATAAACATCTGTTTTCTAAAACTAGCTGTGTAATTGTTCCAAATGCTACTTTTTCTCCGTGATACATATGGTGTCCTTCTTCCAAAATTGTAAGTCCATTGTGAATAGCATGAGCTGCAGCAAGTCCTCCACTTTCAAATCCAATTCCACTTAAATAAGTATTTGCTTCAATTATGTTTTCTAAAGCCTTTGTGACTACTTTATTTTCTACTGAAATTTTAGCTTTTAAACCATCTTCAAACAATGTATCTTTACATAGTTCTGCGATTGCAATAGCGGCTTTTGTAATTCCTCCGCCAGCAATTGAAGTGGCATTTGCATCGACACAGGCTTTAGCTTCATAATAAGTGGCAAGTGCATCACCAATTCCAGCCACAAGAAGTCTTACAGGCGCATTTACGATTATATTTGTATCCATTATTACCATGTCAGGATTTGCCTTTAAGAATAAATATTCTTCAAACTCTCCGCTTGGAGTATAAATTACTGACAAGGCACTGCATGGTGCATCAGTTGAAGCAATTGTAGGTACGATAAATACAGGAATATTTTCATAATATGATATTGCTTTTGCTGCATCAAGAGTTTTTCCTCCACCAATTCCAAATACTGCATCACATTTTTCTTTTTAAAATATCAATATTTCGGTTAATTTCAATTTTTTTGAACATTCTCCGCCAAAAAAACTTCAATATGATAATTTATGCCTTCGTTTTTTTAAAACTTTCAACAATTTTATCTTTAAAATTATCAAAAATAAATTTGTCTACTAGTAGATATGCACCATTATTACCACGTAATTTGTAATAAGTTGCTAAATTAGTGATTTCATTTTTTTCCTTGAATATATTTTTGATGGTGAATTAATAATTTTTGCCATAAAAAAATCATCTCCTAAAAATTTATTTTTTTATTTATTAATATTGTTATAACATATTTTTTTAATAAAGTCAATAGCAGTTTTTGAAAGTAAAAAAATCAGAAAAATTATTCAGATTTAATATTTTATATAATTTCCTGATTTTTTTGAATTTTATTAAGTTGATTTTAAAGTTAAAGGTTTCTTTTTAGATAATATAAATTTAAAAATTTTTTTATAAATCCTGTTTTTAACAAATGTCCCATTTTTTTCCTTTTTTTACCTTTTAAATAATTTTTTTATCCACATCGTTGGCGGCAATTTCAATTTCCTTGCGTCCAGCAATTTTAATTCCATATTTTTCCAATCCTTCGATTTTCTTTGGATTGTTGGTTTTTAGAATAATAGATTTTATTCCTAAATCTTTTATAATCTGCGCAGCAACGGCATAATCCCTTAAATCATCTGAAAATCCCAGTTTATGGTTGGCTTCCACAGTATCATATCCTTCGTCTTGAAGTTTGTAAGCCTTTAGTTTATTCAGAATTCCAATTCCACGCCCTTCTTGACGTAAATAAATCAGAAGCCCTTCCCCGCTTTCTTCCAGCTCGTGCAAAGCTCTATGAAGCTGTTCTTGGCAATCGCATCGTTTTGAACCGAAGACATCACCTGTCAGGCATTCAGAGTGAAGTCTGACTGTGACATTTTCTTTATTTTTTTATTTCTCCCTTCATAACTGCTATATATTCCTTATGCTCAATTTTATCGCTATAACCTGCAAAAAGTAAATTTTTCCAAATTGAGTTGGGATATCGACAGTTGCTTCATTTTTAACTAATTTTTTTCGTTTTTATATATAAACAATCAATTCGTCAACTGTAATAATTTTTCAAATTATGTTTTTTTGACAAAATGCGAACAAATCGTCTCTTCTAGCCATTGTTCCATCATGATTCAACATTTCCATAATAACTGCAACTGGCTCAAATCCAGCAAGTCTAGCCAGGTCAACTGCTGCTTCCGTATGTCCTCTTCTCTCCAAAACCCCATTTTCCTTAGCAATCAAAGGAAACATATGTCCAGGTCTTAAAAAATCTTCTGGCTTTTTATTCGGATTTGCCAAATCCAAAACAGTTTTTAATCTGTCAGCTACCGAAATTCCAGTTGTTGTCCCTTCAGCCGCATCTACTGAAATTGTAAAAGCTGTCCCGTGATGATCGGTATTGTGATGAGTCATTGGATCCAACATAAGTCTTTTAGCTACTTCGTGGGAAACAGGAACACACATAAGTCCTCTTGCTTCATTTATAATAAAGTTCATCCATTCGTAAGTTGCAACCTGTGCTGGAATTATCAAATCCCCTTCATTTTCCCTATCTTCATCGTCAACAACCACAACTGGAATACCTTTTTTTCAAGTCTTCAATCGCAGCTTCGACAGTATCAAATTTTACTTTATTTTTCTGCCATTTAAACCACTTCTTTCTTTTTCTTTCTTTTTTTCCTTTTTTTATTAAAATCCATTTTTTTGTAAAAATTCCATTGTCAATTTTGATTTTTTTCTGATTTTTTTCTTTATTTTTCAGAGTTATCAAAAAAATTATCAAATTTCAATATTTTTTTCCACATATTTTTCCAAATAAATCTGTTTCAATATTCACAAAATCCCCAGTTTTCTTCATTCCAACCGTAATATTTTCAATCGTGTGCGGAATAAGTGAAACCGAGAAAATTCCAGCTTCATCATTGACATCAATTACTGTAAGACTCGCCCCGTCAATGGTTACACGCCCTTTTTCAACGATATATTTCATATTATTTCTATGATTTTTCATCCAGCTGAAACTCATAAACTTTCGCAATCCCCTTATCCGTAATTGACAAAATTTTAGCTTCGCAGTTAACATCTCCCATAACAAGATGTCCGCCTAAAAAAGTTGCAAGCGTAAGCGACTTTTCAAGATTGACAATATCCCCCGCTTTTAGCCCGTTTCAAGCCACTTCTCTCAATAGTTTCAAACATCACATCTGCCGTAAAGTCACTTCCTTTTAATTTTTGTAACAGTCAAGCAAACTCCGTTTACAGCAATACTATCCCCAATTTGTGCCTTTTTCTACAACCTTTTTTTCCTCTTATTGTAATTTCAATACTTGCATTTTTTTGCAAGATTAATAATTTTTTTCCAGTTTCTTCAACTAAACCAGTAAACATAACTTTCTCCTGATTTTTTTAATTTATTTTTTTAATAGACATATTTGACAACTATTTTTTTCTTAACAAGGGGTCAAAACCTCTTGCTTTATTATATTTATTTCATTAAAGTTAAAAATTTATATAGTTTTCAAATAAATTAAATAATTTATTTAAATTAATTATAATTTTTTTGCAAAAATTCTATTCCCACATTTTCGCCATAAACATTATATTTCACATTTTTTTCAAAAATCACAGCTTCATCCATTTTTTTCCCTATCAAATCCCGCAATAAAAAGACTTCCCTTTTTCATCACCCAAAAATTTTTATTGGCAATAAAAATTTCTCCAGCGTCAATTACATTTTTCTTCAAATGCCTGTGAAATAAGTGATTGTCCACCTTCCAGCAAAATTGAATCAATTCCAATTTCTCCAATTTTACGAAGAATTTCTTTAAAAGCTAAATTTTTGTGCCATTTAAAAAAATACAAATTTAACTTTATTATTTTTTTAGAAAAAAATCCAGCTGCTTTTTCAGAATTTTCATTATTTTTTTGATGTGACAATTATTGTCTTTTTCATCGCTATTTTTCTTTAATAATATTGTGATTCTTTCCAGTTTTTAAAATGTGGGTCAATAATGATTCTATATGGATTTACACCATTTTCAACTCTTGCAGTAAGACTTGGATTGTCAGCTAAAACCGTATTTATTCCAACCATAATTCCCATAAATTTATTTCGATAAAACTGAACTTTTTCACGAGCAGTTTCATTTGTAATCCATTTGGAATTTCCTGTCTTTGTAGCAATTTTTCCCATCTAAAGTTATCGCACATTTTAAAAACAAATACGGAATTTTTGTCATAATATATTTAAAAAAATACTTGATTAATTTTTATCGCATTCACTTTTTCAAAACATTTTCACGCACTTCAATCCCAGCATTTCTCAATATTTGCACACCTTTTCCAGCCACTTTCGGATTTGGATCAGATGAGCCAATAACACATCTTTTTAGTCCCATTTTCACAATTTTTTCAGCACAAGGCGGTGTTTTTCCATAATGCGAACACGGTTCCAATGTGACATAAATCGTTGCATTTGACAAATCGTTTGAATTTTTGAGCAGCTTCTTCCAAAGCGTAAACTTCAGCGTGAGATCCTCCAAAAATATTTATGATAGCCAGTTCCAATAACTTTTTCCATCTTTAACAACAACCGCTCCGACCATCGGATTAGGATTTACCGCCCCAGCTCCTTTTTTTGCCAGTTCAATTGCCATTTGCATATTTTTTTCATCAATTTCATTATTTTTTTATTTGTAGACATAATTTTAATTTTTCCTTTTTATAAATAAAATTATTAGATGTGTTTGATAATCTAATGTTTTTTTATTTTTTTCAATTTCTTTAATTAAATTAATCATTTCAATTGCAGAAAATGCCGCATCTGATCCTTTGTTTCCAGCCTTTGTCCCTGCTCTTTCAATAGCTTCCTCAATGTTATTTGTAGTTAAAACTCCAAAAAAATTACAGGCAAGTCAGTTTGCAACGAAATTTGAGCCACTCCTTTTGAAACTTCTGCACAAACATAGTCAAAATGTGGTGTTGAACCTTTTATTACAGCTCCTAGAGCAATTATTGCATCATATTTTTCCTGTATTTGCCAATTTTTTTGTAATTAAAGGTATTTCAAATGCCCCTGGAACCCAGGCAATATCAATATTTTTCTTCAGAAACATCATTTCTTTTTAATACATCTAAAGTGCCTCCAACTAATTTTGAAGTAATAAATTCATTAAATCTCCCAGCTACAATTCCTATTTTTTTACATTTCTTCCATCAAATTTTTCCTTCAAAAAGTTCTCATTTTATATCATCCTCTCTGTTTTTTTATTAGATATTTCTATATTCGATAATTTATTTTTTTATTTTTAAATTTAGAATGAAAATATAATTTCAAACAATTCTATTATTAATAAAAAAAGCCTCGAATACTTGATTCAGGGCTTTATAATTAAAGGTAGGCAATTTTAATTTATAATTATTATAACTTTATACTTTATGTAAATATTGAAACTGTGTACAATAAAAACTATCTAATAAATTTATATTAAAAAAATTAATTACTCACTTCTACCATCTAGACTATAACTATCGGTACTGGAATTGCACCAGTTCGTGTCATTTTTTTATAAATAAAAAAACAACTCGTGGACTTTACCACCGGTCGGGAATCTCGCCCTGCCCTGAAGTTTTTAAACTCTTACTTTAATTTATAATATCACTTTTTTTATCCAATTACAAGAGTTTTTCCTAAAAATAAATAAATTTTTAAAAAAATTTATTTTGATGTTGACAAAGTAAAAAAATATAAGGTATCATTATATCAATTAAAATAAAATTAATAAACGATATAATTTAAACATATAAATTCTTTTTATATTAAATTAATAAATTGATAAATAAAAAGTTGGAGGTAGAAGTATGGTAAGGGCATTCAGTATGTTGATTTTTACTGTTATTTATTTCGTGTAATAATAGTAATGGGCAGGAGTTAAGAGAAGTCCGTAAAAAATCAGAAAAAAAATTAGAAATGGCAGAAGTAAAATCTTTGGATTACAAAAGTTGCACAGAATTAAGAAAATTCAATGTTAATGCTGAAAAAAATTGAACTGAAAAAAATTTGGGATTGGAGGAGATAAAATGCATAGCGGATTACAAAAAAATGTGAAGGAGCTGGATTTGCGATGGAATCAGATAAAGGATCTGAAACCGCTGGAAAATTTAAAAAAATCTGGAAGTTTTAAAAATAAATTTTAATCAGGTAAAAGATATAAAACCGCTGCTAAATTTACCCAATTTAAAGGAATTATGGCTTCATAACAATAAAATAAGCAATCTTAGCGGAATTGGCAAATTGGCAAAACTGGAACATCTGGATGTCAGTTTTAATCCATTGAAAAAAATGGAGTTGATGAGATTTCTAATTTGAAAAAAACTGAAAAGATTGGAATTACGGGAAGTTCCAAAAGAAATTGTAGACTATGTTTATGAAAAATTATCGTAATTTTATGATTCCTGAAAAAAATATTTATTGAGCAAAGATATCCAGAACTTGCTAAAAAAACGTGAAAATGAAGTAAAATATCCAAATTTTTTTCAGAGTTTGAAGATAAAAATAAACGGTTTTTGAAACCGTGAAAATCGTAAAGGAACTTTCCACAAAAAGAAGTTGCATTGAATAAATTGCCTAAGGAAGTTTATAAAATAGTTGATGAGTATGATAAAAAAACTCTGAAGAAGCTGATGATAAAGTGGAGGGAGCAGCTTTTTTTACAAATAATGTTTATTCAATATACACTCTTACTTATCCTTTTGCCTATGCTGGGCAGTCAAATAGTGAAACTGTCTTTGTGAAAAATGGAAAAGTGATTGCAAGAGATACTGTAAATTTAGATTCTCAATTGGAAAGTATTGATGGAAATAATCTGTTTTTATCGGTAGTTGCAGCAAGCGGGGGAACAAATTATGCAATAACTGATATGAAAAGTGGACAGATGTGGCGAGAAGAATTTAGGGATTTTGGATTAACATCGTCTAAGGGAATGGGTAAAGTTTTTGTGACATCTTCAAAGGAAAATACTGTCAATGTAAGAGAAAGCGATGACTTGGACAGTTCAATAATTCATAAATTAGCGAATAATGTTGAAGTTGGAGAAATTTCAGATGAGAAAGACTGGAGATATGTGTATTTTTATAATAAAGATGGGGGATATTATATGAAAGGGTATATACATAAGAGTCAGTTAAGATAAAACAGCTGATTTTTGTAAAAAAATTTCAAAAATTTAAAGGGGAGTTAATTGTGGTAAATAGGAAATTTAATGGGGTAGATATTGGAGATAGTGCGGTTGCATTTTTTGAAAAGCTGGCTAAATTAGAAAGTGGCGGAAAATATAATTTAGCAGATCAAAAAAATATTATATTGGAAAAATATCAGATTGGGACGGATGTTTTGATGGACATGGGATGGCTTCCGAAGGGTTCGACTTGGGCAAATGCCAGATTCATTGGTGAAGGTGCCACAAAATGGAAGTTAAAAGGGAAACAGAGTTTTTTAAATAATCCAGCAGCACAAGATGAAGTAATAATGCGTTCGGTGAAAATGAGATGGGCAACTTTGAAAAAACATAAGGATAAAATTTGCAAAAATATATCTGTTCCTAAAAATGCAGTTTATATAGCGCCAGGAAAAGTTAGAGCATCTGAAAATAAAGTAAAAACAATAATAATGAAAAAGAGAAATCAAGGATACAAAGCAGAAGACTTGAGGGGGAAAAGTTTTTTGCTTACATCGTCTGGAATGCTGGCAGCTTCACATTTATGTGGTCAAGGTGCAATGTCTAATGCTTTAGGAAATAATTTTAAAGGTGTCTGGGGAATACCAGTAGATGGAAATGCAATGCCATCATTGCTTTATGCTGTAAATTTAGCAGGGCATGATTTATCAGCGATTATTGGATTTAAAGACAATTGTGAAGTGGATCACAAAGTTGTAGAAAAAAATCATACACAAACTGATAATAAAAATATAAATAAACAGGCTGCAGTTCAGTCAAAACCTAAATCTAATGTTTCAAGTAACTCTTTACAAACACAAAAAGGAGCTTCAACATCAAATACTAATAAGACTGGCAACGATGAAAGCAATAAGGAAGGTGTATTTTCATTTAATGGACAAAAATTTGAGGAAGTCTGGGATAGTGAAGAGTATAAAAGGGATAGGGCTGAAAATGGGAAAGCTCCTGAATTGGCATTTGTAAATCCTGATGAGGTGATTTTGAAGAGGCTGCAGGCTAAATTTCAAGATGAGAATATTTATAATAAGGATTATGTAAAAATATTTGGAAACTAAGACAGGGAAAAAAGTTTTGGAAGAAAATAAGGAAGATATAAATGTCATTTTGAAGATGTACGATGAAGTGACAAAGGATAATGACAAGATTGGGAATGTGATAAGGCAGCATGGATTTGATACTTTAAGGGGAAGGGAGGAAAATAATGAGATTTTGCGGATACAAGATATAGTTTATTATATTTATTCGTATCCTATTCCTAATAAAAGTGCTATAGAATCGCTTGAATATGTGCTTAGTCAATATTCAGCAAAATATGTGAAATATCCTGATAAAAAGCCTATAAATAAATTTAAGGAAGATAAGAATTATGTGGATAAAATACAAGGTGTGATTCAGATATATGTAAAAGATGGAAAAAAACTAAAGTTGAGAAGAATCAGCTGCCTGAAAAAGTATGACAAGTATATGCAGGGAATAAAGGATATTGATGAAATTATTATAAAAAGTTGCTAAAAAAAGCCAGCTTTGGAGTTACAGAAGACAAGATGTGAAAATTTGATAAGGGAACTTGGAGAAAATGCTGCAGAATATGAAAAAACTTATTCTATTGATGAAAATGGAGTTAGGCAGTTTCCTTTATCGAGAAGATTGATTGACAATATAATAATTGAATTTTTGAAGGTGCAAACTGGGTTTAAGGAAGAAAATGAAAGTAAGTATTTTTGATAATCATCAATATAAAGATAGCAACATTGTGAGAAATTATCTTTTATGGTATATAAAAAGACAAAAAAAGGGATTGATATCCCATCCAAAAAGTGAGAGAGGATTATTTAACAGGCTTGAAAAAATTGGGAAGGATATAAGGGTAACGACTGTCTTGAATGACTGGATAACTTCAAAATCGGCAATAAAAGTGCGGAATATTAGGAAAATAAGTAATTTGATAGATGAAGTTTATGAAAATTACAGGGATAATTCGGACTTTGAAAAAGATAAAGGCATTATTTTGGGATTATTTAAAAAAATAGCAAGGAATTGCGGGATTATGCGGCAAATATTGATTCAATGGATTTGTATTCCTTTTATAAATCGTTTTATGATTTGCAAAATATTATAAATCCTACCGGAGAGTTATTTGTAAATACTAATTGTATGCTAAAATGTACGCTTGGAAGGGATATTAGCCGATTGATCATAAAAGAGGACAGTGTAATGCTTGAAGGCGGGAAACAGGCTAATATAAATGATACAAATATTCAGCCTTTTAAATCTTGCAGTGCAATTGGGATTTGCCAGCCTGCGTTAATGGGGATGTGGGAGAAAAATACAGATGTGAAAGTCAGAAACAAGCCTGCATTGCTGGATATTTCAACTATTCAATGTCAGCACGGTGGAACTATAAGTATCGATGATGCTGGGCAAAAGGAAGCTGGAACGGCAGTTACTAAAGAAAAGGAAGTTAGTGAAGCTGTTAGAGATGCTGATTGTCAATATAAACTGCTGATAAATATTTGTAGCGATGTAAATAATTATTTTATGCAGACGCAATTAAAAAAGGAAGCACAGAAATTTTCTAAATGGAACAGATTTAAAAATAGCACAAAGAATAGTACAAATAAGGCAAAATTACAAATTGCTAAAAAAAGGAAACTTCTTTGGAAAAAAAGAGAAATATTTAAGAGGGAAAAATTTTAAATATATTTAAAGAAACATATAAAAAGTATAAAGCAAAAAAATCAGGGCCTGAACTTGATACAAAAAGGGATAATAAAAAAACATGGATTAAGTTTGTGTGATTATGAGCAAAAAAACTTTTTATTCTGCAAAAAAATGCTTCCTGTGATAGCTTATGGATATTTAATGCGGGCTGGAAATTTGACAATAACAGAAAATGAAAAACAGATTGAAGCAGAATTAAATAGCGATATAAAAACTTCAAATACAGAACAGATAGAATTAAAGGATTACAAAATACAAAAATAATGTGAAGCAGACAAAAGAAGCTCCAGATCACAAAAATAAATTCTTCAGATATTACAAGCTGGATTGAAATAGGTAAAACATTATACACATCAACAAAAATATCCTCCAACCGAAGCAGATGTGCTGAATGCAATAAGGAAAAATGGGAAAAGTGTGGCTACATGTCCGTTTAGTCAAGGAAAATGGAATGAAACTCATAATTTTGCAAAGGAAGTGAATAGTGGTGATGGTGTTCAGGATGATGATGTGAAGAAGAAAAAGTAATCAGAATCCTAAAAATGAGAATAAGGAAGAAAAAAATATACAATTTGAAAAAAATAAGAATACAGATAATTTAGAAAAATAATGTATCAAAAGAACAGGTTTCAACAGTTAAAACAGATAAAAAAAACTAGAAAAAAATCTGAAAAAAATGTGATACAGATAACTGCCCACATAAAGAAGTCAAAGGAAGGGCACTATGGATAAAAAGTTGCAGAAGAAGAAATGAATAAATATAAAGGACAAAAAAAGAATCTAGCCGGAGTTTATATAATAGAATACAAAAAACATATTTTCCTTATGCAAATTTTGGAACAGATAAAAAAACCCACTAAAATTGCATGGTGTGCAGCATTTGTAACATATTGCATGAAAACAGCTGGATATAAAAATTCATCTGTTCCTTCTGTTGGAGGATATGATTGGGGAGTTGCGCCAAGACCAAAATTACCAAAAAGAGGATGGTTTGAAGGTGAAAAAACTCAACCTTTTGTAGGAGCTATAGGAATTTTTTTAAATTTCGGAATGGTTATAGCCATGTGGCAATATTAGTTGGGAAAAAGGAAAAAAATGGAATGTATGTATTTTTTTAGGCGGAAATCAAAATGATGAAATTAATAAAACTGCTTTTGAGCCAAGTAGAATTGACTATTTTATGAAACCTAAAAGTTATACGGTAAAACCAGAAGAACGAGAACTGCCAGTAATTACAGATTCAAAAAATACAGGTACAGTAGGATAAAGGAGATGAAAATGATAAAATTACTAATTAAAATAATAATACTGACTTCAATTTTATGTTGTGGTAAAAAAATAACGGCAATTTATTTAATAATATTAAATATAAGGAAAATACAGAAAAAAACCGCAAAAAAACATTGCAAAAAAAGTAAGTTTTGATAATAAAAAAATTGAATAATAAAGAAACGGTTGCATCACTTAAAAAGGATTATTGATAATGTTATTGCAGCACGTAAAAAAATAAAAATTATACATTAGAAAAAAATATGATGAGGATATTTTTTTAAAAAAATATAGAGAATATTTTGATGATACAACAAATAATAATGAGTTTTTTTGAAAAAAACTTCAAATTTACTTTTAGAATTAAAGAGTGAATTGAGTAATTTAAATTATGTCAAAAAAATATTAAAAAAAGTCCGTGAAAATAAAAGGTGCTAATTACAGTTGTTCAATTCAGATAACAAAAAAACCTGAAAAAAATTAGGATATGTTGATGGAGATGTATATGGTACAGTTAGTTGTTCTTCGGAATATGATTCGATGAGCAGATTTGAAGAAATTTATTTGAAAAAAAGTAGATGAGAAATATTATATATTAGATTTATTAATTTCATAAAAAAATATATTGACAAATTTTTAAATTTTTAGTTTAAAAATAATATTAATTAAAATTTAATAAATATAAAGAAGGGGAAATAAAATTATTTAAAAATATCATATAAAAATTAAAATATGTTGATTGAAAATGATTTTTTTATGGTATTGAAAGTAATTTTTGAAAGGAATATGAGGAATAAAAAAATGTTATAAATCAGACTAATCGAACTATTTTGTTTGAAGAAATTAATCCAGAAAAGATGGATATTTTGACACTTGTTAATGATGCCAGAAATATGGATTCGTTGGATGATGAGAATATTATTGAGATTAATAGGCATCTTTTGGTTGGGAGCTTTTGAGGAGTTTTTGGAAAAATTTGATCCAAAAGTATATAGTTATTTTGATGCAGAGAGTCAGAGTATTAGGTATATTTTGAAAAAGCCTGAGGGAGTGCCTGAGGATTTGGTGACAGAGATTAAGATTAATAATGGAAATACATTTTTTTAAAAATGCTTAGTACGTTAATTGAAGCAAGAAAATCACAAGGAAATAGAAACGTAGATTTTAAATTTGAAAATATTTTTGGAACTGATTTCTCCAAAGAAGGTTATTGAGGATATTAAGCAGACAAGAAAAGAAATTGCTTATATTTATCAGAAATATGAAGAATTGGATGATGAAAAATCCTAAAAAAATTGGAATTAGGAGATAAACTTAATACAAAAATTTGAAGAGGCTTCGGAAAATTATAGTAATGTACTGGGAATGTTGCCACTTGCGATTGAAGATATAAAAACTCGGCTGCTAATTGGAAATGATTCAAATAATTTCAAATCAGAGAAAATAAAATTGGGAATGTTGCAGGTTGGAGAAAAAAAGGAGAGCTTGAGGTAATTGAGTATAAACAGGAAAATCAAAATTCACTTGCGATGATTGAAGAAAAAAATACGACAGCTCTGGTTGAGGCTTTCAGGGATGATTATGAAAATGTGACAGATGAACCAAATAAATATATTAGCGATCTGGTTGTCAGAACATTTGTACCGCTTGCGAAAACATTTGTAGATGTTGATCCTGAGCAGGAAGTTCAAAATTATAATAATTACTTGGCATTTTATAAATCGGCTCAAGAGGATTTTATAAAAATTGCTAAGCCTTTAATTGAAAAAATATTAGGCGTGAAAATGTTTTTTGAGCAGTATGATGTTAGAATGGGGCTTATGAAACCGACACTTTTGATTACGAATGTGAAGCCTGAGATGATTGTAAAGGCTGGGAATAAGGATAAATTACGTGCGTTTTTGAATACGACTAACGAGAAAAATGATTTTGATAATACGGTATGGTTTCGGGATTTATCCAAATGTTGATTTGGATATAAAAAAAATCAGAAAAAAAAAGTTCGTGCAAGATTTATGGGAACTAAAAATGAAGAAAAAAACTGAAAAAAATACAATAGAAGTATTGACAAACTTAATGACTGTATTAGCAGAATACAAGGTTCAAGTATTTTTTAACTTTGAAGGTAAGCCTGAAACATCGTTTGACAATCTTGCCACAACTGGTGTAGATAAGTATATTGAAAAGACCCAAGTTTTAGAAAATCAAAAATATTCTGAATATTTGATTCCAGTAATTCCTAATTTTACAATAATTCCAAAGGATAAATCAGGAGTTATGCTGGATTATAAAATGAAATTTGAAGAGGAAACAGGAGTATCGCTTTCAAAGGAACAAGAAGATTTGTTAAAATTTTGGATTGAAGGCGTGTATATAGATGCAACTTATGTTGCAGCTGGAATAATCGGTGCAACACAATGTCCAAATTATCTGAAGGAAAGATTTTCAAATGTGTCGCCACTTTATCCAGGAGTACGTTTTGACATCGAAGAAAAAGGATAATTCATATCATGCAAAAAAACGACAATGTCTAAGGAAATATCAGGATTTACAAATACAATAAAAAGATAGAATAAATCAGTTTAATTATGGATTTGTATTTTCATCTGACAATGCAAATGTGGCACGTGAAAAAAATTAGGAATATTGTTGTTTATAAGGCGAGAACTTTACTAAAAAAATCTAGATGGAGGATATGAGCCGCTTTATAAGACGCTTACAACAACATATATTGAAAGAACATTGAGATTCACAACGACAGACTTTAAAGAAGATAAGTTAAATATGTTTTTTTCAGTACAAATCCTGAAAGTCAAAAAAATCAATTTGGTTAAAAGATACAAAAATTTGTAAATGGAATTATGCAAAAAGGGAGATGACTTATCTCATGTAATTGATGTGGATAATGGAATTTGTCAATTAAATATAACTTTTGCGGGAAATTTAAAGAATTTGCAAGTTGAAATTAATAAAAATTATTAGTACTATTTTTTTCTTTAAACAGTAAATTTATTTTTGGGATAAAGTTTGGTATAAAAAAATGAAAAAAAATAAAATTGGGGGAAAAATGATTGAGAATAAATATCCAATATTTGGGCATGGGCAGGTGATAAATAAGGAAGCGCTTGATTTGTTGAGGGATAATCCTGCAGAATTGATGGATTTATTATACTTAGATAAAAAAAGATGGGATAATTTCGGGATTTGATCTTGTTACGAATTTAGAAGAGAAGAAAGTGACTGTAACAAGGGGAATTGTTAAATGTGGGGAAAAAAATTTTTTTGGATGAACGAAGATTATAAATTTGATATGCCTGAAATTGAGAATAGATATATTTTTGAAATTAAATTTATTTTTCAGATATTGAAGAAAGGAAATTTTTATATTAGAAATGCCGATTTTTTTCTTTGGAAGTTTTTAGATATTGAAGCGAATAATAGTAAAAAAATGCTGGAGATGAAAACAAAATTACAAATGATTTGGAAGTTCAGGAAGAAGTTAATAATGAAAGAAAAGAAGTTTGGAAAAAAATAAAATTGGTGAAATTGAAATAACACGGTTTATTACTAGAATTGGAGCAGAACTTAGAAACGACTATAATAATTTTAGAGATTTAAGACGGGATTTTTAACTTGCTGGAACTTATAAATACAAAATATTCTTCAAAAACACAAATTGGGAACACTTCATCCTAAAATTTTGAAATTATTTGGGAAAGAGGCTTCTAAAAAGGAGAATTTAGATATTTATGATGTAAATTTTTTTATGTAAATTGTTTAAATGGAAGTGTGGAAAGAGATGTTATAGTTGCTTATATTAATTTAAAATTACAAATGGAAAATGAAAGTTATACGAATGAAGAACTTTACCAGTATTTGATCAAAAATTTTTGGATAATTTGGGAAAAAGATAGGAAAATTACCGAGAAAAAAAGAGGGTTATTCCTAGAAAAAAATAACGATTGAATAAAAAAAATATTTATATTTTTTTAAAATATAGAAATACTGAAAGGAAATAATGGAAAAAAATTCAGCAAAAAAAGTTACAGGATTTGTATAGGCAGGAATAATTGATTTTATTTATGGCGCAAGGGTAAAGACCCCTTGTTTTGATTGTTATGGCAAAACTGATTTAAAACTGAACTTAAAAAGTTATGACTATTTTACTCAAACCTTAAATTTATATAATTTTTTTGCAGTTTAATTTTAAATAGGTTTCGCTATATAAACTTTAAATGAGGAAAATCTTATAAATCAAGCCCAAAAAGTTTTGAAATTAAAGCTGTAAGAATTTTTTTGTTAATAGATCAAATTGAATTTGAGAATTAATCTACTGTAAATAGAAATTGGCTTCCTGCATATAGTCCTAATTTATTTTTTTGTTCAGTTTAAATGTGTAGTTACCATCTGTTAGGCTGTCATTCTTTTCATTGAAAGTTAGGTTTTTAGTGTCAACTTGCATTCCATTTTCTGACTCGCCCTTGTAAGTTATTTTATACTGGTTGTTTTGTTTAGAAAATACTAAAACTCTATCTTCCATTGGAATTTCTTTACCAATAAGCTTATCTACATGCTGTAAAGTCTTGCTGGTTTTTGCTTCTTCGGCTTTTACTTGTGAAGGCGGTTGAATATTGGCGCTTTCGTTGATATTTTCTGTAGTTTTGTTTGCGGCTTCTGCAGTTTCTGCGGCTGGTTGGGCTGCTGCTGGAGCGGCGGCAGTATTTTCTTGAGAATTATTGCTGCTATTTGTGGCAGTGCTATCTGCACTTTGCTGTTCAATTTGGATTTCATCTTGATCTTCATCTTGTTTTGCTTCTTTTTTTCCGCAGCTGATTATAGCAAAAATTGCTAAACATCCTAATAACATGTATTTTTTTAGATTCATAAATTATCACTTCCTTTTTAATTAAATTTTTATTTTGTAATTGATTTAAAGTAATTATTATGGTTATATTTTTATATTGTTTTTAGCAAAAATTACAAGAGTTTTATTATAATAAAAAAATTATAAATTTAAAATTTAAAAAAATTTCTTAAAAAGAGAGCAGACTGATTTATTTTTTTAGACAGATTTTTAGTATATTTCTCAAATAAATTCTTAAAAAGCAATTAAAAAAATTGAGAAAAAAAGACTATTATTTTTTTGAAAAAAATATGATATAATACTTATAGATAACCAAAAGCAAGAAGTAAGTGTAACAAAAAAATAGATATTTGTAACAGTAACAAGTTGTTTGAGGTATTAAAATTTTAGGAGGTAATACTTTGTTAGGTAAAAGTAAAAATGGTTTAACGAAAAAAAGGATTTGGATTTATTTCAGGAGAAGATGGAAATGATTATTTCTTACATTTCTCAAAAATTAATAAAGAAGGATTCAAAACAGTTAACGAAGGTGAAGAAGTAAGTTTTGATGTAGAAGAAGGACCAAAAGGACCTCAAGCAACAAATGTAATTTCTCAATAATCGATTAATTAATTTTGTGTAAAAAAGGCTGTTTCAAAATGGTAAATTTTGGGATGGCTTTTTTCTTTATTTTGGATACAATATATGAAAGCGAGGAAATATTATGTTGGTAGATTATCATATGCACTTTGAATATGGAAGTTATGATGAGGATTATGTAAATCCTTTTTTTGAAAAGGCAAAGGAAATGGGGCTGACAGAAATAGGGATTACAGAGCATACCCATGGATTTAAGGAATTTAAGGACTTGTATTATGATGAGCTGATTTTGGATGACAGTGAAACTGGGAACTTTCAGAAAAAATGGCTTGAGCAGAAAACTAAATTTGTACATACATTGGATGAATATAGGGATTTTTATAGATAAATTAAAAATCAAAGGGATATCCAGTAAAATTTGGAATAGAAGTTTGTAATTTCAGAAATCAGGAAAAAAAGTTAAGGAAATATTGTCTAAATATGACTTTGACTATTTAATCGTTTCAATCCATTTTATTAAAGGCTGGGGATTTGATTTTAGCGCCTTGAAGCATAAATTTACAGATGGAGATTTGGTGCAAATTTGGAAGGATTATGCAAAAGAGATTGAAGATGTGGCAAATACAGGAATGTATGATATTTTTGGGAGCATCCATTTAATCTGAGATTATTTAAAAATATTCCAGAAAAAAAGATGTCGACAAGTTGCTTTGAAAGTACGGCTAAATGCCTTAAAAAAAATAATATGATTGTAGATGTAAATACTGGTACGTTTTATCGGTATCCAATTAAGGAAATTACACCGTATAGGGATTTTTATGGAATATGTGAAAAAAATATGATATTCCTGTAATTTTATCAAGTGATTCACATTATTCTGAACATGTTGGGATGAAAAATAAAGGAAGCGGGAGAATATGTGAAGGAATTTGGAATTACTGAAATGGTAACTTTTGATAAAAGAAAGAGGAAAAATGGTTGAAATTGGGTAATTAATAGTATTAGATGACCCTAAGTTTTTTTATCTATACAATAGGTTAAGTTCCTTGTTAGCAAATAATAAAAAAATATAACTTTATTTAAGTTCAATAATAAAAAAATGGGGATTGTCTTAAAAATACAAGATAATCCCTTTAACTTTATTATTTTTTTAATTTTTTTCTTTTTTTAATGTCTTCCCAATCTAATGTTGTTGAAAATTCCTTCATAAATGCAATTAATATTCCTAAGAAAATTCCTAAAAAAATAATGAACCAGCGATAACCAGCTTTTTTTATTTAAAGAAGGTTTTGTTGTAGAATTTATAAATTTTACAACTGGAGTTGGATCATTTTTTTAACAAACGGTAATATGCCAGTCTTGATACAAGAGTGTCTGTTAATGAATCTTTCGTAGTTCTAATATCGACATTTTTTTTGTCAAGAAACTGTATTGTTGCTCTAAAAGTTTTATTTGTGAATCCAAAAAGTTGTTTTTTTCTTTCAAGAAGATAATTTTGTGCAAGTATTGGATATTCCTTTGCAAAAATTTTTCTCCTTCGGATTTGCTATTTGTAGAAAATTTTACTTTTTACCATAGGATCATTTGTTTCAGATTGAGCAGTCAATTTTGTTGTCATTTCCTTTTAGAAATTTGTCATCAGGTAAATTTACATTTTTTTAAAAGTCTTTTGAATTTTTTTCAAGTAATTGAAAAAAATCAAATGAAGTTAGTGAAAATTGTGAATTTCTCCAATTTCTGTAAGAACTTTATCATTTCCATAAAGTGTAATTTCCGATTTGAAAGATTTATTTACAAATACGAAAATCGTTGACAATATCACAACTATTATTGTTGTTAAAGCAATTAGGGCTTTATCTTTATAAAGAATTTTTAATTATCATATTGGCATCAATTGCCTGTGGGTTTTTTGTTGTCCATTTTCTTTCCTTTCCATTTAAGTTTTAATACTAAATTCCATTAAAAAAACAGAAATTATAATTTATTTGATTTCGTATTGCAAAAAAAGAATCTGTAATAAATTTACTATTCAAATGAAAAAAATAGTATAAATTAAAAATTTTTTTATATTAATTTTATCAAAAAAAGTGAAAAATGACAATGGAAAAATTTAATAAAAAAATTATAAAATAAACGAAAAAAATATGATATAATGGGTTATTGATAAAAAAATAAATATGAAATGCAAAGAAAGAAGGTTTTGAAAATGTATATAGATCCAATAATAAAAAGGAATAGAAATATCAGATATAAGAAAAAAATTCACGAAAGATTGTCGGCTTATAAAAAAATGTTATAAATATGACAATTGGAGAGCCAGATACAGATGCACCGCAAAAAGTGAAAGAAGCAGTTGCGTATCATGCGTTAAATAGTCCTATAAAATATTCGCCAGTAGGTGGGATTCCAGAATTAAGAGAAAAAAATTGCAAAAATTCTATAATGAAACTTTTTGGTGGAAATTATAAAAAGATAATGTTTTAGTTACAGTTGGTTCAACTGAAGGATTGTCTTCTACGCTTAAAAACAATTTTTGGCAAAAAGGGGATGAAGTTCTTATTCCAACACCAGCATATGTTGGGTATGAGCCATTAATTACAATTTCACAAGCTAAAACAATTTTTTTATGGATTTAGAAGAAAAATAATTTTTGTTTTTGACTGAAAAAAAATCTTGGAAAAAAATATGTTACAGAAAAAAACTAAATTAATAATTTTGACTTATCCAAATAATCCTTCAGGAATAACACTTCCAGAGGAAGAAATGATAAAAAAATTGTTGAATTTTTTTGAAGGATAAAGAAATTTATCTTTTTAAGTGATGAAATTTATGCTCAAATTGCATTTGAAAAAAATTCACTTCGTTTGCAAAAATATAGCGATATTTTGAAGGAGCAATTGATAGTTGTTAATGGTTTTTCAAAATCACATTCGATGACAGGATACAGATTAGGTTATACGATTGCTAGTGAAAATTTACAGTCACAAGTGAAAAAAATTAGCCAATATACAGTTACAAGTGCTTCGACATTGTCACAATATGGAGCAATTGCAGCATTAGATTACTGTTCAGACACGACTGAATTATCAGAAATTTACAAAAAAAGAGTTTACTATTTTGTGGAAGAATTGGAAAAATTAGGATTTAAGTGCTTGAAGCCTAAAGGGGCATTTTATGTGTTTGCGACATATAAAACGATTGATAAGTTTAAAGATGTGGATTCTTTTGATTTTGTCTTGGATTTATTGGAAAAAACAGAATTGGCGATAGTTCCTGGGGTTACATTCCAAGTTGAAGGATATTTGAGATTTTCAATTGTGCATAACTTGCCTGTGTTGGAAGAAGCGATTGCGAGATTGAAAAAATATATTGAATCTAAATAAAAAAATAAAAAAATTAATTTTTTTGAAATTTTCAGAAAATTTGTTTGGTAATCTTGTATAAATGATGGGATTACCAAATTTATTTTTTTAATTAAAGTAAAAAAATTTTATGGGAAAATGGAGATGGAATGGAAAAATAAAGAGAAAAAAATTTTTAAGAAAAAGGTGATAAAATACAGCTGAAAAATAGCAGGACTTAATACGAAAGGTCGTGCGTACGGTTTTTTTATGGAGATGACGAAAATCGTATTTTTTTCCAAATATAAATGCGACTGAAGGACAAATTGTTGAAGGAATTTTTGTGAAGAGAAGAAGAAAATATGAATTGATTCGATGTGAAATTATTGATTTTGCAGGAAGAAAAAATGCGATTTATGACGAAATTGCTAGACAAAATGGTGGTTGTAACTATCAGTATTATTCATACGATGAGCAACTTGCGATAAAAAAAATTTTAACATTGAAAAAAAGAAGTGAAGAAAAATTGCAAAATATGATTTTACTTTTTGAAGAGCCGGTTAGAAGTGTCGAAGTAGAAAAAAATATCGAAATAAAATGGAATTTAGCTACGGAAATGCTGTGAAAGATGGGCCTATGATTTTGGGACTTCATAAACAAAACAGTTTTCATGATATTGTTGAAGTAGACGGATTAAAATTGATGGATGATAACTTTAATAAAATTTATGTTTTTTTGTAATGAATTTTTCAAAAAGCGACAGGGCTGGATTTTTTTATCATAGATTGGATCATATTGGCTTTTTTTAGGAATTTGGTTATTAGAAAAGTGGATTTTACGAAACAAATTTTTAGTAAATATGGTTACGACAACTCAAATTGAAGATGAGAAAAAAATTGGAATTTCAAAAAGGTTTAGTTGAAGGATTGTTGGCTTTGGAGCTTGAAAAAAAGGGTTTAAAAATAACAGGAATTTTACATACATTTAATGATAATTTTTTTCTGATTCGGTTGTTTCTGAAAGTGAGGAAATTCTTTTTGGAAAAAAAGAGATTTGGAAGAAGAAATTTTTAGGATTGAAGTTTAAAATTAGTCCATACAGTTTTTTTCAAACAAATTCAAAAAAACAGTGGAAAAAAATTATACGGAAAAAGTATTGGATTATTTAGATGAAATTGAAGGGGAAAACATTCATAATTCGGTTGTTTTCGATTTATTCAGTGGAACAGGTACGATTGGGCAAATTGTTTCCAAAAAGGCAAAACAAGTTTATGGAATTGAGCTTGTGGAAGAAGCTGTTGAAAAAAAGCTAATGAAAATGCAAAATTGAATGGTATCGAAAAATGCACATTTTATCGCAGGAGATGTTTTTGAAAAATTAGATGAGTTTGATAAAAATGGAATCAAGCCAGATATTATAATTTTGGATCCACCTCGTGCAGGTGTTGGTGAAAAGACGCTTAATAAATTACTGAAATATGATGTGAAGGATATAATTTATGTATCTTGTAATCCAAAAACATTTAATATAGATTTGAAGGTTTTACAGGAAAATGGGTATGAATTAGTGAAAATGGTTACGGTTGATATGTTTCCAGTTACGCCACATATGGAGGTTGTGTCGAGATTGAAAAAAAGTTAATTTAGTAGGAAATTGACTGGGAAAAGGAACTTTTTATTTGGAATGTTGGTTGAAAAGAGAGATAGAATGAAAAAAAGAATTATCGACATCAATATCTGATTTTTAAGATAATAGTGAGTGAAAAATGCAAAAAAACTGGGTTTATTAAAGAAATTTTTGAATAATTTTTGAATTTATTGAGTTTTAGAGAATAAAAAGATGACAATAAAGAATTTATAGTAAAACTGAACTCAAAGTTATGACTATTTTACTCAAAACCTAAATTATATGATTTTTTTAGCAGTTTAATTTTTAAATAGGGTTCACTATAATATTGGAAATATTAATGGATTTGATAAATATTAATTAAGAATGCCGAATTATGAGATTCGGCAATTTTTTTCAAAAATTATTTATAAAAAAATAAAAAAATATTCATTGACAACTTTTTGATAAATGTAGTATATTATATATGAATATTTGTTCATATATTAGGTTAAAATTAAAATTTATTGTAATAAATAAAAAAAGTTGGAGGTTGCCATGAAAAAGTAATGAATGTATGTTGTCTATCGAAGGGCTGGATTGTCCTAATTGTGCAGCTAAAGTTGAGCGGAAGATAAATACTTTGGAGGGGATTAAAGAGGCTACCGTTGATTTTTCTTGGGAAGAAAAATAGTTGTTCTTGCTGATGAAATTTCTGAAAATGAGCTTGTTGAGCTTATTCAGACAGAAGTGGATAAAATTGAGGATGGGGTGAAAGTTTTTGTTCCAAAAGTTCAGGCAGGAGAGAGTTCTTCTGAAGAGGAAGATACAGGTAAAATTAAGAAAAAACTGCTAATTGGCGGAATTTTATTTGTATTGGGAATTTTTGTTCCAAAAACTTTATTTATTCCAAAACTTGCGGTATTTTTGGTAAGTTATCTTGTAATTGGTGGCAATGTTCTGCTTTCTGCATTTAAAAATATATTGAATGGGCAAGTTTTTGATGAGAACTTTTTGATGGCGATTGCGACTATTGGGGCATTTGCTATTGGAGAGTATCCTGAAGGTGTGGCTGTTATGTTATTTTACCAGCTTGGCGAGCTGCTTCAAGGGATTGCGGTTAATAATTCCAGAAAGTCCATTGTTTCGCTTATGGACATACGACCTGATTATGCCAATATTAAAGTTGGAGAAGGAATAAAAAAAGTTTCGCCTGAAGAAATAAAAGTTGGAGAAATTATTGTGGTAAAACCGGGGGAAAAAGTTCCTTTGGATGGGAAAATAGTGAAAGGTGCTTCGACTTTTGATACTTCGGCTTTAACTGGGGAATCATTGCCAAGGGAAGTAAAGGCTGGAGATGATGTTTTAAGTGGATTTATAAATAAAAATGGGCTTATAGAAATTCAAGTTGCAAAAGTGTTTTCTGAATCAACTGTTTCAAAAATACTTTATTTAATGGAAAATGCTGGAAGCAAAAAAATCAAAGACAGAAAATTTTATAACAAAAATTTGCAAAATACTACACTCCAGCAGTTGTTATTACAGCATTAATTGTGGCAATAATTTCCTCCGTTATTAATTCAAGGTGCAACTTTTTCAGACTGGATTTACCGTGCTTTGATATTTCTTGTAGTATCTTGTCCTTGTGCTTTGGTTATTTCTATTCCTTTAGGATTTTTTGGCGGAATTGGCGGAGCTTCAAGACATGGGATTTTGATAAAAGGGACAAATTATCTGGAAGTTTTGAACAATTTGGAAAGTGTTGTTATGGATAAGACTGGAACTTTGACAAAGGGAATTTTTTTAAAGTTACAGAGGTAAATGCTGAAAATAATATAAAAAAATTAATGATTTTTCAAAATAATAAAAATTGAATTGACAAAACCTTTATTATTAAAGTATGCTGCACATATTGAAAAAAATTTTCCAATCATCCTATTGCGCAGTCAATCGTGGCAGAATATGAAAATTCTGTATCTAAAGTTGATGAAAAATGTTGTAAAAGGATTTTGAGGAAATTTCAGGATTTGGAATAAAAAGTTAATATAAATAACCATCAGTTTTTTTGGCTGGAAATTCTAAATTAATGAATTTGGAAAAATATTGCTTTTTGATAAAAAAAGAAAATTTAGGAACTGCAATTTATTTAGCTGCTGATGGAAAATATATTGGAAATATATTGATTTCAGATGAAGTGAAGGAAGATTCGGCAAGAGCGATTAAAGGTATGAAGGAAAATGGAGTAAAGGAAATCGTGATGCTTACTGGCGATAATGAAGCCATTGGTAAGAATATAGCTGAGAAACTTGGAATTGATAAGGTATTTACTGAATTGCTTCCGAATGAGAAAGTTGAAAAACTTGAGGAAATTTATAAAACTAAAAGCGAAAAAGGGAAAGTTGCTTTTGTAGGTGATGGAATAAATGATGCTCCTGTGCTTGCCAGAGCTGATCTTGGGATTGCAATGGGAGGAGCTGGAAGTGATGCGGCTATTGAGGCTGCTGATGTTGTAATAATGAATGATGAGCCATCTAAAATAGTGACAGCCATTAAGATTGCCAAGAAGACAAAGGAAATTGTATGGCAAAATATTACTATTGCATTTGCTATAAAAATAGTTGTTATGGCTTTAGGGCTTTTTGGTGATGCAACAATGTGGGAAGCTGTATTTGCTGATGTTGGAGTTGCATTGCTTGCTGTTTTAAATGCTACGAGAGTTTTGAGATACAATCCAGAATCTTCAAATAAATAATATAAACAAAAAAAGTTAGAAGAATATATTCTTTTATGAATTGACTTCTAATTTTTTTATTAACATCAAAGTTTTTTTAAAATTTTTTTATTTTATTTTACAAAAGAAAAAAATTTATAAGAGAAAAAAATTTGCAAATACTTATAAAATTTGTTATCATAAATTTAAGAAAGTTAAATATTGAAATTCAAGGGAGAGATAGTGGTGGAAAAATATTATTTCTATGAATGATATGAAAAAAAGAAATTCTTGATATTTTAGAATTGGCACGAAAAAAATTGAAAATTGTTCGGAAGAGGAGAAATTGAAATTTTTTACATGGCAAAATTATTTCAACTCTGTTTTTTTGAGCCAAGTACACGTACTAAAATGTCTTTTTGAATCGGCTGCAATGCGGCTGGGTGCTAAAGTTTTATCATTACCGCCTGTGGAACAGTCATCTGTGAAAAAAGGGGAGTCTTTTACAGATACGATTAAAATGGTTGAGGCATACTCAGATGTGATTGTTGTAAGACATCCGTTTGACGGGGCTGCACGGCTTGCAGTAGAAACTTCAGAAAAGCCTGTAATTAATGCAGGGGATGGCTCTAATCAGCATCCTAGCCAAACTTTGCTTGATTTATACACAATTTTGGAGGAGAAAGGTACGCTTGAGAATTTGAAAATTGCATTTGTTGGGGATTTGAAATATGGAAGGACGGTTCATTCACTGACAAGGGCACTTATGCATTTTAATCCGACAATTTATTTTGTAGCGCCGCAAATTTTACAAATGCCTGATTATTTACTGGAAGACTTGAAGGAAAAAAATATAAAATTTGAAATTCTGGAGGATTTTAGAGATTGCCTTGATAAAATTGATGTATTTTATATGACTCGGATTCAGAAGGAGAGATTTCCAGATGTGGAAGACTATGAGAAAGTTAAGGGAATTTATGTTATAAATCGAAAAAATATTGTAGGAAAATGCAAAGATGATATGATAATTTTGCATCCTTTGCCAAGAGTTGATGAAATCGATAAAAGATTTAGACAATACAAAATATGCTTTGTACTTTTAAAGCAGGCTAAAAATGGGATTCCTGTAAGACAGGCGATGATGATGGCTGTTTTTAGGAAAGGATAAGGAGTTTTTTTCTGTAAATTTATTATTTTTTTAGAATAAAAAAATTTATTTTTAAGAAAGGAAGAGATTATGTCTGAAGGAAGAGAATTACTGATACGGGCAATAAGAAATGGAATTGTAATAGATCACATCCCATCAGAAAAAAAGTTTTTTTGCAATTGTGGAAATCTTAAAATTAAAGGAATACAGCGAAAGGATAACAGTTGCAGCTAATATGCCAAGCAGTTCGCTTGGGAGAAAAAGGGATTATTAAAATCGAGGAAAAAAAATATTGGAAGAAAAGGAATTAAATAATATTGCACTGCTAGCTCCAAATGTGACAATAAACATTATAGAAGATTATAAAGTTATTGAAAAAAACAAAATTAGACAGGCTAGATAAAGTTATCGGACTTATGAAATGTGACAATCCAAAATGTATTTCAAATCACGAAAAATATTGAAACAAAAATTTGTTCGTATAAAAAGAAAAATCCTGAAAGTTCAGATGAAAGTATTCAGGATAAAAAGACAAGATACAAAATGCTTTTTATTGCGAAAAAAAGTAATTTTGGAAGATGAAATACAAATTCAGTAATAGGTTTGCTTGAAGAAAGGAAAAATTTGATGCCTAAAGTTATTATAGAATCAAAAAAATATCTTACAATGGTGGAAAAGATAATTTTTAAATTAAAAAAATAAACAATGAAAAAAATTGAAGAAATAAAAATCTGAAGGGAAAAACAGAAATTGATGTAGACTATGGAGAACAAACACTCCAAATATCCAATAATTTTTTTAATGAAATCTCCTAAAAAAATTTATAAATGTAGAATCGGAAAATCAGGAGTATAAAATAACGCTTAATTTTTAAAGCATGGGGAATTGTGCTTGTTTTACAGATTATAATGGCAATATTAATTATAAGTCGGCATCAAGTGGCAATTTTTATTGCAATACTGATATTTATTTTTAGAAATTTTTAATTTTTGATCTTTATGGGAATGATTGAAATAAAAGAAGAGAAAGGAAGATTAGATAATGGCTGGAATTGATAAAAGAGCAAAGGAAAGGATATTTGTCGCATTGGATTATGACAATATGGAAGATGCAGAAAAACTGGTGGAAGAGTTAGGAGACAATATTTCGATGTATAAAGTTGGGCTGGAAAGCTATCTTAATACAGATGGAAAATTAGTTGATTATTTGCATGAAAAAGGGAAGAAAGTATTTCTGGACTTGAAGTTTCACGACATTACAAATACTGTGAAAATGGCTTGTGCAAATGCTATTAAAAAGAATGTATTTATGTTTAATATTCACTGTTCAAATGGAAGCAAAACTATGAAGGAGGTTTCTGAATTAGTGAAGGAAAGTAATTCAGAAAGTCTTTTAATTGGAGTAACAGTTCTGACAAACTTGGGAGAAAATGACATTTTTGAAATGTTCAGAAGTGAACTTAAATTAGAAGAAATTGTTTTAAATCTTGCTACGCTTGCCAGAAATAGCGGGATGCACGGAATTGTATGTTCGCCGCAGGAGGCAAAGGATGTGAAGAAAAAATTAGGAAAGGATTTTGTGACAGTTTGTCCTGGAGTACGTCCTAAATTTACACTAAATGCTGATGGAAAAAGTAATGATGATCAGACAAGAATTATGACACCATCAGATGCAATAAAGCAGGGAGTTGATTTTCTTGTGGTCGGGCGTCCAATAACTAAGGCTGAAGATCCTGTTAAAAGTGCTAGGCTGATTTTGGAGGAAATTTCAGAAGCGCTATAGGATTGGATACTGAATTTTTGAAAATAAAAAAAGTAAAAAGACAGCAGGTTTGCCCGATAAATAAAGAATTTTATTATAGAAATTTATTGAAAAAAATAATCTTGATAATATGCAGACAAAAAAAGAAATATAAATTATTGAATAGAATTAATGCAAATCAAAGATAAATGTATTAAAATAAAAACTGTAACAATAGTTTTTGTAAATTTACTTGTTACGTTATTAGTTAATCTTGTTTAAAAAAATAAAAACAAAAATTTTTAGGCAAGAAATATTATAAATAAAAAGGAGATTGTAGTAATGAAAAAAAGGTTTATTATTAGTATTGGGAATTTTTGGGAGCATATCAGTTAGGATACAGTGAGAATATGGAAACAAAAGTTGAAAAGATTCAAAATGTGGAAGTTAAGCAAAATCAAGTTCAAACTCAGACTCATGTTCAAACTGAAGTAAATCCAGATAAGGCGAAAGAAGTAAAAAGAGTTAGATGAGGAAGCGGAAGAAAATAATAAAGCAGGATCTGCTCAGGAAGTACAGCCTAAGAAAAAGGGAAAAAAAGAGAAAGAACCAAAGAAAGCCCCCAAAAAGAGCCGAAAGTAAAAAAATTTGACACCAGCACAGGAAAGAAGGCTGGATGCCAGAACAAGAAAAAAATAAAGAGAAAAAAAATGACATTGGATGAAAAAAACTGGACTTTCAAATTTTGAAAAATGGAAAGAGTATTAAAAAAATTTAGAAAAGTATTAATTAATGGATTTGTTTGACAACGATGCAGATAAAAAAATATTGCTAAATAGAATAACAATTATTAACTTTTTGAATGTGTCTAATAAATTAAGGAGTGAAAATGGAAAAAGAATAAAAATTATTATTCTAAAAAAATGGAATTGATGTTTTTGGAAATAAAATTGAAATTTTGGTAAATGGAGAAATTATTGAAAAGGTTTCTGAAAATATTGATGAAAGTAAATTTGAAAAATAATGAAAATGTGAGAATTATTGATGTTGAAGGGAAACTGGTAATGCCAGGAGTTATTGATGTGCATACACATATGAGGGAGCCTGGAGTTACGTATAAGGAGGATTTTGCGACAGGTTCACGTGCATGTGTTAAAGCTGGGGTTACGACTTTTTATGATATGCCGAATACGGTTCCTACGACTACAACGGAAGAAAATTTACTGGAAAAGAAAAAATTGGCAAGTGAAAAATCAATTGTAAATTTTGGGATTCATTTTGGCGGAAGTAAAAATGATAATGTTGAGGAAATAAAAAAAGTTTTGAAAAATGAGGAAGTTAATACAGTAAAAAAATTTTTTTATTAAATAGTGCAAGAACACTCGCAATTTTAGTCGTGAGATAAATTGTACGAAAATTTTAGTAAGCATATAGGGAAACTTGTATGTAGACACGGAGCAAAACCGTGCAACAAAGAAACTGAATTGCTGGGAACTCTTAAAGCTAGTATAACCACAACATAATACTTAAGTGAGAAAATGGTATAAGTGTGAAGGTAGCGAAAGCAGAAAAAATATACTAGATGATGCAAGGTTAAATCCTAAACATTATGATAATAGACAATCAGCAGCTAAGCCTGAAAAGGAAAGTTCAACGACTATCCCTCGTGAGGGGAGTACAATACAAGCGATTGGTATTGGAAGTGGTTTCGCCTAAGTCCTTGAAACAGGATATGGATAAGATATAGTCTGTGCTTGTTAGAGATAACAAGAAGTTCATAAGAGAACTGCATAAATGGTAGCGCACTTATGTGAACGACGCTTCCCACTGTTGTGGGGTTTTAAAAACTTTTAAAAAAATATTTAAAAAAATATTACTTTTTTTGACAGATAAAAATGTAGAATACATGGTATAATATCTCTGATGAGAAAAAAATGAAGATTTTCAAAGAAAAATCAAATATAGGAAGCATAAATAATCAGAACTTTGTAAATATACCATATGGAAAAATTAAGAGATAAATTAATATATCTATGTAAACTATATGGAATAGAATTTAAATTACAGGAAGAGAGTTATACATCAAAAAGCAAGTTTCTTTTGATGGAGATATAATTCCAATATATGATAAAGAAAATTCGCAAGAATATATATTCAGTGGAAAAAAAGAATAAAAAGAGGACTATATCAAACAAGTGCAGGTAAACTCATAAATGCAGATTGTAATGGAGCATTAAATATTTTAAGAAAAAGTAAAGTTGTGGACTTAAGTGTCCTATACAATAGAGGTGAGCTGGACATGCCTAAAAAGAATAAGGGTAGTGTAAAGCTATCAAACTTCTTAGAAAAATTTTTTTAAATAATTTTAAAGATTTTAGAACTCTGTAACTTTAGTCGTGGGAGGTTCAGGAATGTGTCAACTGGAGAAATGCTTATTGAAGATGATGAAATTTTGGCAAAAGTGTTTGAAAATTCTAAATTGGTGCTAGTTCATGCTGAAAACGAAATGATTGATAAAGCAATAGAATTAAATAAAAATTATGGAAGCGGGCTTTATGTATGTCACATTCCATCAGCAGAAGAAATGAAAAAAAGTTATAAATGCGAAGAAAAAAATAGCGATGTGAATACAAAAGAGCATCCAGTTTATGCTGAAGTTACACCGCATCATTTATTTTTAAATACTGAAATTCGTGAAAGTACAGAAAGAAATAAAATGCTTTTGAGAATGAAGCCTGAATTGAGGGAAAAATCTGACAATGAGTTTTTGTGGGAAGCGATAAATCGTGGGGAAGTCGATACAATTGGAACAGATCATGCGCCACATTTGATAAGTGAAAAGCTGGAAAAAATTACATTTGGAATGCCAGGGGTGGAAACTTCGCTTGCACTTATGATAAATGCCTATAATGAAGGTAAAATATCGCTGGAAATGATTCAGAAACTGATGTGTGAAAACCCTGCAAAAATAATGAAAATTGAAAAAAGAGGAAAACTGCAGGAAGGATATTTTGCAGATGTGATTGTTGTTGATACAAAAAAGGAATGGATTGTTGGAATAGACGATACAATTGAGTCAAAATGTGGATGGACACCTTATGAAAATTGGAGATTAAAAAGGAAAAAAACATAATGACAATTGTAAATGGCGAAATTGTTTATGAAAATGGCAAAATTAATGAAAATGTGAAAAAGCGGAAAAAGAAGTTAAATTTTATGACTAATATTTAATAAATAAAAAAATCAAAAACTTGAAAGGAATAAAGAAATGGCTAATTTAACATTGGAAGAAAAAGTGGCAAAGGCATTATTTGATGTGAAGGCGGTAAAAATTAACGTGGGAGAACCATTTACATTTGCATCTGGAATTAAAAGCCCTATTTATTGTGATAACCGTTATGTTTTAGGTTTTTCAGATGAAAGGGATACGATTGTAGAATCGTTTGTTGAAAGAATTGACAAGGATGTTGATGTAATTGTGGGAGTGGCAACAGCGGGAATTCCTTGGGCTTCATTTATTGCTGACAGAATGAAAAAGCCGCTTGCTTATGTGAGAAATAAACCAAAAGACCACGGTGCAGGGAAACAGATTGAAGGAGCGGAAGTTAAAGGGAAAAAAGTCGTTGTGATTGAAGATTTGATTACAACTGGTAAAAGCAGCCTTATTGCAGTTGATGTGCTTCAAAAGGAAGAAGTGAAGGAATTGGAAGTAAAATCAATCTTTTCTTATGGATTTGACAGTGCAAAGGAAAATTATGCAAAATATAACTGCAAATTCAGTTCACTTTCAAATTTTGATGTTTTAATAAAATTATTGGCACAAACTGATTATTTGACACAGGATGAAGCTAAAATTGCTCTGGAATGGAGTAAAGCTCCTGAAAAATGGGGAAGATAACGTTTGAATTATAAATTACAGTTTTATGCTAAACTCTATTTTTAAGAAATAGGAAAACATATTTGATTTATTTTTCTGACAAGAGTTAAGACACATTGTTAAACAGGATTTATAGAAAATCTATTATTCTGAATGGGAAATAGTATTAACGAGGGATTAAATATCCCTTGTTTTATTTTTCTAAAAATTTTTAGAAAAAAAGATAAAAAGTTATGGAAAAAAACAAAAAAATTTTTGGATAATAATTGACTTTTTTTGTAAAAATAATCTATAATTTGATAGAACTTTTGTGAGTGAACCATAATTTTGAAATACTTGAATATTATAATAATTTATAAAGTTCAGTAAAGGAGTAAAAATTGAAAAAGATACAGTTTATAATAATTCCTACAATATTATCCTTTGGGTTAATAATATCTTCTGCATTGATTTCAAATGCGATGAATAGGGCAAATAAGGATGAAAACAGAATCACGGTAAAGGGAGTGGCTGAACGTAGAATAAAGGCGGATAAGGCACTTATAACTATTGTAATTTCTGATAAAAGTGAAAATATTGATGAGTTGAAGAACAATATATCAGAAAACGAAAAAGTTGGCTACGGATTTGATTAAAAAGTCTGAAAAATTAGTGAAGAGGAATACAGTGTTGGAAATTTACGGATTCAGCCAAATTATATTGAAAAACTCATCAAATGTAAAACAGCAGTCATCTGTAAATTCTACAGAAGGTGTACCTAATGCTAAAAATTTCAGATTATGACGGAGTTGAAAACTATTTCAATTGTTACAAAAAAATATTGACAAGGCTGAAGAATTTTTTTGAAAAAAATTGTCAGAATTAAAAGCTTCAAAGCAATAATATCCAAATAGATAAGCCAGAATATTTTTATAACAAATATTGAAAAAAATATAAAAAAAGATATGGTTGTGGATGCTTCAAGAAATGCTGAAGTAAGAGCAGTTGAAATGTTAAAAAGTAAACAACAATGAAATTGGCGGATTGAAAAAAATATAAGTCAAGGGCAGTTTGAAGTATTGGAAGATACGGAAGATGTGAAAAAAATAAATGAAAATGAATCTAATCAGATTTATAAAAAAATGCGAGTAGTAGTGACAGCAACATATTTGATAAAAATATTAAATTTTAAAAATAATTTCTTAATTTAAGAAAGCGAACAAATTAAAAAAATTATAAATAAAAAAAGTAAAATTTAGGAGGAAAAAAATTAATGAAACCAGCAGCAGAATTAAGACAAGGAAGCACATATAGAAAGGATAACATCCCATATTTAATACTAAAAAGCTGAAAGACACCAATCAACGTCAGGAAAAAAAGACAAAGAGCGGCAGAAGTAAAAATTTAAAACAAAAAGAATTAATTTCAGGAAAAAAATTCAAGAAATTACAGTTTTAGCTACTGAACTTATGGATGATATTATTCTTGACAGAAATCAAATGCAATTTTTTTATATGAAATTGATGGAGAATATAACTTTATGGATCAGGAAACTTTTGAGCAAATTGCTTTAAGAGCGGAAGATTTAGGAGATGCAGTAAATTTCTTGGAAGAAGAAATGATTATTCAAGTATTGATGTATGAAGGAACTCCAGTTGGAGTAGAACTTCCAAACACAGTAATCAGAGAAGTAACTTATACTGAACCAGGATTAAAAGGGGATACAATCGGAAGAGCAACAAAACCTGCAACAATTGCAAATGGGTATAGCTTGCAAGTGCCTTTATTTGTAGTAATTGGAGACAAAATCAAAATTGACACAAGAACTGGTGAATACATCGAAAGAGCAAATTAATAATAAAAAAATTTAAAATTGTAAATAATAAATTATAGCTATCGAAGGAACGGTAGCTTTTTTTGAAGAAATGACATAAAATTAAATATAGATTAAATAGAATTTAATAAAATGAATATTCTGAAGCAAGGGGGTTTTTGATCTTTTGTTAAATAAAAAAAATTAAATTATCAGACAGATCTGTTAATTAAATAAAAAAAATAAAAAAATCAAGGGGTTGATTGAGATGAAAAAAATAAAATAATTAGAGGATTATTTTTTGTATTTTTATTTTTTGGAGTATTTTCTTGTTTTAAAAAAGGGAATATAAATGAGGAAACTGGGATAAATCGAGATGAAAGTACAATTTTAGTTGCGTCGTTTAATGCGCTTAGGCTGGGGGAAAAGCAAAAGGATTACAGGGCATTTGCACAGATTTTGGCAAAGTTTGACTTGATTGGGCTGGAAGAGGTTATGAATGAAAAGGGGGTTAAGAAAACTCAGGCATATTTGGAAAAATTGACTAAGGAAAAGTGGGATTACATTATTTCGGAAGATTCTGTGGGGAGTGAGAATTATCGGGAGTATTTTGCATTTATTTATAGAAAAAGCAAATTTTCGGAGTCACGAGGGATTGGATTTTATAAGGAAAAGGATGAAAATGAGTTTATGAGGGAGCCTTACGGAGCTTATTTTAAGACTGGGAACTTTGATTTTGTATATATTATAGCACATTCGGTTTTTGGGGATAAGGAGAAGCAGAGGCTTCTGGAAGCGGCAAGTTATGTTAATGTTTATGAATATTTTTCCAAATTAACAAGTGAGGATGATATAATTATTGCCGGGGATTTTAATACATCGGCAGATAATATGGCTTTTAAAAAAATATGAACGATAAATACGGTGTTTCCTATATTTTTGAATCCTGAAGAGAATTTAACAACGCTTTCAGACAGTAAATTGGTAAGTTCTTATGACAACTTTTTTTATAAATTTGAAAAAAACAAGGGAATTTACTGGAAATTTTTGGTGTATATAACTTTATAAAAAAATAATAACTATGCTATAATAAAGAAATATGTGTCAGATCATCTTCTAATTTTTTTCAGAATATTCAACATTGGAAGATTTGGATTAATAAAAGATAGGGAAATTGAAGAAAGGAAATGAATGAAAGAAAGAGAAATAAATAAAAAAATCAGTTTATAGAAAAAGTAATTAATATTGACTGCCTGTGGCAATTGAAAATATGATTTATGCGCTTATGAACTTTGTAGATATGTTTATGGTGGGGAACGAAAATATAATACTTGGGCTGGGAACTGTGGCAGTTGCTGGGCTGGGATTTGCCAATCAGATGTTTATGATTTTTATGACATCGCTTTTTGGGATGAATAGTGGCGGTGGAATTTTGGCGGCACAATATTTTGGAAATAAGGATTACAAAAATTTAAAAAGATGTCTTGGAATAACGATTAGTGTCGGTTTTTTATTTTCATTGCTATTCTTGTTTGCTGGGTTGTTTATTCCAGAAACTGTAATTTCTGTATTTACAAATGACAGCAAAGTTATAAGAATTGGAGCAGATTATTTAAGAATCGTGGCTTGGGTCTATCCGCTTGTAGGAGTGGGATTTGCATTTAATATGCAGCTTCGTGCAATTGGAAAAACAAAATATTCATTTTATTCAAGCGTTATTGGCCTTGTAATTAATGTAGCCATAAATTATGTATTAATTTTTGGGCATTTTGGCTTTCCAGCATTGGGAGTACGTGGAGCTGCGATTGCAACAGTTATTGCAAGAATTATAAGCACTTTTTACATTATTTATATAATTTACAAATTAAAAATTGCCAATTGCAGGAAAAATAAATGAATTATTTGATTTGTCATTGGAATTTTTTTGTAAAAGTTATGAAAATCTCGCTTCCTGTATTTATTCACGAAATACTTTGGATATTAGGTTCAAGTGTATATGTCATGATCTTTGGAAGAATGGGAACAGATTTTTGCAAACTGCGGTTCAAGTTGTAAAATCAATTAGCAGACCTTTGTATTAACGTTGTTATTTGGACTTTCGAGTGCAACTTCGGCTATAATTGGAAATGAAATTGGAGCAGGAAGAGAAGACAATGCTTATGAATATTCAATAATATTATTAAAGGTGGCAGTTCTTGCAGGTGTTGTCATTGGAGCGGTTGTACTTATTTTCAGTCCATTTGTACTGATTCACGTAAATGCCAAAAGTTATCCATTGGCAATGGAAATTGTAAAGGCGGAAGTTTTTGTAATTTTTATAAAGGCAATCAGCTTTACAGACTGCTAGTTGGAATTTTGCGTTCAGGAGGAGATACAGTCTGGACAATGTTTACTGATTTGATACCGCTTTGGTTTATTGCGATTCCAATAACATATTTTTCTGGACTTTATTCAGGATTGCCAGTTGCGGTTGTGTATCTGCTTTCATGCAGTGATGAAGTTATAAAGATATTTCCTTGCGTGATGAGGTTAAGAAGCAGGAAGTGGATAAATAATCTGGTAAGTTAAAAAATAGGGGAAATTTAAGATAATAAAGGAGAAATAGTACAATGGATCTAGCAGGAAGAAAAAAGTATTTATTAATTGGTATTTTGGCAGTTTTTACAATGTCATGTTCCACAATAAAAACTCCTCCGCTTGGAGTGGATTATGAAAGTCCGTTGCGGGATAGTGATAATGTTGAGTTTCATTATGACTTGACTTATCTGGATAAGGATGGGAATATTCGATATGACAGGAAAATCTGGGATGCGACTTATAAGGTTGTGGATGAGGCGAAGGATTACCTGATTGTGGAGATGTTTTTGTTTAATGATATTTACAATAAGGACAAGGAGCATTATCCAGAATTTGCTAAAGAATATACAAGACGGCTTATTAAGAAGAAAATGGAAAATCCTAATTTAAAGGTGTATGTGCTTTCAGATGAAAATAATGATCTGTATGGAGCATTTGAACATCCGTTTATTACAGAGATGAAAAATGCTGGAATTGATGTTATAACAGTGGATATTTTTAAGTTAAAGGATACATTTCCTTGGTATTCGCCAGTTTGGAGAACGTTGATAGAGCCTCACGGGAATCCGCAGGGTAAAGGATGGATTGGAAATTTTTATGGACCAATGTGGCCTAAGTTGACTGTGAGAAATTTGTTGAGGGCATTGAATGTAAAGGCGGATCACAGAAAAATATTTTTGAATGAGGAAAATGTTGTAATTTCAAGCGCAAATATTCATGATCCTAGTTATTTTCACGAGAATGTGGCAATATCGGCTAATGGGGAAATTACGAAGGATGTTCTGGATGGATTACAGCATGTAGCTGAATTTTCAGGCGGGAAGATTGATGTTAATGAGAAGCAGGAAAATAAAGTAAATAATAGTCAAATTGGGAATTTGATTGGAAATAAAAATAGTGGAGCAAATAATCTTGCAAAGCAAATAATTTTTTTAGAAGATGAAAATGAAAGAAAAGTTAGGAAATTGAGAAAAAGGGAAGATTTTTGTGGAAGAGGAAACAAGAAGATTTGCACAAACTGGGGAACTTCCTGAAAAAAGTCAGGAATATGATCATCAAGGCAATGTGAAAGATGGAGATGTACTTACAAGATTTGATGATGAAGATAATAAATATCAATTGCAATTTGTAACGGAAGCTAAGATCGGGGAACATTTGGATAAGGATATTGACAGCACCAAAGCTGGAGATGAGATACTTATGGGAATGTACTTTCTGGCTGATAAGGGATTGTTGACAGATTAATAAAAGGCTGCAAATCGTGGAGTAAAAATTAGAATTATTTTTGACAGGAGCAGGGATGCTTTTGGGATGAGCACTAATGGACTTCCAAATAAGCCAGTTTCTAAAAAGTTAAAGAAGAAGACTAAAAATAAAATAGAGATAAAATGGTACTTTACTAATAATGAGCAATATCATACAAAGATAACACTAATAAAAAACAGATGGAAATGTTATAATACAAACTGGTTCAGCTAATTTAATCAAAAAAATATACGTGGATATATAATGGATGCTAATTTTAGAATTTTGACAAATAAAGATTCTAAATTGACAAGGGATATTTACACATATTTTTGATAGATTATGGGAAAATAAGGATGGGCTGTTTACCGTTAATTTTGATGATGAGCCGACTACAAAAGGCGAGTACGGATTTTATGTATAAAATATTAGATGCAACACAATTAGGTTCATTTTTAAATTGGGAAGTTTAATTTATAAATTAATTAAAAAAATAAAAAGAATGAGAGAGGAGAGTAATAATGAAAAGAAAAAAATAATGCTTGTAGTTGTAATTTTTAGCAATCGGGATGATGTCGGTATCTTGTTTTTAAAAAAAGAAAAAGGACAATAAGAAAAAAATACCCAGACACAGCAAAGCAACAGCAAAACAAAAGATATTAATACAGATATTTTTCAATCTTGGAGGACAGGCACAAGGAAATCCTGATATAAAGAACTTGACTCCTGAAGAACAGCAAAAAAATTGATTGACAATCAAATTGACCCCTGCAAAGGTGTCTGAAGCATTGACAAAGGCGCAAAATGGAGACAAGGAATCAATCATGTCACTCGCTCAGCTTTATTACAATATGAAAAATATGGATAAAGTGAAACAAATTCTGCAATATGGTGTTGATAGAAATTATCCAGAAGCAATATATAATTTAGCAGTAATTTTGAAACAGGAAGGTAATACAGCTGAAGCTAATAAATTAATTGCAAAACTTCCAAGAGGTGCAGTAACAAGAACTGGAGGAGCCGGAGTGGCTGGAGGTCAAAGAGTGCGTCAAATAAGAATGCGTCCAGGTGCTGAAGCATATAACAGAGGAGTGGATTTAATAAAGGCTAAAAGATACAAGGAAGCTAAGGCTGAATTTGAAAAGGCATATAATGCAGGAATAAAAGAGGCTGATGTCCGTGTGGCACTTTTAAATAAAGAATTAAAAAATGATTCTGAAGCTGTAAAATGGTTTAAAAAAGCCGCAAATCGTGGTGTAAAGGAAGCTAATTATGAGATTGGGGCTATTTTATATGATGGTGGAAAACAGTCAGAATCACGTCCGTATCTTTTGAAGGCTTACAATTCTGGAAATAAGGCTTTGGCAATGCCGATTGCAATGTCATACCATCAGCAAAATAATATGTCAGAAGCTTTAAAATGGTATAAAATTGCAGCTAAGAACGGTGATAAGAATGCCGTAGCTACAGTAGAAAGAATTGAAAAAGGTGGAGTTATTAACGAGAAAAAATCAAATGACAAAAGAGTAAAAACATTCCTAGGAAACAATAATTCCCCTCAAAGCCTGACTGAAAGTACGCTTAATGATGTAAAGAGCAAAAATAAAGCTGAAGAATCTATAAAAACTGAAGCTAAGCCAGAAGACAAGCAACCAAAATCACAAGTAGCAAAACCTTCTGAAAAATCTGAAGATGTAAATATAGATGAAATTATGAAGAAAAAAGCCGCTGAATATAATAAATAAATTTAGTAGAAGATAGCAGGAAGTCGTAGGCTTTCTATAAGTGAGAATAGTTCACTTAGATGAAATTTAATAAAAAAATATTTTTTTAAATATTGACATTTTAGTAAAAAAATATTATATACTAACTTCATAGCAAGATTATTTGAAAAATCAAACTTAAAAATTTCATAGAACAATCTAATATAAACTTATCAAGAGAGATACTAGGAACGGCCCGTTTTGAGTATCCAGCAACCTGTAAAAAAACAAGGTGCTAAATCCGGCATAAAAAAATGCAAAGATAAGGATAAGAATTTTAATTCTCTTCCTTAGTGGAAGAGTTTTTTTAGATAATATACTCGAACTTGTTTAAAAATAGGACTGCCAAAAAAATTATAAAAAAATCTAGGGTTTGAGTAAAATAGTCATAGCTTTTTGAGTTCAGTTTTAAAGTAATTTTTACTATAATAATAAATTGAAAGTTTTATAAAATTAATAAGAATAAAAAAAGGAAAAATTAGGAGGAAATAAAATGGCTAAAAAAATTTACTTTACATCAGAATTTGTATCACCTGGACATCCAGACAAAATTTGTGATCAAATTTCAGATTCAATATTAGATGCTTGTCTTGCAGATGATGAAACTTCAAGAGTAGCATGCGAAACATTTGCAACTACTGGACTTGTGGTTGTTGGGGGAGAAATTACAACTAAAACTTATGTAGATGTACAAAAAATTGTGAGGGATAAAATTTATGAAATCGGATATAGACCAGGAATGGGATTCGATTCAGATTGTGGCGTTATGAATGTTATCCATTCTCAATCGCCTGATATTTCTATGGGAGTTGATACAGGTGGTGCTGGAGACCAGGGAATTATGTTTGGTGGAGCAGTTAATGAAACTGAAGAGTTAATGCCACTGGCTCTTGTATTATCACGTGGAATCATTCAAAAATTGACTAAAATTACAAGAGATGGAGCACTTGCCTGGGCAAGACCAGATGCAAAGGCTCAAGTTACATTGGCTTACGATGAAAACGGAAAATTATTGAATGTTGATACAGTAGTTTTATCTGTACAGCACGATGAAAATGTTACAAATGAACAAATTGAAAAAGACTTGAAGGAACTTGTAATAAAACCTGTATTGGAAAAATATGACTTGAATATTGAAAACGTGAGAAAATTCCATATTAATCCAACTGGAAGATTTGTAATTGGAGGGCCTCACGGAGATTCTGGACTTACAGGAAGAAAAATCATAATTGATACTTATGGTGGATATTTCAGACATGGTGGTGGAGCATTTTCTGGAAAAGATCCATCAAAAGTTGACAGATCAGCAGCCTATGCGGCAAGATGGATTGCCAAAAATATTGTTGCGGCAGGTTTTGCTACAAAATGTGAAGTTCAGTTATCTTATGCAATTGGTGTAGTTGAACCTGTGTCAATTCGTGTAGAAACATTTGGAACTGGAACAGTTGAAGAAACAAGAATTGAAGAAGCTGTTGCAAAATTATTTGACTTGACACCAAATGGAATTCAAAAATCATTAAACTTGAGAAAGCCATCATTCAGATACCAAGATTTAGCGGCATTTGGACATATTGGAAGAACTGATATTGATTTACCTTGGGAAAAATTGGATAAAGTTGAAGGATTGCAGCAAGAGTTAGGGAAATAGTGTAAAAATAGGGAGTGAATAAGTCGCTCCCTTTAACTTTTTATTCATTAGAATATTTTTCAAAAGCCTTTTTTTCAAATCCAATTGTATACATATCAAAAAAAGAAATTTATATTTTTTTCAGGAATATCGCCTAACGCTTTCATCACATTTTTTTACAAAATGTACAGGACTGTCACCTCTTGCAGTTACTATCTTTCCATCAATTACTGATTCTGCTTTCACAAAATTTTTCAGAATTTGTATAATTTTTCATTATCCTTTATTTCAGCAAAAAAATGTTTACAGTATGTTTGCAGTCATTTAGGAGTCCATTAGTTGCAAGGAAATAAGCAGCATCACAAATTGCCCCCACAACTTTATTTGGATTATTCTTAAATTTTTTTAACAAGTTCAATAATTGTGTAGTTTGTTTCAAAGCTCTGACTTCTCCAAGTTTTTTTCCTCCAATTAAAAATCAATCCGTCAGTATTGTCTTCTGTGATTTATTCTAATGTCATGTCAGGCAGCATTTTTTTAAATTACCCATTGATACTTTAATATCCTTATCAGTTGAAGCATAACTGACTGAATAATTTTTGAGTTATATTTTTTTCATTTAATGCTGAAGCTAGAAATGCAGTTTCCCAGTCTGCAAATTCATCTAAAATTAAAAAAACTATATTTTTTTCATTATCATTTTGTCCTTTCTTAGTTGCGATTAATTTTTCTATTTTAAAACCAAATAAAATTATTTCGTTTTTTTAATAGTTTAATTTTTAAAAAAAGTTTTTAAAAAGAATTGAAAAATATTATAAATTATAATATAAAGAAAGTCAAATTTTTTTAATTTTTTTACAGGCTGTCTTATTACTGTCTTCATTTTATTTATATCTATTTTTTTCTTAGGTCACTTAAATAAATTTCATGGTGATATCTTTCAACTGTTAAATCAATACTATATTCAGATTCTTGTGCAAATTCATTCATTCTTTGGATAGTTTCAGGTTCTTCATTGTAGCTTCCTATATGCATGCATTGTACGCAAAGTCCTTCATTATAGCTGAAAAATTCAACTTTTGAAAAATCCTTTTTCTTTTTTTCAGTAGCATACTTTATAGCCCATTCCACATCTTCCTTTTTAATAAAATCAGGCACTCTAATTAAAGAAATCCAGTTAAATAATTCTTTGTTTAATAGGTAATTCTCATTTTTTTACATTTTCTTGCCACCAAAGTCCTTCTAGTGGTGGAACAACATATTCAAAAAATCCTTCAATTTTGTATTCTGTTTTATAGCTCATCTTAAGAGTGTAGGCAACTCCATATAGCATTTCAACTGCTTTCTGATACTCGCCATCTTTTTCGTTGGGATTTCCTTTTCCCTCGCACTGCTATAAAAATTCATTTTAGGAATTTCTATAATTTCAGGATTTTCCGACGGTCTATAAAAATTTTTTTAAATTCCTTCTTAAAAATCAAATGCCATAATTATCATCTCCTAGTTATTATTTTTATGCTAATATAAATGTGAATTTCCATATTTTTCATAATCATTACCTGCTATATATTCTTCAAAAATCATAAGTATAGTTTCTTATATCAGATTTTTTTCCTTCCCAAATTCTTCCCAAAATTTATACCAAAATTCTCCAACAGCCTTTACAGGATCACCAAAAATCACAAATTTTGCATATCTTCCTTTGGGAATTTTTTTATTTTTATCATATCTTCAGGAATTTCATCAATTTTATTTTTTTCACTTCACAGCCTGTAAGACAGTCGTACTCAAAAGCCATTTTCATTACTGTAATTATAATAGACTCCAATAGCATTATTGTTAATTCTGTCCTTTATATTTTTGAGACCTTCTTCAGAATACAGTTTTTTTCCCATAAATTTGAAATTTTTTTCAGACATTGTTTCATCATCTTTCACTCGTGTTTTTAAATCCAATAAGAGTTTTTTTCTTTAATTTCTACTATTTCATATTTCATAATTATACCACCTTTATTAATTTATTATTCCCTATTTTTTTCTTTTTATTTTTCGTAGGATTGCTCATTGCCGCAAATGCTACAACCTATGGCTAGTCTACGACATTTTTTTCAGTACTGACAAAAAAACTCGCTATGCTCAAACAGTTTTGCCAGCACAGAAAAAAATGCTTCGACGTATCAGTTTATACTAGACTCTGTTTAAAAAAATGAAAATTATATTTTAACTATTTGAAAATATTAGGTTTATATCCTTTATTAAAAAAAGTTTTTTTAATAAATTCGTTATTTAAGTGGGGCTTGGTATTAATATAAAAATTCCTCCTCTTTAAAAATTTTCTATAGATATTATAATACAAAAAAATATGACATCAGTATGTCATATTTATAATAATATTATTTATTTATTTATTTATTTTAAACAATACTTATTCTTCAATATGGTTCTCTAATTTTTGCAATTTTAGGTTCTTCTGCTGAAATAATGTCAATTACATGATTCCATGAAAAATCCCATAGTGCATGTATTTATTATCAAAAAAATATCATTATAAAAAAAGTAATATTTTTTTACCATTTTAAGATACGAAGAATTTTTTTAATTATTACGAAATACTTTCCCAAAATTTTGCTATTTTTCATCAGGATTTGCAAAGGATTCATTTCTAATTTGATACATTATATAGTTCTCAAATACTATCTCATAAATTTCATTATAGTTAATTAAAAACAGGATAAGACTCCTTTAATATTTCATCAAGTTCTTTATCTCCTGTATTACTTACTTCAGAACCCTTTTTCTCCTAAAAAGAGGAAGAGTAACTATTATTTTTTTAATATATTATTTGTACCATCACATATCTTTTAAGATATACGGTAAAAATATCATCATTTTTTTATATTTTTTTCACCAAATTTTATCATTTTTTTACTCCTATTAAAAAAATTAAGATAAGGATAACTATTATTTTTTTAAATATAATTTTTTTCTTCATTTTTTTGAAATTTTTTTCAAACAAAATTTTTCTTTATTCTCTCTGGCTCTTTTTACCTTTCAAATGTTCTCCAAAGGATAAAAAGATAGCCATAAACCCATTCATTTTCAGGATATTCCATTATAATTTCAAAATTTCCATTTTTCCATTTTGTTTATATTCTCTTCAGAAAATTCATCATAGACACGGTATGCTTGTGATTTGTCTATTTCAATTATGATTTTTTTACATTTTTTTACTGTACTTTTGTTGTTATTTATTTCAAAGTCTTTGATTGTTTTTTTCAAAATATTCGTTTGTTAAAGTTAGATTTTTTTAATTCTTGTTATTTTTAAATTGACGAATATCATTTTTTGTGGCAATAGGCAAAATAAGTACCAGGCTTTTTTTCCTTAAACCATAAAGTCAGGGGATCTGCAGTTCTTTCAGAATGCTTACCTTTTGTATTGAAGTAGTCAAATTTTACAGTTTGTTTAGTCAATATTGCTTCTTTTAATTTTTTTCAAATAGGGTATTGTCATCATCATTGTTGTACCTTGAGAAATCTATTTTTTTATCCAGTTGTCTGCTTTTTGATTGAAAATGGCACTTAATTTTTGAGAGAGTTTTATCGTTGTTGAAGTAGTTTGTGGCATTTAGACTTTTGGAGGGCGTAAAGTATTTCGTTTTGTTCCTTTTTGGGAAAGTAGGGATTTATTCATTATGTAGTTATCCATTAATTTTATTCCACCATGTTTTTCCTCTTTGAAAATAGATAGGAATACTAGCGGAAGCGAGAATATCAATATCCCTATAAATTGTTCTTACGGACACTTCAAAATGTGCAAAGCAAGCTCTTTTGCAGTAATTGTCCTTTTTTTCAAGTAATAAATATATAATTTCAAATAATCTGTTAATTTTTCATAATGCTTTTATTCGCTCCTTAAATAAATTTTTATTTAAAAAAATAAGGATTATATTTTATTTCTTTTGATTTTTTTATAAAAAAAGGAGCATTATCTCCTCAGTCGAGATAAAAACTCCCTCATTCCAAAGTTTTTTTAAAATCAATTAATGATTTTTTTGTTCTTGTGTGTACAAGAATTTATGTAAAGAATATACTTTATTTATAAGAAATTAATTCATAGATTAACTAAATGGATTAATTGCCCATCTAAATGTCTTGTTGTAAAAATTACTGTCTAAACTAGAAACTGTTACTCTTCTACTTCCAGAAGAAGCGTGAATGAACTGTCTATTACCCATATAGATACCTACGTGAGAAATACGACCTTTTCCAGTTGTTTCAAAAAATACCAAATCGCCTTTCGTCATATTCATTGATGAAATTCTTGGTTTAAATGTTGCTTGTGAACTTGAAACTCTAGGCAAGCTTACATTAGCAGCTTTTTTGAATACGTAACCAACGAAGCCTGAACAATCAAATGTATTCGGACCAGTTGCTCCCCAAACATATGGTGAACCTAATTTTGTTTGTGCAAACGAGATAATTTGATCTCTTACAACTGTAGAAGCAGCTCCACTACTTGTCACCTCTTGTCTTGGTTTTGATACAACAGTTAAATCTATAGTTTTGTTACTATAGTGATTTTTGATTGTGCTTTCTAAATCTGCAAATGATACAGCAGATATAATCAAAGCTCCAGCTAGCATCAATATTTTTTTCATTATAACCTCCAATCTACCTTTGAACTTTGGTAAATTTATTATAGCAATAATTACTTTAATTTGGATTTTTTTAACTTAATTTTTTTATTAATTTAAAAAAAGATAAAATAGGTGAAATTATTGATTTTTAAGTATTATTTAATTGTAGACGACACTTAAAAAAATTTTTTTCTTGAAGTTTTTTTGATAGATATTGATATAATATAATTAAAGTTGCAAATGATACTAAACGAATATAGAAAAATGAGTAAAAAGAAAGGATAGTTAAGATGAAAAAGTTTATTTTGATTGGGATTGCGGCAGTTTCAATAATGGCTTCTGCTGATGTGAATACAAAAAAAATTCTTGAAGAATATAGAAAGGAAGCTCTTAAAAAGGGAGGCAGCGCCAAAACCTGAAAAAGTTATAAAGAAAAGAATTAATTTAGATTCAGTTACTGGAACTTCTGAAACAGCTGCTGAAGATGAAAATGCCACAGTTGAAGTTGTGGAAGATGGAACACAGGCAACTCCAGATATAATTGAAAAGGTAAATTTCTATTTGAGAAATAATCCTGAAAGACGTCAAAAACTTGAAAAACGTTATAGAGCTGTTGTTGGTCAAGAATAGATTAAGAAAAAGGTACTTACTTATAGTGCCTTTTTATTATTTTTTTAGAAAATAAATTAATATTGAAATTATTTGATAACTAACCAAGTTTTGAATTAAAAAAATAAATTATAAAAAAATACTTGATATAATGTATGTTATATGATATTATAATAATATCGCTTTAAAGTCGAAATTACATAGTTTTTTTATTATTTTTGAAATTTAGCCAATTTTTTTAAAATATGTTTTTTTAGATCTTGATTTTAAGGCTTTTTTTATTACAAGATTGACATTAAATAATGGCATTGAAACAAAAAAATGAGAGGATTAGATAATAATGGATTTTTTTCTGAAAAAAAGGTACAGGTAGAACAATTTTAATTGTAATAATTATAGTAATAATATTATTTGCTTTTTAAAAAAATAGAATTACAAGTTCATTTACGTTTTTAGATGGAGTAACTCAGGCAGTAAATTTCAGGCTGGTAAAAAGTTAAAAAGTATGCTGTATACTCAAGTTTTGAAATTGAAATCAAGAATTAATGACATAAGTTACATAGAAGAGTACGTAGAAAATAATAAAAAAATAGAGATTTTGAATTGCAGAAAAAAATAAGGTTCAGAATATGGAGTTTGCATATTTGAAGGAAGAAAATGAGAAATTACGGCAAATGCTGGAAATGCGTCAAAAAAATCCATCTGAATTTATAGCAGCAGATGTGGCGCTTGTGGAAAATGGAAGTTCATCGGAAAAAAATGTATATAAATAAAGGGATCAGCGCAAGGTATAAAAATAAATTTGCCAGTAATGTTTAATGGATATCTTATTGGAAAAAAATTTCTAAAGTAAGTGATGAATATTCAGAAGTAACGTTATTGACAAGTAAAACATCAAAATTAAGCGTTGTATTAAATGGAACTGATCAGCAAATTTTACGTGGAAATGGAAATGGAACTTTTTCCATCTTGAACTATAATGAAGGAAAAGTTGATAAAAATACAGTATTTAATGTAGAAACTTCAGGAGTAAGTGATATTTTTACCAAGAGGAATAAAAAAATAGGAACTTTGAAGGTAACAAATTTAAATGATTTTAATAAGATGAAAGAAATAAGATTTAAGCCAAGCTTTTAACGTATTTGATATTCAAAGTGTATTAGTTTATAAATGGAGTGTTAATGACACGATTAATAATCAGATACAAAATCAGGTAAAAAGCTGAAGAGGAACAGCAAAAATAAAGAAAATTCACAAAACAAATTAAAGAAAGTTGTATTAAGATATATAAAATAGCGTAATATATAAGCTGTTTTAAAAATTAAAAAAAGAGGTGAGTTTAGTTATGTTAAGACAATTAACAGTAGCAAAGAAAGTTATTTTATTATTTTTTTATTGGTATCGGTATTTTTCTTTTTTTCCAAGGATTTCTGGGAAAAAAAGAAGTTTTTACGGTAAATGTTACTGAAGATGCGACAATTAATGGGACAAGAAGAAGTAAAAAGCTATGTGATGGCTTATAATTCGGGAACAATGAAGCTGACAATTACAGCGCCGAGTATAAATAAAGGAGAAGTTTATACTTTCAGTGGAAGTAAGAAAACAATTTATTATCCAAAAATTAAAACAGACTGTCACTCAAAGAGTTGAGAAAAAGTGAAGCAAGTATATTGTCTGTGTTTAATAAGTTAAGAGGTATAACTTCTAAAAAAAGACTCAAACTAGAAATGGAGATACATTTACATTCTCAAATAATTGGCTAACTGCAATAAGAAGTAATGGGAACACTGTAAACTTTAGTGATTATAAATCTTCAAACGGATATTCCTTTCCAACAAAAGATTTCTGTAAAAGATGGGAAGTTCACAAATAATTTATAGATTATCAAACTTTAGATAATTCAGTATTCATAAAAATAAAAAAATAGACTTGTTTATAATTATACAATTTAGAAATAATAATCTATACAAAGGGATAACCCTTTGTATAATTAAAAAAAATAAATGTATTAAAAAAACTAAAATAAAAAAAATGTGAAATGTAGGATATGAAAATAATAAAAACAAACTGTATTGTTTTTAAAAAAAGGAAATGAAAGAGGCGGATTTATTGGTAATGCTTTTTTTAGCAAAGATTTTGGGAAAGATTATGGCGACAGCTTATGGTATCCGAAAATCTAAGAAAAGGGATATTGTTTCTTTAAATCCGCTAAATGAAATTGAAATTACACTTCTTCAAAAAAATAATTACTATGTTGTGAAAGATGTAGAAATTATAAAAAAATTTCAAAAAAATATTTTTAAAAAAAATATTGAGAAATTGGAAATATCATTGTATATACTTGATAGTATAGATAAAAATTTATTATATGACTGAGGAAAATGGAGATTTTTTTGATAAGCTGGTAGAAATATTAAGTTTTATTGATGCTCTTCCATATTTAAAAAAAGGGTTATAAATATTATGTTGTATTGTCGTTTTTGAGAAGAGTAATGATAGAACATGGGATTTATGATATAAATGAAATTAGCTTGATACTTGAAAAAAAGTAAAAAAAGAAAGCATGCGAAAAAGTATAAGGAGATTTTGAAAATTGTAAAAAAATAGTTCGAGTATGGATGAAACTCAGGAAAAAAATGGAGAATTATTTAGATTTTTTTAAAAAAAAATGGTTATGATTTTTTTGAAAAATTTTATAAATAGAAATTTACAAACTGAATTAAAAAAATACGGAAATTTATTATGGAGGAATTTTATGGAAACTAAAAAAATGTTGCTGATTATATCAAAGTTGATACGATAAATTTAAATTTAGAATCAAAAACTAAAAAAATACAGTAATTAGGGAATTGTATAATAATTTGAAAAAAAGACAAATTTAATAAAAAGATGAAGAATTAGGATTAAATGATATTTTTGCAAGGGAAGAAATGGGATCAACTGGAATTGGGAAGAAGATTGCATTGCCGCATGCTAAGACAAAGGCTGTGGATGAATTGATAGCGACTTTTTGGAATTTCTAGAAATGGAATAGATTACGAATCGCTGGATAATGAAAATGTAAATATTTTTTTCATGTTTTTTTGTGCCCAGAGGAAAAAAACACAGGAATATTTAAAGGTGCTGGCAAGAATATCAAGATTGATAAGAGATGACAAATTTATAGATAAATTGTTAAAGGCTGAATCAAATGGAGAAATTATTGAAATTATTCGAGATGCAGAAATAAATGGATAATGGAAATGAGGTTAATGTTTTTTTGTTTAAATTAAAAAAATATTCTGGTTATTAAAAAGATATTAAATATTGTAATTAGGGTAAGGAAGTAAAGAGGTTCAGAAAGATAGGGGTAAGAATTATGAGATGTCCATTTTGTGGCTATGAAAATACGAAAGTTATTGATAGTCGTTCCTATTTTGAAGGAAACTCAATTAAGAGACGACGTGAGTGTGAAAAATGCGGAAAAAGATTTACAACTCATGAAAAAGTTGCTGAATTGTCATTAATTGTAATAAAGAAGAGCGGAGCAAAGCAGCCTTATTCACGTGAGAAGGTTTATAACGGGATTGTCAGGGCATTTGAAAATCGCAGTATTGACATTGAAAAAATTGAAGAAACAATTGATAAAATTGAACGTGAAATACTGACAGAATATTCAGGCGAGATAAAATCTAGTGAGCTGGGTGAAAAGATACTTTCATATTTGGTAAATCTGGATGAAATTGCCTATGTGAGATTTGCTTCTGTTTACAAAAAATTTGACAGTCTGGATAGTTTTTGTGAAGGAAATTGAAAAAAAATAAGAAAAGATAAAAAAATAAATAAAAAGGAATAATAAAAAGCAGGAGGGATAATGAAAAAAATTACGGATTATTGGAAATATAATATTTTTTTAGTCTAGTTGTTTATTTTTATTGGACAAAAGTATAAATGTATTTTTGGGGAAAAAAAGGCTATGCAGGCTAGTTTAGTTAATACAAGCAATGAAATAAAGGAACTTGAAAAATAGAAAAGAGTAAATTGCTGGATCAGGAAAAAAAATTCAGATGAAAATGAGAAAAATGAAAAAAATATGCAAGAAATAATTTGAATTTAAAAAAAGAAGGAGAAGAAGTTTATAAAACTACAGAATAATTTATTTTTAAGTAATTTTTTTAAATTATTAAGCTTTAATTTTATAAATTACAGGATGATGAATAATTTTATTAATATGGAAAATTTAAAAAAATAAACTTGATAAGTATGAAATAAAAGATGAGAAAAAAATAAATATGTTTTTTAGGGCAGACTTTAAATATATGATTTCGTCATCTATTTTTTTATAATAATTGCTGGTATAGCGATTCATTCACTTTATAAAGGAATTAGCGGGATTGAAAAACTTACGCCAATAAAAAAATTGCTTTTATTGTAATTCTTTTTGGGTTATGTCGTAATAGCTGGATTTCTTTTGTTTAGTTACAAGATTGTAATTGAAAAATAATGAAATTTTTTTAAAAAAATACGAGTTAAAATGAAAGACATCGAAGGTGCAAGTGTAAAAAAATAATGAGAGTAAATTCGAGCAAAATGGATAAATTTCTGGAAGTGATAACAAAGGATAAAAAAAGATACAAATTAGGTTGAATATAAATAATGAATTGTTATTTTTTTGAAGCTAATACAAAAATCAAATTGGGAAAAAAATGGATATTTAGAATATTCGAGAAAGGTTTGGAATATGAACATAAAAAAATAATTTTTTTATAATAAACATATTTTTTTATGTGGATTTATTTTTTTGCTGATGACAGTTCGGTAAAGAAGGCGCTTGTTAAAGTTTATGCTGCGCATCAGATGTATAATTATGCTTCGCCTTGGCAAAATGGGCAGGATTTTAATTCGACAGCGACAGGATTTATTATAGATGGAAATAGAATTATTACAAATGCTCATGCCGTATTAAATGAAAAGTTTCTGCAAGTTAGAAAAGAAGGGGATTCTAGAAAATATAAGGCAAATGTTAAATTTATTTCGGAAGAATATGACTTGGCAATGATTGATGTGGAAGATAAGGCATTTTTTAATGGAACAACTACATTAAAATTGGGAGCGCTTCCGAAAATTGAAGATAGTCTTACAGTTTATGGGTATCCGCTTGGTGGGGATAAACTTAGTACGACTAGAGGAATCGTTTCGAGAATGGAGCATAATACGTATACTTTGACAAATCAGAAATTTTTGATTGGACAGACTGATGCTGCGATTAATAGCGGAAATAGCGGAGGACCTGTTTTAAGTAATGGAAGAGTTGTGGGAGTTGCTTTTGCTGGACTTACGCAGGCTGATAATATTGGATATTTTATTCCTGTTAATATACTTAATAATTTTTTGGATGATATAAAGGATGGAAATTATGATGGACCTCCAAAATTGGGAATACAATGGGCAAAGCTGGAAAGTACGTCACAACGTAAAATGCTGGGATTAAAAAACGATTCAAAAGGAATTATTATAAAGAAAGTTTTTCAAAATTCACCATTTAATGGTGTTTTTAAAAAAAGAAATGACGTACTGTTAAAATTAGATGGCAAGGATATTGAATCAGATGGGACAGTAGAATTCCGTAAAAAAATGAAAAAGACAGATTTTAATTTTTGTAAATCAGGAAAAAAATACGGAGAAAATTTAAGCTATGAAATTATAAGAGATAAAAAAATTGAAAAAGGGTCAAGTAACGTTAAAGAAAACAGATATAAAATATAGTGTTGTGAAAAAGTACAAAAGCTGCAGGAAGCGCCTTCATATTATATTTATGGAGGATTGGTTTTTGAGCCGCTTACAATGAATTACATCACAGCTGTTTCTCAGGCTAATCCTACTAATACTTTACCTGCAATTTATGACAGGGAGGAATTGTTCAAGGATTATAATGGGCTAGTCATATTGGTAAGAGTACTTCCATTTGATGTAAATTTAGGATATTCAGATTTGGAAAATAAAATTATTACAAAAAGTTAATGGGGAAAAAAATATAAGGATTTTGATGATTTTTGTAAAAAAAGTTAAAAAGTGCAAATGGTGAATTTATTATTTTTTTGAAGATGAAGAAGGTAATGAAATTGTACTGGATATAGCTGAAGTTAAAGCTCAGAAAGAGGCGCTTATGGAAAATTATAATATTTCACGTGAAATGTCAAATGACATAAAAATAAAAAAATCTTAAATTGAAAAAAATCTAGAGTGGAGGAGAGTAAAAAAAGTAACTATGGTAGAATTTTTTTATTGCATTTAGGCATATTATTGAAAGAAAATTTCAAAGTATATTTTTCAGTGCTTGGAGTAGCTATTGCAGTAACAGTTTTTTTATCGTTTCATTGACTGTTTCAAATGGTCTGGAAAAAAATATGATAAATTCATTATTGACAATGAGTCCGCATATTCTTGTAAAAAAATAAAAAAATCAAAAATTTTTTTGATAATTATGAAGGAACTGTAGAAAATGTAAAAAAATTAAAGGAATAAAAGCTGTTATCCCGCAAATGAACAGCCAGTCGATATTAAAAAGGCAACGGCCTGGCAAAAGGAGTGTTAGCTGATGGAATAAGTCCAGAAAATGTAAAAAATGGGCTTAACTTGAAAATAGTAGATGGAAATAACAATATTTCAGAACTTAATTCAGTTTTAGTTGGTGAACAGCTGGCTACCGAAATGAATCTTAAAGTTGGAAATGAAATAAGTCTTGTATCGGCTGAAAATAAGGAGATAAAACTTATTGTAAGAGGAATCTTTAAGACCGGATTTTTAGATTATGATTCAAATCTTGCAATTGTACCTTTAGAGGCTATGCAAATTTTATCAGATCAGGGAAGAGTGGCAACAGAAATTGGAATCAAAGTTGAACATCCTGAAAAGGTTGAAGGAATATTAAGTCAAGTAAGAAATGTCATAAATTCCAAAGAATATGGGGCAATAAGCTGGAAAACAATTAATCAGAATTTATTAAGGGCGGTACAATTTGAAAGATTTGTATTGATTGCTATTTTAAGTTTGCTTCTGATTATTGCAAGCTTTGCTGTATCTGTAATTTTGAATATGATTGTGCGGGAAAAAATAAAGGATATTGGAATTTTAAAATCAATTGGTTATACAAACAGCAGTATTAGAAAAATTTTTACAATAGAAGGGTTAATAATCGGAGTTTTTGGAATGATTTTAGCAAGTTTGCTTTCTCCACTTGTACTTGTGGCTTTAAAAGCCTTATTTAAGGAATATATGAAAAGTGGAACTTATTATTTGGAAGAATTGCCGTTGTATATTTCACAAAAGGAACTTTTGATTATTTACGGAGTAACATTTGCTGTTGTATTTTTATCAACAATTTTCCCTGCGGCAAGGGCGGCAAGATTGAAACCTGTGGAGGCATTGAAATATGAATAAGATAATAGAATTGAAAGAAATGTCAATAAAATTTATAAGACAAAAGTTGAAAATATACATATTTTTGAAAAAAATATAAATTTGGCTTTTAACAAAGGAGATTTTATTTCGATTCAAGGTAAATCAGGAAGTGGTAAAACTTCACTTTTAAATATATTAGGACTTTTGGATGAGCCGACTGACGGGGAAATTTACATTGGTGGAGAAAAAATTCATTATAGGGATGAGAAGGCTAAAACGGTTATAAGAAATAAAAAAATAGGATTTGTGTTTCAATTCCACTATTTGCTAAATGAGTTTACGGCGCTTGAAAAATGTTATGATGCCTGCACTTATCAATAAAAAGTATGAATAAAAAAATGAAATAAAGAAAAAAGCGAAGGAACTGCTGGCGCTTGTAGGGCTTGCAAAGCGGGTAAAACATAAGCCAATGGAACTTTCAGGAGGGGAAAAGCAGCGGGTTGCAATAGCAAGGGCAATGATTAATGACCCTGATATAATACTGGCTGATGAGCCAACTGGGAATTTGGATACAGAAACAAGTAATCTTATAAATGAGCTGTTTATGAAAATAAATAGGAAAGAAATCAGTCAATAATAATAGTTACCCACAGTTTGGAACTGGCTAATTTGGCTACTTATAAATATAAAATTGAAAATGGTGAGTTTAATATGATTTTGCCAACAATACAGTTTTAATATATTCAATAATAAATTTATTATGCAAGGGGTTTTTAACCCCTTGTTTCCAAATAATAAGAATGATTTTTTTAAGGGGCTAGTTGAGCGGAAAAAAAGATTTAGGGAATAAAAAAAATAATCAAAAAAAGTAATAAAAAAAGAAAATAATAATTTGATTTAAAAGCAAAAAAAATGGTATTATTTTTTTATTGCAGAAGGAAATAATATTTGCTATATTATTTTTAATGAATATTTAGTAAGAAATATCTGATTTTTACGAGTGGAGCAGAATTAATAAATAATATTAAAATGAAGGGTAAAATTCTTTGTTAAATGTTCAAATATAGTGAAAAAAATTGTAGGATAGTAGGAAAGAGAGGAAAAGTTTATGAAAAAATTGCTAATTTTGGTAAGCGCTTTGATGCTTATGGTTTTGAGTTGCGGGAATTCTGGAAGTGAGAGTAAGAGTAGCGGAAATGCTGGGACAGGCTCTAAGAAGTATAGAATTGGGATTACGCAGATTGTATCACATCCGGCACTTGATAGTGCGAGAGAAGGGTTTAAGGCTGCGTTTAAGGAAGCGGGAGTTAATGCTGAATTTGATGAAAAGAATGCAAATGGAGAAACAACTAATTCAAATCTGATTGCTAACAACTTTGTCAGCTCAAAGGAAGATTTGATATTTGCGATTGCGACAAATGCAGCTCAATCAGCTTCGCAAGCTACAAATGATATACCTGTGGTGTTTGCGGCAATTACAGATCCACAGTCTGCAGGAATTATGAAGAATAATGTAACTGGTGTAAGTGATAGAATGGATGTAAAACAGCAGCTTGAATTATTGAAAAAAATAGGTCCAAATGTAAAAAATATTGGGGTAATTTATAATTCTTCAGAACAAAATTCAAAAATCCAAGTGGAAGATTTGAAAAAAGCGGCAAAAGAATTAGGATTGAATATTGTTGAGAAAAGTGTTGTGCAGGCAAATGAAATACCGCAAACAGTAGATAATTTAGTAAGAGAAGCAGATGCAATTTATTTGCCGACAGATAATCTTGTGGCTTCGGTTGTGAGCTTGATTACAGATAAGGCGACTGCAGCTAAAAAGATAGTATTTGGTGCGGAAGCGGCTCACGTTAAAGGTGGAGCATTGATTACACAAGGTGTAAGTTATTATGAAATTGGAAAAAGAAGCTGGTAAAATGGCAATTGACATCTTGAAGAATGGTAAAAAGCCAAGTGAAATTAAATTTAAGACAATGCCTCTTAATGAAATTGTAGTTAATGAAAAAAACACTTGCGGCACTTGGAATTTCATTGCCAGAAGATGTGAAGTCCAAAGCTAAAAATGGTTCAATAAAATAAAAAAATCATAATATAAGTTTAATATAAATAAAGAAACGTAATTTGGAGAGAAAGGAAAGAGAATGAAAAAGATACTGTTAATAATGATAGGTATGTTGATGTTGGCATGTGGAAATAGTAATGATGCTGTCAATGGAAAAAAAGATTCAAAGGATTCTGGAGATAAACAGACTTATAAAATTGGGATAACTCAATTTATGGAACATCCTTCGCTTAACTTGGCAAAAGAAGGATTTAAGGCTGCATTTAAGGAAGCTGGAATAAAGGCAGATTTTGATGAAAAAAATGCAAATGGGGAAGTTACAAATGCAAATTTGATTGCTACAAATTATAAGGCGGATAAGAAAGATCTTGTATTTGGTATTGCTACACCATCGGCACAAGCATTGGTAAATAATATTTCAGATATTCCTGTACTGTTTTCAGCGGTAACTGATCCTGCAAGTGCAAAACTTTTAAATCCAAATGTTACAGGAACAAGTGATAAATTGGAAAATGTTGAGGCTCAGCTTGATTTACTGTTAAAAATAAAACCTGGAACTAAGAAAATCGGAGTTTTATATAATCCATCAGAACAAAATTCAGCAGTTCAAGTTCAAGAAATTCAAAAAATTGCTAAGCAAAAAAATATAGAGGTTGTATTGCAAGGTATAAATAACTTTGGTGAACTGGCGCAAGCTACTAAAAATCTATTGGGATCAACTGATGCATTATATTTGCCGACAGATAACCTTGTAGTGTCTGGAATGAACCTGATTGCTTCAGAAGCTGTTAATGCTAAAAAGCCTGTAGTTGTAAGTGAAAATTCTTCAGTAAAAGAAGGAGCATTATTTACAATGGGATTAGATTATTATGCACTTGGAAAACGTACTGGAGAAATGGCAATTGAAATTCTTAAAGGAAAACCTGTTTCTCAAATTCCTTTTGAAACTTCAAAACAAATGAAACTTTATGTAAATAGTAAAACAGCGCAGGCACTGGGACTAGATTTGAAAAATCCTGCATTTAATGGAGCTGAGTTTGTAGGAAAATAAAATAAATGCTATTTGGCAAAAGTTCTTGAAGAATTTATAACAAATCGCTATTTATAGGAATAATAAAAAGATGCTGAATAGATTTAATAAATTTTTTAAAGAAAGAGAGAAAAAGGTAGATGAATGAGTTATTAGTATTTTTTTACAGAGTCTTCCTGAGGCTTTTTAAAACAGGATTTATATATTCAATAATGGTAATGGGAGTGTATCTGACTTATAAAATACTGGATTTTCCTGATATGTCGGTGGATGGGACATTTCCGTTGGGAGGATTTGTATTTGCGGCATTTGCACTTTCTAAAAATGGATTTTTTGGGATAACAAATCCTATTATGGGATTGATTCTTGCAGTTGTTTATGGAATGATTGCAGGATATGTAACTGGGGCATTGCATGTTTATTTGAAAATTAACGGATTGCTTTCAGGGATTTTGGTAATGACGGGGCTTTATAGTATAAACTCCAGAATTGTTGGGATGCCAAACGTATTTATTACGCCAGATAGAAGTATTTATGAAATAATATCATATAAAAAAAGGATTTTTGTGCCTTTTTGTAATTGCATTTGTAATTTTACTTGTATTAAAAAGGACTTTTACGACTATAAAATTAAAGAAAATAAATATATGATTAGAACGCTTTCTGTTTATATAATTTTTACAATTGCATTAATAATTTATGTGGTAAAAAAACACAGGATGTAAAACTTATGCTTACAGTATTGATTGCATTTATTATAAAAATGATAATTGATTATATTCTAACTTCTAAATTTGGTTTTGCATTACGGGCATTGGGAAATAATGAGCAGCTTGTGGTAAGTCTTGGGGTAAATGAAAAAAGATTGAAAATATTTGGGCTGATGCTTGCGAATGGAGTTGTGGCATTGTCTGGGGCATTGTTTGCACAAAATATTAAAGTTGCAGATTTGCAGTCGGGAGTTGGAACGATTGTTATTGGTCTTGCGGCTATAATTCTTGGACTTGGTGTATTGAAAAAATCTCGTGTAATAAATGAAGTTTCAATTGTTACGATTGGATCGCTTATGTATTACTTTATAATAAACTTGGCACTAATGTCAAATAGCTGGACAAGAAGTATTTATGAAAGTCTTCACTTTAGTGATGATGTTATAAAAATACTTGAAGTTAAGCCGACAGATGTTAAATTGATAACAGCGGTGATTTTGGCTGCAATTTTATGGAATGAACTTATTAATAAATCTAAAAAAAGGTAAGAAAAAGGTAAAATTAATTGAGAAGGGAGAAGCATAATGATAGAATTAAAAAAATTTATATAAAACTTTCTTCTCTGAATTAGGAACAGAAAAGCAGGTATTTAAAGGATTAAACTTTACAATAAATGATGGGGACTTTATAACAATTATTGGGAGTAACGGTGCAGGAAAATCTACTCTTTTAAATGTATTAAACGGGCAAATTATCCCAGATGGCGGAAACGTGATTTTAAATGGAAATGATATAACAAATGTCGTTCAGCACAAAAGAGCAAAATGGATTTCACAAGTTTACCAAAACCCAACAATGGGAACAGCTCCTTCTATGACAGTGCTGGAAAATTTGTCAATGGCTAAAAATAAAGGTAAACGGTTCAACTTTTACATTTGGACTGGATGTAAAGAATATAGAATTTTACAAAAAGCAGTTGGCAAGTTTAGGATTAGGACTAGAAAATCAGCTATTTACACAAGTAGGACTTCTATCAGGTGGTCAACGGCAATGTCTGTCATTAATAATGGCAACTTTGAACCGTCCAGATATATTATTATTAGATGAACATACAGCGGCACTTGATCCTCAAACTTCTAAAATAATCCTTGAAAAAACGAAGGAAATTATTGAAAAGAATAACATAACAAGCCTAATGATAACACATAATATGCAAGATGCCATAACTTATGGAAATAGACTAATTATGCTTCATGCAGGAGAAGTAATTTTTTTGATATAAAAAGGTGAAGAAAAAGAAAAAAATTGACGGTGGAAAAAAATTGCTTGAAATGTTTAGAACAAAAAGATGCAAAATTATCTGACAAGGATATATTTTAGAATCAAATAATATTTGAAAAGCATAATCTAGCGAACTAGTTAATTAAAAAAAGTTCTAGATTATGTTTTTTTATTGTAAAAAAATATATTCAATTTGGGTTCAACAATGTCAGAGGTATATATTAAAAACTGAACTCAAAAAAATTATGACTATTTTTACTCAAACCCCTAGATTTATATAATCTTTAGCAATTTAATTTTTAAATAGGGTTCACTATAAGTAGTGGCAATAAAGAAAGAGAAAAATTGAGGAAAAATGAAAAAGAGGGAAAAAGAAAAAAATTTATGTTCGAATGAGTGTAAAAAATTTTTGTGTAAATAGAGCGAAAAGTATTGAATTTACTGAATTCATCTATTAGTTTACACAAAAATTATGTACACTCGTTGAAATTGATAATTTTGAAACGATAATAAAAAAAGATTAATATTATTTTTTTGATAAGACTGATTTAACCGAAGAAATATTGAAAAAAATAAGGCTTTTGAGAATATCTTTTTACAAGATTAGGAAGATTTGGGAAAATTTTTCACTAGTTGAGAAAAAGGATTGAAATATGTTATTATTAAATAGCAAAAACTGATAGAAATGGGGAAAATTATGGAACAGACAGTGTTTTTCTGTAAGTGAGATAAATAGGGAAGTGAAGATGTTTTTGGAGGGACAAGGACATTTAAGAATATTTTTATTGAAGGGGAGCTTTCCAATATTACTTATTATCGGTCTGGGCATTTGTATTTTACATTGAAGGATTCGAATGCGAGTGTGAAATGCGCTATTTTTCGGTATAAATATAGAAATGTGCCTGAGGATCTGAAGGAAGGGGATTCGGTAAAAATTCGTGGGAATGTGACACTTTATGAAGCTAACGGGAGTTATCAGATTGTGGCGGATTTTCTTGAAAAAAGCAATTCTTTGGGATTACTTTATGAAAAGATGGAAATGCTTAAAAAGTTGTATTTTGAAAAGGGATATTTTTCTGATGAAATAAAGAAGAAATTGCCGCAATTACCAATGAATGTTGGAGTTGTGACAGCTGATACAGGGGCTGCGATTAGAGATATTATAAATACGACACATAAAAAGATTTCCAAATGTGAATATTTACCTTTATCCTGCAAAAGTTCAAGGAGAAGGGGCTGCACGTGAGGTTTCGGAAGGAATTGAGTTTTTTAACAGGATGAATGAAGAAAAGCAGCTTGAAATAGATACACTTATTGTTGGGCGTGGTGGTGGAAGCATTGAGGATTTGTGGGCATTTAATGAGGAAGAAGTGATAGAGGCTATTTATAAATCAGAAATTTCTGTGATTTCAGCAGTGGGGCATGAAATTGATAATTTGCTTTCTGACCTGGTTGCCGACAAACGGGCAGCGACACCGACTCAGGCGGCGGAAATCTTGATTCCTGAAAAAGATAAACTGGCAGATGAGTTGGAAAATAAAAAAATCTTTTGAGCAAGTCACTTTTTAAATAGGGTTGCAATGATGAAAAAAAGAGTTGGAATATAGAAAAAAATAACTATTATATAAAAAAATTTTTGCAAATATTCTGGACAATAAAAAAATTTGACTTGATGGAAAAGGAGCAAAAATTATCAAGGGAATTAAAAAGAATTTTGCAAAAGTCAAAGGAGCAGTTGGATTATCGTAAACAGAGATTTGATAGAATTAATTTGGAAAAAGTGATTTTGAGTGAAAAGGAAAATTTGAGGGAGAAATCGGCTAAACTTAATGAAATAATGCTGGAATTTTTTGAGAATCGGAAAAATGAGCTGAAGTATAAAAAGGCACAGCTTTCTAAATATTCGGTAAACGATATTTTGAAGCAAGGGTATACAATAACTCGGAAAAATGGAGAAATTGTTAAGCGAGGAATTGAGCTTAGTAAAGAGGATAAATTGGAAATACAGTTTTCTGATGTTAGGAAAAAAGCAGTTGTGAAATAATTGGGTATTTTAGAAGGTGAGGTGTGAAAAATGTCTAAAAGACAGGATTATTTATCGTGGGATGAATATTTTATGGGAATAGCCTTTTTGTCTGGAATGAGAAGCAAGGATCCATCTACACAGGTTGGAGCTTGTATTATTGATGAGGATAAAAAGATTATTGGAATTGGTTATAATGGGTTTCCGCAAGGGAGTTCGGATGATGAGATGCCTTGGGATCGGGAAGGGGATTTTTTGGAAACGAAGTATCCCTATGTTGTTCATGCTGAATTGAATGCGATTTTGAATAGTATAAAGTCTCTTAAAAATTGTATTATTTATGTGACACATTTTCCTTGTAATGAATGTGCAAAGGCAATTGTTCAAGTAGGGATAAAAAAAGTTGTGTATTTTTCTGATAAGCATAAATCGCTTGATTCTACAAAGGCTTCAAGAAAAATTTTGGAAAATGCAAAGGTGGAGACAGTTCATCTGGAAGTTGAAAAGGAAGAGATAAGTATACGATTTAAAGATTAGGAAGGATCAGATGAAATCTGTATAAAAAGTTGCTATTTTTTTAGTTGAGAAAAAAAGTAATATTAGTATATAATATTAAAATAATAAGTAAAAATGTATAAGAGGTGAGAATAATGGAAGCATCAGCGATAAAAAAAGTAGTGGCAATGGGAATTGGAGCGGCAGTTTACATTGTATTGTCAAGATCTGTGGCTATTTTAGGAACAATTTTAATATTTGCGTTTTCAAAAACAATAATAAGCAAAGGAAGCTTAAAAGAGGAATAATTTAAATAACCCGCACTTTTCAGACAGTTTTTAAGTATTAGCAACTGTGGGAAGATTAGGCGGGTATTTTTGAATGGAAAATAATGGAGGAGAATTATTGGAAGAAAAAAAAAAGAAGGAAGAAAAAAATTGCAATAAATTTTGAAGATTTTACATTTAAATATGAAAGTCAGTATCCGCTTAGCGGAAAATACGCTATTGAATTGATAGGTGAACTTCATAAAGATAAAAAACTTACAACGGTAATTATAGAGCATAGGCTTGAAGATGTGCTGCATAGGGAAATTGACAGGATTATTGTCGTTGATAAGGGAAGAATTATTGCTGATGATACGCCTGATAATATTTTTGAAGGGAAATTTGTTAGGCAAAATGAATATAAGAGAACCTTTGTATATTTCTTTTGCTTAAATATAGCAACGATAATCTTGAAAAAAATATGATGATATTTCTAATCTTGAAAAAAATTGATTTTTTTCTGCAGCAAAAAGATAATATTTTTAAATTGGATAAAATATAATTCTCCAAAAGAAAGTAAAAAAATCTGAAAAATATATTATTAAAGCTGGAAAATATTTCATTTTCATATAATGAAAAAAAGAAAAAAATCTTAAAAAAATATAAATTTAAGTGTGGAAAAAAAGGTGAAATGATAAGCATTGTTGGCTCAAATGGAGCTGGAAAGTCAACGTTGTCAAAGGTTATTGCAGGATTTGAAAGGCAGGATGAAGGTAAAATTTATTATAAAAATTTGGATATAAGTGAAGAAAGCATAGCCAAAAAGAGCTGAAAAAAATAGGATTTGTACTGCAAAATCCAAATGCGATGATTTCAAAAAGTTACAGTTTTTTTGAAGAAGTTGCATTAGGGGCTGAAAACTAGAGGTGTTTCTGAAGATGAAATAGAGAAAAGGGTTCTTGAAATTTTGGAAATATGTAAATTAAAGCCGTTTAGGAAATGGCCAATAAAGGCGCTTAGCTACGGGCAGAAGAAAAGAGTTACGATAGCATCTGTGCTTGTTTTAGAGCCTGAAATAATAATAGTTGATGAGCCGACTGCTGGGCAGGATCTTTTTCATTATAGGAAATAATGGAATTTTTGAAGCGGCTGAATGAATACGGAATTACAATTTTATTTATAACCCATGATATGCATCTAATGCTGGAATATACCGACAAGGCTTATGTTTTTAATGATGGACAAATTATAAAATCTGGAAATCCAGCACAGATTTTGGCAGATAAAAAAGTACTGGAACAGGCAAATTTAAGGGAAACTTCACTTCATTACGTGGCAGAAAAAATAGAAATAAACTCTGAAGAACTCATAAGTACATTTGTTTATTATGAAAAAAATTGTGAAAAAGAACAGAAAAAGGCGGGTGGTTAGATGGAAAATACATTTTTACTGGAGTATATTGAGAAAGATTCAGTGATTCATAGATTAAATGGAGCTGCAAAACTGATTTGCTTTATATTGTGGACTGTGGCTATTATGCTTACCTATGATACAAGACTTCTTGCAGTTTTTGACACTTTTTGGGATTTGTACTTTTTAAAATTTCAAAAAAATAAAATTTAGTGAAATAAAAATTGTACTTTTATCTAATTTGCTATTTTTTTCTTGTATTAAATTTAATTATGATTTTTTTATTTTTCTCCACTTGAGGGAACAAAGATATATGGAACAAGGCATGATATTTTTTTAAGATTTTTTTGGAAATTATGTTATAACTTGGGAACAGTTATTTTTATGAATTTAATATATTTGTAAAATATTTTTTTCAGTTATTCCTGTTGCATTACTTTTCATAATTACAACAAATCCAAGCGAGTTTGCCTCTTCGCTAAATAGAAATAGGAGTGCCCTATAAATTTTCTTATGCAGTTTCAATTGCACTAAGGTACATTCCGACAGTTCAGGAGGATTTTATCATAATTAGCAAGGCACAGCAGGCAAAGGGGATTGATATTTCCAAAAATGTAAAATTAATGACAAGAATAAAAAAATGTATCTTATACTTTAATGCCATTAATATTTTCAAGCATTGAAAAAAATAGATATTATAAGCAATGCTATGATTTTGAGAGGATTTGGGAAAAGAAAAAAAAGGACTTGGTATCAGGCTAGGAAAATGAAAATGGCGGATGTTGTGGCAATTATTGTGACTGCAATATTTGTGGTTACTTCGATAGTCATGTTGAAGGTAAATGGAGGAAGATTTTATAATCCGTTTGTATAAGTTCATTTTTTTATAAACTCAGAATTTAATAAAATAAATATAGAGATAAGAAACTTTAGATTATCGAACATATCTAGTAAATTTATTTTTAGCAAAGGATTAAGATATTTATTGTTAAATAATTAGAAATATAATTTCTATTTTTAAAAAAATATTTTAGGGAAAGGAAGAGGGAAAAAAATGGTTAATATTGGAAATGACTGGGATGAAATTTTTTTAAAAAAATGAAAAGGAATTTGAAAAAGGATTATTATCTGAACTTGAGAAAAATTTTTTTGATAAGTGAATATAAAGACAAAGACAATTTATCCTGATAAATATGAAATTTTTTTCTGCATTTAAGCTGACAAGCTACAAGGACTGCAAAAGTTGTAATTTTTGGGGCAAGATCCGTATCATGGGGAAAAATCAGGCACACGGACTGGCATTTTCAGTAAAGCAGGGAGTTGCATTGCCGCCTTCCTTAAAAAAAATATTTACAAGGAAATAGAAAATGAATTTGGTTATAAAATGAGCAGAAATGGATTTCTTGAAAGCTGGGCAAAAGCAAGGAGTGCTGCTTTTAAATACAGCGCTTACTGTAGTTGCTGGAAATGCTAACTCACATTCAAAGATAGGCTGGGAAATTTTTTTACAGATAATGTGATAAAATATTTAAATAGACGTGAAGATCCGTTAATTTTTTTCATACTTTGGGGAAATAATGCAAAAAAAGCAAGAAAGCCTTTTATTGATACGGATAGACATTATATTTCTGGAAAGTGTGCATCCTAGTCCGTTGTCGGCAAGCCGTGGATTTTTTTGGTTGTGGACATTTTAAGAAGGCTAATGAAATTTTGAAGGAATTGGGGAAAGATGAAATAAATTGGCAAATATAAAATTTAATTGAAGGAGGTAGAAAATTTGATAAGTTTTAGAAAATCAACTTTTGATGATATTGACAGAATTTTGGAAATTATTGAGAAGGCGAAAGCTGAATTGAAGAAAATGGGATTGGATCAATGGCAAAAGGGGTATCCAAATAGGGAAGTTATTGAAAGTGATGTAAAAAAAGGGATTAGTTATGTTTTGGAAGAAACTGCTGAAAATAATGAAAACTCTGGAGAAAAAGTTTCAGGAAAAATTGTTGGAACGATTGTATTATCGCCTGAAAGAGAAGAGCCATATTCTAAGATTGAGGGGAAATGGATAACAGATGATGATTATATGGTAGTTCATAGGCTGGCAGTCGATTCTGATGTGAAAAATAAAGGTCTTGCTACAAAAATACTGGAATTTTCTGAAGGAGTTTGCATCGAGAATAAGATACTTAGTTTAAAGGCGGATACGCATGAAAATAATGAGCCGATGAAAAGGCTTCTTGCGAAAAATGGGTTCAGTTTTTGCGGTTTAATTTATTTGGATAGGGAGCCTGACTTTAGGGGCAAAGCGTATTGCTTATGAGAAAATAATAAAAATTCCGCATAAATTATTGTAAAATTTTTAAATAAAAAAATTGATAAAAAAATATAGAAAGTGAGCTGATAAATTATGAAATTTGAAACAAAAACAATACACGGAGTAAGAGAAGGGAAAAAGAAGGAATTATGGGGAACAAATGTTAATTTTGCTTCTACATTTCCTGTTGCAGAATTTGGAGTGACACAGGAATTTGAATATTCTAGAGTTTCAGCGCCTACGAGAAATGAACTGGAGGAAATTATTGCAGCTCTTGAAAATGGAAAATATGCCTATGCCTTTTCATCTGGAATGGCAACTACGACATCTGTATTTACAATGTTTTCGGCTGGAGATCATATCATTTTGGGACAAGATATTTATGGAGGGACTTATAGAGTTTTACACGACATTTACTCAAGATTTGGAATAGAATCTACATTTGTCGATACAACTGATTTGGAAAATATAAGAAAAGCGTTAAAACCTAATACTAAAGCAATTTTTATTGAAACACCGTCAAATCCGCTACTTGATGTAACTGATATAAGAGGAGTTGTAAAACTTGCAAAAGAGCATAATCTTATAACTATTGCAGATAATACGTTTATGACGCCATATTTACAAAAGCCGCTTGATTTTGGAATTGATATTGTAGTTCATAGTGCGACTAAATTTTTATCTGGACATCATGACTTACTAGGTGGAGTTGCTATTACAAATGATGAGGAGCTTGCAGAAAAGATTAAATTTTCACAAGTTGCGGCTGGTGCTTTAATATCGCCATTTGACAGCTGGCTTTTGATGAGAAGTTTGAAAACATTAAAATTAAGAGTGGAAGCGGCACAGGAAAATGCAAAAAAACTTATAGAATTTTTCCAAAGTCACGATGCAGTTGATAAAATTTACTATCCGACTTTAGATACAAATAAAGGTAAAAAAATTCATGAAAGTCAGGCAACAGGTGGAGGTTCAGTATTCTCGTTCACTTTAAAAGATGACTCAAAAGTAAAAACATTTTTTGAAAGTTTAAATGTGGCATTATTTGCAGCAAGCCTTGGTGGAGCTGAAACATTGGTAACTCATCCAAGCACAATAACTCATGCAGAAATGCCTGAAGAAGAAAAGGAAGCTAGAGGATTTACACATTCATTGATTAGAGTTGCAGCTGGCTTTGAAAATATTGACGACTTGATTGCAGATTTTAAACAGGCGCTTGAAAAATAGTAAAAAAGTAGGAGAAAAATGGCAAAAAAAATTGATGACGGAAAATCTCAGATAGTATTAATTGCTGCAATAATTATAATTGCGGCAGTTATGATTTTTGGGATGTTCAGTAAAGGCGGAAAAGGAGTTCTGAAAAAAAGTGCTGGAAAAAGCCAAAAAAATGTCAAAAATTTCCCAAAAATAATGACAAAAAAAGTTCTAAAACTAAGAAATCTAAAGAAAAAAAAGAAGTTGAACCTGAAATTTTGGATGGCTATCAAGTGCTGAAGGTTAGCGATGGAGATACGATTAATATTCAAAAGGTTGAAAATGGAAAATTTGTTGGAGAGATGTTGAGAATTAGGATGTACGGGATGGATGCACCTGAAAAAACACAGGATTATGGGATCTGAAAGCAGACAGGCGCTTGAAAAAAATTGGTGACTGGGAAAAAAATTTGAGCGTGGAAGTGAAAAAAATAAGGATAGATACGGCAGAACAGTTGCGATTATTTATGCGGATGGCAAAAAAATGTTAATGAAGAAATGGTAAAAACGGGAAATGCCTGGTGGTATCAGGAATATGCTAAAAAAGATACGCAATTTGAAAAATATCAAGAAAATGCAAAGCAGAAAAAAAATTGGGGCTGTTTTTCTAGAAAAAGGATATACAGAGCCTTGGAATTATAGAAAAGAAAAAAAAGGCAGCTGCAACAAGCAGAACTAAAAGTAAATAGCTTGCTTTTAAGTTAAAGATTTGTTATAAAAATTTAATTTTTATCAAGCAAATGGAAAAAGAAGTATAAAAAAAGAAAAGGATGATGAAATGTTTATAGATGAAAGTGTAATTACAGTAATTTCTGGAAAAGGAGGGATGGAGCTGCTACGTTTAGGCGTGAGAAATTTGTTCAGTTTGGAGGGCCTGACGGTGGAGATGGCGGAAAAGGTGGAGATATTGTCTTTATTGCTGATCCCGAATATTAATACGCTTGTTGACTTTAAGAGCAGTAAAAAGTTTAAGGCACAGGATGGGACAAAAGGCGCTGCGGCACGTTCTACTGGAAAAATCTGGAGAAGATTTGATTATAAAGGTTCCAGTTGGAACAATGGTTAGGGATTTTTGAAACGAATAAACTTTTGCTTGATTTGGATATTCCAAATGAAAAAGTTATATTTTTTTAAAGGGAGGAGATGGCGGACGTGGAAACATCCATTTTAAGTCATCTGTGAAAAAAGCTCCAAGAATAGCAGAAAGTGGACGTGAAGGTGCAGAGTTAAAAATAAAATTAGAATTAAAGCTGCTTGCTGATGTGGCACTTGTTGGCTATCCAAGCGTTGGAAAATCCAGCTTTATTAACAAAGTGTCAGCCGCCAGATCAAAAGTTGCAAGTTACCATTTTACAACATTAAAGCCCAAATTGGGAGTTGTCAGAATGGGAGATGAGGAAAGTTTTGTGGTAGCAGATGTGCCCGGGCTTATTGAAGGGGCTCACGAAGGAGTGGGACTTGGAGATAGATTTTTTTAAAGCATATTGAAAGATGTAAGCTGATTATTCATATTGTGGATATTTCAGGGCTTGATGGACGTGATCCTAAGGAAGACTTTTTGAAAATAAATCACGAATTGAAGAATTATAGTGAAAAATTATCTAAAAAACGGCAAATTGTAGTGGCAAATAAAATTGATATGCTCTATGAAGATGAAAAATACGATGAATTTGAAAAATTTGTGAAGGAAAATGGAGCAGAATTTGTTTATCCAGTTTCTGTAATTGCAAATGACGGATTAAAGCCAGTTTTATCAAAGGCTTGGGAATTAATTCAGGAAATACCTAGGGAAGAATTGGAAGAAGTTCATTCGGTTGAGGAATTGATTCGAGAAAATAATAAAAAGGAAGACTGGATTATAAAAAAAGTTTCAGACAATGTATTTGAAGTTGATGGAAGAATTGTGGATGACGTATTGAGAAAATATGTATTTATTGGAGAAGAGGGAATCATAGATTTCCTGCAAAAGATGAGAAGCCTTGGAATGGAAACAGAGCTTGAAAATGCTGGTGTTGAGCAAGGGGATGTGATAATTATTGCAGGTTATGAATTTGAATATGTAATTTAGCTTAAATTTTTATATAATTTATAAATTTGATATTGAAAAAGTTAAAAAAATGTGGTCTACTTATAGCAGGAGGTAAATAAAATAGCAAAAGGAATTGTGATTGCAGGCGCTACTGGAGTTGGGAAAACTGATTTGTCAATAAGGCTTGCAAAAAAGATTGATGCAGAAATAATATCGGCGGATGCATCTCAAATTTATAAAGAACTGGATATTGGAACTGCAAAAATAACCGATGAAGAAATGCAAGGCGTGAAGCACTATATGATTGATGTTGCAAGTCCTGGCGAAGATTATTCTGTGGGAGATTTTGAAAGAGATGTAAATAATATTTTGAATGAAAATTCTTGCAAAAATGGGAAAAATATTATTATTGCAGGTGGAACTGGGCTTTATATAAGGTCAATTACAGATGGATTTGCAAAATTGCCTTCAAAGGATGAAAAAATTAGAAAAGAGCTGGAAAGTAAAAGTCTTGATGAATTACAGGAAACTTTGAAAAAATTAGATGAAAAATCCTATGAAGAAATTGACTTATCTAATAAGTTGCAGCTGGTTCGTGCCATTGAAGTATGCCTTTTAACTGGTGGGAAATTTAGCGAGTTAAGGACTCAGAAATATAAAAAAAGTAATGATTACGACTTTTTGAAGATATTTTTTTGACACGGAATCGAGATGAGCTTTATGATAGGATTAATAGGCGAGTTGAAATTATGATTGCAAAAAGGACTTGTCGGAGAGGCAAAAAAAGTATATAATAAATATACAGAAAGAGCTTCATAAAAATATCTTCGATTGGGTACAAGGAACTGTTTATGCACTTTGATGGTAAAATTACATTGGATGAAGCAGTTGAGGAAATAAAAAAAGAAAGTAGAAGATATGCAAAAAGGCAGATGACCTGGTTCAGAAAGGAAAAAGACTATATTATTTGCAATTTATCAGAAATGTCTGAAAACGAAGCTTTGGATGAGATTTTTGAAAAAGGTGGGAAAAGTTTTCAGAAAAAAATAAATTAAAGAAAAAAAATTTTGAAAGGAGAATGTGGGATTATCCTGCATAAAAAAATATGAAAATACTAGAATATTTAGTTCCTGAAAGAGTAAATTTAGATTTGAAGGGAACAACGAAAGCGGAAACTATTAATGAAATGGCACAGCTGTTTGTAAAAAGCGGAATTATTGATTCAGAAGATCTTGAAGAATTTGTGAGAGAAATAAATGAAAGAGAACAATTGACACCGACAGGAATGCAAGATGGAATCGCAATTCCTCACGCAAGAACGCCATTAGTAAAATCTCTTTCTCTTGCAATGGGAATTTCTCATGAAGGTGTCGATTTTGAAAGCATGGATGGAGAACCTTCAAAGTTAATTTTTATGATTGCCGCTCCAGAAGGAACTAAAAAGGAGCATTTAGATTTATTGGCAGAAATTTCAAAATTGTCGTTTGAAGAAGAATTAGTGGAACAGCTTGAAGAAGTTAAGACAGTAGAAGGAATTTTTTTGAAAAAAATTAAAAAAATATTTAAATTTAGCAGGGTAAAAAAATATTTTTTTATACTGATTTTAAAAGGCTTCTTTAGAGAAAAAAATCATAATTTTTTTGTGTTTTATTTGAAAAAAATTAATTGTATTTTTTTATATAATTTGGTATAATAAAAAAACAAGTGATGATTAAGAAAGTGATTTGATAGTAGTTCCATATTTGGTTTGTGAATTGAAAATTATTGTCATAAATTATAGGATATATATATTTTTTTGAAATATGCAAACCCTAAGGAACTACGGGGATAGGCTGGCAAGTTCGATTAACTGAACAAAGACAGTTGTTATCCAGTGATTCTGTGACTTTGATGTTACAGGAGTTTTAGGCAAATAAAAAATTAGGAGGAAAAATCGAATGAAAAAAAGACAATATTCTTTTTAGTTGGAATAATGATGGTTTCATCAATAGGTTTCTCTGCTGAAAAAAAGAGCTTAGAAAGCAACTTAAGTACAATTGAAAGCCAATTCAATGAATTAATGAGAAAAGAAGATGCGCAAAAAAACAAAGCTATATTCAACAAAAGGCTCAATTGGAAGCTGAAGTGGAAGACTTGAAAGCAAAACAAACAAGCAGAGAAAAAAATTGGTAGAAAAAAATTAAGAGTAGATTCAGAAGTAAGATGGCATAGAGATAAATATAAAAAAATATTGAACAACTCTGAAACTGTCTACAAAAAAACATAAATAAGAGCATAGCAGAAAAAGAGAAAAAAATTGCTGAATTGGATGCATTATTATCAGTAATGAATTAATGAAAGGAATGGTAATTAAGAGATGAAAGCAAAAAAATTATTATTGTGCGGAATAGTAGCTGCATTATCGGTTCCAATGATGGCAGATTCTGCTCAAAGTGTCTTAAAACAAGCTAGAGAAGATTACTATAAAAGTTTAAAAGCGCCAAAAGAGCGTGAAATGACAACAGAAAAATTAGTAACGATAGATGAAGATGGCGTAGTAGAAGAAAAAGAAAGAGTTAAACCAAAATCATCAATTGAAAAACTTGAATACAATGCGGCTAAAGCAGCGGCTAGAGTAGATTTTTACGAAAGAGTAGTAAGAAGTGTACAAAGAGAAGAAAAAGAGTTAGGAGAATTTGATAGCGTTCTTGGAAGAGATGGCGTTAAAAACGCTCCTAAAAAAACAAGAAGAGTTAAATAAGCCAATTCAGTTATTTCAATAAAAATAATATTTAAATGATATTTAGAAAGGAAAATCAATGAAAAAAATATTAGGATTAGCAGCGGTAATGGTTTTTGGCAATGAGTCAATTATCATTCTCAGCTAAAAGTGATACTGATGCCGCAGTGCAAAGATTAGTTAAAGTGGCTAAACAAAGACAAGCTCAACAAGCTAAAGATGCAGCCAAAGGTGTAGTAACAGAAGAAGTTATAGTAGTTCCAGTTGAAGAAACTGTAACAACAACATCAGATACAGTTCAAGAAGCACGTGATAGAGCTGAAGCGGCTAGAGCGCAAGCACAAGAAAGAGCGGCAAAAGCAAGAGAAGCAGCTCAACACAGAAAAACAAAAACACCTGAAATAAGAGCTCAAAGAAGAAATATGTCTGAAAGTAAAATGATGGACGTGGAAATTCAAAGAATTAGAAAAAGAGTAGATCAAATTAACAGCAACATTGAAAAATTCCATAAAACAAATGAAATGTTAGATCAAATGGAACAAAGATTGGATGCTATCCAAGATAGAATAAACTAGAGAGTTATACTGTAATTACAGTAACTGATTAAAAAAATTTCAAAAAAATAAATTTGGATGAAGTAGAAAGGAAATTAGAAATATGAAAAAAAGTTAGCATTAATATTAGTAGGATTAGGAGCTTTGTCTTGTACAAATGCAAAATTAGTAGATTATAACACAACTAGATTAAATCATATTGAAGATTATTTAGATGAAAATAAACCAAATCCAGGTAGCCAAAAATACAGATCATTAGAAAGAGAGGCTGAAAAATGGGTAGACGAACAACAACCACAACAACAACAATAATTGCACTAGGGTTGTTAGTTGCTTCACCACTAATGGCAAGAAGGCTGACAACTACTCAAATGAGAGAAAATACAATAAGAATTAACGCTCTTGAGATAGAAGAGCCAGCTCCAGAACCAATTCCAGAACCGCAACCAGAACCAAAACCAGAAGAACCAAGTTGGGTATTTGATTCTGGAAGATTGAACTTCGATTTCGATAAATCGGTAGTTAAACCTCAATACTTTGAATTATTGAGAAACGTTAAAGACTATGTTGAACAAAATGACTTCAGATTGACAATTATAGGGCATACAGATTCTAAAGGTACTGATGCTTATAATATGGCTTTAGGTATGAGAAGGGCAATAGCAGTTAGAGATAAATTGTTAGAATTTGGATTAGATCCTTCAAGAATCTTAGGTGTAGAATCAAGAGGGGAATCTGAACCAATTGCTACAAATGATACTGAAGAAGGAAGATTTGAAAACAGAAGAATTGAGTTCAAACCTACAAAATAGCAATAATCACAAATTAAATAAAAAAATATTTTTTTGTAAATTGTCTAGTTATTTCATCAATTGAAAAAAATTAGACAATTTTTTTAAAAAAATTTAAAAATTATAATGAAATAAATTGAATTTTTAGTGTATAATATCTACAAAGATTTTTAAGAAAGAAGAGGTAAAGGTGAATATGTGGTTTACTAAATCATCAAAGGATGTTTTAAAAGAGCTGAATGTTTCGGAAAAGACGGGACTTTCAACTGAAGAAGTAAAAAAGCGGCTGGAAAAATATGGACCTAATAAATTGAAAGGAAAGCCGAAAAAAAGTTTGCTGCAGTTATTTTTGGCACAGCTTCAGGATATGCTTATTTATGTGCTAATTGGTGCAGCTGTCATTAATATTATTGCACATGGAAAAGATGGAATAGCAGATGCCTTGATAATTTTAGCGGTTGTTCTTATAAATGCAGTAGTTGGAGTTGTACAGGAATCTAAAGCGGAAAAGGCATTGGAAGCGTTGCAGCAGATGACAACACCTAAGAGCTTGGTTAGAAGAAATGGCGAAGTTATTGAAGTTAATTCGGAAGAACTGGTGCCAGGAGATATTTTAGTAATTGATGCGGGAAGATATATTCCAGCAGATGTCAGACTTATTGAAAGTGCTAATTTGCAGATTGAAGAGTCGGCACTTACTGGAGAATCTGTTCCAAGTGAAAAGGATGCTAATTTTATTACAACTGATGCAAAAATACCAATTGGAGATAAGGAAAATATGGCATTTATGTCAACTATGGCAACTTACGGAAGAGGAGAAGGAGTTGTAGTTGAAACTGGAATGAATACTGAAATTGGAAAAATTGCACAGATTTTGGATGAAGATAACAATACATTAACTCCGCTTCAGATAAAATTGGAAGAGCTTGGAAAAATTTTGGGATATGGAGCTTTAGCAATTTGTGGAATTATTTTTGTCATAGGGTTGATTCAAGGAAGAGAAGCGGTTGATATGTTTATGACTGCGATAAGTTTGGCTGTGGCGGCAATTCCTGAAGGACTTGTTGCGATTGTTGCGATTGTACTTTCACTTGGGGTAAAGACTATGTCAAGGAAAAATGCGATTGTAAGAAAATTACCAGCAGTTGAAACATTGGGAGCGGTAAATATTGTTTGTTCTGATAAAACTGGAACGCTTACTCAAAATAAGATGACTGTTGTAAAAACTTATACTTTGGATAATTTAAGGGATATTTCCAGTCAAGATGGACAAAAGGCAAATGTTGATGAAACTGAGTTAATTCGTTCGTTTGTGCTTTGCTCGGATGCATCTGTTGAAAATGGACAAGATATTGGAGATCCGACAGAAGTTGCTCTAATTGTCTTGGGAAATAAATTTGATTTGGAAAAAAACGCATTGAATACTAAATATAAAAGAGTTTCTGAAAATCCATTTGATTCGGACAGAAAACTTATGTCGACACTTAATGAAGAAGGTGGAAAATATAGAGTTCATACAAAAGGTGCGATTGATAACATTCTCACAAGAGCAAATAAAATTCTTGTAAATGGAGAAATTTTACCATTGACTGAAGAAGAAAAAAATAAAATATTGAAAGTTGCTGAAGAAATGTCTGATGATGCATTAAGAGTGCTTGGAGTGGCATTTAAAGATGTTGACAGTCAAATTTCACCTGAAGAGATGGAAAAAGATCTGATTGTAGTTGGAATTGTTGGAATGATTGATCCGCCTAGAACTGAAGTGAAAGATTCGATTGTGGAAGCTAAAAATGCTGGAATTACTCCGATTATGATAACAGGAGATCATAAGAATACGGCAGTTGCGATTGCAAAAGAGCTTGGAATTGCGACAGATATTAGCCAAAGTTTGACTGGAGCTGAAATTGATGAGATTCCAGATGATAAATTTGCTAAGGAAGTGAATAAATATAGAGTGTTTGCGAGAGTTTCGCCTGAGCATAAAGTTAAGATTGTAAAAGCGTTTAAAGAGCAGGGAAATATTGTGTCAATGACTGGAGATGGAGTGAATGATGCACCGTCGCTTAAATTTGCTGATATAGGAGTTGCTATGGGAATTACTGGTACAGATGTTTCTAAAGGTGCTAGTGACATGATTTTGACTGATGACAATTTTACTACGATAATTCATGCGATTGAAGAAGGAAGAAATATTTTTAACAACATCAAGAAGACAATTATATTCTTGCTTTCTTGTAACTTAGGAGAAGTTTTGTGTGTGTTTATCGCAACATTATTTGGATGGTCAATACCGTTAGTCGCAACTCAGCTTTTATGGGTAAACCTAATAACTGATACATTACCAGCAATTTCGCTTGGAATGGATCCTGGAGATAAGGAAGTTATGACTAGAAAACCTAGAAATCCGAAGGAGAGTTTCTTTTCTGAAGGTGCGGGAATGAGATCAATTGTTGGTGGAGTGCTGATTGGAGTGCTTACACTTGTGGCATTTTACCTAGGAATTATTCATAGCGGGACTGTGCCTATTTCAGCCGTAAAAGACAGTAATCCTGCAACACGTGAAATTTTAACTTATGGAAGAACAATGGCGTTTATCGTTCTTACATTCTCGCAATTGTTTTATTCATTGTCGATGAGAAATAGTAAAAAGACTATTTTTGAAATTGGATTTTTTGGAAATAAATTCTTAATTGGTTCGATTATTATTGGAATAGTTTTGCAAATTGGCTTGACTTCAATTCCAAGTATTGCACAAATGTTTAAAGTGACTGCGATAGATCCGAGTCATTGGGGAATGGTAATTGGATTGTCACTTGTTCCGTTTGTTGTGAATGAAATTATAAAAGTGATTTCAAGAAGAAGAAAATGATTAAAAAAAGATAAATAAAGATATTTTTTTATTTTTAAGAAATCCTTGACAAATACTGAAAATGTGGTAACATATAATAAAACAATGAAAAAAAGTTTGGAGGAGATAAAATGTCAAAAAAAGAATTTGTAGATGCTTATGCAAAAGCAACAGGAGAAACTAAAAAAAGAGCTGAAGAATTAGTAAATGCTTTTTTTAGAAACAACAGAAGAATCTTTAGTGAAAAGGTGAAAGTATCCAATTTGTAGGTTGGGGAACTTTTTGAAGTAAAAAGAAAGAGCAGCTAGAGAAGGAAGAAACCCATCAACTGGTGCTCCAATTAAAATTGAAGCTAAAAAAAGTAGTTAAATTTAAAGTTGGAAAAAAATTAGCTGACAAAGTTGCAGAAGCTAAATAATAGAACTTTTACAAAGGCTATCCTGAAGATTTTTTTCATTTTTCAGGGTAGTTTTTTTATTATTTATATTTTTTTGAATGAAATTTGCTTCTGACACTATTTATCGTTTAAACATCGAAATGGTTACGAATTTCTTTTGCAAGGAATCTAGCAAAATAATATAAATAAATTTGTAAAAAGAGGAATTTTTAATTATGGAAAAAGGAAAAAAATTTACTTGCATTATGATATGGATGCCTTTTTTGCTTCAATAGAACAGCGGGATAACAGTGAGCTTTGTGGAAAGCCCATTGCGATAGGATATGGAGTTGTTACGACTGCCAGCTATGAAGCCAGGAAATATGGTGTAAAATCGGCTATGCCTACGGTTCAGGCTAAACATCTATGTCCGAATCTTATTGTTGTAAATCTTAGAAAAGGTGTTTATTTTGAGGAAGGGAGAAGAATACAGGAGTTAATAAAAAAAGGTTCTGAAGAAATGTGAATTTACTTCTGTTGATGAGGGATACATTGATATTACAGAGTTCATAAGAAATAAAAGATGTAAAACTTAGTAAAAGGGAAGAAATTTTTAAAAAAATTGAGAAATTTATAAAAAGATTTAAAAAAAGTATATTTTTGATAATTCCCGTTTAACTTGTTCAGTTGGGATTGGCTTTAGCAAGATTAGCGCGAAAATTGCAAGTGATATTGATAAGCCGAATGGATATTTTATTTTTAAAGATCGTGATCATTTTTTGGATTATATTTATGACAAGGAACTGGGTATAATTCCAGGAATTGGGAAAAAGACTAGGGAAGTGCTGAAATTGTTTAATATAGCAAAGGTTTTTCAGCTGTATGAAATTGGAAAAAATGAACTTGTTAGAAGATTTGGGGAAAGTAAGGGGGAATATTTGTATAATTCAATTCGGGGATTACATATTTCTGAGATAAATACGGATAGAAAGAGGCAGTCTTATGGACATGAGATTACTTTTCATCAGGCAGAAAATGATATTTTGGCATTGCATTCTGAATTGAAAAGGCAATCTAAAAGATTGAGTGACAGGCTTATTGAGAAAAATGAGTTTGCAAAGACAGTTACGGTAAAAATAAGATATTCTAATTTTGTGACTCATACCCGATCTAAAACTTTAAAAAGTGCAACAAATAATGGGGATACAATTTATGAAGCTGCTCTTGAAAATCTGGAATTTTTTGAGAAAAAGGATGAGGTGCGGCTTATCGGAGTTCAGTTAAGTACAATTTTAAAAAGCGATGTGGTTCAGCTTTCTCTTTTTGATGATTTGAGATAAAAAAAGGAGGTAGAATAAATGGATAAAAAAGAAATATTAAGTTATATTGATGAAGTAAATCTTCTATTGAAAAGAGCTTATGTTCCATATTCAAAATTCCCTGTCGCTGCATTATTAATCGACAATAATGGAAAAAAGCATAAGGGAGTTAATGTGGAAAATGCTTCTTTTGGACTTACTCTTTGTGCTGAAAGAAATGCAATTACAACAGCGGTTACACAAGGCATGAAGAAAATAAGGCCTGGGAATACGCTAGAGCCGATTAGTCCATGTGGGGCATGCAGGCAAGTAATAAGAGAGTTTTCTGATAAAGATACGGTTATAATTTTGGCAAATAGAGATGGAAAATATAAAATTGCTTCAATTGAAGAACTTCTGCCTTATTCTTTTTGGGAGCTGAGGATTTGTAAATAAAAAAATAAATAATCTGATTTAAAAAAAAATTTTTTATAATAATTTTTTTTTATCATATTTTTTTGAACTTTTACTTGCAAATCTGTAAAAATGAGTTATAATACTAGTGAAACGATATTTCAGATTTAATTTTTAAGAATTTTTATAACTTAAAAAGGAGTGATTCTTATGAAAAAGTTTTAAAAATGGATTTTTTTGATTTTAGCTTTGTCTGTAATTTTTAGTACCATTTCAATGGGAACTGCCTTTATAACTTCATCAAAGGATAATGCAATTAATATAAGACAATCTGCCACTAAAAGATTCTAAGGTAGTAGATACCATTAAAAATGGAGAAATATTGGAAAGTGATGAAAAAAATCTGGAGATTGGCATAAAGTGACCTACTATGATGGAGACATAGATAAAACATTTACAGGATATATTCATGACAGCCAATTAAAGAAAATCATAGGAAAACTTGTTATAACTTCAAGTGAAGGTTATAGCAACATAAGAGAAAAACCGACAACAAAATCTACAATAAAATCTAGATTAAAAACTGGGCAAACAGTTTATGCAATAAGCAAAACAGCAGATGACTGGTATTACATAAGATATAATGGAAATGAATATGGCTATATTTATAGCAATCAAGTGAATAAAAAAATAAAATATTTTTTTGATTAACTATTTAAATTGATAAATTGAAAAAGTTTTTAACAAAAAGATAGCAGAAGTCTCCCTCTTCTATAAGTGGGAGTAGTTCAGAGTAATTTATCATGACAAGTAAAAAAATTAAGAAAGAAATAGGAAAAATAAAAAAATGGCAGGAAAGTATTAAAAAAATCCTGCTATTTTTTAGATTAATTTAAAAATAGAAGTTATATTCTAACAAGAGATACTGATTCTTTAAAAAAATTTTTATAAGAAATAGTATAATAAAAATTTATTAACTATATAATTCTTTAAGTCTTGCTTCGACATTTTCATCGTTTAAATAATCATCGTATTCCATTTCCTTTTCCAAAATTCCTTTTGGAGTAATTTCGATTATTTTATTTGCGATTGTCTGAATAAATTCGTGGTCATGTGTTGTAAATAAAATTGTTCCGTCAAATCTTTCCAGTGCCTTATTTAACGATGTAATTGATTCAAGATCCAAGTGATCTGTTGGATTGTCTAGCAGTAGGACATTTGCGTTAGATAACATCATTTTTGAAAGCATGCAACGTACTTTTTCTCCTCCAGAAAGAACTTTGGCTTTTTTTCTAGCCTCTTCTCCTGAAAATAGCATTCTTCCTAAGAAACCACGTACATATTCCTCATGCTGATCTTCTGAAAATTGTCTTAACCAGTCAATTAGTGATAAATCAACGTTTTCAAAATATTCTGAATTATCTTTTGGGAAATAGCTTTGTGAAGTTGTAACTCCCCATTCAACTTTTTCCAGAATCAGGTTCTAATTCTCCAGCTAAAATTCGGAAAAGAGTAGTTTTAGCTATATCATTTTTTTGACAAAATGACAACTTTATCTCCAGTATTTACTGTAAATGAAATATTATCAAGAATTTTTTCCCCATCAACAGTTTTTGTCAGATTTTCAACTCTTAACATATTATTTCCAGCTTCTCTTTCAGGCTTAAATTCAATATATGGATATTTTCTGTTGGAAACTTGCATATCTTCAAATTGTAATTTTTTTCCAATTGCTTTTTACGGCTAGTAGCCTGCTTTGATTTTGAAGCATTGGCAGAAAAACGGGCAATAAAGTCTTGCAGTTCCTTTTTCTTCTGCTCCATTTTTTTATTTTGGTTTCTAATTAATTCCTGCATTAGTTGATTTGATTCGTACCAGAAATCATAGTTTCCAACGAACATTTTAATTTTCCCATAATCAATATCGGCAATATGAGTACAAACTTTATTTAAAAAGTGTCTATCGTGGGAAACAACAAGTACAGTTGTGTTTTCCAAATCCATCAGAAAATCTTCAAGCCATTTTACAGCATGCAAGTCAAGTCCATTTGTAGGCTCATCTAGTAATAGAATATCAGGATTTCCGAAAATAGCCTGTGCAAGCAGCACTTTTACCTTTTCAGGCTCTGTTAATTCCTTCATTAATTTGTGATGCATTTCAGCGGGGATTCCAAGCCCAACTAGAAATTTCTCAGCATTTGTTTCAGCTTCCCATCCGTCTAATTCTGCAAATTCTCCTTCAAGTTCGGCTGCTAAATTTCCATCTTCTTCTGTAAATTCAGTTTTTGCATATAGTGCATTTTTTTGAAGCATAATATCATATAATTTTGCGTGTCCCATCATTACTACATTTAGCACTTCCTCATCTTCATATGCAAAGTGATCCTGTTTTAAAAATGACAGTCTTTTATTTTTTTCTACAATAACTTCTCCAGAAGTAGAATCAAGTTCTCCAGTCAAAACTTTTAAAAATGTCGATTTTCCAGCCCCATTCGGTCCAATAATACCGTAACAGTTCCTTCTGTAAATTTTATATTTACTTCATCAAAAAGTTTTTCGTCCACCAAACTGGACAGATAAATTACTTGTTGAAATCAAAAATTTCCTCCTTAAATATTTATATTTTATTTACATTATATCAAAAATTTTTCACTAAAAAAACAAAATAAATTTATTTAAAACCTTTATTTTTTTCCAAAAATAATTGGTAAAATATACAAAAAGAAAAAAATTTGAAAAGGATAGAATGGGGTAAACTATGAATAAGACAAATTTTCATACTCACAATTATCGATGTGAACATGCCATTGGAAATGTAGAAGATTATGTAAAAGTCGCAATCAAAAAAGGCTATACTGAACTTGGAATCTCAGATCATGCTCCAATGCCTGAATATTATGAAAATAACCGAATGAAGGAAGAGGATTTTTGATGGATATTTAAAAGGAAATTGAAGAGGCACAGGAAAAATATGGAAATAAAATCAAAAATTTACAAATCACTAGAAATCGAATATTTTCCGGAATTTCTTGAAAAATATGATAAATATCGAAAAAAGTTAGATTATCTCGTTTTAGGCTTACACACATTTAGAAAACCTGGAGATAGCACAAATTACAATGCCTGGAAAATAAAAACAGGCGAAGATGTGTTAGATTATGCAAAATATATGGCTGAAGCGATAGAAAGCGGAAAATTTGACTACATTGCACATCCAGATTTATATGTAATAAATTATCGGAACTGGGATGAAAGCTGTGAAAAAGCAGCGCATATTATTTCTGAAGCAGCAGAAAAAATGGATGTACCGCTTGAAGTAAATGCAAATGGAATAAGAAAAATCTTTTGAAAGACATCCAGATTGGGATAGATATATGTATCCATATAAGGAATTTTGGGAAATCGTGAAACAGTATAATGTTAGGACAATAATTGGTTCGGATGCACATGATTTTAACAGGATGGAAGATAGAGAGATGGAAATTGCTAGGGAGTTTGCAAGGGAAATTGGGCTGAATGTAATTGAGAGTATTTTTTTGAAATTATAAAATTTAATAGGAGGAATTAAATTGAAGAAAAATAATTTTATTTATTTGTATTTTTGATAGGGGTGAGTTCATGCGATATGATTGCTGAAGATATTCAAGAATCAAAAAAACTATTTTGAAGACAAAAAAATTAGAAAGAATCAAAAATAAAATTGGCTTGGAACTTTTAGAAAAAAAGTACTGAAAAAAATATTGTGGAACAGGATGGAATTAATAATACCTAAAAATTCAAAAAAATAAATGAAGTAAACGGAAGATTAGAATACGATGGACAAGCATTAGAAATAGAATTTAAATATATTCCTAATAAAAAAATAACGATGATATTTGTTTTGATGTACCAACTTCGTTTAAAGAATGGTATAAAAAGAAATAATGAGCTATATCTTATGTATTCCAATAATTTTCAATCTACAAAGAGTAATATGAGATTAGCTGAGAAAATAGCAAAAGAAAAATGGCTTTATTGAATGTAAGAACGGATTAATATAAAAATTTTTTTATAAAACTAAGATTGAAGAACCAAAAAGAAAGGAGAGCATGGTATTATTTATCATGTAATAAATAAAAAAATGGATAGCAGTTTTAAATTTTTAAAAGGGGCAAAAATGATACATCCGACAACTGGGATAACTTTGGAATATCTGGATAAGTCTAATGCAGTTTGTTTTGTATTGTTTAATGAAACTAAAGAAAAGGCGATTTTGGTAAAACAGTTTCGTCCAGGTCCGAAAGATTATACTTTGGAGGTTTGCGCTGGGCTGATTGATGGGGATGAAGATCCTAGGACAGCGGCTTTTTTAGGGAATTGCGAGAAGAAACTGGATATTTGGAAAAGGATATTGTGGATGTAGAAGAATTGCCGCAAGGGCTTTATGTGTCACCTGGGTATACTACGGAAAATCTGTATTTTTTTAGCGGCAGATTGAAATCAGATGATATTGAGCCGCTTGAGCAGTCGCTGGATAATGGAGAAGATGTGAAGGTTGTCTGGGTTGATGTGAAGGATATTTTAAGACTTTCAAATGATATGAAAACGATACTTGCAGTAACTTATTTTTTTCAAGAAAAAAAGTAGGATATTTAAAAAAATAAAAAAATGTAAAGATGATAGAAAGGGGGAATTAATGGCTCAAAAATAATAAAAATAAATTTAGATGAAGAAAAATATTGACATTAATGCTGACATTGATACTAAAGAAATAACTCAAGAGGAGAAAACACAACAGAATGTGGAAAAATTAAAAGATGAAATCAGAAACCGTATGTCTGAAGAGGATGTCCAGAATTTTGAAGAGGAAGAAGAAGTATCGCCTGAAGAAATGGCTGAGGAAATTCAGAAAATTGAGACAGAGAAAGAGCTGGAAGAATATTTTGAGGATAATCATTCGATTGATATTGCGGAAAGTTTTGAAGAATTGGATGATGATGAGCTTTTTAAGAGTGTTTGAACTTTTGAGTGATGAAAATAAGGCTAGTGTTTTGGAGCAGGCGGATGAAGAATTGCAGACGAGAATTATAGATTTGCTTTCAGATGAGGAAGATATTGATATTTTGGGATATATGTCGCCAGATGACGTGGTTGATATTTTAGGATATATTGACATTCAAAAAAGCAAGTCGATCCTTGACAAGATGAAACGTTCGCAGGCAAATAAATTTCGGGAATTGCTAGGTTATGAGGAAGATACTGCTGGAGGGATTATGACAACCCAGTACATTGCATTTAAACAGAATTTGGAAATAAAAAGATGTAATGGCTAAACTGAAAAATTATTGCTCCAAAGACAGAAGTAATTGAAACTATTTTTTTGTTACAAAATGAAAAGAAAGAATTAGTGGGGGAAGCGGATTTACGGGATATATTGATTTCTTCTGAAGAAACAAAACTTGAGAATATAATGGATGAAAATGTAAAAATATGTCTATGTTGAGGAAGATCAGGAGGAAGTGGCAAGGATAGTGTCAAAATATGATTTACGTGTAATACCAGTTATTAATCATAAAAAGAATATATTGGGAATTATAACTGTAGACGATATTATTGATGTAATCCAAGAGGAAAATACTGAGGATATTTTGAAATTAGGGGGAGTTTCTGAGGAAGAAGAAATTGATTCGCCATTTTTATTTTCTGTTAAGCAGAGATTGCCTTGGCTAGTCATAAATCTTGCAACAGCCTTTCTGGCTTCATTTGTAATCGGACTGTTTTTCCAATACAGTTGAGAAGGTAGTTATCTTATCTTCAATAATGACAATAATTAGCGGAATGGGCGGAAATGCAGGAACTCAGGCTTTATCTGTAACAATTCGGGCATTAGCGCTGGGAGAAGTTGATTTAAAGGATACGATTGAGATAATTGGAAAGACGCTTTTAGTTGGAACGGTAAACGGGGCAATTTTAGGATTGCTTTGTGGCGGGATTTTATGGGTGCTTTACGGAAATTTTTATATGGGATTAATTGTATTTCTAGCAATGATTGGAAATCTTGTAATTGCCTGTATGATTGGATTTTTTTAATTCCAGTAACGTTAAAGGCATTGAAAATTGATCCTGCGATGGCTTCGGCTGTGGTATTAACGACAGCGACAGATTGTTTTGGATTTTTTTAATATTTTTTTAAGTTTAGCGACAGTATTTCTAAATAAATTAACTTAATATTTTTATAAAAATAAATTTGGAAGGAGGAAATTATGCGGATTAATTTGCCATTACCTACAATAATATTGATTTTATACATAGTTTACGTGATTTTTTTCTATGATTATGAAAAAAATAAGATTTAATGCAGAAAATTTAGAAGAATTGGATGGGGAGTTTATATTTACTTTTATACAAAAAAAATAAAAAAACAGCAAATATATTTTAATATTAATGAAGTAAAACTTTGTATTTTGACAAGAATTTTTCATTCGGCAGGGAACTTTTAAGACAATAAATTTTAATATTCTCTTAAATGATGGATATAGTTTGAGATTAAAGAAAAAAAGGGATTGTCTGTTATTTTTAAAAAGTATGTCGGGAAAAAAAGGGAGGAACTGTATCAAAAGATTTTTGAGTATGATACCTGCAGATACGACAGTTATTTTTGATTTTTAGAAAAAGGAGCTTGATAATTTTTGAGCGTTAAAAAAATACAGAAGGGAACAATAAAATGGATCTATGGAATTTATTTAAAAGAAAGAAAAAAATAAAAACAGGTATCTGCTTTTTCAAATGAAAAAAATCAGTTGAAGAACTTTTAAAGAATTTTTTTGGAAACTTATGCGGATAAAATTAATGCAGTTACTTTGGAAAATGGGGAAAAAGTTGACTGAAAAAAACTAAAAAGTTTTATCTTGAATTGAAAAAAATGGGAGAAAAAAATAGAAGTATTAATAAATCCAGAACGTAATTTTTCTTTTTAAAAAAAGCAAATTGCAATAGAGATTTTTAGAAAAAGTTAAATCCAGAGAGCTTTAAAAAAATATAAATGAAGAGGAGCTGGTTAAATACAATAGCTTGCTTATAAATTTTTGAAGCCTTAGATAAGGAAGAGGAAAAAAATGAAGAAAAAAATTTATGATGGAAACCGCAAAATTTTTTTAAGGGAATTTCATAAATTTACTATACAGAAAAAAATTAAACCATTATCATTTTGGAGATAGAAGAATGATTCAAAATGATGAAAAATGGGAAATTTCAGACTTTATTCCGCCACTTTCAGAAAAAAATGTTTTTTTGGAATATGACCTTAAAAATGACTGATAACGATCTTGAAAGAATGAAAAAAATATTGAAAGAATGAAGAAGGATAAACTTCCATATAACGAAAAAAATGGAAGTAAACATATCTGAAAAAATGTAAAAATACGTAAAAAAATGGGATATTATAAGAAGAATCGCAGCAATAACAATGACACGGCTTGCTGCGGAAACCTATCTTGAAAAAGAAAATGGACAAAAAGGAACTGGAAACGATTATTGATATTTTTTTGAAAAAAAGATACCAGTTTAAGCAGGTATTGACTGAGCGTGAAAAAAATTATCTGGAAAAATCCGTCAGATGATAAAGAATTGAATGTTGAATTTTATTTTTATGCTGGAAGCTGCTAAAAATGCTGCTTTGGGTATTGTCAGTTATTGATATTGAATTTGATGACTTTAACATATTTTTGTGATATTTCCATTCTTACTGATGGATTGAAAATATGATAATTTAAAGTCCTTTGCCAGAAAATGTGAAATTCGTTCGCAAAACAAAATTTTAGACATGCTGGATTATATATATAGACTAAATTGGGCAAATGTTGAAATAAAATTAGAAGGCTATGATGGAATTGTAAATGAAAGTATTTTTGTATTTTAGCAGGCTTGCATTGGAATGGGTTGTTCAAGATGGAAAAAGCATAGAGGAAATTATTATTCATACATAAAGTATATATTTAAAAATCAAATAAATTAAATTAATTTTTAAAAATGACTTTGTTTTTTTAAAAAAATCTAAAAAAATAATGAAAAAAATACGGCTTTTAGTCAAAATAATTTTTAAAAAAATTAATTGACAATGGATTTTAAAAAAATGATAATATAAAAAAATGTAAAGATTGAAATTAATTTTTTTAAGTAATTATAAATGTCATAGAAGGAGAAAAAATACGATGAAAAAAATCGCAATTTTAACAAGTGGGGGAGACTCACAAGGTATGAATACAGCGATAAGAGCTGTGACAAAAGCTGCCATTAACAAAGGAATGGAAGTTTATGGCATAAAAAGAGGATACAAAGGTATGCTTGAAGATCAAATTACTCCATTAACATTATTGGATGTAAGTGGAATTGCTGATAAAGGAGGAACAATTTTATTATCAGCAAGATTGCCTGAATTTAAAGATCCTGAAGTTAGGGCAAAAGCGGCGGCTAATTTGAAAAAATATGGAATTGACGGATTAGTTGTAATTGGTGGAGATGGATCGTTCCATGGTGCACATTACTTATATGAAGAACATGGAATCAAAACAATCGGAATTCCAGGAACTATTGATAATGATGTAGCCGGAACTGATTACACAATTGGTTATGATACAGCATTAAACATTATATTGGATGCAATTTCAAAATTGAAAGATACGGCAACTTCTCATGAAAGAACATATTTAGTTGAAGTAATGGGAAGAAACTGTGGAGATTTAGCGCTTTATTCTGCAATCGCAGGAGGTGCAAGTGGAGTTATGATTCCAGAAAATGAAAGTTCAATTGATGATTTAGCTGAAGTAATCAAAAAAAGACGTGCTGAAGGTAAGTTGTATGACATAATTGTTGTTGCTGAAGGTGTTGGAAATGTTGTTCATCTTAAAGAGGAATTATCAAAAAGAGTTGACACAAGTATAAGAGTTACAATTTTGGGTCATATTCAAAGAGGTGGAGCTCCAACAGCAGCTGATAGAATTTTAGCTACAAGATTAGCTGTTAAAGCTGTTGAATTAATTGAAGAAGGAAAAGGTGGATTAATGGTTGGAATCCAAAGTGAAGAAGTAACAACTCACAAATTATCTTATGCTTGGGAAAATTATTCAAAAGCATCAGCAGCTGATTATGTAATTGCAAATATGTTATCATTATAATTTAATGAAAAAGTTATGTTAGTTTAATAATTTTTTTGATTTAACGAGATGTAAATGAACTCTCTTGCATTTAGCAAGAATTCATTGATAATTCAAGACAATGAAAAATTTTTAAATTAAATTTTAGGAGGAAAAAAATGAAAATTAAAATGACTAAAGTTGTTTGTACCATTGGTCCAAAAAAACTGAAAGTGTTGAAATGTTGACAAAAATTAGTAGAAAGCGGAATGAACGTAATGAGATTAAACTTCTCTCATGGTGATTTTTGCTGAACACGGACAAAGAATTAAAAAAATATTAGAGAAGTAATGAAAAAAACAGGTAAAGAAATAGGGATTTTTATTAGATACTAAAGGTCCTGAAATCAGAACAGGAAAATTAGAAGGTGGAAACGATGTATTACTAGAAACTGGTAAAAAAGTAATTATGACAACTGATTATGATTTTGTCGGAAATGCTAGTAAATTCGCAGTTTCATATCCTGGAATCGTAGATGACTTAAAAATTGGAAGTACTGTTTTATTAGATGACGGTTTAGTTGGATTAAAAGTTGAAGCTATCAACAAAGAAGCTGGAGAAGTTGAATGTGTTGTTACAAATACTGGAGAATTAGGAGAAACTAAAGGTGTAAACTTGCCAGATGTTTCAGTTGGTTTACCAGCATTAGCTGCAAAAGATATTGCTGACTTGAAATTTGGTTGTGAACAAGGTGTTGACTTTGTAGCAGCTTCATTTATAAGAAAAGCTTCTGACGTTGCTGAAGTAAGAAAAGTGTTAGATGACAACGGTGGAAAAAATATTCAAATTATTCCTAAAATTGAAAGCCAAGAAGGTGTTGACAACTTCGATGAAATCTTGGAATTAAGTGATGGAATCATGGTAGCAAGAGGAGACTTAGGAGTAGAAGTTCCTGCAGAAGAAGTTCCTTTCATGCAAAAAATGATGATCAGAAAATGTAACAAAGCTGGAAAACCAGTTATTACAGCAACTCAAATGTTAGATTCAATGATTAGAAACCCAAGACCTACAAGAGCAGAAGCAGGAGACGTTGCTAACGCTATCTTAGATGGTACAGATGCAGTTATGTTATCAGGAGAATCTGCAAAAGGTAAATATCCAGTAGAAGCTGTTAAAATGATGGCTACTATTTCAAAAAGAACAGATGAATTTAAAAAATTCAAACCAGTTGAAACTCCAGGAACAGATATTTCTGTTACAGAAGCAATTTCAAGTGGTGCAGTAAGTACTACACAATCATTGGATGCTAAATTAATTGTATGTTGGACAAAAAAACAGGAAGATCTCCTAAGATGATTAGAAAATATGGACCAACTGTACCTATAATCGCATTAACTGACAACGAACAAACTGCTAGACAATTGGCATTAGTAAGAGGAGTTAGAGCTTATGTAGAAAAAGGATTAGATAAAACTGATGACTTTTTTTCGCAAAAGCAAGAGAAATTGCAGCTAATCACGAAGAAGCTAAAAAAGGTGATTTAGTAGTATTAGTAACTGGAATTTCTAAAGAAGGAACAACTAATACATTCAGAGTAGAAAGAGTTGGAGAATAGTTAAATTTAATTGTTTGACATTTTAATCATAAATATTTTTTTATAAGGGAATGGTTTTATACCTTTCCCTTTTTTAAAAATTATTTAAAAATTAAAAAAAGGAGATGAGATAACAAATATGAAGAAATTAGATGATTTAATTGATGTTTTTGCAAAACTGCCTGGAATTGGGAGAAAAAGTGCGGCGAGAATTGCATTTGACATGCTTGATAGAAGTGAAGCGGAAGTTGATAGAATGTTGGAAATAATAAAAGATTCGCATATAAATATTAAGCATTGTAAAATTTGTGGAAATTTATCAGAAAATGAAATTTGTGAAATTTGTGAGAATGAAAAAAGAGACAGGGAAGTAATTTGCGTTGTGGAAGGTGTAAGAGATGTGATTGCATTTGAAAAGTCTGAAACATATAATGGGCTTTATCACGTTTTAGGCGGGAAAATTGATCCGTTAAATGGAGTTACTATTGAAGATTTGAATTTGAGAAATCTGTTGGATAGAATAGATGGAAGTGTTAAGGAAGTTATATTAGCTTTAAATCCTGATTTGGAGGGAGAAACTACAAGTCTTTACTTAACAAAATTTTTAAAGGCGAAAGATGTTAAAATTTCTAAAATTGCTAGTGGTATTCCAATGGGTGGAAATATTGAATATACTGATATGGCAACTCTCGGAAGATCTTTGGAAGGTAGAATTAATGTGGATGATGAAAAATTAAACTCGTTTTTAGGAAATTTTTAAAAGATGATGTAAATACTCAAGCGATAATATTAATGCTATTTACCATTAGAATAATGGATTTAGTCAAATAAGCTATTGCTTGAGTATATTTTTTTATAATTTTATTCACTGTACATTTCTTCTATTTTTATTTTTCATCAATTCCGAAAAAAATAAGTTAAAATAAAACCTCCTAAGTATGCTCCAAGCATTGAAATTATAAAGTAAATCCAAGTTCCTGGAATTACTATGAAAAGTCCAAATAGCCCTGAAACACCTTGTGAAATTGTCCCTAAATGAAATAAAACGGCTAAAATTCCACCAAATCCAGAACCTAGGCAAGCTGTGACAAAAGGTTTTCCCAGTGGCAAAGTTACGGCATACATCAACGGCTCACCAATTCCAAGTATCCCAACAGAAATAGAATCCCTGACCATATTTTTAAGTCTTTGGCTTTTAGTTTTTACATAAATTGCAATTCCAGCTCCAACTTGACCTCCGCCTGCCATCATAAGAATTGGTAATAAATAATTAATTCCTTTTGTAGGGCCTTCTGGATTGTTTAACATTACGTGGATTGGAGTTAGAGCTTGATGCAGCCCGACAGAAACGAGAGGTAAAAATCCTGCTGCCAGGAGATAGCCACCGAATATTCCCAATTTATTGTAGGAAAAATCAAGAATAGCGTATATAAAGTTTGTTAGGCAAGTTCCCAAAGGCTGAATTATTAATAGAGCGATAAAAACTCCAATTATTAATGTTAAAAGCGGAGTAAGAAAAGTATCAAGCATTGCTGGAATTATCTTTCTTATCTGCTTTTCCAGATATGCAACAATCATTCCCATAAATAGTGCTGTAAGCAGTCCTCCCATTCCTGGTGAAAAAGGTTCTCTGGTAAAAGGGAGTATAACTGCACTTTTTCCTTCAGTTTTTAAAATTAATGGCAATGCTGGATTTACGATAAATATTGATCCTATAATTCCACCAAGAACTGCTGTTCCGCCAAATTCCTTTGCAGAATTCATTCCTACATAAATTGCAAGATAGCTGAACATTACAAATCCGGCACTTCTTATGGCTGCAAACCACCATGCTGCATTATAGGCATTTTTGGCTGTAGTATTTATAACATTTGTAAGTCCTATTATTAGGCCTGCTGAAATTATTCCAGGCAGTAGGGGGACAAATATGTTTGCAACTTTTTGGAGAAATCTCTGGACAGGTCCATTATGTTTTTGATTATTAGACTTTTTATTCTCACTTGCTATATCTTTGACATTTCTATTTGAAAATCCCAATGGAATTCCTGTAAGTTTTGAAAATTCATTTCCTATTGCATTTACTTTCCCTGGCCCTAAAATAATCTGTAAAGTGTCAGAATTTACCACATTTAAAACTCCGTCAATTTTTTTTAGTTTTTCCAAATCCACATCTTCACGAATTTTAACTCTCAATCTTGTCATACAAACTGCATTTGAAACAATATTTTTCCTTACCTTTTTAAAAATATTATAAATTTCTTTTTGCTATTTTTTTCTCGTTCATAATGTCTATCTCCTTTTGAATAAATTTTTATTTTTTTACAAAAGAAAAATTTTTTGCCAAGGCTTGATATAATCAATTAGAAAATATTTCATTTTCACTTATTTTTTTCCAACAACATTTGATTTTTCCAGTATTTTTTTCATATCTGTTTTAGCAATTAAAAAGTTCGCCTGCATAATGTCCGTATTCACTGCTTTCAATAATTACATTTCCCTTTTTTTATTATTTCAGGAGTATTAAAAACTTTAAAATTATGTTCTTTATATTTTACACGGCTATTTGTAGAACGAATCAAATTTTTCAGAAATATCGCCTCTATTAAAGTGAAATTCATCAAAAAAATTATTTGCTTTTTTCTGTTTCTGGAATATCTTTTTCCAATTCAATTGAAAAAAACTTACCATATCTTTTACGAACTTTTTTTAAATTCATTTAATTCTTCATCTGTCGGATAGCAGTTTGAAATAATAATATCATCAATTGTTTCCAATGCGACAAAAATGTTTAAACTGAACTATTAGCGGCAAATTACGATGCATTTCTAAAGTTGGTAAGCCTTGAGTCACTGGCTACAAATGCCCAAAACTGTTTTTTAGCTTGAGAAGTTATAAATGCTGCGGTTCGTAATCCGTATTTTTGTAAAATTTTCTGTACATTTTTCTAAAAAAATTCTAAACCTAATCCTGTATAAATATGAGGATAAAAAAATTATGACATCCGATTAAATTATTTTTTTATTAGGGCAGTAATCCATAATTGTGTCAATATAATGAGTATCGTTACTCATATTTATCTCAATTTTCAAATTTTTCCCTGTTAAATGTCATAATACTTTCCTGTAGTCCAGTAAATCCAACATCAAGCCTAATTCCATCAGCTCCCATTTCTTTAAAAAAATGCCAAGTCATCATAACTAATTCCCAAATCTTTTAAAAACTTTCGGATTTACATCTAGAATAATTTCAAATCCCTTTTCCTTAGCATAATGATTTATTTTTTTAAATTTTTTTCAAAAATTATTTCCTTATCTTCAATTCCTTTATTTTTGGGCAGAAGAGAGCAGACAGCTGAATATGCGGCTAAAAACCGGCACTATAAGCCTTGTCAATATAATTTATTAATTTTTTTCTTCAGTTGTCTTTTTCAGGATAAATTGAAATTCCTAATTTTTCTCATTTTATGCTGTTTCCCTTCTTTTTATCTCTATTTTAATAATTTTTTTATTTAACAGGAGATCAATATCCCTTGCTTCATAATATTTGTTTTTATTAAATTTTAAGTAAATGTAGTTTTTGAACAAGTTTATTCTTGTGTTTCAGCCTGTTCTTCCGCTAATAATTTTTTTCATAGGCTGTAAAGAATGGATAGTAGATTACAATAGAAATTATAATTAAAAGTATACTTAAAATTACTGCTCTGTAATCTCCATTTGTTGCTAAAAATGCTCCTATTGGTCCAGGTAAAGTCCAAGGCGGCGTTGAAGTTACACGGTTTACTAAGCCTGTTGCCATTGCAAAATAAGTGATTGAGGCATTGACTATTGGGACAATTATGAAAGGTGGCAATAACGTAGGATTTAATACGATTGGAGCTCCAAAAATAATTGGTTCGTTTATATTAAATATTGAAGGAAGAATTGCCGCTTTTCCTAAAGTTTTTCCGTAAGCTGATTTTGATTTTAGCAATAATAATATTGCAAATCCTATCGTTGTTCCTGAACCGCCAATCCAGATAAACCATTGGTATAAAGGTTCTGCTGCAATGTGCGGAATATGCTGTCCGTTTGCTAAAGCTGTTGCATTTTGTTCAAGAAGCATAAGCCAGAGTGGACGTACAATTGAGCCGACTATTGAATCACCGTGAATTCCAAAGCTCCAGAAAAATGTAATCATAAATACTATGATTATTACAGAAAACCACGAATCACTGAATTTTAAAATTGGTTTTATGATTGAACCGATTATTTCGTGCAGATCGATTTTTAACCAATAAGTTAAAATTGTCAATGTAAAAATAATTATTGCCGCTGGAGTCAATGCTTCAAATGAACGTGCAACTGATTCTGGCACAGCTTCAGGCATTTTTATCCTAAATCCAGTTGTAGTTGTCAGTCGATACACTTCAACTGCAAATATTGCCGCAATTATTCCCACAAATAAGCCTGCAGATCCTAATCTTGACATTTGCAGGGCATACCCAATATCCTCTTGAATAATCTGAGAACCTTTTGTTCCTTCCTCAACAATAACTTGTATTGCTTTTCCCCCGACAGTCTGATTTATTACCTCGATCGGATTTATCATTTTAGGCATAATAGTAAGTAAAAATGCACAGACTGACAGAATTGCACCTGTAATACCATCTAATTTATACGATTTTGCAAGACTGTAACCAATTCCCATAACTGCATAAAGTCCCATTATGAACATTGTCATTCTGTAGGGAAGCAGCATTTGCACTGCATATTTTTTTGCTAAAATTGAAATTGCCCATTCTTTTGGAAAAGGCGGGAACGCTAAAATTAAAAATATTGATCCGACAATGATTAGAGGCAATGTGGAAACTATACCATCACGTATTGCCCTTAAATGTCTTTGTTCAGATATTTTTGCCATTTTTATTGAAAGTTGTTCTAAAACTGCCATAATTTACTTCCTTTCCTATTACAATATTTTTGATTTAAATAATAATTAGTTTCAAGAAATTGAGATTTTTAGTAAAATTTAATATCTTAAAATTTATTAATTAGATAACAATTCCTGAATCTGCTTTAATAATTTAGGGCCTCCAAGTGGGCTATATCCTTGTGGCGTAATCATTGCGCAAGGTACTTGGGCTTCCTTTGCCTGTGCACTTAATGTATCAAATCTGTGTCTTATTTGAGGTGCAACCATTGCCACGTCATATCCATTTTTTACTTCATCTTCAAATTGCTGTGTACTCACAGCCTTCACTTCAATTTCTACACCTTTTGATTTTGCCTCCTTTTCCAGTGCTTTTACCGCCACTGCGCTTGACATTCCTAGCGAACATACAAATAATACTTTCATTTTAAATCCTCCTAATTTTTATTTTTTTTCAAGTTTATTAATTCTTTTATACATTTTTATCATTCCTTCAATTAATGTTTTAGCTTCAATCGCTGTCATTAAATGGTCTTGCGAGTGAACAAACAAAACTGAAGGTGTAATTCCTTCTCCATTTACTTCTGCCTGAATTATGTCGGTTTGAATATTATGAGCCGACAGCAGCGCCTCATCCGCTTCTTTTAATAAAATTTTCCGCCTTTTTTTAAAATTTCCCTTTTCCGCTTCACCCAATGCCTCATAAGCCAGTCCTTTTGCCATTCCAGCACTGTTTACAATTTCAAATACAACTAATTCCATTTGTTCCTTATCCATAATTTTTTATTTTCCTCCCTTTTGATATTTTTCTCTATTTTCATAATAATCCTTAAACTGTGGTAAATATTTTTCGTGTGCATCCAGAAGTTCATTCAAAACCTTTCTTCCAATTGTAGTTCCAGGAATTAACGGATTTGTAGTAAATGCCTGTAATGCAGTATAATAATTTCCAGTAACAGCCGCTTCCACAGTCAATTCCTCCATTGCCTTCATCAATTGAATATACCCTCTTTGTCCAGCATTTGGAAATTTACCAAAGGTTATTGGCTTAGGCCCGCTTGCTGTAATGTATGATGAAATTTCAACTGCCGAATTATATGGTAAATCTGCAATAGCTCCTTTATTTCTAGTATTTACAGCCATTATTATGCCTTTATCGTTATAAATTGCACTAATCAAAGTTCACAGGCTGCATCAGAATAATAAGCTCCTCCTCTTTTTTCCAGCTGTTTAGGCTTTTCCTTCAAATTAACATCTTTATAAAGTTCAAACAATTCAGCTTCAACTTTTTTTACAATTTCTCCTCTAGTTCCATTTTCCCTATAGGATTTCAATCCTTCCTTTAACATTTCATCCTGCAAATAATAATAACGATGATAATCGCAAGGCAACATTCCTAGATTTTTTATCTGGTCATAATCATAATTTATGCTTACAATATTTTTTACACCAAGATTTTCCTTATCCTGTCTTTTATCCCATAAATCTGCCGTAAGTTCATTTCCTTTCTTATCCCAAACTCTATACCAGACAAAATGATTTAACCCTGCAAATTGAAACTTAAACTCGTTAATGTCTTTTTCATAAAGGCTGGCACAATCCATCTGAGTATGTACTGGAATATTGCAAAGTCCAACAACTTTTTCAAAGTTTCCATAATTTAGGACAGCTTCTGTCACGATTCCGGCAGGATTTGTAAAGTTTATAAGCCAAGCCTCTGGAGCAAAGTTCCTTTATGTCCTTCACAATATCAAGTATCACAGGAATCGTCCTAAATGCCTTAAACATTCCTCCAGCTCCATTTCGTTTCCTGTCCTAGAAGTCCATTCTCAAATGGTATTCTTTCATCCTTGATTCTCGCATCAAGAAGTCCCACACGAAATTGAGTCGTTACGAAGTCTGCATCTTTTATAGCTTCCCTTCTATCCAGCGTCAAATAAACCTTGCAGTCAATACCAGCCTTTTCCACCATTCTTTTAGCTAAATTTCCAACAATTTCCAGTTTTTCCTTCCCTTCCTCAATATCAACCAGCCAAATTTCTTTAACAGGAAGTTCTTTTATTCTCTTAATAAAACCTTCGATTAATTCAGGAGTATAGCTGGATCCGCCCCTCAATTGTAACAATTTTTGATTCCATCCTTTTTTTCATTTTTTTCCATCCTTTCTATGTAACTTTATATAAGTTTCCAATAAATCTGTTAACAACTTAATCTTTTTTTATTTCAAGTTTTTCATGTATTATTTTTTTGCTACATTTTTCATCACATTGATTCAATTTTTTTCCATTGCCATATTTTTATCAATATCCAAAAGTATCATAACAATAGCAGTTTTCACATCATTTCCAGCTTTTTTCAAAGCATCGCTTGCCTTTTCATAATCACAGTTCGCAGTTTTCATTATTATTCTTTTCGCCCGCTCAATTAATTTCTGATTGGAAGTTTTAACATCCACCATATATCCAGAAAATACTTTTCCCAGCTTTATCATAATCGTTGTGGAAATCATATTAAGTATCATTTTTTGTGCTGTTCCCGCCTTCATTCTAGTAGAACCTGTAACAATTTCTGCTCCAACAGGAACTTCTATTGGATATTGGCTAACTTTCGACAAATCAGAGCTTTTAGAACAAGTAATGCTTCCTGTAATTGCACCAATGCTGTTTGCATATTCAATTGCTCCTAAAACATAAGGAGTTCTGCCAGAAGCGGCAAGTCCTATAACCACATCATTTTCTGTAAGATTAATGTTTAACAAATCCTGTTTTCCCAGTTCTGGATTATCTTCAGCATTTTCCTTAGCCTTAAATATCGCCTCATTTCCACCAGCAATTATTCCTTGAACTTTCTCAAAGGAAACTCCATAAGTCGGAGGACATTCTGAAGCATCAAGTATTCCAAGCCTGCCTGATGTTCCAGCTCCAATATATATAATTCTAGTTTCTTTTTTATATTTTGACAAAATAGCATCTATCAGCCGTGAAATACTGCCCAGTTCCTTTTCTACGCAAAATGCCACTTTCTTGTCTTCCTCATTTATTCTTCTCACAATTTCAAGGCTATCCTGCAACTCAATATCCTCTGCTGTTTGGATTATTTTTCTTCAGTAGACAATTTTTTTCCAGCTCGATCATCATTTACCACTTCCTTTAGGTCAGTCTATGTTATAATTATATCTCGATTTTTTTCTCAAATGGAAGTCTATTTTTTTAAATTTATCTAAAAAAATTTCTTTTAAAAGTAAAAAAAGCAAAAAGAAATTCATAATAAATCAGATATTTAAATGAAAAAAATAGTATTTTTATTTTTTTAAAAATCTAAGTGCAAAAACAAGAGAATAATTATTTTCTAAACTCTTGTTTCTTTAATTTATTTTTATCAAGCTAAATACAAAAATACGGAAGAAGCCCCAGCCCCATACTAGAAAAAAACAATCCAAAGTCCTGATACGCTTTCTACAATTTTTCCCCGATAAATCCTTTTTCAAAAAAATTTTTATCATAAAATATATTGAAATTATCAGGATTATAAGCAATACCAATCCGCTGAATAAAAAATATTTTTCATAAGTATAAGAAAGTCCAAGAATGACAAGAAAATATTCAACAGCAAAAAGTAAACTTAAAATTACTGCAGCCTTTTTTTCTTTCCCCAAAGTTTGCTATAAGTCTGCACTCCATGTTCCTCTTCATCAGCTCTTCTCGTTTTTTTCTTCCAATTTCTAGGACAATTCCGTTTAGATAATTTAACGTAAAAAGAGGAATTAGGGCAATATCAATATTATGTCTATACCATTGCAACGCTCCAAATTTAATAATATTTTCTGCTTCGCCTAATACGATATATTGTGTAGCATTTACAATAACAAGAGTAATAAAAAAATCATTATTACAACGTGAGATAGAGCATAAATTAAAAATTCTTTTTGTAAGCCACTCTTTTTATAAAAAAATTCCTTTGCCATTAAAAAAACATATAAAACCATACTATTATCATAAAATATATAATTTTAAAATCTATAATATATGCAAGAATTATTTGTATAATAACTGTAGCAATTCCTATTTTTTTCCCAATGCTTTTAAAGTTACTATCCCCCTTTGGACAGGGGCGGTAAGCCCTATATTTTTAAGTCTTCTTCATAATCCTTAAATTCATCTGTAATTCTTAATTGCAGGAAAAAAACATAAAAATTATGATAAATAAAGCAACTATTTTTATGCCAAGGCATTGGCACTTTAATTTCTTTTTGAAAAAAATCTGATTAATGATTTTTTTGAATTATATAGTAATCCTGTATAGATATATCCTGATAAAGTAAAAATTAGTACAAAAAAATTGAGTTTTTTTCCTAATGGAAACCGTTCATTCAGATATATTTTTGAAGTTTTTTTATATTTTTGGATTATTGATTTTTTGAATTTATATTACTTTGGCTCATTTATTTCTCCTCTTACAATATTATATATAAATAGATTTTACTGACAATAGAAAGTCAATCATGGAAAGTAAATATCCTGTATTACTGTCTACTGGTGTACTTTCAATAAAAATCTTTTAATTTTTATACCTTAATATTAATTTTCTTTTTCATTATACTGTTCACGCTTTTTCAATAGTCATCGCTCTATCCAGAGAATGACTAAAACGGACTTCCTGAACTTGCAATGCCTTCTATAATTCCTCCTAAAAAAATCAAAAAAACAGTCCTCTTGCTTTTAGAACGTATATGAGTCTGATACTTTTTCATCAAGATATGACAAGTCTGCCTCACTCTTTTTCTGCTGAAAGATAGAATCTTTTTCAAAGCTCTTCTGTCATATAATGAAAATAACTTTTAATCCCCTCCTGAATTAACTCTTTTTGCTTCTGTTTTTCATAAAATTTCCTTTCTGAATTTAAATTTTTTTAAAGTTTTTTTCAACTATCTCTTCCAGTCTTTTTATAATCTGTCTTACTATTATGCCTCTTATCCATTGGAATTTTCAGTTTCGATTATTTTTAAATATTCCAAATTTTTTCTTTTTAATTCTTTAATTTCACTATCCTCAGATAAATCTCCTTTAAATTCAGGGTTTCTTTCAGCAAAGAGGTATAATTTATCATCTTTTGAAGTAAGGACTGATTTTTTCAAGTTTTTGCAAAATGAAAAGGCAGTTTCTACAGTAAAAGGATAATAAATGTTTTCTTCAATCTGTATTCTTCCTTTAACCCTTCCAAGCAGTATAAGTTGCCCTTTTCTGTTAATATATCCCATATCTCCTGTCCTGTGCCAGTTTTTCATCAGGATTTTTTTCAACATTTAGGTAACCATTGACTACATTTTCTCCTCTTACAAGTATTTCACCTTTTAATTCTGAAGAATCTTTAACATTGTCTGATTTTTCTAGTTTTTCTATTTTAAGCTCTATTTCATTAACTATTTTCCCAGCCAGCAGCCCTTCTCCATTTTTCATATTTTCAATATCTTCTTTTGTTATATCTTCAAAATTTAATGATGATATTGGCTCAGCTTCTGAAGCTCCATATAAGGCTGTAATTTTTGCATTTGTAAAGATTTCTTTAATTTTTTTCATAAGGCTGTAAAAAAACAGGAGCACCGCCTGTATATACCTTTTTGAACATTTTTCAAGCATTATTTTTTTCATTTTTGCAAAAATTTTACGATATTTTTCAAATATTGCAGGAGGGAGGATGACATTTTGAATATTATTTTTCCATTATTTGCTGAACAATATTTTTTTAAAATTTGATTCTGCAGGTTTTTTTCCAGTTTAAATCAGGAATAAAAGTAGTTGTTCCCTGTGGCAATGTGGGAAAAAGAAATATTGGGAATGAAGAATAAACTGATGTTTCCTTTTTCAAATTTTTATATTTTTTTCTCAAGTACATTATGCTGTCCCTAGCAAAAATTTATGAGTTCTCATAATAATTTTAGGAAATCCAGTACTTCCGCTTGTAAAACTGATAAGAGCTGGTGTATCTTCTTCAATTTTTTTCATGATTTTTTTCAATTTTTTTCATTTTTCTTTTTGCTTGCCAATTTTCATTAGTTGAAAATTTTTTTCAGAATATTCCATCACTTTAATATAATTAATTTTTTTCCCTAATTTTTTTCCTGATTCCTTTTAGAAGAAAATCCCTTCAAAAGTGTCTTTCTGCTTCCCAATTATCCCATCAGGCGAAATCATCTCACAGCATTTTGTTAATATGCTCAATCCCAGCATAAGGGATCAATAAATACAGCCTGCAGTCCCTATTTTTAAATATTGCTGTCAAAATCAGGTAAAATTCCACTCCAATTGGAATAAAAAAACTACAATTTTATCTCCTTTTTTTAAAATTTTTCCTTAAATAATCACATACATAATTTGATTTTTTTCATCTATTTGGGTAAAAGTAACTTTTTTTGCCTGTATTTCAAGTCAAATAAAGCTGTCTTATCTGGATACAGACTTCTTAATTCTTTTTATTTTTGTCAACTATTGTCATTTTTTTATACCGCCTTTTTATTTAAAAGTTCCTTTATAAACAAAGTATATCTTCTCAATTCATCTCCCAATAGCAATCCTATATTTTTTTAGATATATTCTTTTCATACATCAAAGCATAAATCACATTTTTTTATAACCTGATTTTTTTCCGCTTCCTTCACAAGTTCATCAATTAAGATATATCCCATTCCTTTTTCCGTTATATTTAGGAGAAACTGCAATCGTCTTTAAGTATCATTGTTTCAATTTTTTTCCTTTATACTGAAGCTCTGCATAATCAGGTATTCCAAACACATAGCCAATTAATTCATCCTTGAGATAAAAGCGTTTTAAAGAATTTTTTTACAATTTTATCCTCATATCTCATATACATTTGTTATAAAAATTTCCCTTTCCAGTTCAGAATATAAAAAAATTATTTTTTTAAATGCCTGAATTGTCAAGTCATAAACTTTATTTAATATTTCTAGTATATTTTTCGTTTTCAGCAGATTTTTACCTTTATATCCTTATAATAATCAAATTTTTTTATTTTTTTCAATTTTTCCTAGATAAATTTTTCCCTTTTAACAGGGATTCATATTTTTCCATTATTGTGGAAATATAATCGGCAAGAGGCTCAAATCCATTTTTTTGAAATAATTCCACATAATAGCCTTCATTCCAAGGTTCCATCAAAGAAATGGCTTTCTATTTCCAGTTTTTTTGTCACATAACGATACGTATTCCAAGTAGTTCCATTCAAAGGCCCTGATTATTACTTTCAATTCCCATCTTTTTCTTAGTTCTTCAAAAAAAGTTCATCAAATATTTTTCTTTTTCAAATTCTTCCTTTCTATATTTTTTTCAAAAAAATCATTACGTTTCCAATATAAGATGTTTTTTCCCATTATAATCTGGTCGATTGTGCCACAAATTTAGGCTTTCCTGCCATTTTTTTCCTGCTTCATCTTGAAAAACTATAATTTCTGATGGTCGTTCTATTTGAATTTTTGCTATTTCATTTTTGAGAAATATCATTTTTCTGTAACGTATTTTTTTAGATAATCGTTATTTATTTTTTTATTTTTCTGATATTGTATATCTTTTTTTATTTTTCATATTTATAATTTCTCCTGTTTTAATCTTATAACATTCCTATTCCCAGTAATAACATTGAGCAAGCAAAAACAATTCCTGAAGTTAAAAAAATACTTTTGCTTTTCTCCGCTAAGTTCATTTTTCCTTTTTCAAAAAAATATAAAAAAATCTTCATACTTGTTTCATAAATAAATATTCCGCCAAATAAAAAGAACCGCTATTCCAGTTAGCATTTTAAAAATCCAGAATCCTTGACAAGATAAAATAATTTATCAGAAAGAAAAACGGTCGCTTTACATATACTTTCCATCAAAAAGTTCATTCTAAATGTTTCCCTGTAGATATTTCCAGCATTATCCCTTATTAAATTTATAATTCCAAAAAAATAGTGAAAATGAAAAAAATATAAATAAGAAACATTTTTATTTTTTTATCCATTACTATGCTTAATGCAAGCCACATTGATGTGGTAAATGCTATTGCTAATAGCCCTTTTAGCGAGTCCTTAACCTGCCCTCTAACTTTTTGGCGTAAAATGAATAATATCCAAGATACATTATTAATGGTGGAACAACCCATTTTATTCCGCCTATAATCATAACGATGTAAAGGAAAAAAATAAACTTGCGGTTTGGGCAACTTTTGTAAGAGTAGTTTTTTTCTATTTAATATTATAATTATAAGAAGCATAACTATTACCCAAAGTTTATACATAAGTTCTCTCGCTGTTAAATATAAGTTTAATTTTAGGAACAAATATACGAAAAGCGGGACGAAAAATATTATCCAGCCCATTCCACGAAATCATTTCAAGAATCATTGCAAGAATGCTTAAAAGCAGTGAAACAAGCACGATATTTATACTTTTAATGTTACTGAAAAATAAAAAGAAATTTATGCAAATAAAATATGTCGTAAGAAAAAAATGTCACAGATCCTTCTACCGACTTTGTTCCAAATCCCGTATCAAACTTATATTTACTATAAAATTCTCCCGATAAGAGCCGCAAAGGCATCGGAAAACATAAGTATTATAAGCGGAAGTGAATACATTATTTTATCTTCGCTTGACACAATCCATAATCCTAAAATACTTATAATAAAAATATATATCTCCAAATGTTTTCCTATTTTTTTGTTTCCAAAACTTTTCTAAATCCAGATATTCTATTTTTTTATCAGCCTAATGGAAATAAGCACTGCAAGAAAAAAATCACTCCAAGTATCATAACCGAACTCTTTTTTTCTCAAATATAAACGGAAGAGCCAGTCCCCCGAATCCCGAACCTATATGTAAAATTTTTCCGTATAAGCTCTGAATTTAATGTTTCACTTTTTTTCAAGTTTATTCAGCAAAAGGAAAAAAACATTATAAAACCAATAAAAAAACAAGTATCATCTTAGTTATTTCCATACTTTATCACCTTTTTCAACTACAAAAATCAGTATAAAAAAACGTTTTGTCCTTTTTTTATGAAGTTTTTTTATCAAATTCTTCCATCCTTTGAAAAATTTTTTTCCAAATGTTATTTTTTTCCCGTTTTTCTATATTTTTCCTTCATTTCATTTTCTTTATAATCTAATTTTTGATGAATTTCTCTCCACTATCAAGTTCCAGTATGCCAATATTGCATTATTATCAGCATTATCATAAATTTTTTTCATCAAATTTCTGTAATTTTTCCAAAGACATATATTCAAATATATCACTTAAATTAAATTTATTTATTTTTAAAATCTATTTTCATCAAGATATTCTTCCACAGAATTTTTGAACAATTTCCAATTTATGAAGATTTTTTTCTTAATATTTTCAAAAATTTTTCCCTTCTTAAAAAGTAAGGCAAGCAGTCTAAACGGTAATTTCCCATCATAATATAATGAATATAAGGATTTTTCATAGCTGTCCAGCTCGCAAAGAGCATACTTGCTTCTTTTTATTCATCTCTTCAGAAATATCTTTTTTTCTGCATACCTGAAAAAAATTCCTTATCCCTTCCAAATTTTTCCAACTACAGATTTAGAAAGAAACAGTTTAAACATCAGTTTCCATCTAAAAATTATTCCAATGTTTATTGTAATATTCCTCTCTTTCCTGTTTCGACTTTTTTTCTTAAAAAGCCCTTCCACTCTTTTTTTATCATGTATCAAAGGAAGTATTTTTTTCCCTAAAAATTTTTAAAGAATTTTTTTCAAATTTTTCCAATATGAATCACTCCAATTTCAATTGCTTCCCTATTGAGATCCCAGTAATCCCTCACATCTTTATCAAGTTTTTCCCGTATTTTCTCATACATCCCAATTCTTTCAGAAGAATTTTTAACTCCCATAAATTCCAGCATTTCCTCATAATCAAAAATTTTTTTAAAAATTTCCCTTTTAAGTTTAGCAAGAGCAATTTGGGGAAAACTTATATCGAGAGCCACCACTTTTTCAGGATTTTCAGCAAGCATCGAAAACACATTATCCCCTGCCGACAAAATCCCAAAGCATACATCTTTTTCGCTAATATCAAGACTTTCAAGCAATATTTCAGTATCTTCCCAGCATTGGGAATATCTTATCAATGAAAAATCAACTTTATTTTCTTTTACTTCACTTTTCAATTATGTTCCTCCTAATTTGTTTGTAATTTTAAATTTTTTTAATAAAAAAATCAACCATTCAATTTTTTTAATAATTCCCGTACTTCCGTCAAATTGAACCATATCTCCTGTTTTCAGAATACTTGTTGCCCCTTGTACTCCTACTATGGCAGGAATATTCATTTCACGTGAAATAATTGCACTATGGGATAAAAGGCTTCCTTTTTCCACGATAAGTCCCTTTAATAAAGGAAATACCATAACCCAGCTTGGGTCAGTTGACTTTGTAACAACAATATCTCCCTCTTCAACTTCTGTACTCATAGGATTTAAAACAATTTTTTTACTTTTCCTTTTACTATTCCTTTACTGCATCCAGTCCCCTTCAAAGTATTTTTCATCCAGCTGAGAATTTCCCTGTCAAATCCTCATATTCAAAATTTTCTCCCAAAAATCCTCTTGTTAAAAAAATCTGTCGGGAAGAATTGCTGAAGTTTCATACTTTCTATATTCTTCTTTTTCTCAAATTTATAAGATTTTTTTAAGTCAATGTCAATTATAGATCCATCTACAAGTCCAAAAAAATCTCATCAACAGTCAAATAAAAAAATATCTCTTTCATTATCAATAAGGCAACTTTTCTTTCAGATGTTCTCCCATTTTTTTCATAATTTTTTTCTTACCATTCCAAAAAAACTTTTTGTCCGCTCATATCTTAAATTTTTCCCTTAATCGTATAAATTTTTTTGCATAAAATACAGACTTTTTTCAATATATATTTTTTTAAAGGATTTATTTTTTTAAGCCGCTATAAATATTTTTTTCTGCTCTTCCAATATATTTCTTTTACTATGTTCCTGAACATCTTCTGCCATCGCAAGAGAATATATCATCTTAATCAGAAACATTGGCTCTTCTCTCAACGTAAATGCCTCCAGCTTCAATTCATGAACTGTCCTGTCCCCAAATTTTTTTCCATATATTCATTCAAAGTAGAATTAAATTCTGCATTTTGGGTTAATTTAACTATGTCAGCAGGTGATTTCTTATTTTTCATTTATAATATTTTTTTACTTCATTTTTGCAAAGATTTATCATCTTTTATCATCTGGCTCATTTTTTTATGTATCTCGATGGTTCAACGCTGATCATACTGTTTCCTTCTTGAGCAATAAGTGTATTATGTGCCTTTTTCAAAAATCTTCCTTTATATTTTTTTCAGCCATTTTTCTTTTGAAAGTCCAAACCAGACCATTACAAGAAAGTCATTTATAATTGGTATTTCCCAGTTTTTTTAAAAAAATTTATTTTTCAAGAAATTTGTAATATTTTTTTCAGCTCTTTTATATTTTTTTGTTCAAATTACTTTTTTTCCCCATTAAGATTTTTCAGCTATAATTTTATAAAATTTTTTTCAGCCTTTTTTTCAATAAGGAACATATTCATAAACAAAGTAAATCCAGCCTTAGATTTTTCTAGTTTATTTCTAAATTTTTCCCATCCTGTCATTTTCCCTTCAGCTTCTAGCAAATTCTCATTCAGATTTTCTTCGGACAATTCTTTTTTTACCCCCATCATCTGTTCCATAAATTTACTATTGCCTTTTAGAATTTGGAAACAGCATCAAAAGTTTATACCAGTTTATCAAGTTGTAATAAACCCGCCCTTTCAGCAATCCAAGCATATTATCATAAACATCCTGATAACTTTCCACAACTTTAGCAGGAACTCCCGTTATTTCTGAAAATCTTTTATAAACATCAGAATATGCCTTTCTTATAAAGCTGAATGTAAGTGGCAACGTAATCTCAGGATAACTTTCTACAATATTGCTATTATCCCATATTATTGTGTTATATGTTTTTTTGCCTGTTTTTTCCAATGTAGTTATAGGTCTTGACTGCAATATATATAGTTTTCCCTTTTCAAATGCCCATTCCATATCCTGAGGCTTTTCCATAATATTTTTTTCAATATTTATAATATTTTCTCCCAGTTCTGTAATTTCAGCATCATTTAAAACCTCATCTTCAATATTTATTTCTTCAACTTTTTATCTCATGATTTTTCAAAATCAAGGCTCTGCTCTTTACCTTTTCTTAATTCCTATTTCTTTTTTTATTTCCTTTAGTTTCTTTATTATAAATGAACAGATCCCCATTCTCATCTCCATCCACGATACTTGTCCCTAATCCAAAAGTTCCAGAAATAACAATTTCATCATGATCCCCATTAACAGGATTTACACTAAATCCAACTCCAGCCTTTTCAGAATTAATCATTTCCTGAATTATCACAGCCGGAACATTTATCTCATTATTTATTTTTTTCCCTCTTTTCCTATATCTCATCACATGAGAAGAAAACGAAGAAATCCAAACTTCCTTTACTTTTTCCAGCATATTTTCTTTTCTCACATAAAGATATGTTTCAAACTGCCCAGCAAATGAAAAATTACTGCTGTCTTCCTCAATTGAAGATGATCTCACAGCATAATAACTTTCTTCATTTAGTGCATTTTCTATTTCCTTTTTCAAATTCTTCCCTTAATTTTTATGATTTTTTTATAATTCTAATTATATTTTCAATTTTTTTCTTTTCGGTATTTCCGCTAAATACAGCATTCCAATCCTTAATTTCATCATTGTTTCCTGCTTCTTGATTATACATTTCAATTTCTTTTTAGTATAACTTCCTTAAAAATATCTGTTAGTAATGACTGAAAAAAATGCGGGACATTAAATCCAGCGGCAGCAAGTTCAAGCAAATTTTGAGCCTTTTTTTACCTATTTTTTTCCTCAAATACTGTATTTTTCATTATGATTTTTTTAATTTATCAATATTATAAATATATTTCATAAATTTATTTTTCCTTTACTAAAGAATGTGTTTATTTTTATATTATACCTCATTATGATTAATTTTAAAACTTTTTTTCATAAAAAAAGTTGCTCTTAGTAGAGCAACCTGTATTCAAAAAGTTTGTAAATTTAAATTCATAAAAACTCAATAAATTTTAAGTTTTGAGCAGAATGTCAATTTGAAATGGCTATAAAATATTTTTATTTTTTTAAAAACACAGGAAATCCTTGTCCGGCATATTTTTTTCTTCAATGAACTTTTTAACTTTTTCAGAAGTCATAGCTTTTTGTCAAATCCTGTATTTTTCTTACTGTTTTTGTTATCTTCTCTTGCTACAAGACTTACAGCGTATTTACCATTTGTATTTTTTTCAATGAATAAGGCATCTTTTACGTGAACTCCAATTTTTAGCATATGTGATGGTAAATTAAATGCTAAGTCAGCTTCTTGGTATGCCTGCACTAGCGATGGAATAGGAACTGCCATAAATTTAAAATTTTTTTCTTTGTGTTAATAACGTCATTCAAATTATAAAGTCCATCTTTTGGCTTCAACTCAATTAAACCTTCATTTGCAAGTATTCTCAAGGCTCTATCCTGATTTGTCACATCATTTGGAATGGCAACTTTTGCCCCATTTGGAATTTCTGCCTTATTTTTATATTTTTTTGAATAAAAACCTACATAAACATCATAAATCCCTTTAACTTTTACAAGTTTTTCCATTATTTTTCTTATTAAAAACTTGCATAAATGGCTCATGCTGATGAAAGTTTGCGTCAAAGTCTTTAGCATTTAAACCAACATTTGCAGTAACATAATCTGTTAATACAGTAATTTTTACATCATAACCTTCCTTTTTTTAAGTCTTCAGCCGCTATTTTCACAATTTCATCCATCGGATATCCAGCCGCAGCAATTCTGATGACATTATCCTTTTTTTAAATTTATTCCAACAAATGCTAAAATCAGCACACATATTACAGCTAATGAAATTAATAATTTTTTTGACATTAGTAAATTCTCCTTTTCTTATCTAAATTTTTTGATATTCTGTTTCCAATAATCTGTATCGAAAATACAATGACTATCATTATCGTCACAACCCTGTATACAAGGGCATAGTTGTATTCGTTGTATCCATATCGCATTGCATAGTCGCCAATTCCACCTCCACCGACAACTCCCATTACAGTAGAGTATGAGATAAAGCTGATAATTGCCGAAGTTAAACCAAGTACAAGGCTGCTTCTCGCTTCAACAAGCAAAAAAATGCCACACAATTTGAAATACACTTGCCTTCATTGACAAAGCCGCATCAATTATCCCGCTATTCACATCATAAAAGGACTGTTCTGTAAATCTCGCATACAGTGCCACAGCTACAAAGCAAATTGGAAAACTTGCAGGAAACAGTCCAAAAGGCAGTACCAAAAATTAATCGTGTGAGAGGTATTAATATAACTACAAATATTAAAAAAATGGGAAGCTTCTGACTACATTTATATAAATGTTGCATGGAATATTTATAAATTTATTTTTCCCTAATTCCCGCCTTTATTAGTCAAAAAAATACAAGAGCTCCTAAAGGAATTCCCAAAAAAATACTGCACATATCGTAGGAATAAGAACCATTATAAAAGTGTCCTTTATTGCAATTAATAATTCAGCATCCATCATTTCAGAACCTCCCTCACATAATCGGCATAACTTTTGTTTGATTTTTCATAATCCTTCTGATTAACATTGAAAATATCTGTAATTTTACCTTTTTCAATAACCGCCACCCTGCTGCATAGCCTTTTTACAACTTCCAGTTCGTGAGTAACAACTAAAATAGTCGTTCCATACTTTTTATTTATTTCCTCAAATAAATCAAGTATTTCATCTTTTACAGATTTATCCAAAGAAGCTGTAACTTCATCACAAAGCAGTAATTGCGGATTTGACACTAACGCACGGGCAATCGCCACTCTCTGCCTTTCGCCGCCACTAAGGGAAGCAATAAATGATTCTTTCCTGTCAGACAGCCCCACAAATTTCAAAAACTTCCTCAACTTTTTTTCAGCTGAAAACTTTTTCTTTTAAAATCAACGGAAGAGCAACATTATCAAAAGACATTTTTTTGTTATACAAAAGATTAAATTCCTGAAAAAAATATAAGCAATTTCAGTATTCTTTGCAATATTAATTTCTCCTTTATCAGCTTTCAAAATTCCTTGAATAATTCTTAAAATTGTTGATTTTTCCGCTTCCTGACTGTCCAATTAATCCAAAGATTTCTCCTTTGTTAATCTTTAAATTTATTTTTTTAAATCAAAACCGATATAATTTTTTTCAATGTTTTTTTAAGTTCTACCATTTCACCTCCAATTATTTTTTTGTATTTAATTTTTAAAATGTAATAACTTCAAAAATTATATCATATTTTTTTAAAAATAAAGGGAATAATATTTGAAAAAAAGTAAATTCTGTTTTAAGGAACAGAAATAATAAAAATTTAGTAATTTTTTTCGATAATTTCACGGTTTTCTATTTTTTTAGGGGAACAAAAATTGAAAAACAAATATTTCCTTGTATTTCACTTTGATATTAGATATAATTTGTGTAGAAAAAAATAATTGGGAATTAAATTTAAGGAAAAATGGCTTAAAAATTAGATTTAGAAGTTAAAAAAATATTGTTATTTTTAGGAGATTGGCTATGAAGAAGGTTAGAGTTACAATTTCGGATTTTATGAATGAAATTATAAAAAGTGATTCGGAGTATTTTAAAATACCCGTGGGAAGGATAGGGAACATAATTTTTTAAATATTATATGGACAAAAATTTGAATAAAGTTGAATTGGGGAACTTTTTCAGGAGAAGTGCTGCAGTTTAACTTGAATAAAAAAATAATGATGAAATTTTTTTATGGATACTTTTTGTTAGAAGTGGAGTTGAAACTGAGGCTGAATATTGGAGAAATATAATTTTTACATATATCAATAATTTACGATATAAACGTGAAGAAATATTATTTGAAAAGATTTTTAGGAAAATTAAGGAAGGAATGGAGAGTAAGAGAAAGATAAAAAAATAAAATATCATAAATATATAAGGCTAGTAAGTCCGTATTTTTGTAAAAAGTGGCAGATGACGAAAAACAGATCTTATTTATTCTGCTACTGTGAAAAAAATAATGATTATAGGAATTACAGAGTTTCTGAAATAGAAGAAGTATGGTTTACAAATGAAAATATTGAAATAAAAAGACAAAAAAATATTGATGATGTGCATAAAAAATTTTTGATCCGTTTCTATCGTATAAGAACACGGTTAAAGTTGAATTTTTCGGAAAAAGGAGTGGAATTATATGAAAAAGTTTTTGACAAACAGACCCTAGACTTTTTAAATAAGAAGGATGGAATTTACACCTTTGAATGTGATAACAAACTTGCATTGGTATATTTTGCACAATTTTTTTCAAATGTAAAAAAATTCTGGAACCGATTGAATTGAGAAAAAGATTAAAAAAATGAACTTGAAAAAAACAATAAAAAAATATGAAAACTGAGGAGGAAGAAAATGTTTAGATTAAGAGGGAGCAGAAGGAGAAAAACAGAGGAAATTATCAAAAAATTTTTAAAAAGTTATGCTCAAAATGAGAAAAGTGAAAATAAAAAGGATTTGAGAAGCTGGTTAATTTTTGAATTGCAAAATGAACTTGCTGATAAAAATGTACAGGAAATAGAAAAAAATAGCTGATGAACTTATGGCAGGAGTTGAAATTTATTTTGACAAGAAAAAGGAAGTGGAAAAAAATATCAGAAAGTTGGTATAAGCAGCAGTTGTTATGTGGGAGATGTAATACTGGATAAAATTTCGGAAGATGTAATAAATGCGGAAATTGTGGATAGAAAAGCAAATTATTAGAGATATGAAGGAAAGCAGTGAAATTTTAGCAAATTACAATGAGGCTATGATATATGAAGCGGCTGCAATAAATGATCCACAAGTAGTGGCAAACACATTAAGTGCAGCTAAAGCAAATGTTTATATTGATAATGTAAATTTAACTATAGGCAAGTCAAATGAGGAAATTTTGTCAGCACTTACAACTAAAACTGGAGAAATAAGCCAAAAATCCTAATTTAGATGGATTTATATTTGAAGAACGTCACGCTGGAACGTTTAATATAGATGCGGCAGTTAAAGAAAAAAACTACTATGCAAAGGCACTAAAACCAGAAATAGGCGAAACTTATGGAAAAAATTCGATTGACATGACAATAGAAGATTCTGGCAAGATTGTAAGAAAATATCAGGCAAAAAGCCTATAAAAAAATGCCAATGAAACTGCAAAAATCATTTTACGACAGACAGCAAGGCTACAAATATAAATTTCAGTCAAAATTAGTTCCGTCAGATCAGACTGGAGATATCCCAAATTCAGTAGATAAGCTGAAATTTGGAGAAGTGGAAAAGTAAAAAAATATAAGCAAGGAAGAAATAAAAAAATATTCAGGAAAAAAATACCAGTCTGGCGACAAAGAAGCAGTGAAATTCAGTTTTGAAAAAGACGTAGACGTTCTTGCAATAAGCAAACAGATAGGAAAACAGGCTGTAATCAATGGAACTATGGGAGTTGGTATTGGAATGGCTTTGGATGTTGGAACAAAACTTGTTTCTGGAGAAGAAGTGGAAGTTGCTGAAGTAATCGAGGCTGGAGTGAAGACTGGAACTTCGATGGGACTTTCAACAGCAGTTGCTGGAGGAATAAGGGTTGCAGTCGAAAAGAATGTTGTGCCGAAAGTCTTTGCTGGAGTTTTAGCAAATAATAATGCAGTTGGAGCAGTTGCGGCATCTTCAATGGATATTATAGGAACGGCATTTAAACTAGGTTCAGGTGAAATAAGTCTAGGAGAAGCTACAAAAAGAGTAGGAACATCAGTAGGTTCTGCTTACGGAGCGATAGTTGCTTCAAATGCTGGTTTTATAGGTGGAATGGCAGTGGCTGGAGCAATTGGGCTGGGAGCGTTGGGAGTTGCTGGAGCAGTTGTTGGTGGAGCGGTAGCACTTGCGGCAGGAGCAGTATGTGGAATAGTGGGAAGTAAAGTTGGCGGAGCGATAGCCAAAGGAGTGGGAACTATTGCAAAACCTGTAATTGATGGTTCAACTGAAATAGTAAAAAAAGGGACAGAGGCAGTAAAAAGCGTTGCAAAAGGAGCATGGGAAGGAGTGAAAGCAGTAGGAACAGCAGTAGCCTCAGGTGTAAAAGCGGTAGGAAGTGCCTTAAGTTCAGCAGTTGGAGCAGTAGGAAGTTTTATTGGAGGACTATTTGGCTGGTAAAAATAATAATATTATTTTTAAAATTAAAGTTAAAAAAATTCTAATCAAACTCTACAGTATTAGATTAATTTAATTTTTAGATGAGTTAGAGCATATTTATAAAAAAATGAAATAAATAAAAAAATCAGGAGGAAAAATGGAAACAAATTTATCAAAGTATTTAAGGGCAAGAAGACCTATAGTTTGGGTACACAGTGGAGATTACAAGGAAGTTGATGCGATTGTGAAAGAAGCAACTAAGGAATATAAAAAAACAAGGCAATTTTTGAATATAGTGACTTTTGGAGCTGTAAATTTTGAAACGAAGGTTAAAAAGTGACGAAGTTGTGGATTTGTACAGCTTTTTTAAATATTTTTGTTTTTCTGAAGGCGTGAAAAACTAATGTGTTTTTGATAATTAAGAATGCAGAAGAAGAAATGAAAAGATGCCAGAAATATTGCACTTATAAAGAAAATAGCAGAAACTAGGTATTCAAATTCAGATTATAATTTTACAGTAATTGTTGTAACAGAAACAGAAATGATACCAAAAGAATTAGAAAAAAATTTACTTCAATACTCGATATTCCAAATATGACAAAAGATGAAATTGAAAAATATATTTGGAATTTTGCTAAGGAAAATAAGGTGAATGTGGATAAAAAGATGTTGGAGAAGTAGCGATTTCGTTAAAAGGGCTAACAAAACTAGAAATAGATCACGTTCTGAATATGATAATTGAATCTAAGAATAATATTTCAATTTCAGGAAGAGATATAATCATTCGTGAAAAAGGACAAATAATTAAAAAAATCTTCAATTTTTGGAAATTATTGACTTTAAGGAAAAAATTGAAGAAATTGGTGGGCTCGAAGGGCTAAAAGAATGGTTAAGTTCTAAGGCACAAGTATTTAGAAGACTGGATGAAGCTAAGAAATTTGGAGTGGATACGCCAAAAGGAGTATTGCTTGTAGGAATGCCAGGCTGTGGTAAAAGTTTGGCGGCAAAAGCAAGTGCAAGATTGTTTAATGTTCCATTATTAAGGCTAGATATAGGAAGACTTTTGGGAAAATATGTTGGAGAATCAGAACACAATATGAGAGTAGCACTAAAAACAGCCGAATCAATAAGTCCGTGCATTTTATGGATAGATGAAATAGAAAAGTGACTTTTGCAGGAATAGATCAAAATGGCGGAGCAAGCGACATAACAAAACGACTATTTGGACAATTTCTAACTTGGTTACAGGAAAAAGAAAAATACGGTCTTTGTAGTGGCAACAGCTAATGATATAACAGCATTCCCGCCAGAATTTCTAAGAAAAGGACGATTTGACAAAAGTATTTTTCATAGACTTCCCAAATGAGGAAGAAAGAGAAAGAATATTTGAAATTCACCTTGAAAAAAAGAGGAAAAATGTCAGATGATATAAATTTAAAGGAACTGGCAGAAGAAACAGAAGGCTATTGTGGTGCCGACATAGAAGAAATCGTTAAAAAAACGCAGTTGAAAACAAATTTATACTAGAAACTGAAAATGAAGAAGAAAAGAAAAATTACAACAAATAATTTATTAGAAGCAACTAAAAGTATAGATTCTTTATCAAATATTTTTATCTGATAAGATAGATGTTTTTAAAAAAAGAGCTACAAAAATTCAAAAATAAAAATCAGCTTCTCAAAAAAATAAAAATGTCAAAAGAATAGCTGGAAGACCGACATTCAAAGATATGGTTATAGTAAGTGGAGGAAAAATACACACCATCATTCTTTAATGAAGAAAGAGAAGTTTGTAATTTAGAAGTTTGTAAATATCAGACAACGCAAGATATGTGGATGGAAGTAATGAAGAAGAATCCATCAAAATTTAAAGGGGAAGACGTCCAGTTGAGAATGTATCTTGGTGGGATGCTTTTGGAGTTTTGTAATAAATTAAGTGAAAAATATGGATTAAAACCAGTATATGATTTAAGTCGAAAAGAAGAAGGAATATTAAGAATATATCAATCAAATGGTAAAACAGAATACCCAAATGTAGCAGATTTTTAGAAAAAAACTGAAGGATTTAGATTGCCAACAGAAGTAGAATGGGAATGGTTTGCAAGAGGAGGAGAAATTGCTATGCAAGATGGAACATTTAATTATAAATATTCAGGAAGTGATAATTTAAATGAAGTTGCTTGGTATTATGATAATTCATATAATAAAACTCATGATGTAAGAACAAAAAAAACAAAATCAATTAGGACTTTATGATTGTTGTGGAAATGTATGGGAATGGTGTTATGACACAACTAATAGTGATTACATATCAAATAAAAATGCCTTATATATACGATGAAAACTGATAATACTAGAAGAACAAGAGGAGGATCTTGGGCTACTTCACAAAGAAAGTATAGCATTTTTAAAAAGTAGAGCAGATGCTTTAAAAATTATAATTTTTATGGTTTCCGTATTGTTAGAACAATTTAGTTTTTATAATTTTTTTACTTTCTTAGGTTTTTGAAATAGGGCGGATTTTGGTTGGAAAAGTGAGAGGAAGATAATAAAAGAAATGGGGGATTGAGGAGGTTTTTGGGATTTATTAAAAAGTTTAAAAATGTGGTTGACAAAAAGTAACAAAAAGTGTTATAAATAACATGTGGATCGTACTATATCAATGATTTCTTAAATAGAAGTCGATATAGGCTGAAAGTATAATTTAAATTAATATAAAGGCTCTCTGTTTGGAGGGCTTTTTTTCTATAGAATAAATCTAAAAAAATTTTTTTGAAAAAAATAAGAAATTATGTAGTATAATTATGTTAAAAATTTGATAAATAATATAGGAAGGGTAGTAAACGGAGAAAAACTATTAATTTTTATAAATAATAAGGAATTGAAATAAAAAAATAAGATAACCTCAGGGCAAAGGAATTCTAAGATTTTAATCCTACTCCTATTCAGGAACCCAGCACTAATCCTTCACAAGTTATCTTGTTAAACTAGTTATATCATAATTTCATAAAATGTCAAGGACAAGAACTGAAAAAAATTCAAAAATTTCCTTGCAAAATATACTAAAAATATGATAAACTACTTTAGTAATTAAATTAGAAGTAGAAACATTGTTTCTCACCTTTCCATCAGTTATATTTATATTTTGAATTAATTTTTTAAGTAAAATAGAATATTTTAATTCTATTTGTTGAAGATGAGTTAGGTAATTAGTTATTTATTTTTTTACAATAAAGTAATTATTTTTTTATTCATTGTAAAAATTTTTTTATAATAACTATTGAGCAAGGTTTCTTATATCTTGTTTTTATTGTAAAAATTAGGAGGTGTTTTTATAAGAGGGAATAACCGATCTGATGAGCCACGAATGAATGAGCGAATTAGAGTGAGAGAAATTAGAGTTGTTGGTGATGATGGGGAGCAGTTTGGAGTAATGTCTACACGAGATGCATTGGCACTTGCGGCAGAAAAAAAGAACTGGATTTAGTTGAAATTTCACCAAATGCAACACCGCCTGTATGTAAGATTATGGACTATGGAAAAATTCAAGTATGAGAAAAACGAAGAAAGACAAGGAAAAATAAGAAAAAAACAAAAAAATATTGTCGTTAAAGAGATTAGAATTAAACCTCATATTGATGAACATGACAAGGATACAAAGATTTCTCAAATTGAAAAAAATTTATAGCCAAAAGAGCATAAGGTAAAAAGTAAGCCTAAGACTTACAGGTAGAGAAAGATTACATGCAGAATCTGCTATTAAAGTATTGGATGAGTTTGCAAGTCATTTTTGAAGAAATTGCGACAGTTGAGAAAAATACGGAAAAAGAGCAAATTCAAAAAAATTTATTTTTATTATCGCCTAAAAAAATAAAGGCAAAAATTTAAAAAAAGTGAAAAAGTGATTTAGGAGGAAAGAAAAATGCCAAAAATGAAAAACACATAAAGGAACAAAAAGAGTTAAAGTTACAGGAAGTGGAAAAAAATTTCTTTAAGACACTCTGGAAAGAGCCATATCTTAACTAAAAAGACTCATAAAAAGAAAGAAACGTCTAGGACAAGACGCAATCGCTCCAAAAAGGTGCTGAAAGAAAAAAATCAAAAAGTATTGGCTGGACAAGAAGGAAGATAATTCCAATAATTGTTTTAAAAAAATATTTTTGAAAAAGTGATTTAGCAAAAATTTGCAACTTTTTTATTTAAAAGATAAAATTAAAAAAAGCAGTTTAAAACAGTAATTAACGGCTTTTTATTTGAAAAAAATTAAAATTAAAGATTGACAGAAGTTAGTTCTAAAAATAAATAAAGAACAGAAAACGGCTAAAATATTAAGGAGGAAAGAATATGCCAAGAGTAAAAAAACAGGAATAGTTAGAAGAAAAAGACATAAAAAAAGTTTTTAAAAAGAAGCAAAAAGGTTATAGAGGAGCCATAAAAACAAATTATAAAAAAAGCTAATGAAGCAGTTAAAAAAAGCTATGGCTTATGCAACTGAACATAGAAAATTGAAAAAGAAAAAAATGCGTGAATTGTGGATTATCAGAATTAACGCTGCTGCAAGATTAAACGGAATTTCTTATTCAAGATTAATGAACGGACTTAAAAAAAGCTGGAATTGAACTTGATAGAAAAGTTTTTAGCAGACTTAGCATTAAACAACCCTGCTGAATTTGCAAAATTAGTAGAAAAAAAGTTAAATAGTGATTCAAATAGAAATAAATCAATACTCAAATGGTGATTTTTAAATTAAAAAGCAGCTGTTTGAGTATTACTTTTTAAGTTATAAAAGTATAGATTTAGAATTATAATTATTTGTTTTTTTATTTAAATAAGAGATCGAGCAACATCTAATAAAAAAATTTGGAATAAAAATCTAAATGAATTAGATTTAATTAAAAAGGACTATACTTATAAATCTTGCAAAATAGATTAACTCTGAGTTATGAGATAGCCCTTTTTATATAGGGAAATTAAATAAATAATGTTTTTTTGGGCTATCTCATAAAATGGTCTTTTATTCAAAAACAAAATTCCCTATACAGTCATGAGATTGTTAAACATCGTTTAACTTTCTCTTGACATTAATATTATAGCACAAAAAAATTAAAAAGTCAATAGTACGAATTAAAAAAATTTTTAAATTTTTAGGGTATTATTAAATTTGAGTAGTAATAATATTTATTTAATCATAAAGATAGCAAGAAGTCTTACGCTTCTAAAAGCGGGAGTAGTCCACTGTATTGACTAAAGGTTATGGAATTTTTATAAGTAATTATAAAATCTAAATTAGGCAATTGTAAAAAAATGAGAGTGGTAATATTAAACAGCAATAATATTTATTAATCACAAAGAACTAAGATTCTTTGTCAAGGAGCGAAGAGAGATAAGAAAATCAAGCATAAAACTGTGTTTGTTAGATTTTTAGATTTTTTTACAAATGAATGAAATAAAAAAATAACAGGGAGGAAAAATATGAACAGAGATTTTGAATTTGGAATAAAAAGACAGTTGATTACGAAGAAAGAACTTCAGAAAAAGGTAAAGGAACTGGGAGTAAAGATTACTGAAGATTTTTAAAAATGAAAATGAGCCGTTAATAGTGATAGGGCTATTGAAGGGATCTATTGTGTTTATGGCTGATTTGATTAGGAAATAAAATTGCCGCTTGAAATTGACTTTATTGAGGCTTCCAGTTATGGGGAAGGGACTCAAAGTTCTAGAGAAGTTAAGATTTTTAAAAAGGATTTGAGAAGTACGATTAGCGGGAAAAAAATGTTCTGAGTAGTTGAAGATATTATTGATTCAGGATTTACGTTAAAAAGTATTGCAAATTTTTGGGAAGTAGAAATCCTAAGAAAATATCGCTTTGCACACTTTTAGATAAGCCTGAAAGAAGAGAAGTTGAAGTTGATGTGCAATATGTTGGATTTGAAATTCCAAATGAATTTGTTGTTGGATATGGGCTGATTTTAATGAAAATTATAGAAATTTGGAATATATAGGAGTTGCTGAACCATCAGTATTTTGAGTAAGGAGTAAAATTGAAGGGGAAAAATAAAAATATAAGAAAAGAGATAAAAATTTTGAAAATGAAAGTCATAAGGCTAAAAAAAGTATGGGCAGAATTTTTTGAATGACAGTAATTTGTCGGATGAAATTTTAAATGTGGCAAATCTTGACAAAGAAACGGAAGTTCTGGAAATTAGAGTAGGATTAGGATTTTTAACAGAAAAAAATTAATTGAAAATTCTAAATTTTTGACTGCTTTTTGAAATAGATGATGATTTAATTCCGTTTTTGAGTAAAAAAATTTGAAAAAAGGAAAAATTTTTAAGTTGATTCATCAGGATTTTTATGGAAGCAGATTTGAAAGATTTTTTAAAAATAAAAAGATGTGAAAGTTGTAGCAAATATTCCATATTACATAACTTCGCCAATTATTAATAAATTGCTTGAATATCGTGAAAATATTGATGAAATTTATTTGATGGTACAAAAGGAAGTGGCAGAACGGATTGCTTCACAGCCTCATAGCAAAAAAATATGAGCCTGCTTACTCATGCTGTTCAATTTTACGCTGAAACAGAATATTTATTTACTGTTCCAAAAGAAAAATTTGATCCTGTTCAAAAGTTGATTCAGCATTTTTAGGAATAAAAATTTTTGAAAAATAAAAAAAGTATGAAAGTCAAATTTCAGAAGAAAAATATTTTTAAATATTTGAAGGAAGCCTTTTTCAAATAAAAGAAAAAGTATTTCTAATAATTTATCGAATTTAGGATTTTTCAAAAGATTTTTGTAAAAGAATGCTTGAAAAAGTTGGCAAAACAGAATTATCTAGAGCAGAAGAATTTTCTGTGCAAGGATTCATTGATTTTATTGGAATTTTGGAAGGTTAAACTGTCTATATTTTATTGAATAAAAAAATAAAAAGTTCTCTAGATTGTTGAGGACTTTTTAGTTACATAATAATTTTTTAGCAAAAATTTTTGTAAATCAAATATTTTTTTACTTTTACAAATAATAAAATAATGAGTATAATATAGCAAAATATAAATTGGGAGGACTTTTTATGAAAAATGGGAATTTTTATTGCTTATTGGAGCATTAATGGCGATAAGCTGTGGCAAAGATACTGGAGCAAAGGAAGGTGGAAAGGCTGGTACAACAGCTGGAAAGACAGCTGAACAAGGGAAAAATGATTTAAGCAAGGAAACTTCTGAATATAAAAAAAGTATGTTGAAGGTCAGATTGATATGCTTTTTAAAGGATACAGAAAAACTTTGCACAATTATTAAAAGACTGGGAAATTAGACGAAGCTAAGAAATTTTATCCGTTAATCCGTATGTCTTACGAAAGATCTGAACCTATTGCTGAAAGCTTTGGAGAATCTGATGTTAAGATAGATTATCGTCTTGTTGACTTTAAGGAAGAATTTAAAAATGAAGAAGGATGGAAAGGTTTTCATAGAATTGAAAAAATATTGTGGGAACAAAATACTACAAAAGGAACTGAAAAATATGTAGACGATCTTGTAAACGACATTAAGGAGTTAAAGGCAAAAATCGCCACAATCGAAGTAACGCCTGATTTAATGGTTACAGGAGCGATTGACCTGTTAAATGAAGTTTCGACTCAAAAAATTACTGGAGAAGAAGAAGTGTTCTCACATACTGATTTATACGACTTTAGAGCAAATATCGAAGGGGCTCAGAAAATTTTTGAACTGTTCAGACCTAAATTAGAACAAAAAGATGCAAAGCTCGTAACAACTTTAGATACTGAATTTAAAGCTGTAAATGCACTTCTTGACAAATATATGACAGATGATAAAAATTATAAATTGAACAAAAAGATGCAAAGCTCGTAACAACTTTAGATACTGAATTTAAAGCTGTAAATGCACTTCTTGACAAATATATGACAGATGATAAAAATTATAAATTGAACAAAAAGATGCAAAAGCTCGTAACAACTTTAGATACTGAATTTAAAGCTGTAAATGCACTTCTTGACAAATATATGACAGATGATAAAAATTATAAATTGTACACAGAATTGAAGCCAGAAGATACAAAAGCTCTAGCTGAAGCAGTTACTAAACTTGGAGAACCTTTATCGCAAATGGGAATTGTAATAGACGCAACTCCTAAGAAATAATATACTTATTCGGTAACTAATATGTTTAACTATTATTAAATAGGGAATTAATTTCCTTTGTTAAAATTAACATTTAGATTATTGAACACATCTAAATAAAACTTACAGTATAAAAAGAGGTAAAATAATGAGTGATGAAAATGATAAAAAATGGTTTGATAAAAAAATATCACGTCGTGATTTTTTGAAAAAGCAGGAATGGTTGGAGCAGGTGCTGCAATTGGAGCGAGCGGAGCGGGTGCAATTTTTGCAAAATATGTTTAGCGGCAAGGCAAATCAAGTTGTTGGAAATGAAGAAATTTCATTTTATGGAGAACATCAGTCGGGAATTGCTACTCCTGTTCAGAAAAATGTTTATTTTGCGGTATTAGATTTACATTCTACGGACAAGGAAGAAATAAAGCAGATGTTCAAGGACTGGACAGATTATTCTGAAAAACTTATGAAGGGGTGAACTTGTAGCACCAGAACTTGCAAATCATCTAGTTCCTCCGATAGATACAGGAGAAACAGTGGGATTAAATCCGTACCGTCTGACAATAACTTTTTGGAATAAGTCCGTCTTTTTCTAGATAAATTGAAGTTAGATAATAAGAAAAATGGAAGAATTTTAAGGATTTACCACATTTTCCGAGAGATCAGATAAAGGACAAGTATAAAAGGCGGCGATATTTGTATTCAGGCTTGTGCAGATGATGCTCAAGTGGCATTTCACGCTGTGAGAAATCTTGTTCGTAAAGGACGTGCCTTAATTACTTAAAATGGACTCAAGCTGGCTTTTTGCCCTATTGGAAATGGAAAAAGAAACTCAAGAAATCTTTTTGGATTTAAAGATGGAACGGAAAATCCAAAAATAATAATGATTTTAAAAATGTTGTCTGGTATGATAAGAATAATTGGCTGAAAAATGGGACTTTTCTTATTGTAAGGCGTATTCAAATGCATCTTGAAACATGGGATAGAACTAATTTGCAGGAGCAGGAAAATACGTTTGGAAGGTATAAGGAAAGCGGAGCTCCCTTTGGAGAAACAGATGAATTTGCAACAATTGACATAAATAAAAAAGGCTCAGACGGAAAAACCAGTTCTACCAATTGATTCACATGTTTATCTCGCCAAAAAAGCTGATGTTAAAATAGCACGTCGTGCCTTTTCGTATTCTAACGGAATAGATGAAGTGAGCGGACAGTTTGACGCGGGACTGCTATTTATATGTTTCCAAAAACATCCTGATCAATTTATAAAGATTCAGAATAGCCTAGGAAACGATGATAAGTTGAATGAATACATTACTCACGTTGGAACAGGAATTTTTGCTTGTTTTGGAGGGATAAAGAAGGGAGAATACATTGGGCAGAAATTATTTGAATAAAAAAATAAGTACAATGCTATTTTTGTGCTTTATGCTATTCTTCGTGAATATTATTGCAGAAGAAAGTTATAGCGGACTTTACATAAAAATTACAGACACAACAACGGCAATAAAAATAATAACCAAAATGAAGCAAAAACTTTTTCCGAAGTAAGAGACAAATTTAAAAAGGTTAAAAAATGCTGATTCTACGAAAGGGAAAAAGGTACAGGAACTTTTAAATAAAGAAAAAGCTGTATTGTCAGAAGATGACCTGAGAGAGTTACAACAGCATTACTAGCTTTTTGAAAAAGAGCAGAATCCTGTTGACGATAATGCGGAAAAGAAAAATTCCAGTCAAGAATGAATCCTGCTTTTAGACGTGCTGGAAAAAGGCAATTCAATCTAAAAGATGTGGAACTTATGAAAAAGAATATTTGAAATTTAACGGTGTATGGACAAGGAATGAAAAGTTTTATAAGAAGCAGAAGTATTCCTTACTATGGAAAAGTGGAAACTGCGATGTCGTTTTTTGAGAAGTTCGATGGAAGTGGAGCCATTTGATTATGATAACACAATAAATTCTTTTTAATGACTTGAAATCAACAATACAAGACTATTTAGATGGCAAGAAGATAGAAAATAATATTTCAAGCACAATTACACTAAAAAGAAGCTGTAGATATGCTGAAAGATGCGTTGGAAGCCTTTTAAAAATGGAAATAAATCTAAAGGTCAGTCAAAAAGTGAAAGAGTTTATTCAGGTATGTACTTACGGTTGAAGGCGATGTAAGTACGAGAAATTCAGCTTTATATACAAAAGTGGAAACACAGACTCCAATAATCATGGTAAAAGGTATCGAAAAAGAGTATCAGGAACAATTACAAGGATTAATTACAGAATTATCACAAATTGATACAAAAGCACAATATACGTTTATTGATGCGATGTTTATACTTCTTCGTGAAGGTGTGGAAGCACTTCTTATCGTTCTGGCATTGGTAAGCAGCCTGAAAGCTGCAAATCAGAAAAAAGGATTACGTTGGGTGTACGCAGGAGCTGCTGCTGGAATTTTGGCAAGTGTGGTAATAGCATTTGCTCTTCAGGCTTTATTTCCTGCTGTATCTTCAGGAACAAACCGTGAAATTCTGGAAGGATTTGTAGGAATTTTTGCGGTTATAATGATGATTGGGATTGGATTTTGGCTGCATAGTAAATCATCCTTGAAATCTTGGCAAGATTATATTGGCAGAAAAATGGATATTGTATTAAGTACAGGAAGTTTTGTGTCAATGTTTGTACTTAGTTTTCTTGCGGTATTTAGAGAAGGAGCAGAAACAATATTGTTTTATGTAGGAATTTTACCATTAATTTCATTGCAGAATTTGATTATCGGTATTGTAAGTGCGGTATTGATATTAATTGTAATTGCACTTGTTTTAATATACGCTTCTTCAAAAATAAAAATACATCAAGTGTTTTTTGTACTTACGTGGACAATTTATTTCCTTGCATTTAAAAATGCTTGGAACAAGTATTCACATGCTGCAAGTTGTGGGGATTTTACCGTTACACGTAGTTCATTTTATACCTACAATGGAAATTTTTGGGAATTTATGCAAAATATGGAAGTATTTATTAGTCAATTAATTTTAATTGTGATTATCGTGATTGCTACATTGATAAAAAGAGAAAAATAAATATTTTAAAAAGATAAAAATATCGGAAAGGAATAGAATGGCTAAAAATTGATGAACAGACACTTGTGGAAACATTTGAGCGAATTTAGGAAAAGACTCATTATTACAATTATATTTTTATTGCAGCTTTTTAGTAAGTTTTGCTATTTTGCTCCGATATTTACAGAAATTACTGACGGCTTCATTTAAGCAGAAGCTCATAGTTCTTGATTTCAATGATATTTTTGAGCATTTATTTAATGTTGGCTGGAATATGTGCTTTTAGTTTGACATTGCCCTTTTACAAGTTATCAAATATGGGCTTTTATTCGTCCTGCTCTTAAGGGAAAAGGAAGCTAAGGCAATTTTATCTTATGTGCCTGCAACTTTTTATATTATTTGTTACAGGACTTTCTTTTGGATTTTTATAGTAACACCTGCATTACTAAATGTTTTACTATCTTTTGGCAATGATTTGTTTAATATTCAGCTTACAGCAAATAATTATTTAACATTTGTATTACATACATCATTACCGCTTGGTGTAATATTTGAATTGCCCGTTATTGTGGCATTTCTAACCTCGCTGCATATCTTGACACCGCAATATTTAATAAAAAACAGGCGATATGGCTACTTTATTTTGCTGGTAGTTGCAGTCGTTCTGACGCCAGCTGATTTTATAAGCGATTTAACAATGGCAGCACCATTAATCTTACTTTTATGAAGTGAGTATTTCTGTTTGTAAATATGTCTACAGGAGGGATGATTAAAAATGGAATTTTTCGAGATATAGGAGCACCGGGACTTATAGTTCTTATACTTGGTGCATTACTTATTTTTGGACCCTAAAAAGACTGCCTGAACTGGGAGAAGCTATAGGAAAAATGATTCGGGAATTTAAAAAGTCAGTTTCTGGAATTGAATCAGAGGCTGATAATAAAAATGTAGAAGATAAAAAGAAAAAGAGTGTAAATAAATTAATCTTAGTTTTATAAGCTATTTTTCGATTATTATATTTGATTATAAAAAGGCTTGGAATTATAACACTCCAAGCCATTCTCTTTTTCTAGTACTTCCATTTCGATATTTTTGTTTTAACGTTTCAATCGCTTTTATCCATATCATCTAAAAGATATGAATTTGTAAGAATTTTTATCAGACCGCTCTGGTTATCAAGTGTTCTAACATTTCCTAAACCGTCGTAAGCTTCAATGACTTTGTTGATAAAATCAATGTATTCTTTTTGTTTGAATAATATATTCCCAGCTTGTTATATTTTTTCTTTATTTTTCCATAATTTACTTTTTACCTTTCTTTTTAAAAATTATCTAAATACGAGTATCTTCCATTTGAATTCTTCCAGCTCTAGTATTTTTCTAAATTTACATTTTGAGTTGACTGAATGATACGTTTTTATGTCTGGATTGTTTTTTGCAAGTTGTGCAATTAATTCCTTTGTTTCACGGCGCTTGCTTGAAGTCCTTTCGGCAGCGACTGTACAGCCGCAGTTCATCGGAAGGATTCCGTTATTTCGTACCCATTTTATAATTGCCTTTTTCTTCAACATAAAATAGGGACGTATCAATTCTATGTTAAAATTATCGGACTCTTAATTTTGGCAACATTGTCTCAAATTTTCCCATATAAAACATACTCATAAGAGTTGTTTCAATAACGTCATCAAAATGGTGTCCAAGTGCAAGTTTATTGCAGCCAAGTGAAGTTGCTTTTGTATAAAGGCTGCCACGACGCATTTTTGGCACACATATAGCAAGGATAGTCTTTTGCGATTTTTCGGCAATTTCAAAGATATTGTCATCATAAATTTCACACGGGATATTTAGATGTTTTTAGATTTTTCAAATTATTTAAATTAGCAGGATTAAATCCCTGGATTCATTGAAATAAAAAACCACTTCAAAGTTAGTTCTGCTGGCTCTTTTCAATTCTTGAAACAGCTTTGAAAGCAAGAGGCTGTCTTTTTCCGCCAGAAATAGCCACTGCAATTCTATCTCCATCCTTTACCATCTCAAATTCTTTAAGGCTCGCACAAATGGTGTCCAAAGTGCTGAACGGTATGTATGCTTTTTCAATGGTTTCTAATGGCTGAAGTGGAACTGATGGTAAAAACTGTTTCGCAAAACTGCGCTTCCCAAGGGAAGTAGAGGCGATTTTATCAGCATTTGCTTCATTATTTATCGTATTTTTGTCATCGAGATCATTTTTCTAAATTCATTATCTGTAACTCCTTTTTAAAGTTCATATTAGCCTTGATTTATTTAAGTAATCAAAAATATTATAACATAAAAAATACTCCAATCAACTGTAATAAAATTATATTTTTGCTTTATTATTTTGAAAAATATTAAAATTAATAAATATTAAATTTAAAAACAAAATTTGATAAGAATATTGAAAAATATGGTATAATAACCGTAAGAAAATATAAATTTTGGATAAAAATGGAGGGAAAAATAAATGAGCAAGTATTTTTGAAACTGTAGATTTTTGGATTGAGAATTTATTGGATTCGACTGAAAGTTATACGATTGAAAGTAATGAAAAAGGGAAGTTTGTAGATATTACAATTAATGTTACAAAGGAGGATATGGGAAAAGTTATTGGTAAAAACGGGAGAATTATTACGGCACTTAGAGTTCTTATGTCATCAATTGGGAAAAAGATAAAAAGTATAAAAATTGAAGTTAAGGAAATGTAAGTTTGGAAAATTATTTAGGTAAAAATAACACTAGATTTTATATTAATCAAGGAGTGAATTTATGAAAACTTACGACTTAAGGAAAAAGAGCTTTAAACTTAGAGTTTACTATTATGATACTGATAAAATGGGAGTTGTGTACCATTCAAATTATCTAAAATGGATGGAAATGGCACGAACTGAGTATTTTTAGGGATGTTTTTTCCATATAAAAATATGGAGGATATGGGATTTATTTTTGCCAGTAAAGACACTGAATATTGAATATGTTAATTCGGCAAAAAGTATGATGAGGAAATTGAGATTTTTGTGAAAATTGAGGAAATAAATAATATTAAAAATTAGATTTTCTTATGAAATGTATAGTTTAGATGGAATTTTTAAAGGCAAAAGGCTGAAACTGTGAATGTTTTTTGTGGATGAAAATGGGAAATTAAAAGAGAATTTCAAATGAATTGCTGGAGAAAAATTACTAAATAATTGAATAAAATATTTGTATAATTACAAAATTCATTGTTTAAAAAGGGAAATTTAAATATATATTTAAAATTTGGTAGGACAAATATTTTTAAAAAGATTAAGAAAATAAAAATTTAAAAATTATTATAAAAAAATAAAGAAGAGAGGCTTTTACAAATGAAAATAGTAATTGGAAATGACCATGCGGGGTGTAGAATTTAAAAAAATAAAATTATGAAGGCACTTAGAAGTAAAGGGCATGAAATTATAAATGTGGGAACTGATACATTAGATTCAGTTGATTATCCCTGATATTGCGAAGGAAGTTAGTAAAAATTATAAATAAAGAGGCGAATTTTTGGGATTTTAATTTGTGGAACTGGAATTGAAATTTCTATTGCTGCAAATAAAATAAATGGAATTCGTGCTGCTCTTGTCACAATGAATATACGGCAAGACTTTCAAGACTTCATAATGATGCAAATATAATCGCTTTGGGAGCTAGAGTTTTGGGAGAAGACTTAGGATTAGCCTGTGTTGAAACTTTTATAAATACGGAATTTGAAGGTGGCAGACATGCTAGAAGAGTTGGGAAAAATTGAACAGTAATGAGTAAAATGTTAAAATAGCAGTAACTTTTTAAAAATGGCAAGGGATTAAGATTCCTTGCTGAAATTAAAAATAATAAGAAAAATAAAAAGGGAAGTGATTTTTTTATGTCAACAGTTTTTAAAAAAATAATAGATAAGGAAATACCTGCAAATATTGTGTATAGAAGATGATGAGTTTTTGGCTTTTCATGATATAAATCCTGCGGCGAAAGTTCACGTGCTTGTAATTCAAAAAAAGGAAATCAAAAAGTTTGGATGCGGCAACTGAAGAAGATGCTTTTGTTACTTGGAAAAACTGCAGTTGACTGTGGCAAAAGTGGCAAGAATTTTAGGGATAGATAAAGATGGTTATAGAGTTATAACTAATATTGGAGAAAAATGGCGGACAGGAAGTTTTACATATTCATTATCATATTTTAGGTGGGAAAAATTGCCAGTTAAATTAAAAATAGAAGAAGTAAAATTTTTTTATTCTGGAGGAAATTTATGGTAAATAAGTTTTCTAAAATTGTTGTGTTGTCTTTCTTTTTGGCAAATTTGGGAATGGCTGAGTATATAAAAAGATGATGCTGCTTTTACTATATGGATAAAAATATCGCAGACTGATGAAAGAAAAGTGGAAGACGCAGATTTTAAGACATTTGTGAAATTAAATGATATTTATGGGAAAGATAGTAAAAATGTTTTTGTATTGACAAGAAGCTAGAAGATGCTGATGTTAAGACTTTTCAGGTAATTGGGGAAGTCAATGGGAAAGATAAAAATATATTTATAATTATGATGAAAAATGGAGATAAATCCGAAGGATTTCAAACTTTACAAAAATAAGGATAAACTTTTGTATTTTAGAAATAATGGTAAACTGTATATTGGAGGAAGTTTTTGAAGTTGAATATGTTCAGGATTTAGACAGTTTTGAAGCAATTGATGAAAGTTATTCAAAGGACAAGTATAATATTTATTATGCTGGAACACCGATATACGATGCTGATAAAAAGTACATTTCAGATAATAATGCCTGATTATTACGCAAAAGACAAGAATAATGTGACAGTGGCTCTGATAAAATAAAGGATGCGAATCCTGATACGATAAAAATATTAGATCAGGGTTTATTTGAAGGATGATAAAAATGTATTTTTGAATTTTTGGACAAAAAGATGGAAAATGTCGATGTAGCTACTTTTGAAGCCATAGAGGGAAACGTAGCTTATGGAAAAGATAAAAATAATGTTTACTTTCTTGGTGAAAAAATAAAAAGGAGCTGATGCAAAATCTTTTGAAGTTATTTTAGAGCCCTAGTGATCTTGTTCAGATGTATTCAAAAGATAAAAATAGTGTCTTTATTGGAGGACGCAAAATAAAAAGAGGCAGATTCAAAAACTTTTGAAAGGCTTCCTAAAACAACGTATTATTCAAAGGATAAAAATAATCTTTTATTATCGGGAAGTAAAAATTGATAAAATTGACAATAAAAACTCTTAAAATTTTTATATTCTGATGGAATTGACGTGGTAAAAATAGAAATAGAATTTTTGCAGAAGGGAAAAATTGAATATAAAAAGTCCAGAAACTTTTGAAATAATTTTGAGTAAATATTATAACTTTCCAAATTTTATTTATGGAAAAGATGATAAAAATGTATATGCAATTTCAAAATTTGATGAAACTTATTCAAGTAAAATAATAAAAATGCAGATGTAAATTCTTTTGAAGTAATGAAAAATAATATGTATACAAAAAGATAAAAACAATATTTATTTTTACACGAAATGATGTTGTAAAGTTGGAAGGTGCTGACAAAGATAGTTTTTGTTATTCAAGAAAATGAGAACGATTTCTCTTACGATAAAAATAGTGTATATTTTTATGGGAAAAAGATAAATGGAATAAATTCTAATGAATTTAGAATTATAGATTTAAATAATAAAAAAATGAATCTTTCTATTTCCTGACTGACAATAAAAATTTATATAAGTTGGTTACTATTTTTGATGAAGATAGTGGTAAAATTGCAAAAACTAAGTTAGTTACCATAGAAAATCCAAAAAGTGGATACTAAAAGTTTTTGAAGTGATAAATAAAAACTTTGATACTTATTATAGAGATAAAAATACTGTTTATTATTATGATGCGGATTTTGGTAAAGAATTGAAAAACTGGAAGCAGCTGACAGCAACAGTTTTGTAAGTTTGGAATCAGACTTTGGAAAAGATAACAGGAATATTTATTATAATGGAAATAAATTGAAGTGCGTAAATTCTGATGGATTTGAAATTTTAGATGAAAATGCTATAATTTTTAAAAAAATAAAAATAATGTTTATTTTTAAAAGCTAAAAATGAAGAAAATATAAACTTATACCTTTAAATTTTGATAGCAGTTCCTTTAAGTCTGTTCATAAACGCAGTGGATATTTTAAAGATAAAAAAACGGGATTTATTATTTTGGTTATTCAAATTTGGAAAAATTGGACACTGAGAAAACTGAAGATATCCAAAATAAAACTATTTTTAAAATAGAAGGCGTAGATGTTCCGACATTCAGGGAACTTCAATTTGGATATTCAAAAGATAGGAATAGAGTGTATTGTAAAAATAAGGAAGTAAAAGGTGCAGATCCAGAAAGTTTTGTTATATTTTATGCAGATGAGGGAGTTGTAGTTAAAGATAAGAATAGGACTTATGAAAATAATTGTGAATAAAGGATAAAAATTATTTTTATTTGTATTTTTGGTAAAAACTGCTTTAAAAAGAATTTAGAAAATCATAATTATCCCTAGCTAAAATTCTTTTTAATTATCTAATTCAATTTTGAAGGGTTTTTAAATGTTTTTAAGCGTTTATTAGACTTGTTTGTAAACTTAGAATTTAATAAAACAAATGTTCTGAAGCAAGGGTTTTGCCCTTTTCGTGAAATAAAAATTAAGTTATCAAATAGGTCTGTTGAATAAATTATTTAAAAAAAGGATTTGGAGGGATTTTTATGAAAAGTAAATTTTTAAAATTATTGCTGGAGTATTTATTTTAGCTAATTTAGGAATGGCAGAATATGTGAAAAAGGATAATGCAGTTTATTACAAATACAGTGAAGAAGATGATTCAGAATTTAAAAGTTGAAAATGTGGATTTAGGAACGTTTAAAATACTGAATGATAAATATGCAAAGGATAGGAAAAATGTTTATTTTTTTCAGGAACAAATCGTTTGAAGATGTGGACAGTAAAACTTTTGAAGTGCTGCCTCAGTATTATTCAAAGAGATAAGAATAATGTTTATAGACCAATTAATGAATGGATTCACAAAATAAATGGAGCAAATCCAAAAACAATAAAAGTTTTTGAAATGAATTTTTATTCAAAGTTGATGATAAAAATGTATATTATGATTCAGACAAAATTTCAAATGCAGATGTAAATTCATTTGTAGTTCTAGAAGGAGACCATAGTTATGCAAAAAGACAAAAAAATGCGGTCTATTATTCAGGAGAAAAATTAAAGGTGCGAATCTAAAAACATTTAAAAATAATATCGGATGGAATGTATTCAAAGGATGATAAGAATGTGTATGCGACAGTAGACATTATAAAAGGTGCAGATCCTCAAACTTTTAGAAGAATTTATGAAACAAATTATGCCAGAGATAAGAATACCCTTTTATTATTACTTTGGAGATGTTAAAAAAATCTTGGGAAAAATAAATGAGAAAGATTTTTAAAGTTTTTAGATAGTGATTTAATTAAAAAATGGAAATGAAATGTACTATTCGGGAGAAAAAGCAAATATAAAAAAATCCTGAAAAATTTGAACCAATAAAAGTTTCAGATGATAAGTACATTCTTTATGGAAAAGATGATGAAAATATATATGTAGTAACATCAGATGAAAAGCATGGATATTTCAAGGCAATAAAAAAATGCTGATAAAGATACTTTTGAAGTAATGGAAAAAGGATACTAGATATTCAAAAGATAAAAATAACATTTATTATGCAGGACATAATGTTGTGCAGCTACAGGATGTAGATAAAGATAGTTTTGTTATTGGAGAAGAAAATGGTTTTTTTCGTATGACAAGAAAAATGTTTATTACGCAGGAAGAAAATTAAATGATATAAGTTCAGCTGGATTTAAAGTTACAAGACTTGTTAACAGACCAAATTTACCAGTCAATTTTTTTAAATGATAATAAAAATATATATAAACTTATTGCAGTATTTGATGAAGAAACTCAAGTAGCTAAAAAGTGTAAAAACAGCTGTTGTAAAAATCCCTAAAGTAGATTCTAAAACTTTTGAAAACGTTTAGTTATTCGGGAAATTATTTTTCGTGATAAAAATAACGTGTATTATGAAAATGAATTGTATAAAATGGACTTGAAAAATAGCAGGTGCAGATAGAAATAGTTTTTGAGGTTTTGAATGATGAATTTTCAAGAGATAAAAACAATGTTTATTATTATGGAAATAAAATGAAAGGTATAAATCCAGATGGATTTGAATTTGTACTGTGACTTTAAAAATAATGAAGATATTATTTTTCTTAAAAACTAAAAGATAAAGTTTATGTGTTAAAAAATAAAGCTGGTAAAGAAGTATATGAAATAGTTCCTTTAAATTTTGATACAAATTCTTTTTAAATATTCTAATGCTGATAATTCGTATGAATCTGAGTCTGCGGGTTATTTTCAAGATAAAAAAATGGAGTTTATTATTTTGACGCATTTAGATTAGATGAATTAAATCCAAATAAAGTTTTTGCCAAAGTAGAAGGGGCTGATACTTCATCATTTGTACAGTTAATGTTTGGTTATGCAAAAGATAAGAATAAAGTGTATATTGAAGATCGGGAAATTAAAGGTGCAGACCCAGAAAGTTTTAAGATAATTGAGACAAGTGATGGAGTTACAACAAGAGATAAAAATAAAAATTTATAAAAGAATTTAAAAATAATTTTTGATTATACTTGGAATTATTTAAAAATCAAACTAGGATATAAGTAAACTAAATAGTTATTTTTAGCAAGGGTCTTGACCCCTTGTTATAGTAAAAATAGATTTAAAATCAAACTCAAAAGTTAGGGCTATTTTACTTAAATCCTAAATTTATATGATTTTTAATAGTTCAATTTTGAATATGTTTGAGTATATTAATAAAAAAATATTATTTTTAAGTTTAGAAAATAGAAAAGTGAAAAATAGAAAATGAGAGATGTAATAGCGAGTTCAGATAACAAATTTTATAAATTGCTAAAAAGCTGGATAAAAAGAAGTATCGTGATGAAAACAGCATTTTTAAGGCTGAAGGGGAAAAGTTTTTAAATGAGAATATTAATTTTAATAAAATTATTGTAAAGGAACTCGAAGTTTGAATATTTTTGATGAAAGATATGGGATTTCGAGCACGATAATTTGACAATTTTAAAGGATAATCTGTTTGATGAGGTTTCAAACACAGGAAAAATAGTCAAGGGATAATGTTTTTGTATTCTAAAAATTTGAATACGATTGAGGATGTAAAAAGGCGATGTGGTAATTTTTAGATGATGTTCAAAGATCCAGGAAATGCTGGAACAATTATTAGAACGATGATTGCTGCGAATTTTCAAAATTTAATTTTGACAAAAGGATCTGTAGATGTTTACAATCCCTAAAACAGTACGTGCCACAATGAGTGGAATTTTTAAATTAAATATAATTTACGAAACACCTGAAAATATCGTAAAAATTTTTTTAAATGATAAAAATTACTTGAAAATAGCGACAGCTTTACATGAAGATTCTGATTTCTTATGAAAAATTGAATTACGGGAAAAATAATGCGTTTATTTTTGGACATGAAGGTGGCGGAGTGTCTGAATATTTGATAGAAAATTCAGATATAAAGGCAATTATTCCAATTTATGGGAATATTGAGTCGTTGAATGTAAGTGTGGCAACAGGGATATTTTTGTATAAAATGAGAGAGAAACTGGAAAATCTGCAGAATGGAGAATTTTATGTTTGATAATACAAAAATTAACAAAAATCAAAAATATACTCAAGCTGAATTGTTTAAAATGATTTTTAGAAAATGAAGATTTGAGAGAAAAACAGAAGCATTGTTTGCATTGGATTTTTAAAGAATTGTCATCAGTGAAAGATGAATATCCAGATTATGAATTTAATATTGATGGAAAAGTTTTTGCTGAAGATGGTGGAGCTGGGGTTTATGTTTTGCTGGAAGATGGCAGTATTGGATTTGTCTGTTTTGATTCTCCGCTTGAGTGCGGGAGAATCGCTGAGAATTTGGTAGAATGGTTTGAACTGCTTTTAAATTGTGCTAATTTTTGGTGGAATTATGCGAATAGGAATATTTGGAAAATTTTGAAATGCTGGAAAAGAAAGTGGAAAAGCAGAACCAGAAGGGCGAGAAGATTTTGAAGATGCTTAGGGGACGATATGCCGTCTTATCTTGAATTGCAAAAAGGAATTGTCGGAGAAACTGGATATAAAAATATACGACAATATTGCAAAAGATGTTTTACAAAAGATTTTTTAAAAACGGCGGAAAGAGAGCCCTAAATTTATAACAAAGTATGTTCCAGATGATGAAATTGCAAAAAGACTTAATAAAGGAATTAGGAAGATAATCTATAAGAATTAAATAGATACAGATTCAGAACTAACTATTGACAGGGCATTGGAAACATATTTGAAAAAGGATATTCAAAACATAGTTAAAAATTCTAAAGATGAAGAAAAAGCAAGGAGTGAATTAAATATGGCTTCAAGTAAAGAATATTTAAATTTTGTATTGAAACAGTTGTTTGGAAGTGGAAAATGTTAGATATAGAGCGATGATGGGGAATATATTCTTTATTATAGAGAAAAAGTTATTGGTGGGATTTATGATGACAGGTTTCTTTAGTAAGGCTGTAAAATCGGCGAAAGAACTTGTGCCGAATGCTTTACATGAAATTCTTATGAAGGCAAAAGGAAAATGTTGCTTGTTGATGACGTTGAAAAATAAAGAGTTTTTGAAGAATTTATTTGAAGCGATGTATGATGAACTTCCTGTTTTAAAGAGAAAAAGAAACAATAGAAATAAAGAAAGGTAAAAAGAAATGTCAGAAATTTTTAAAATCGGATCACACGTGGGAATGAGGGAAAGATATGCTTTTGGGATCGGTTAAGGAAGCAGTTTCTTATGGATCGAATACTTTTATGATTTATACTGGAGCACCTCAGAATACACGGAGAAAGCTGATTGAAGAACTGAATATTGAAGCTGGGCTTAAACTCATGAAGGAGAATAATATTGATATTGATGATATTGTAGCATGCTCCTTATATAATTAATCTTGGGAATGCTGTAAAGCCTGAAACTTTGAGATTGCGGTGCAGTTTTGAGAACAGAGATTGAAAGAACAGATGCTATTGGGGCAAAAAGGATTGTTCTTCATCCAGGTGCTCACGTTGGAGAAGGTGCAGAAGTTGGAATTAATAAAATTATTGAAGGATTGAATGAAGTTTTGACAAAAGCTCAGAAAACAACTGTGGCAATTTGAGACGATGGCTGGGAAAGGCATGGAAATTGGGAGAAGTTTTGAGGAAATTGCGAAAATTATTGATGGTGTGAAATTGAAAGATAAACTTAGTGTTTGTTTTGACACTTGCCATGTTCATGATGCTGGGTATGATATTGTGAATGATTTTGAAGGAGTTATTGAGCAGTTTGACAAGATTGTTGGAATTGACAGGATTTTCAGTAATTCACTTGAATGATAGTAAAAATCCTGTTGGAGCACATAAAGACAGACATGAAAAATATTGGTTTTGGATATATTGATTTGAAGTGTTGAATAAAATTGCACATTTTTGAGAAATTTTCTCATTTACCTAAGATTTTTGGAAACGCCTTATGTGGCTTTGAGCGATGATAAGAAGGCTAAAAAGTTCCGCCGTATAAATTTTGAGATTGAAATGCTTAGAGCTGGGAAATTTGATGAAGATGTGATGAGAAGATAAAAATCAATAAAATTTTTGAGATAAATATAGAATTAAAATATAATAGAAAGAAGTGATTGAAATGACAAAAATGAAGAAATATTGAAGTATTTAATAAAAGATATGCTTGCAAAAATTTAGTACAGAAAAAGAGTGTCTGATGAAGATTTGAAGACAATTTTGAAAGTGCGAGATTGTCACTGAGTTCATTTGTATGGAGCCTTGGAAATTTTTTTACTTTTAAGAAATGAAGAAATGAGAAATGATTTTAGACAATTTGCTTTGAGAGCTTTTGAATAGCTTGAATGGAGCAACTGAAATTGTGATAATTTTGGCAAGAAAAGATGTTACTGGAGATAGTGAATATTTTAGAGATAATTGAAAAACTTGAAGAAAGTTTCGATGAAGCATTTGAAGTGGCGAAAGATAAATTTACGAAATTTCAGAAAGAACATTTAAAATTATTGGAAAATGAAAGAACACTTTTTGACTGGGGCTTCAAAAACAAACTTACATTGCACTTGGAAATATGATGACAGTTGCGGCTTATTTAGGAATTGACAGTTAGTGATTGAAGGATTTAATAAAGAGCAATTGGAAAAATATTTATCGGATATGTACTTTCTTGACTTGAATATGTATGGAGTTTCTGTGATGGTAAGTTTTGCATAGGATGAAGAACAACCTAAAAAGATAAGACGAGAGTTAAAAGATGTTTTGGAAATAATTGAATAAAAAAATATATTAAAAATGAATAAATATAAATAAAGATAAAAACACAGTTCTGGTCGGTAGTCCAGACGCAGTAATGTAAGTAATCTGCCTCCTTAGGTTGTCCATTCTTTATAAAAATTTTAACAATATCTAGTAAGAAGCTCCCTCTTCTACAAGAGGGAGATGAATTGCAGAACATAACTTGAAATAATAGATATGTTCGATAACCTAAGTTTTTTATCTATACAAGGGGTCAAGACCCCTTTGCTTCAAGATATTCATTTTTATTAAATTCTAAGTTTGTATAGTTATCGAACAGGTCTAATAATTATTATATGGTATAATATCTGGTACATCAGGGCAGGGACTGCCCAAAGAGCTTGGTAAATATATTTGGCTAACAGAAGCAGATACTTTCCCAAGAAGCTCCACACTTCTAAAAGTGGGAGTAGTTCACGGAGGCCGAAATTATGATTTCAGGAAATTGACAGTTTTGAAAAATCCATTTTGGGTAGGAATTTTTGAAAATATTGAAAATAATAATTTGTCAGTTTGTAAAGTAACTTTGGTTCAGAGCCCAAAGAATATGAAATTTATGATTTTTATATTGGAAAGGTTTGATACTTTAAAAATTTAGTAATGAGATGAAGTTAAATTTTAATGAAAAAGTAAAAATCCAAAACGGAGACAACGAGAAATAAAAGAACTTCAAAGTAAAAATTTTTGAAAAATCGGAAGAAATTTTAAAAACGACAGTATGAAGAAAATAAAAAAAGAAAGAAAAATCAAAACAAAAAGAAAAAGAACTTGAAAAACAGAGAAAATTTTTATTGAAACAGGAGAAAAAGAAACAGAAACATAAAGGGAAATAAAAAGTTATTATTTATTAATCAAAAATATTGAGAGAGAAAAGTGGATTTAAAAATTAAAAGAATTTATATTGAAATTGAATCATAAAGATATTAATAAATTAATAAAAATTATACAAAAATTAAAACAAACTTTTAAAAACAGGCTTTCAATGACAAGCATGGTTCCTATATCTATGAATCAGCAAAATTAGGTACAGAAATAACGGATATATTTAAAAAGCATCAGAAAATGGAGGATTGACAGAAGATGATAAAAAATATTAGAGAAAAATATTATCAAAATCAAGAAAATTTAATAGATTTTATTTTAAAAAGTCCTCCAATAAAAGCTAATTCCAAAGAATTAAATAAAAGCAGTCGAAGAAAGCAATAAAGATGTTTTTCGGAAATCAATATGAAAAAGGTAGATACAATACAGAATTTCATATTAATACAGCTCCGAACTTAAATAACAGCAGAGGAGAAGATTTTAAGAGAACTAAAGAAATTGAAGATGTTTTTATTAAAAGGAAGAGTAGGTAATTAATATGAAAAGACAAAAGTATTTTATTATGGGATTTATCTTTTTATTGTTTCTAAATTCGTGCGGTTATCTTCAATATGCCCTATGAACAGGCTGTAGTAGCTTATGGTGGAACCCTTCTACGTATACTTCTACTAATACAGATTTGTATAAAAAGATGGACCACGAGCAATATATAATCCCTAAATATAAAACAGAAAATAGAATTATTATTACAAGATATAGTAAATAGAGGGTTAACAGATATATATATTATGTTGATGGAAAAGAAATTACATTATGGTTACCAGAAGGAGTGGTAATTGGAAAATATACTCAAACTCTTAAAGATGCAAGAACAGGATATGGTCTTCCTTTTCGTTTTGATTATGATAAAACATGTCCAGGAAGAATAATAGAAAACTCAATGAATATGTATAATGGCTTAAAAGCTATTTCTGATTTAAAAGGGTATATATTTATATATACTTATGAGTCAGAAGGACATGTTAAAAATGTAAAGGAAATATTAAAATTAAAGAAAAATGGATTTACTTACAATTGTGTTGACGGTAAATTTGAGTAATTTATTGATTTTGAGAATTTATTCTTAAAAGAAAAGAGGAAGTGAAATGAAAATTATTATTAGGAACTATAGTTACAATCTGCTGCTTAAAATGCAGTTTAGCTAAGAATAATGAAGCACTAAGTTAAACTAATTCTTCAAGACAAGTTGTTGCTGATAAAATTGATGAAATATTTAGGAAAAACATTAGATTTTAGTCAATCCAATATAATTTGTTCAGAGCATTAAAGGAATTAAAAATCTTCAACAAACGAAGATAATGAAAATCTTGAAAATATTTTAGTTCCTTTTGAAATAAACTAAAACTTTCAAAATAACCGTTGCTGTAAAAGACATCGGATTATGTATCGTATATAATTTAGATATTTAAATACCACCCAACAGATTCTATAAAAGTAGATGAAACAATATTGATAAGGGTGTCCAAAATTTTGTGTAAACTCAAAATATAATATATGCCAGAGTGCATAAAAATTTTTGTACAAATTCAGAACTCAAAGTTGAGATAGTTCTTCTAGATTTCTATCAATGCTCTCCAGTCCATGTTCCCAAAACTAATCTCAAAATATTTTAAATCCTCAAATTTAAAAGAGAGCATCACAGAACATTTAAATAACTTTATTTTAAATACTGTCGGTATAATTAACATATATTGAAAATTTATAAAAATAAAAGAGGGAGTGATTTTATGGAAAAAGCTGTTCCTGTGGGGATTGAAGATTTTGAAAGAGTTGATACAAGAAGGATATTTCATTATATAGATAAAACTTACTAATAGATGAAATGTTAATGAACAGGTCGAAAGTTACATTATTTACAAGACCTCGACGATTTGGAAAACATTGAATATGTCAATGTTGAAATATTGATGTAAAAGATAAAGAAGAAAATAAAAAGCTTTTTGAAAATTTGAGTATTTGACAGTGAATATATGGTTGAACAGGGAAATATCCTGTAATTTTTATTTCATTGAAGGATTTAAAAGGAAACACTTGGGAAGAAAAATTTTATGTTGATAAAAACATATAAAAACTTATACATGGAATTTTATGATTTAAAAAGATAAATTGAATCCTATTTTTAAAAATGATTTTGAAAAAGATAGTTATGGAAAAAGAAGATGCTGACTGGATTTATTCTTAAAAACTTATCAAATTATTTGTACGAATATTATAGGAAAAGTGTAATAATTTTTAATTGACGAATACGATGTTCCAATAATAAATGCTTTTGATAAAGGATATTACAATGAAGTGATAAATCAAAACATTTTATAGCTCAGCATTAAAGACTCACAATTCTTGAAATATGGTGTTTGACAGGTATAACAAGGATTATAAAGGAAGGGATATTCTGGTTTAAATAATCTTTATGTAAATACGATTTTAAGTAAGGATTATTCAGAATATTTTTGGACTCCTTTGAGAGCGAAGTAATTGAAATGTTTGAATATTTTGACATGAAATACAAAAATTGAAGAAGTTAGAGAATGGTATAACGGATATATTTTTGGAGAAAGTAAAGTATACAATCCTTGGTCTATTGTAAATTATGTGAGAGAAAAGAAATTAGCATATTGGGCAAATGTTTCAGGAAATACACTTCTAGAAAATATGCTTTGATCATGCTGGAGAAAGTGTTTCATGATATCTGAAATGATTTACCGATGGGGAGAGCATTGAAAAAGTATATTTCGATGGAACGACACAAAAAGTCTTAAACAATGATGATGAAACATGGCAATCACTTTTTATATAGTGGATATTTGACAAAGGATGAAAAGCAGAAGGAAATACAGATGTAACTTCAGAATATACAGATGTTTATAACTTGAGAATTCCAAAATAAAGAAATACGGAAATATTTTTGGTAATATGTTTTTAAACAGATTTTTGAACAGAAGTAAAAACTAACATTTTGATAAAAGCGCTTGAAAATGGAGATATTAAGAAATTGAGAAAACATTGGGAGAAATAATGATAAATATGCTGAGTCATTTTGACTTGGATAAGGAAATGGAAAAAGATTTATCAGGTGTCTATGATAGGCTTGTAGGATGATGGGGAAATATGAGATTATTTCAAATGATGAGAGTGGATATGGAAGATATATGATCTCATGATGATTCCAATAAAAGCAATGAGAAGGCGTATCTTATGGAATTTAAAAATATCGAAGATGAAAAAGGGATGAAGAGAGCAGCAGAAGGCGTTGACAGATTGATGAGAAGAAATATGATACGAAATTGAAGGCAAGAGGATGAAAGAATATTTTTGAAGATTGAGGGTTATGTTTATGGGAAAGAAGTGAAGGTTGTTTTAAACAGAGTTTAAGTAAAAGTACGAAAATGGAATAAGAGTATACTCATCAGGAGTTGCAACCGAGCAGTATACAACAGTTTATCGGCTGCAAAGAGGTTACGATTTATATGGAAAGCAATGCTAATTTGCGTACTGTATGGTTCATAAAATATCTATGAAGAATTTCTAAAATTAGTGAAGAAAGCAGGAAAATAAATTATGTTTAAACTTTAATTATTTAATATACGATAGTATGATTAAAAATATTTCGATAAAAAGAATTTGAAGAAGAATATGGTATGATCTATGGAGCTTTGAACTTTTAATTAATGATAAAATGTATAATTATATTGTAAGGTATGAAGATCAAAAATTTTGCGCTGAAAAAGAAAAAGAAGAATTTGATGATTTATTTGAACTTCAAGATATTATAAGTTTATGGATAATAATTTTAGAAATTTGTATCGAATTGAAAAAGAAAGGATTATGTTGCTATAATGGATACTGAATCAAAAATTGGATCGAATTTTAAGAGAATAAATAACGAATTATACATAAGTCAAATTGAAGAAGAAAAAGTAAAAATCAAAAATAACAAGTTCACATATTGTAAAAAGTATATAATAAATTTTTATGATGAAGATAAGAATAAGAATATTTTTCAAAGAGGAAAAAAATTAATTTCGAAGAATTTATATCAGGAATACAAGTAACTACTAAAAAGATTCATTAAAGAAATAAAAAGAAATAAATCCAGTTTTATTGAAAAAGTAAAAGAAGTTAGTAGTATAATAAAAATATAATATTTTTGACATCTAAAGAGTATGGCAGAAGAAAAATTAAATAAGATATGTAGAATTATGAGAGTTTCAAATAAAGGGTAGGTGGAGCTAGACAGATGTCTACTAACTGAGTAAAAATGTATTAAACAAATTAGAAAACAAAAATCCTGTTAAACATACAATTGAAAATGCTAAGAATAGCGGAAAATTGAATACAGGATTAGTTGGAGAGATAAAAACAGGGGAATTAATTTTTGTACCTGTAAGGATTACAAAAATAAATAATTAATGAGCAAGGATTTAAAATGAGTGTAGTAGCAAAGTAAAAATAAATATGAAAAGGAATTAATTTAATTTCAAGTTTTTAAGAAAAGGAAGAAGATTTTTGATAAAAGATGAATTGAAATATAGAAAATAAGAAAGGGATCAATTTGCCTGTATGTGATTTTATCTAATGATTATAATAAATTTTCTTCAATAGATTTAGTAATTGAAAAATATAAAAACACAGATTAAATTGCCATATAGGTGGAAAATTATTAATATTGGGTGTAGTAGAAGTAATAGGCTGTTTACTCAGGCTTCTCAAATGTTTGAAATGTTGATGTCTCAACAATCCGGATTTTATAACATTTTTCAAAAATAATATTGATATGATAATGCCTGATGATTATGATAGTATAAATATGGTTATTTAAAAATGATTATGGAACATTTTTTTCTTAATTCGTGTAATTCTTCATGCAATAAGAGGAGATTTTGAAGAAGTAAAAAGATGTACTGCATATTTGAAAAGCCATTGAAAGACAGTTATTATAAATATGGGGAACTGCATTATGAATTTTTAAGTGCTTTGGCAGATAAAAATATTGATGAAATGAAAAAGCGATGGATGGATGATGGAACAGAAAGTGGCAAGAAAATTTTCAAATGATAATAATCCAAAACTATGAATTTTTACTTGCATGTATATGTCATAATATACGCCAAAATAGCATTATATCACGGAATAGACTTCTAAAATTGACAATGAAGTAGCACCAAGAGAATTAATAGACATAACTCCGCTTGAAAAATATGAAGATCCGTATGATTTTATGAAAGATTTTGATTTGGCAAACAGTAACACCAAAAGAATGGAAAGAATGGAAAAACAGTTGGAATTTAAATTTATAAAATTTTCAAATAATCGTTGTTGTAAAAGACAGTGGTTATGTATTGTATACAATTTGAATATTTAAAACAATTTTTAACCGACAGATTCTAAAAATAAAAATTTGAAAATCTAGAAAGTTTAAGAACTGGAATGTATGAGTATATAGAAATATGGTATAATAACAGCAAGATACACAGTAAAAATAGGATTTACAAGTCCGAATGAATACGAAGAAGGCATAAGGAAAGGAAATGAAGAAATTGGTTTAAAAAGAGTCTAAATTTTGGGGACACTCTAGACTTATTCTAGATAAAAATTGGGAAAAATGAAAAAAGATTATTAGAAAGATATTAAAAGATGGACAAAAAGTGTTTAATCTAAAAACAAGTTTTTTTGAAAAACTTTAAATATTGATGGACATAAGGTGCAAGTAAGATATAAAAATTTCCAGATGGAACAATAAAAGAAGCGATAATTAGATAGTAGAATAAGGAGATAAATAGAGAGATGATAAAAATATACGATGAGAGTGTGCTAAAAGAAATTGAAGAAGGAATATTAAATGCTCAGTATGAGAAAGTAGCTAAAAAATTTAAAAATATGAGTGATGAAGAAATACACGATATAATTTATTTTAATATTGCCGATAGGACAGAAAGTTTGAGTGTTTATGGTTTTACACAATATATGTTTAGAAAAACAGGTACATACGTTTGGTTGTTTATCTGTAAGTATAATGGCTTATGTGTTATGTCGGATGGAAGGCATATGCTGTTGGTATTTTTCATGCTAGAGAATTAGTATCGTTAGAAAAATATTGATAATTTGATATTATATTAAGTTTTTACGGACTTCCAGAACATTTAATGGATGATGAAGAGGCAGAGAAGATAGCAAAAGAGATTTTAGAATTAGATTCAAATAATGAAACAGCAATTTCGTGTTAAATGAAATTTTAAATTCTAAAAAGAATAAATAAGCATGTAGGTCCAAATGGAGCAAGTAGAACATTGCCAGCAACGGCATATATGTAATGGTATAATGGTATGAAGTTACTAAAAAGAAATGTCTGCTCCATTATCTTATTTTGATTTAAAAATTGATACTTGTCATATCAGGGCAAGAGACAGATACCAGATAGCATATGATTATTATAATCTTAATAATCAAAATTGTACTTAGAGCAATGTTTCGTAAGAGAAACTTTTGATTTTAATAGTAAAGGAAATCCAAAAAGTAAGAATTCTTTATGCTTATGGAGATACTGAAAAGGAGTTGAAACCATTTACTATATCGTATTCTGAACATGGTAAAGCTGGTGCGTTTCAATTGTTTCCTGTTGATAAAAATAGATATAAAATATGATAAATTGGATATTTTACTAACCAAGAACAGATTTAATATTAAGAGAAAAAGAGGAACATTATGAAAGGTTGATAGAAGAATATGCAATATTAAGAAAAATATTGCGAAGAACAAGACAAAAATCATTTAATAGAAATGTTAAATATGAAAGATAGATTTTTATTTAAATATTTTGTTAATGAATTTTCTAAGTTAAAAATACCTAATAAAATGACGGAAGAAGAATTAAAGGAATATAAAGAAAAATTATGATATATATTTAAAAAAATTAGAATTAAGAATACAAATGCAAGGATGTATTAATTATAATCCCTACATTAGGATAGCTCTATTTATGAATGAGGAAATCAAACTGAAAAATAAAAATTTTGTTATGAATTAGATCCTGTTGGTAAAATATACATAAATTCAGGTGCTATAGTAGATGCAAAAATATAATATAGGATATTCGATATATTTAGAAGATTATTGTTTATAATTTCAGATAAAGGTATAAATGAATCACCAAAATTATAGACAAAATAAATGATTTATAGAACATTTAAAAATGACTTTTATTTTAAATATCAGATTGTGGTATAATTAATGTATTGAAATTCAAGGAAAATAAAAGAGGGTGTGATTTTATGAGAGAAAAAGCTGTTCCTGTGGGAATTGAAGATTTTGAAAGAATAATAAACGAAGATTATTACTATGTAGATAAAAACGATGTTAATAGAAGAATTATTGATAAATAGGGCTCCTGTAACTCTTTTTACAAGACCACGAAGATTTGGAAAACATTGAATATGTCGATGTTGAAATATTTTTGATGTAAAAAAATAAAGAGGAAAATAAAAAAACTTTTTGAAAATTTGAAAATATATAATAGTGAATATATGAGTGAACAGGGGAAATATCCTGTAATTTTTGTTTCACTGAAGGATTTAAAAGGAAATACTTGGGAAGAATGCTTAAAATAGATTGAAGTTATTTATTTTTTTGATTTATATGCTGAATTTGAGTATATTAGAGAAAAAAATGAATGAATGGGATAAAAAGAAAATTTGAAAAAGTACTTTTATGAAAAGAAGATGCAGACTATATAATGTCTTTAAAATTTTTTTAGCAGATAGTCTTTATAAGTATTATGGAGAAAAAGTCATAATTTTAATTGATGAATACGATGCTCCAATACAAATACTTTTTGATAAAGGATATTATAATGAAGCGATAAATTTTTTCAAACATTTTACAGTTCAGCATTAAAGACTAATAATTCCTTTGAAATATGGTGTTTTTGACAGGTATAACAAGGATTATAAAGGAAGGAATATTTTCAGGTTTAAATAATTTAAAAAGTAGATACGATATTGAATAAAAAAATATTCAGAATATTTTTGGACTTCTTGAAAGTGAAGTGATTGAAATGCTTGATTACTTTGGTATGAAATACAAAAATCGAAGAAGTTAAAGAATGGTATAATGGATATTTATTTGGAGAAAGTGAAGTGTATAATCCATGGTCTATTGTAAATTATATTGACAATGGAGAAATCAAGGCATATTGGGCAAATGTTTCAGGAAATACACTTCTAGAAAAATATGCTTGATCATGCTGGAGAAAGTGTTTATGATAATTTAAAAACGATTTACTGATGGAGAAAGTATTGAAAAATATATTTCGGATGGAACTACGATAAAAAGTCTTTTAAATAATGATGACGAAATATGGCAATTACTTTTTATACAGCGGGTATTTAACAAAAGATGAAAAACAAAAAGAAATAGATGTAACTTCAGAATATACAGATGTTTATAACTTGAGAATTCCAAATAAGGAAATACGAAAAATATTTTTGGGAATATGTTCTTAAACAGGTTTTTGGAACAGAAGTAAAAACTAATATTTTGATAAAAAGCACTTGAAAAATGGAGACATTAAAAAAATTCGAGAAAACATTGGGAGAAATAATGATAAATATGTTGAGTCATTTTGACTTGGATAAGGAAATGGAGAAGATTTATCAGGTGTTTATGATAGGGCTTTGTTGATTTTTTGATGGGGAAATATGAGATTATTTCAAAATGATGAGAGTGGATATGGAAGATACGATCTTATGATGATTCCGATAAAAAGTAATGAGAAGGCGTATCTTATGAAATTTAAAATATCGAAGACGAAAAAGGGTATGGAAGAGAAAGCAGAGAAGGCGTTGAAGCAGATTGATGAGAAAAATATGATACGAAGCTTTAAGGCAAGAGGGATAAAGAATATTTTGAAGATTGGGGTTGCGTTTTATGGGAAAGAAGTGAAGGTTGTTTTTAAATAGAGGTTTAAAGGAATAACAACAATGAAGCTGTCAAATAATAATGCAACTATTACTTACAACAATGTAAAAGAAGCCGTAGAACTAAAAAAATAATTATAGTTCTAAAAACTTTAATCTTGGAATGGGATTAAGTGCTGGAATAGATTCAAAAGGTAGTGTAAAATCAAAACGGAATAAGTGGAAATGTCTCTCAGAGCAACGGAAATCTTAATACAGAAAGTACTAACTATCAAAATGGGAAATTTTTGTAAATGTTAATGAAGTACATAATAATACAGATCTGATGACGCTTACTGGATTTAATTAGGAAGGCGGAAGAGTAACAGGGAACATCGAAAAAAATTAGTTGTAGAAAGCAAGCGAAGGATTTAAATTATACAATGAGGAAGGTCAATAATGAATAAAAATTATACAGGAACATGTGGAGTATTAAAAATAACTTCCTTCTCCAGACAAGATTATACATTCTGATGATATTTTTTAAATATGAAAATTTTAATAAAAATTTTGGTTATCCAATGTCAATTTTATGGGGAAACGATATTAGAATGTAAAACTGAAGAAATAGATTATGTAGGTATAAAAATGCTTGGAAGTAAAAATCAAGAAGTAATTAGAATAAGAAAGGAATTTTATGAAATAATAAAAATGTCCACAATTTAATATAGCGTACAAAGTTAAATTAATTAAATATCCTGATAAAAAAAGCAACTGTTAAAAATTTGTTGGCATGATAAGGATAAAAGAATTTATTATCTTCTTAATGTTAAAAATGATAAGAGAAAAAGTACAAGTAGATATTATGAAGATGAAAATAAGTTTGAAAAATATAAGTAAAATAAAGGATAGTCCAAAAATTTTGTGTAAACTAATATAAATTACCAATAAAATGAAGAAAAAGTGAGGATAAAATAATGAATATTTTTAATTTTATTATCTATGTTATTAAATTTTTAACTTTTTGGGGAAGTAGAGAAAAATTATGATTGTAATTTTTGAATGATTTTACATTTAATGAAGAAAAACAATAAATACATTGATCTGTATACTGGAAAAAAACAAATATGAAAAATAAAAGAAGGAATAACAGAATGCAAAGTTGTAACAGGAGGTCCATTTAGAATAATTAACAAATCCTTCTTTTTGGAAACAGAATGATCATCATTATTTTTGACAATGCTGTAATATCATTAGAAATTAAGAATGGAAGAATGGTAGAGCTTGAAGTAAAATCTGCATTCAATAATGAACTTTTTTTCTGGAAAATATAATTATTTAGGATTAGATGGAGAAGTTTATATGGATGGTTCAGTTCAGAATTCCGGCTATTCAATGAAATTAAATTATAAAAATGGTAAAACCAACGGGAGAACTTGTAGAGTATTACAATAATGGTAAAATATATAGAAAGTCAATGTTAAGAAATGTACAGATAGATTTATCACATTTTTTTCTGAGGGGTTTGAAAAATATGTAAATAGTTATGAAATTTATGATTATAATACAGGAGAAAAATTTTTCTCAGAAAGTTTAAAAAAACGGAAATGGGAGAATTATCTCGTATACACCTAGTGGGAAACAGGATAAAGATTATGAAATTAAAAAAATCGTAAAAATTATAGGAGGAAAAGAAGTTGCTCATAGTCCAGATGGAAAATCTGATTCTGAATATTATTATCATAAAATGGTAATGTAAAAATATATTCAACATGGCAGTAGTGGTGCAAAGAACGGAATATGACTATGACTTAAATGGAAAGATGTTGAAAGTTACATATTATAATAAAAGTGGAGAAATAGATGATGTAATAGATTACACTAAAAAGAAACACTAAATAAAAAGTAGCAAGAGTGTCCAAAATTTTGTGAAACCTTTAAATAATATACGGTAAAAATAATTATATAATATTTGGAGGTTTTTGTTATGGCTAAAAAAAGGAATCTTTCTGTTAAAATATAGTTATAGAAATATTTAATAATCTGAACAGAAAAATGGAATCTTCTTTATAAATATAGCTTTTAAGTAAAGGTGGGAAATAAAGTGAGCTTAAAAAAATAAAAAGATAATTATTTTGAGAAATTAAAAATGAATAAATATGATTTGTTAGTAAAATGTAATTAATGAAATAGGTAATTTTCCATATATAATGTCAGATATATATTTTAATAATGAAAAAGTAAGAAGTGGAGAATATCAAGGATTAGGTATAAATATCGGGTGGAAATGATGAAGATGAGACAGCATTGTATATTTTTGAATATGAAAATGAAATAGAAGATATAGAAAGGGTATATTATACTTATGAAGAGATGTTATGTTATCTTTTAATGTATCACTTGCAACATATGAATGAATATTCTGATATGATAGCTTTTTGTAGAGCAGGAATTTTTTAAATTATGTCAATCATATAGATGAATCAAAAAAATATAAAATAAATATGGATTTAAATAGTATATTTGAAAGAGACAGATTAAGAAATTTTTTTAATTAATTATGTCAAAAAGAAAATCAATACAATATCGGAGCTATAAATTTTCATAAAAAGATAGGATATTCAGATATAAATATACTAAAAGAGATTTCTATCATATTTATTAGGAAAGATGTATTAAAAGAGTTTTTATCTAATCCACAAAAATTTGGAATAAATCTAAAAATTATTTTTATTGATGATGGATATAATGAAATTTATAAGTTAACTATAGATAAATTGAGTATAAATATTGAATATTACTGTAGAGGTATGGGGTCTAATGGAAAATTGTTAGTTGGAGAACGTGGAATATTTTATGGAGATAGAAAAAGTTCTGATAAGTATATCAGTGATTTTTATAACAAAAAAGAAGCAGAAAGGTTAATTCAAAAATATAAAAGAGAAAAAGAAAAATATAGAAATAATTTCTAAAAAGATTTTTAAAAGAACTTGAAATTATTGTTAATGCTTATGAAGATATTTATAATGATAATGAAGTTGAAAAATGTTTGAAAACTTTTAAAGAAAATTTTTTTAGAAGAGAGAGTGTCCAGAATTTTGTGCAAATTCAAAAATCTAAAAATATAAATTAAGATGGCACCCTCATTATCTTGATTTTATAAATTTTACGAGAGGAAAAAGAAATGAAGGAAGTAGAAAGAACAATTCACTTATACAGAAAAGTAGATGTAAATGAATCAATGGAAGAAAGACATAAGAAAGTTATGGAAGGACTGTCAAAACTGGAAGCACCTTTTAGGATTGAAAGATAGTGAAATTCCAGAAATACCTGACTTTGGGACAGAACTGATATGTTTTTTATGATGCTAAAAATATTAAAACTAAAGGAGTTTCAATAGAAGGTCTCATATGATTGGAGAGATAAAAGGATGTTCTCGGCATGTTGATGAGTTACGTTATGAATTTAAGATAACATATGTTGATAAACTATAAGAAAAATAATATATGAAGACCTTCCAAAAGTGATAAATATTTTTGATCCTTATGTTGCTGATATTTTTGTTTCTTCAAGTTACTCAATTGCTTATAAAGAAAGCTATAAATCAGAAATTTTAAAAATTAAAGGAAAAAGGGCTAAAAGATAGGAGAACTTCAAGATGTATTATTTACACTATCTCCAGTGATGTACTTCAATGAAGAAAGTTATAATAAACTGATAAAAGTACCAAAGGAAGAGCTTGTAGAAAGGCTCAAAGGGAAAGCGAATGAAGTTCAGTTACTTGAAAAGGGTATATACATTATCTTTAATGACAAGGCAGATATTACTTATGAAGAATTTGTGGAAATGAATAATATATTTAAGCCGTTACTGAGATTAATTTAAAAATAGAGTTATAAAAATATTTAATAGTCTGAACAGAAGAAGTGGAATCTGTTTATAAATGGAAGTTTAAAGCAAGGTGTAGAAATATAATGATAAAATTCCTGCACAATCATGTTAACTTTACAGTTAGGATAGTAAAAGGGGCATTCAAAAAGTTTTTGTATAAAAAGGAATATTTTTTTGCAACATTTCTCTTAAAAGGTTCAATTGTTTTTGAGTTTATCGGAAATACATCTTGAGTAAAATCCATATCGATTTACTATCTTAAAATTTTTTTCATATCTTGACAAATAGAATAATACTTTGGTACAATTGTAATATAAATATTACAATTGGAGGGATAAAAAAATGCCTACATTATCATTGAGAATGGAAAAAGAAGATTTAGAACTTTTAAAAGAATATTCAAATATAAATAATCTTAATATGTCATCTTTTGTCCGTAATTTAATTTTAGACAAAAATATATGATGAAATAACTGAAAAAGATGAAAAAGAATATTAAGAAGATGGGAAAATTCAAAATCTGAAAAATGCTTCTGCTGAAGAAGTTTTTAAAAAGGCTAGGATTATAATGGAAAAAAATTTTATGAAGTAAAAATTTACTGAATCTGCAGAAAAGATCTAAAAAATTAATTAAATCAAATAAAGCAATTGCTAAACTTCAAAAAATGGATTTCAGAAAATTTAATCGGTACACAAAATCCAAAGCAAAGAGGAAAAAGCGCTTACAGGAAATTTAAAAGGATTATGGAGATATCGAGTAGGCTCTTATAGAATCGTAGCTGAAATAAAAAAATGATATTTTTATTAATATTAATTATAGAAATTTCAGATAGAAAAGAAACTTATAAAGATAAAAAGAGAAAAACATACAAAAATGGGAAAAATAAAATAAAATGAGAGTGTCCAGAATTTTGTTTAAACCTCTAAATAATATATGATAAAATAACTATATAATATTTGGAGGTTTTTGTTATGGCTAAAAAAGAAATCTGTTTGTTAAAATATAGTTATAGAAATATTTAATAATATGAATAGAAAAAGTGGAATCTGTTTATAAATAGAGGTTTAAAGCAAGGTGTAGAAAAGAATACAAAACAGTATCATTATTAGAGTATAAGCCAGATTATATAGATAATATAGAAAAATATAATTCAAAAACAAGAAATGAAAATACCTATAAAATAAAGAAAGGATAAAAAAAGCTATGACAATTTATTCAGCAACATTAATGGGAACATATGAAGAATTTTTTAAAAATATTTAAAGAAGGAGATCAAAATGAAATAAGTCCATCAGACGAAGTTTACTTTTCACAGCATTATGTAATACAAAATCAAAAGAAAGATATAAAATAGCAAATTTTCTTATAAATAAAGGAGCAGATGTTAAAATAATAACAGAAGATGGAATGAGCATGTTTTTCCTTTGTTTTCTTATGGACGACAAGATATAGTAAAAACTACGATTTTATGTAAAACGTTATTGGAAAAAGGAGCAGATATAACAGTAATGCATAAAAAGAGAAAACAGTTTCATTCAAAATGTTGTTTAACATCGGTATTCCTGAAATAGAAATGTTACCGTTATACCAACTGATATTTTCTCAACCAGGACTTCCTCTTTTAGTAAAAAGATAAATGGGGACTAACAGTAATTGAATTTGCGAGAAGGTTTAATAGACCAATAGCAGTGAAAATGATGGAAGATTATGTAAAAAAATATAACCTAAAAGAAGATAGTTAGAATTTTTAGATAACCGTTGTTGTAAATTTGAATTTGCACAATAGTTGTTGCACAATAATTCATTTTTATTATATAATATAAAAAAAGAATAACAAATAGATAGGAGAAAAAGAGAAAAAAATGTCAAATAATGATAACAAAAGAGTAAGAGTTAGAATAGCACCGTCTCCAACTGGAGATCCACATGTGGGAACTGCCTACATTGGTCTTTTTAATTATGTGTTTGCAAAACATAATGGTGGAGACTTTTTATTGAGAATTGAAGATACGGATAGAACTAGATTTTCTGAGGATTCGGAACAACAAATTTTTGATGCGATGAAATGGCTTGGACTTAATTATGATGAAGGTCCAGATGTTGGTGGGGATAGAGGCCCTTACAGACAGTCTGAAAGATTTGAAATATATAAAGAATATGCTGAAAAATTGGTGGAAAAAGGTGAGGCATATTACTGTTTTTGTACACCTGAAAGATTGCAAAAATTGAGAGAAAGACAAACTGCAATGAAACAAGCACCTGGATATGACGGTCATTGTAGAAACCTTTCTAAAGAAGAAGTTGAAGCTAAATTGGCTGCAGGAGAACCTTATACAATTAGATTGAAAATGCCTTATGAAGGGGAAACTATTGTAAATGATGGTTTAAGAGGAGAAATTAGATTTGAGAATAGTAAAATTGATGACCAAGTATTGTTAAAATCTGATGGATTCCTACTTATCATTTTGGCAAATATCGTGGATGATCATTTGATGGGAATTACACATGTTATTAGAGCTGAAGAATGGATTTCATCTACGCCTAAAACATATTCAATTGTACAAAGCGTTTGGTTGGGATGAGCCAAAATGAGTATCACATGCCACTTTTTGAGAAATGCGGATAAAACTAAAATTTCTAAGAGAAAAAAATCCAGTTTCATTGAACTATTACCAAGAAGAAGGATATTTGAAGGAAGGAATTTTAAATTTCTTGGCTTTAATGGGATGGAGCTTTGGAGAAAATAAAGAAATTTTTACAATTGAAGAAATGATTGAAAATTTTTCGTTTGATAAAATCTCGCTTGGAGGACCTGTATTTGATTTAGTTAAATTAGGTTGGGTAAATAATCATCATATGAGATTGAAAAGATTTAGATGAATTGACTAAATTAGCGATTCCATATTTTGTGAAAAGCTGGATATTACGCTGACGAAAAACTTATCTGATGAAGAATTTGCAAAATTGAGAAGAATTGTAGAGATTTCAAGAGAAGGAGCTCATACTTTGAAAGAATTGCCTGAAATTTCATCAATTTACTTTGAAGATGAGTTTGAATTGCCAGTTGTTGAAGAAGGAATGAACAAAAAGCAAGAAAATCTGTTGAAAGATTGAGAAATTCATTGGAAACAGAAGTTGGTAAAAAAATCTATCGAATTATTTGTAGAAAAATTAATGCTTTAAATGAAGAAATCTCTGAAGAAGAAGCAAAAAGAAATTTTTACACGGATTGCAAGATGAACTAGGTGAAGGACCAGCAGCAGTATTAATGCCACTTAGAGCAGTTGTTACCGGAAAAGCTAGAGGAGCGGACTTGTATACTGTAATTGCAATTATTGGAAAAGAGAGAACTTTGAAGAGAGTTCAAAATACTTTTGGAAAAATTAAATAGTTTTGAAAATAATTATAACTTTAGGATATTGAAAAGAAAAAGAAATTTGAAGATTTGAGTTCGGATTTCTTTTTATTAGGAATTTTTATTTGAATTTTTATTTTTTATGTAGTATACTTGTATCGAATCAATTTTAAAAAAATAATTTATTAGGAGTGATTAAATGAAAAATTTTTATTATTTATGGCGATGTTATTTTCAGCAACTGTATTTGCAGGAACTGTTAATGGAAAGTTACAAATAAAATCAATTTTGGGATTTCTCCAAAAAGAATTGAGAAAATATCGTGAAAAAGTGAGCCGTTATCAAATTCACATGATGATGGAAGTTATGCTGTTTATTATTTTTACAAATGTGGAAGATCCATTGGGTGTAAAAAGAGAGTTAAATAGTTTTGCTTTTTCTGATAATCAGTTGTTTTTCGGCAGTTTTTGATTCAGCTACGACGGATGAAGAACATGCAAAAATAATTGAGAATTACAAGAAAAAAATGCGAGTAAAGTTTTGAAGGAAAAATTGAATGTGAAAGAGCAAAAAGGAGCATTGTTGTTGTATAATTCAAAAATTGATAAAAATATATAGAATGCTGGATCATACTTTTATTACATCTGCTCTTTATGATTCTGAAAAATTGGATGAAATTTTGAGTGATTATGAATAAGTTTTGTTTTTGAGTTTTATAAAAAGAAAAAGCTGTATTTGAATTAATTTTTCATTTGCAGTTTTTATTTTAGAATTAAAATGGTTTTTCAAATTTTTGTATGGTATAATAAATGTAAGATGGTAAAATTTGAAATATAAAAATAGATTAATGGGTGGGAGGAAATATGGATGAAAAATTAATTAATCTACAAATAGGTGCTTTTATTGCACGATATTGGAAAAATTGTTAGAAGAGCTGGTAAAGGTGGGAAAAAAACAGACATTCTAAAAGCAGGATCGGACTATTTAGAAAATAGAGAATTATTAGATAAAGAAAAATATAGAGAAGTTTATGATATGATAAAATATCATCATAATGAAGAAATAAATGAAAAATTAAAACAAAAATGATAAATTGATGACAGTTCTTTTGGCATATCTTGTTTATGAGGCTGATAATATTGCTTCTGGGGTAGATAGAGTTAAATATGAAGATGAAAATAAAATGAAAAGGGAGAAAAAGTAAAAAGTTACTGAAATAGAAGGGTTACCATTAAATTCAATATTTAATAAACTTAATCTTTCAAAAAGAATAAGATAGAAAAAAATTTTTGGTTCCTTAAGAAATGACAGGCGTAATTTTAATATTCCAAAAGAAACAAAAGAGAAAAAAATAAAATAGAGAATACTGAATATTTGAATGTGCTAGAGCAGTTAAGAGATGATTTGGAAGAAATGAAGAAAAAGAATATTTTGACACCTGAAAAATTAAATTCAGTATTGGAAGAAAAGTTGTATATATTTTTCCTTCAAGTTCATATGTAGATTATCCAGATGATCCTTATTATGATCATGTTAAATTGACAGCTGCAGTAGCTGTTTGCATGTATATTTATGATATGGAAAAGGAAAAATAATAGAGATTATAAAAATAAATATTTTTAAAAAGAGCCAAAAGAAGGAAAGAGAAAAAAACAAAAATTTTTTTATTTGTATCAGGGGAGTTTACTGGAATACAAAAATTTTATTTATACAATAACATCTAAAAATGGCTATGAAATCACTAAGAGGACGATCATTTTTACCTGGAACTTTTTATTGAACATATAATAGATGAAATCTTTGGAAGCGTTGAATTTATCAAGAGTAAATTTAATTTATTCAGCAGGAAGCCAATTTTACATGTTGTTGCCAAAATGTTCCAAAAACGATAGAAATTTTAGAGAATTACAAAAATAGTAAATGACTTTTCTTTTGAAGGAATTGGGAACATCGGTTTATTATGAAATATCGCATACTGAAACTTCAGCAGAAGAATTGGGAAATAAGTTAAGTGAGAATATAAAAAAAGAAAACCAAATTAAAGAAATTTTTAAAAAGAAATTCTATTGAAACTTCCAGAAAAACTGAATAGATATTCTGAAAAACAATTGGAAAGAAAATATTTGATGAAGATAGTGATTTGAATAAAATTTATAATGATACAAAAGAATGTGTGATTTGTAAAAATCTGAAAAAGAAGAAATTTTTGATAAAAAAACTCTCAAAAATGAAAGTAATGGAAATATTGAAATATGTGATTCTTGTAAAAATTATATTAAATTAGGAAGAGATATTTCAAAATCATTTCATCAAAAAAAGAACATTTTTTTATGGAAAAATTGTGAAGAAAAATAGTAGTAAATTAAAATTTCCAAAAATATCCGAAAAGGATCTGTAGAAATAGTTTTTAGAAATTTTGAGACAGTTGAGGAAGTAGAAAAAGAAAGTGACAAAATTTTATAGATTTTATTCGATAAATGATGATTACTTTGGAAAAGGAAATTCAAGAAATATTAAAATTGGAAATTATAATATAAAATCAACAAATGAAGAAAAAGAAAATAATCTTGTTGAATTTACGGAATTAGTTAAAAAGTGTAAAGGAATTGAAAGACTTGCTGTGCTAAGAGCGGATATTGATAATCTGGGAACTTTATTTCAAACAGGTTTTTGAAGATAGAGATTTGTTAATATAGATGGAGAAAAAGAACCGTATAAATTTGTAAGATTCTCAAAAACAGTAGTTTTTGTCAAGATATTTGTCTGATTTCTTTAAAAGAGTGATAAATTTGATATTGGAAAGAAAAAAATTTAACTGATGAAAAAGAATGAATTGTTTAAAGAATACTGTAATATAATAACAGAAAGAACAAAAGAAAAACAGATGGGAAGAAATATTGTGCTAGTATATTCTGGTGGAGATGATGTTTTTGCAATTGGGACTTGGAATGATATTATTGAATTTTCTGTTGATTTAAGAACAGCATTTAAAGAATTTTCAAGTGATAGAGTTACATTGTCGGCAGGAATAGGATTTTTTTGATGAAAAATTATCCAATATTTCAAATGGCACAAAAACAGGAGAATTAGAGAAAACTTGCAAAATCATATAATAAAAATGAAATTGGCAAAACTACAAAAGATGCTATTGCATTATTTGGAGTGGAAAAAATAACAAATTAAACCATGTTTATAAATGGGATGATTTTATAGAAAAAGGTTTTAAATGAAAAATATAAATATTTAAAATCTAGGATTAGTTTGAAGGAAAATGAAGAAACAGAAAAAGTGTTTGTAGGAAAGTCAAAATGGTATAGTCTTATGAATCTTATAAGAAGCCAGTTTGAAGAAAAAGAAAAATGAAAAACATAGAATTGATATTGCTCGATTTGCTTACATAATTGCAAGAATAAAATATGATAAACAAAATGAAAGACAGCAAAATTATTTAGATTTGAAAAACAGCTGTTTGAATGGATAAAAATGAAGAAGATGCAAAAACAATTATTGATGGCAATAAATATATTGATTTATGAATATAGAGAAAGTAAATAATTTTAGAAAATAAGAATTAAAATTAAATATTATAAAAATGGAAATTTATTACAAATTTAGAAAGGAATTTGTTATGGAAAAATAAAAACAGTGGAAAAATTAGTAGAAGAAAATAAAAATAATATGAGTTACAATAACGCAGTTAAGACAACTTTTGTCAAATTCAGTAATAGTAAAAATAAAATATCTTCAAATGTACTAAAGAAAGAAGACAAATTATCAGATAAATTATTAAACGATGTAAAATATCTTTTTAATAAAAGCATACATATCAATGTGGTAGAGAATTTAAAAGTAAAAAGAATTTGATAAAAAAATTTGAAAATTTCGGAAAAATTGAAAAAAATAAAAAACCAAAGAAGATTTTGATATATTTTATCGTTATTTAGAAGAAATAGTAGCATATGTGAAATATTATATTGGATAAACTAAAAACTAAAAAAATAGGAGTGAAAAATAATTATGAGATACATTAAAAGGAAAATTTATTATAACAGGGAAAAATAAAAAGTTTTAACAGGACTTCATATAGGAACATCTGGAGATTTTTTTCATGATAGAGCAGTAGATAACATTGTAATTAGAGATACTGTTACGAAATAAACCGATAATACCAGGGTCTTCGTTAAAAGGGAAAATGAGATATTTACTTTTCAAGAGCTAAATATAATGATAATTCTACATTAACAATGCCAAATATAAAAAGAGAAAGTGATGACATTAAAAAGATTATTTGGAGCTTCTGAACCAGTAGTTTTGTCAAGATTGCAATTTTTGTGATATAGTTGCTTAGGAAAAAGATTATGATAGAGATGTTGAGTTTGATTTGCCGTATACAGAAATAAAAATATGAAAAATACAATAGATAGGGGAACTGGTATTGCAAAATCCAAGACAGCAAGAAAGAGTACCAGCAGGTTCGGAATTTGATTTTTAGATTAATTTATAATGTTGAAAACACAGAGAAATATGGAAGAAGAAGTAAAATGCGATTTTGAAAAATATACTTTTTGATGTTTGAATTACTTGAAGATGATTATTTAGGAGGACATGGAACTAGGGGATATGGTCGTGTTAAATTTGAGGATTTAAAATTGATAGAAAAAGTTTACATAAAAGAAAAATGAAGATAATATAGAAGATTTGAAAATCAGAAATTGAAAAATATTGAAAAATTATAGTGAAATATTTGGAAAGTAGGAGAGAATAATGATTTATTTACTGTATAAATTAAAAATTTCCAAATGGAATTCATGTTGGTGCAAACAGTTCTTTAGAATTGACAAGCACAACTGTAAAGTTCAGATGTTTTTATTCTGCTTTTTATGCTGAATATATTAGAAATATTTGGCGAAAATGATAGAAATTACTTTCAATTAACAGAAAATGATGAATTTAAAGTATCAGATTTGTTGCCTTTTTAAAGAAAAAACGGAAACATATGTTCCAAAGCCATTTGTGAATGATATTGAAAGAAAACAAAATAATGATGAAAATGAGCAAGTTGTAGATAGAAAAAGGTAAAAAATTAAAGTTATATTCCTGCAAATAGATTAAATGAATATTTTGAATTTTCTAGAAACAGGAAAAATTTTTCTCTGAAATAGATAATGATTTTTGGAGAAAAGGAATTGCATACTAAAAATAAGGTTTCGAGAATTGGAGAAGATACAGAACTTTATAATGTTGAAGTTTTTAGATTTAATAAAGATACAGGACTTTATTTTTATTGTACGATTACCAGAGAAATGGCAGAAAAAAATTTGAAAATGTATTGGAAAGTTTGTCGTTTGACAGGAATAGGGTGGGGAAAAAGAGTGCTGGATATGGACAGTTTAGTATTACAGATGATGGTATGATATTTGATGGAGAATATTTTTGATATAATTGAGTCTGAAGATGATAAATTTATAAATGAATCTTTATATAAAGAAAGTGAGAAATATTTACTGTTATCGTCATATTTGCCACAAAAAGATGAAATTGAAAAATAAAAATAAAAGAAAATGGCTATCAATTAATAAAAAGAAGTGGATTTGTAAATAGTCCCAAAGTATAGTGAAAATCCACAAAAAGAGAAGCAAGTTTATATGATTTCTTCAGGAGCAGTATTGAATTTTTAAACCAGCAGGAAAGATTAGCAGATTTGAAATTGCATGGAAATCATAGCATTTACAGAATGGGAAAGCCGATAGTTATAGGAGTGACTTATGGGAAAGATAGTTAAGATATAAAATGGAGATGGAAGTTTTGACGCCTGTGCATATTGCAGGGGCTGATTATAAGTCAAAATTGAATAAGACAGAATATTTTTTAATCCTAATACAAATGATTTAACAATAATAGATAATAATAAATTTATTAATGATAGAGAAAAAATTATGACAAGTATATGGATGAAATTAGAAAAAATAATAAATTGAATTTATTTTATAGAATAGTGATCTTTATAAAAATAAAAGATGAAATAAAATCTTTTATGAGGATTTTAGAGGTTTTTACTAAAAGTTACAAAAATTTAGTATAAATTAAAAATTAGAAAATGAAGAAAAGAAACAAATTTGAATAATATAAACTTTATTAAATAAAAATATGAAAGATGAAAGTTTATATTCCTGGAAGTTCAATAAAAGGAGCTTTGGTAAATCTTTTGTTAGTTGAGTTATATTATAAATAATCGAGATGAATTTGTTAATGAAATAAAACAGATAGAAAATGAAGTTGAGATCTTGATAAAAGAAATTTTTGTATACAAAAAATTTTGAAAAATCTTTCGATATTCAAATGGAAAAGTAAAAATATAATAAATAAAATACAAGAGAAAATATTATATGAAAAATTGCTCAAATAAAAAATTAAAAAAATTTGGGATATCAGTATCAGATAGTTATGAAAATAAAAAGGATATAGATGTTAATTTTTATCAAGATATTGATGAAAAAAATAAAAGATAAAAAGGAAAGTTATTTGCCAGTAGTCAGAGAATATATAGAACCTAAAAATATATTTGAATTTGACATTACTTTAGATTTTTGAAACTACTTTTCAAGAACAAGACTTAAAATAAATGATTTTGATGATTTAATAAATGCTCTTGAAGAATCTACGGATTATCTGATAGAAAATACTCTAGAATTACCAGATGAATTGTGCTGTCAAAACTTAATATTGGGGAGCAAATACAGGATTTCATCAAAAACGATTGTTCATGCATTGTTTAAAGACAAAAGTGAAAGAACTCAAGTTGTTAAAATATTGTTGCACAAAGGTGGGAACAAATGCATAAGATTACACTTTGAATGATAAAGATTCTCCAAGAGTAATAAATAGAATTAGGAAAAATGGAAAACTTGAAATTAGCAGGATTAGTTGAAAATTAGGGAAAAATATCTGAAAAGGAAGTAGGAAAATAAGATGCTTGCAAAAATAGAAATGGAAATTGAAGGGAATGGGTTAGATGTGAATATGAGTTCGCTTTTTCATGGATATTTGATGAATAGTATTGATTCTGCTTATGCAGATTATTTGCACTATAATGAAACACATCCTTATACTTCGTGTATTTATAAAAGATATGGAAAGCGGAAAAATATTTTGGAGAATAACGACCTTTAATAAAAATGCTTATGAGATGTTAATAAAATACTTTTTAGAGAATGATGTAAAAATATTTATTTTGGAGGAATTGAAGTAGTTGTAAAAATCGGTTTCTATGAAAAAACATCTTTTGATGAGCTGTTTTTAATGACGAGAAAAAAGTAAAATATATTTTTAACTCCGACAACTCATAAATCAAATGGAGTATTACAAATATTTCCGAATATCTCGACATTACTTCTAGGAGTAATAAATAAAATAAATCAACATTCGGATACAATTAAGTTGGAAGATGAAAATGTGATAAATGAACTTTTTGGAAAAAGTGTATATTGATGAATATTATTTAAGAACGAGGTATTTCTTTTTGGAAAATATAAGAGTTAGAGGATTTATTGGAAATTTAAAAGATAAAAATAAAAAGGTAAAGATGAGATGCTTTATCAACTTTTGAATTTTTGCTACAAGTTTCTGAATATACAGGACTTGGAGTAAAAACAGCATTGAGAATGGGAGGAATAAAAATTGGATAATGAAAATTGATGAAAAATAAAGAAAAGTACTTTTAACATTTTGCAGAAATACTGATCCGACAAGAGGTAATTATGATGAGTACTATATTACATATTTGCCGTTATTTCAGACCTGAAAAATATATCTAGTTTTAACTACGAAATGCAAAAAGAAATGAGAATAGAATTTATGAAAAGCTATAAAAAGAAAGTTTGGAAAGATTATAATCCAATATTTGAATATATTAATACTGATATTGATGATGCACATTTGTTTGATATATATTTTAATAAAATAAATGAAACATTTAATAAAAATAAAACTAGAACATCCAAATGCGGAAGTTTTGGTAAATGTAACGTCGAGAACTGCTCAAATGATAAAGTAATTTGGTAATGTATATTGTTGATGCTGTAAATATAAGTATTGTTCCTATACAGGTGGCAACTCCTGAAGGAAGAGGAAATACTTCAAAAAGTTGTAAACAATAGCTATGAAGTAGACGATGAGAAAGAAAAATAATTTTGATAATATAGAAGAATTTAGAACTAATCAAGATATTTCCTGATTTGAGACAATATTCAAGACTTTTTGGTGAAAAATCAAATAAAGAATTATTAAAAATATGAATATTCAACATGTTTAGAACTGTTAAAAAGGGATATTTTTCGAAAGAAATAGTAAATTAAAACGGACTTCTTAATTTTGCAAATGATAGACGACATTTAAAAGGATTGAAATCAAATGGAAAATTAAAAAGTTTGAATGATAAAAATTTGATAAATTTTATTATTATAATAAAAATGAAACAGTTGAAAATAAAGTAAAGAGAGTGGTACAAAATTGTGGATTATTTTGCACTTGCTAATATTAAGCAAAAATCTGGTGATATAGCAGGATATACAATAATGCTTGAACCTTTGATTGTAAATATTTATTTGTCTATTTTGAAAGAGATATTTTTAGAAAAAGATTATCAGATTTATGCAGAAAAAGAACAGTGGAAGAATTTAGCTATAAAACAGATATTTTAAAAATTAAAAAGTATGCTGGATTACAAGAAAAATTGAATATGAATTAGGAATTTTTAGAATTGAAAAGATTCAACATTTGTATCAGATAGTGTGTTAATTGCTATGATTAAATACTTTATTGAAAAATGAGTCTGAAACACTGGAAAAAGATGGACTTAGAATATTTCTCGAATTTTTAGTAAAACTTTGCATAAAATAAAAGAAGTTAGAAATATGATTGCTCATTCATTAAAACTATTAATAGAGATGATTTTAACAGTGGAAAGCAAAAAGTTGGAATAGATACTGTGAATAGCAAAATAATTAATTTTTCAAAATATTATACAGATTTTTGGATATAAAGAGAATATGGTATATATTTATGATGAAATAAATAAAATAACAAATGAAATTTTGGAAACAGAAAAATAAATTATATCGAAAACGAAAAACTGAAGATTTGTAAAAATTTAAATTACAAATTTTCTATTTGGTTAAAAGTATTTTTAAAAGAACATGAGGTAAATTAAAATGAGTAATGTGTATGTTTACGAACAGGAGCAATGTTAAAATATAAAGAAAATCGGTTGATTATTAATTATTCGAAAATGATTTTTAAGTCGATACCAATTGAGAATATAGATATGTTGTGATTTTTGGTGCGATTCAAGTCAGTACAAAATGTGTTCAACAAATGCTAACAAGGGAGTAAATTTAACAATTTTATCTAAAAACGGTTCTTATTTTGGAAGATTGGAATCTACAGGACATGTAAATATAAATGAGACAGAGTTACAATTTAGAAAAAGTGATGATATATATTTTTCTTTGAATATAAGTAAAGCTGATTATAAAAGGAAAAGTGGCAAATCAAAAGAACAATACTTATAGAGAGCAAATAAATTATTAAAAAGTCCAGAAATTAACGAATATAGTTCTAAAATGTCTGTTTATTCACAAAATATAGATAATACTAGAGTCTGTTGAAGAATTAATGGGAATAGAAGGACATTTGCTTGGCAAAAATGTATTATTATAAAGGTGTTAGCAATGTGTGACAAGGAATATTCATTTTCCCGAGACACAAAGACCTCAAAAAGATCCATTTAACTCATGTTTTGGTATTTTGGATATACACTTCTTCATTATAGAAATGTTTGGTACTTTTTGAACTGAATCTAAAGTTGGAAATCCCTAACAGGAGTTTTACATTCTGACATGACATAAACATCCTGCATTAATGTTCTGAGTTTGATGGAAGAATGGAGACCAATGTTGGTACAGATTCATTTGAGCAATTGCTCTTTTAAAGCCATAATAAAATAGAAAATTTTGAATATAATATAAAAGAAAAATGGTGGAGTGTATTTAGATAAGAGGATGTAAAAATTTGATTGCTGAATTTTGAAAAGATTAAGACAGAGAAGTCAGCAAAAGATTATGTATGTCAAAAGGGGTTGCCATATAGGCCAGATAATACAAATATTTGTTAATAAAGCAATAGAAGAGACAATTCAATTTATCTGGTTTAGTGCTAATTAATAAGGTGATGATGAAATGGATAGGATTTTAGATACCAGAAGATTACATCATGAATTTTTTTGATACCTTCAGTTGTCGTAATTTATGATGTGCTGGAATAATGAAGAGCTTTTCTTGAAATCTTCTGAATATGGGGCGGGTCAAAGGAATGCCTTTTGATGTCTATTGACTAGAAAAATGAAACACTTTTAAAGGATGAAAATTTGCAGAAGAGGAGATTTAATAAATTTATAAAACAATCTGGTAAAAGTATTTAAATTGAAATTGAAACGAAAATTAGCTATTTTTAGTAATCATACGATACTTTAAAAATGAGGTTATAGTATATTTTTATTAAGAAAAGAAATATAAAAGATTTTAGAATTCTCCTATTTTACTAAATAATCAGATCTTTGAATGTCTATTTTCCACACTACCAGCTCTTCTAACAATTTTTCCAATATCGTGCAACCCAGCACCTGTTTGTGAATTAATTAATTTTTCATCCATATTTCCTCCACACCCCATTAATCTATTTTATATTTCAAATTTACCATCTTACATTTATTATACCACTTCAAAATTTGAAAAACCATTTTCTAATTCTAAAATACTGCAAATATGAAGAGTGAATTCAAATGCAGCTCTTTTATACGACTCAAAACACAGAACTTATTCATAATCACTCAAAATTTCTACATCCAATCCAGAATCATAAGAGCAGATGTAATAGCATGATCCTTGTTCTATATGTTTTATCAATGGAATTATACAACAACAACAATGCTCCTTTTGCTCTTTCACATTCAGTTTTCCTTCAAAACTTTACTCGCATTTTCTTGCTCAGTTTCTCAATTATTTTTGCATAGTTTCTTCATCCATCATGATAGCTGAGATCAAAACACTGCCTTGAAAAACATCTGATTATCAGAAAAGCAAAACTATTTAACTCTCTTTTTACACCCAATGGATCTTCCACATTTGTAAAATAATAAACAGCATAACTTCCATCATCATGTGAGATTTGCAGTAACGGCTCACTTTTCACGATATTTCTCAATTCTTTTGGAGAAATCCCAAAATTGATTTTATTTGTAACTTTTCACGGCTAACAGTTCCTGCAAATACAGTTTGCTAGAGCCCTTTCTCTCTCAAATAATAAAATCATTTTAATCACTCCTAATAAATTATTTTTAAAATTGATTCGATACAAACACTATACTACATAAAAGAAATAAAGAAATTCAAATAAAATTCCTAATAAAAGAAATCCGAACTCCAAATCTTACCGATTTCTTTTCTTTTCAATATCCTAAAGTTATAATTATTTTCAAAAACTATTGGCTAATCCAAAAGTATTTGAACTCTCTTCAAAGTTCTCTCTTTTCCAATAGTTGCAATTACAGTATACAGTCCGCTCCTCTAGCTTTTCCGGTAACAACTGCTCTATAAGTGGCATTGTCCTGCTGTGGTGCTTACCTCGTTCATCTTGCAATCCGTGTAAAAGAGGAGGGATTCGCATGATGAACGCAACATTTCAGATTTTCTTTTGTTTCTTCAGCCAACAGCGGCATGCGCGCGCGCGCGCTACGCGCTGCGCGCGCGCGCGCGCGCGCGCGCGCGCGCGCTGCGCGCGCGCGCGCGCGCGCGCG